>Ga0256914_1000590_pt1 | contig 35486 bp, 29 predicted proteins | sample HulkmetaG_FD_191571 | JGI IMG/M metagenome (GOLD analysis project Ga0256914, IMG submission 191571) | Hydrothermal chimney microbial communities from Main Endeavour vent field at the Juan de Fuca Ridge, Pacific Ocean - Hulk | ecosystem: Environmental > Aquatic > Marine > Hydrothermal vents ... | reverse complement strand
AGGAAGGCGTACCTTTGACAGGCAGGAGAGAAAACGCATATATGCCAAGGTCCAGGAGATCCTTGCAGAGGATCAGCCTTACACCTTCCTGTATGTCCCCATGTCGCTTCCTGTGATTCACAGGCGGTTTCATGGTATAGAGCCTGCGCCTGCGGGGATTTCCTATAATATGACAGAGTGGTGGGTGCCAAAGGACGAACAGAAGTACATCATGCCCTGATGGATGAGCACTCACGGAATGCGGCAGGGCTTTGTTGCCTGCATCCTATCCAGTACTGTAAACTGTCGCAGTGTAACTGTTCACAGGATTCTTTGCGGCTATTATCGTACAACTGTCTGAAATGTATCTGTTTACAGGGTGCTACAGATACAATGCGGAGGGTACGCAGGCAGGCTAAGGCCCTGAGGCACATGTGGTGTCATGTGATCCCTGGCGAGAACCTGATATAAAAGAGGCAATATGAACCTTCTGGTTTACTTCATTAGGCGTTTGGCAGGGCTTGTGCCTACGTTTATTGGCATAACCCTTATCTCCTTTTTTGTGATGCACCTTGCCCCAGGAGAGCCAATGAGCATCCAGGCGGACTTCAATCCCAAGATGACGCCTGAGATGAGAGCAAGGCTTCGGGCGCAGTATGGCCTTGATAAACCCCTGTATGTACAGTACCTCAGGTGGCTCAAGGGGCTTGCCGTGCTTGATCTCGGCCGGTCGTTCGCCCCGGACCGCAGGCCTGTGTGGGACAAGATCAGGGAGAGGCTGCCGGTGACCCTGTTGATCAATGTCCTGTCCCTGGTACTGGTTGTGATTGTGGCTGTGCCTCTTGGGGTCAGGGCTGCTGTGAGACAGAACTCCATGTTTGATCAGGTTACCACTGTGCTGGTGTTCGTGGCCTATGCTGCCCCTGCCTTCTGGGTGGCGCTTCTGCTTATGCTCTACTTCGGGGTGGATCTGGGCTGGCTGCCCATATCCGGTGTGCACAGTCTTATGGGGTATGAAGAGATGAGCTGGTGGGAGAAGTGCCTTGACTGGTCACGCCACCTGGTCTTGCCTGTGTTTGTATCGGCAATCGGCGGTCTTGCAGGCCTGTCCAGGTATACCAGGTCGTCCATGCTCGAGGTGATGCGTCAGGACTATATTACAACGGCCAGGGCAAAGGGGCTTTCTGAGCGTGACGTGATCTACAGGCATGCGTTGCGTAATGCACTTCTTCCTCTCATCACCATACTGGGCCTCTCGCTTCCAGGCATGATTGGCGGAAGCGTGATATTCGAGTCGATTTTTGCCATTCCTGGAGTAGGACAGCTCATGTGGTCAAGTGTCATGGCAAGGGACTACCCCGTGCTCATGGGAAACCTTGTCATTGTGGCAGTGCTTACCTTGCTTGGCAACCTGCTTGCAGACATAGGCTATGCCCTTGCGGATCCCAGGATAAGGACAGGGGTGCATAGCGATGAATAAGGGATACATGCGTGGCATCACCTCTGTATTTTTTGGAAACCGCCTTGCTGTGGCAGGTACCCTCGTGGTGGGTACGCTCTGTCTCGTGGCCCTGCTGGCACCATGGATATCACCCTATGACCCCCAGGCCATAGATACGTGGCACATCCTTGAGCCTCCATCCTCTGCGCACTGGCTTGGCACCGATGCCCTTGGGCGCGACTGTCTGTCACGGCTCATCTATGGGGCCAGGATATCCCTGCTGGTAGGGTTTGTGGCTGTGGGTATCGCCACGTTCATCGGGGCGCTTCTCGGTGCCATGGCAGGTTATTACGGCGGGAAGATAGACTGGGCCATAATGCGTTTTGTGGATATCATGCTCTGCTTTCCCACCATATTTCTGATAATGGCAGTGATAGCATTTCTTGAGCCATCCATATGGAATATAATGGCAGTGATTGGACTTACCGGCTGGATGGGAGTGGCAAGGCTTGTAAGGGCAGAATTTTTGAGCCTTCGCAAGCGTGATTTCGTGCTTGCAGCCCGGATATCAGGGGCTTCCGACCTGAGGATAGCCCTGTTTCACATACTGCCCAATGCCATTGCGCCCATCCTTGTGTCTGCGACCCTGGGCGTGGGCGGGGCCATTCTTACAGAAAGTGCCCTGAGTTTTCTTGGTATTGGTGTTCAGCCTCCAACGCCGAGCTGGGGCAATATGCTTACTGCAGGCAAGGACAATCTGGAGATAGCGTGGTGGCTCTCTGTATATCCCGGGCTTGCCATACTCATAACAGTGCTGGGGTATAACCTGCTTGGTGAGGGGTTGAGGGATGCGCTTGACCCAAGGAGCAGGAGGAGGGGGTAGAGTCCGGTCATGGTACCCCTGCCTCCCACCAGTCTACCTTGAGTATGTTCTCTCTTGGCACCACACGTTTGACCCTTACGTCTATCTCCATGTCCAGTGCCCACTCTATCTGGGGCCTCAGAGGTATCTCAACCGGTGTGAGGGTTTCACATAGCACCACCAGCAGCCTGTTACCGCGTCCCTTTTCCAGTATCCATGCCCGCAGGGGTTCGTCCTTTCTGGTCTCGAGATACTTCAGTGTCCAGTATCTCGTGCGGTTCTGACGCACTGCCGCTGCTGCCGCAAGCCCGGCGCCAAGCTCTATGGAGAGCTGCTCCAGCCTTTCTGTACTGTGAAGGGCCTTGCCGTTCTTGAGAAATGAGGTGATCTGCTGCTGCATGAGCAGATCCAGTCCCCGTCTGAGCGGAGAGGTAACAGTGGTGTAGCAGTCCACTCCGAGTCCTGCATGTTTTTCTGGTTCCGGGCCAAGGTTACCCCTGCTTATGAGCCTGCGCTGACGAAAGTTTGCAAGCAGGTCTTCCTCTTCTCCAAAGATGATCTGCTGCCTTGGAGGTGGCTGGCTCCTGTAAAGGGCAGGAATGGCATTGTCCCTGAGAAAGCGCGCTGCAACCACGTTGGCAAGTATCATACACTCTGCAATGAGGAACCGGGCAGGTCCAAGTCTGCTAAGGCTTACGCTTACCTGGCCGTCCTGCACGTTGATGATCAGTTCAGGGATTGGCAGGGGCAGGGCGCCGTTTTCAATGCGCCTCTGAAGCAGTTTTTTGCAAAGCTCGTGGAGTGGAGCCAGTCTGCCACCAGACAGTATCTCCTCCTCTGCATCCCGGTAGCTCATCCTGCGGGCCACCTTGATGAGGCTTCTTGTAATGCGGGTATTCAGTATCCTTCCGTTGGTATCAACAGTGATGAAGAAGGACAGGGCCCTCCTGTCACTGTCCTGAAGCAGGCTCCAGCGGTCATGGGAGAGTATGTTGGGCAGCATGGGAATCTGCTGTTCAGGCAGGTAGATAGATGTAGCCCGTTTTATGGCCTCCTTGAATATGTGGGAGTCTGTTTTGGTCTCAAGACCTATGTCTGTGATGTGTACCCCTATCTCATAACCATCTCCCTTTTTGCAAAAGCTCAGGGCATCGTCCAGGTCTCTGCTCTCCGCACTGTCTATGGTTACAAGGTATAGTCCCCGGAGGTCCTCACGGCTTTCCTGCCGTGCATCCGGAATGCATCTGGCCAGTTCCTCTGCCTCTTCAATCACCTCGGCAGGAAACTCTGGTGTAATACCCTGACGCAGGAGTTCGATATTCTCGTCCTGTTCCCATATCCCGGCCTTTACCAGGGTGTCAAAGGCGTGGGAGCTTCCAGAAAGGCCTGCGTGCTTCAAGAGCCCCTTTACCGACGGGGCATAGTCGGAGTCATCTCCAAGGATGCAGTAGTCCTTCAGAGCAGGGATCCAGAACTCCTGTACTGCATCCCGGAACTCATCCCCCATGGCACTCTCTGTCTCGTCGTTCCACACGGCATCGAGCCATTTGGCCCCCTTGGCAATGCGTTCCAAGCGCCTGGCCTCCCTGGCCCTCTGTTCAAGCAGTCTTTCGACCAGCATGGGGGGCAGGACGTTTACCATGCCATCACGGTATTTGAAATAGGTATGATCGTCTATGACAGCCCTTAGAAACGCAGCCACATGGTCGTCTTCTATCTCTCCCTCAAAGGCAAGCTCTGCCAGGTCTTCTGGTCTCCAGGTCTCTGCCTCGTCCTGGACCAGTTCCCACAGTTCGGTGATGGATACCTGCTCCTTGAGTTTTTCCCGTTTGGAGTTGGCTGCCTGGAGTGATAGCACTGTGGAGTGCCTGTCCGTGATGCTGATCCTCTTGCGCGAGGCGGTTATCACCCTGCCTGGGGCCAGGTTCATCTCCCTGCCGGTGTGGGTGAGCACACGCAGGCGCGAACCCTTTCTGCCTGTACAGACAGCGGTTATGAACCGCTGGCTCTCAAGGAACTCTATGACAGTACCTTCCTGGATATCACTCATGTCAGGATATTGGTTTCAGCCTCTTTTCTAAGTCTTCAAGTGCCTTTTTCATACCGTAACGTGCCAGTTCGTCAGCAGTGAGCCACCTCATGCCTTCACTGTGGTAAAAGCTCAGGTCAAACAGGTTCTCGGTCAGGGCCTGCTGTGTCTTGTCAAAGTTGTAACGCCACAATACCGCGCCGTCCCTGGTCCTTATGAGATTGAGGTCAAAGCCCACTGAGGCAGGTCTCTGCACAGAGTACCTGTTGCCAATGCGTTCCTGGTATCTGTAGAGCTTTCCGTAGAGCACTGCATCCACCCCAAGCTGTTTCCCAAAGGAGCGGATGAGGCTGACCTGTGACTGGCTGACATTGTTTGCAAGAAAGTTGTTCAAAAAACCTATACATTTCCCCTCATGCACAAGCAGGAAACGTGGATCATCCTTGAACTTGTCAAACATCATGCGGGTCAGTGCCTGCGCAGGCTCTACTGGCACTACCCTGGTGTCGATAACCGTGTCACTGAGGTTGCAGGTAGGTCTTTTGCTTACCTTTGCAGAGGCCCTGTCCATTGGCAATACGGCAATGTGTTTAAGGGCAGGAAGTGGCGCTATGCCACCTGACTTGCTGCCGAACATGCCGCATCCTGAAGCAGACAGTACAGCTATCAGCAGCATCAGGAATGATACGCATGCCCCCTTGAGATGGCGTATTCTATGAGCGTGAAAGTTGAATGCCGCAGCCCTACTGAGTATAGATTTCATAATGGCCCACCCTCTCTCTGACCTTCTCCCTTTTGACGTTCCTGCAGCATAATGCTGGCCCTGTCTTCCTCAATCCCTGTCTTCAGATGGTCCCCTTGCTGGACAGTGTCCCCTGTATGCGGCTGTCCATGCTTACTGCCTGGCACATGGCCCTTCCCAGCGCCTTGAAGACCGCTTCTGCCATATGATGATTGTTCTTGCCGTATGGTACATTAACATGGAGTGTCATGCCACTGTTTACAGCAAGTGCCCGCAGGAATTCTTCAATCATCTCTGTCTCGAATCGTCCGATCATGGGCACAGTAAATGGGACAGAGAAGACCAGATAGGGTCTTCTGCAAAGGTCCACGTCCACCTGACTGATGCTCTCCTCCATGGGCACCCTGGCGCTTCCGTACCTGCTGATGCCGCTGTAATCTCCAAGGGCCTGGGCTACTGCCTGACCGAGACATATCCCCACATCCTCAACTGTATGGTGTGAGTCCACTTCTATGTCACCCTTGGCCATTAGGTTCAGATCAAAGAAGCCGTGAACCGTCCAGAGCGTCAGCATGTGATCCATGAACCCCACTCCTGTGGCTATGGATGCCTTGCCACTGCCATCTAAGTTCAGGCTCAGTTCAACTGAGGTCTCCTTGGTGGTGCGGGTTATTGTGCCTTTTCTCATTTGATTTCCTTCTCTCACACTTTAATGTGTCCGTGATGCCCACATTCCTGCCTTGGTCCATTGGGGCTTTGGTGGTACAGCCTGCTGCCACCTGTATGGCCCATTGGCCTTTGTCAATTGCTTCTGCATCATATCTGCACAATACCTGTCTGGCGGATGGCGCTTTTTTCCATGGTTTTAAAGCTCATCACTTGCAGTGATTTGTTAATGATATATTTGCACGCGGTCAAAACCATGCGAAAAAGCATCATCCACCTTTGCCAATTGCTTTTGTATTCCAGGTGTCCTGTCTATGGGCGGTACAGATTCCCGACTGCCTCCTGTTTGAGCGGCATTTTTTTAAGAACTTTTCAGGCAGGACCGATGAGTAATTTGAATGCCATCTGAAGGCATATTCAGACTACGAAATTCAAAGGGGTTAAATAAATATCTTGGCACGGCGCAAGAAAAAAAAGCTTCCGGACATAAGTGGAATTATCGCCTCTTTATCCAAATCCAAAGATTTTAATATCCGTTTTTTCAGGCTGACCGATATACCGGATGCCGTAGCCTGGGCCGAAAGAGGTTTTATTGCCATACATGAGAATTACCATTCCCACAAACGTCAGTCCTACCATGTAATATGTGGAGACAAGGAGAATCTCCTTCGTTTCTGCAGATTCATGAGCATTCCCGAAAAGTATATATGTGCCTCAGAGTTCTATCGTTTCTGGCATCTGACATGGCTGCCCAATATTGACTCCCGCAAGGTTGCGTGAACGTTTGTTGCAAGTCGGTTGCCTCCCTCTCATGCCCTCATGTAAAGCCATCCTTCTGACTGCCAGTCCGCAATGGCCCTGACTGCCGCAGGTACGGTCCTGAATATTTCAGGAAGCCTTGACTCCTTGATATCAAAATCCCGTAGCGAGTTGGCACATAGATATATCTCTCCGCCATCAAGTATAAGTTGCTTGAGGTTGTCAAAGAGCGGACGGTCACACTTGATGCACTGGGTAACACTGTCTGCATTGGCAATGATGCGTACCTGCAGTGTATCTCCTTCACCTGCGGTCCTCAGGAAGTTGACTGCATTTTTGGCCCCAACCATCCACCTCTCTTTGTGTGCAACGTGAATCAGGAGTTTTAGCTCTGCCATTATCCTGTTCCTCTCCTTAAGGTTGTGCAGGGGCTATGCCCCCATCTCCAGTCTGTCTGAACAGTACATAAGGTTCAAAGATATTGCCATTGCCGCACGTGCAGGGTGGCAAGTGCGGCAATATTCAATCCAAATTGAGCAGGTTCAAGTTCAGGGTTTTTGAAGCACGGCTCCCTGGGCCCCACTGGTAACCTGGGCTGCATACCTGCATAGATAGCCTTTCTTTATCCGGGGCTCCGGTGGAGTCCAAGCATCCCTGCGTCTTGCCAGCTCCTCTTCCGGTACATCCAGCGTGAGCCTGCGTGCCGGTATGTCAATATCGATTATATCTCCCTCCTGTACCAGGGCTATGAGCCCGCCCTCTGCAGCCTCTGGTGAGATGTGGCCTATGGCAGCCCCTTTTGTCCCGCCGCTGAACCTGCCGTCTGTCAGGAGTGCCACCTCCTTGTCCAACCCCATGCCCACTATGGCTGCTGTGGGAGAGAGCATCTCCGGCATGCCTGGTCCGCCTTTTGGACCTTCATAGCGGATGACCAGTACATCACCTGGCTTGATCTTGCCACCGAGTATGGCCTCATAGGCATCTGCCTCACCCTCGAAGACCCTTGCAGGACCGCGGTGTGTCAACATCTCAGGCGCAACTGCCGATTGCTTTACCACAGAGCCGTCTGCAGCAAGGTTTCCATAGAGAATGGCAATACCTCCTTCTGCGTGATAGGGTTCGGTCACTGATCTTATGACTTCCCTGTCCTGCACCTCTGCATCCCTGATGTTTTCACCTACAGTGTGGCCTGTGACAGTAAGTGCGTCCTTGTCTATGACTCCAAGCCTGTCCAGCTCATGCATGACTGCCTGGATCCCTCCTGCGAGGTTAAGGTCATAGAGGCTGTGTTCACCGGCAGGGATCAGGCTGCATAGATGGGCAGTGCGTGTGCTCATCTCGTTAAATGCCTCAAGCGGAAGGTCCACGTCAGCCTCATGTGCTATGGCAGGTACATGCAGGACCGTATTGGTGGAGCAACCAAGTGCCATATCCACGGCAATGGCATTGCGAAACGCGGATGCAGTGGCGATGTCCCTGGGTTTGATATCCTTTTCCACCAGGTTCATGATCTGCATGCCGGTCTTCTTGGCCAGCCTGTAACGCGCTGCATCCACTGCGGGAATGGTGCCATTTCCAGGCAGAGAGAGTCCCAGTGCCTCTGACAGGCAGTTCATGGAGTTGGCGGTGAACATGCCTGCGCACGACCCGCATGTGGGACATGCCTTGCTCTCAAGTTCATACAGCTCCTGTTCTGTCATGTCTCCTCTTTTAACCTGGCCTATGCCTTCGAATACAGAGATGAGATTTACCTTTTTGCCGTGCCAGTTGCCTGTGAGCATGGGGCCGCCTGTGACAACTATGGCCGGAATGTTCAGGCGCAGGATGGCCATGAGCATGCCAGGCGTGATCTTGTCGCAGCTTGGTATCACAACTATGCCGTCAAAGGGGTGGGCCTGGGCCATCAACTCCACTGAGTCTGCAATGAGTTCACGGCTTGCGAGAGAGTAACGCATGCCAAGGTGGTTCATGGCAATACCGTCGCATACCCCGATACCACCGAATTCAACCGGTGTGCCACCTGCCATTCTTATCCCTGCCTTCACCGCATCTGTTATCTGGCGCAGGTGGACATGACCTGGAATGATTTCATTAAAGGAGTTGGCTACTCCTATGAGAGGACGGTTTATCTCCTCGTCTGTGTAGCCCATCGCCTTGAAGAGAGAGCGGTGTGGGGCCCTCTCTATTCCCTTTTTCATCTGGTCGCTTCGCATTGCTCATATACCTCTTTTGGTTTGAACTGGTGTCACAGGCCCGGGCAGCCTGTATGTTCATTCAGATATCTTCTCCCATACAGGCAGATCAATGTGCAGTTTCCTGAACCTCGGATCGTCCTTTATTGCACTGCTTCGTTTGTAGTTTGCAATGAGAATTGCCCCTGGCCTCATGGTGTTTTCCACCTGTAGTTCAAACTGTTTCTGCAGGTTGCTGTCCGTAAGGGGACAGAAGTAATAAACTATGTCAAAATTTCCGTATTGGTCATAGTTGAGGATATCTGTCTGGGATATCCGTTTGCTGCCCACCATCCTTGAGGCCACATAAAAGGGGTACTGGTCCTTCTCAATGCCGTATACGTCAAATCCGATCTGTTCGGCAAACAGGAGGACATTGCCTATGCCGCACCCTATGTCGAGAAACGTGGGGGGAGCTGCCTGTGGACGGCCATGTCCCTCTGCCATGTAGTCCCATGCCAGTTTGATCTCCTGATAGGCCTGTCGTGTATCCATTGCCACAAAGGGGTATTCAGATGCCGTGTCGTTTTTGCTCTGCTTCTGTATCTCCCTTGTGAAAAACGCAATATACCTGTTGATAATATTCAAAAAGAGCTGCTGGTCATCGGTTATTTCAACAGCCTTTCTGTATGCTGTATTTTTTTTGGAGGACATGTCAGTTCCTGAATAAAAACTAATCCAATTCCCGCATGCTATTGATTGGATTTAGGGTTGATGCAGCCGCGGTTTTTTATAACCGGACAACTACCGTTACAGTCATTGCGAAGTTACATTAATAAAGGTCTTCAATCAACCGCAGGTTCAATTTCTACCAGGAAAGAGCTGAAAAATCTTCCGTCAGGTCTTTTGTCCTGTGCGCATGATACCAACTCTTCCTTCATGGGGTCTCCTGCCTTGTGGATTATGGTTTCTGCAAGGTCTGGAGACAGGTGGGTTGTTTTTCTAAGTTCCTGTGCCATGCGTATAGCGGTTTCATCCCATGCACCTGAACTGACACGGTCCCTGAGTTCCTCTAAGCGCGACTCCCTTACAGGGGCCACCACTGCCCTTTTATCAAGGATGAAGTTGGCAGCCGCAGTGGCCAGGCCATGCTGCCATGTGAACTCCGCCCATGTCAGAAAGTTGGTGTTTTCCCATGCTATGACCCCTTTCCACCTGTTCCACCTCGGGGTTATCTGCTCCATGATGCAGTGCCACGCCTCTATTTCGTCCAGTATCCGTTCCGCTCTGTGTACCTGCTCCAGTGTTGAGAAATGTACGGTATCCTGCGTTTCAGGGTCCCACAGCTCAGGAAAATGGCCACTTAATGATAGCAAGGCATCATAGTACTCGGAGGGTATGACTTCCATGCCGGCAGATATAGCAAGGCGCCTTGCCCTGGTCCTGATCCCGGACAACCTCCATACAGCCACCCTTACCAGGTCTTCAAGTACGGAATCAGCAAGCAGCTTTGCAGCAGAGGCAGATGTACGATGGCTCTCCACAGTCTGCAGACCGAGGTTTATTAGGGATGCGGTCTTGTTCAGGGCCTTTTTCAGTACGTCAGGGTCATCGAGATCAATACGATCAGCCATGATGATCTTGTTGGCCACGCCTGTCCATTCCCTGATTATCCTGCCAATGTGTGGCGTGTCTGCAAGCTGTTCCAGGGCAGTGGTAAGGGCAGGAAAGTCCGAGATGTACAGTGTGGGCACAAAGGCGGGCATCTCGTCGTCTTTGCCAGTGACTGCAGCATGTTGGATGCTTGCCGGAAGTCTTACCTTGTCAGGAGGCACTGGTGCGTAGATGTCCAGTGCGCTGAAGTAGTCTGGGATGCCGAAGTCTGCCAGCCGCCCACAACGAAGTCTCCAGGCCATCTCTACGCACTCTGTACGGGTCTCGGTGAGTATGGTCTCCATGGTGTCCCGGTACAGGCCCGGTGATAACTCTATGAGTTTCATTATCATACGTTCCCAGAGGGGCTGGAGTTTTTCTTTTTTGAAGGCGATGTAGTAGATGTTGTCAATGGTGAAGGGATGCAAGAGGTCTTTTGCCTCCTGTATCTCCATGTCGTCTGGCCGTTTCTGGACCTCTATGAAGTGACGCATCAGGGCAGGAATAAGCCAGGGATCTTTTTGTGCAAGGGTGTTTATCCACCTGTTTACTGTCTCCTCTCCAGCTTCAAAGAGGATCACTGTCCACGCGGTTATCCTGTCCAGCCTGAACTCATCCTTTTCCCACCAGTCAAGGTCAAAGATGAACTGGAGTTGCGCAAAGGTTGCGGCAGATATCAGGGGCAGTGTATCTTCAGGGCCTGTAGCCTTTATAGTCCAGAACAGTTCCTCTACAGGCAGTGAGCGCACGAGCTCCGGGAACTTTTCGGACAGTATCATGAGCGCCTGTCTCTTGTCCCACGGGGCCATCAGTGTCAGCATGGCCTGCGAGGTGAGGGAGAGTTTGTTGAACTCCTGTTCCGCCCTTTTCTTGTCAAGTGAAAGTATTTTTTCAGGTTGTAAATCAGTCAAGTCGCAAATCCTTTTTTCCGATAGATTAAGATAGCAGATAGATGTAGTTAAAACCTGCGGCAAATAGAAATATCAGGATGGTACTGACGCAGAGGCTGTGATCTATGAGTCATGCCATGTTTGTACGGAGGCCTGGTCAAAGGGACATTTCCTGTTTGTCATTTGGCGTGTGGTAGTTATCGGTGGTGTGAGACAGACAGGAAATGCGCCAGTTGAAATTTTTATGTTGGTCCCATAATTTGGTCCTGTAACACGGGTAACCTCCATGACACATGAAATGCTGTCAAAACAGTATGCATTTTCATGGTGAATTCTGCAAGTTTAAACTCAGGAAGGCATTTGGCAAAGATCAAAATTGTATCTATGGGCAATGTGCCAATGGTGTATTTAAGCGGTCACAGGGTGCCACACCTGCTGTACTGTTGGATGCCTGAAGTACAGGGGGCACGCCTGCGTGCCTGTGGTTTTGCATCCGGAGTATCGCTGGCTCGCTTACCTGCGGCATCATGTGATCAGTTATCGGTGTGCCTGTCATCTGTTAACTGTTTATATTAATATGTAGATATCCTGTTACTGGAGGAAGGAAGGGGAGCGTAATGGGATTTGATATCCCCCAGGATCTAAGGAAGATGAAAATGGTGGCTGATGAGCGGTTAAAGCACATGGAGATCCTCATTGCAGAGGATGAGAAGAATATTGGGGATCTGCTTGTCGAATTATTAGCCGATGAACAGAGAAGTATTACGGTAGTGCATAACGGCCTTGAAGCAATTCAGCTTTTGGAGCAGCGGCCCTTTGATCTCCTTATCACCGACCTCATGATGCCTGAGGTGGATGGCATGGAGGTGCTTCATCAGGCCAAGGCACTATATCCTGATATCCAGGCCATAATTATTACAGGATATGCCTCTCTTGAAACAGCGATACAGGCCGTTAAGGAGGGGGCATATGACTATCTGAGGAAACCCTTCAGGTTAGAGGAGTTGAAGATCAGTGTTGATAATGCCTGCGAGCGTATAGCCCTTATCAGGGAAAACAACCTTCTTCTTGAAAATCTCAAACGGCTCCATACAGACCAGGTAGAGATGGAGAGTGAGCCTGAGGAAGAATCGCCAGGGGCCGCATCCACTTTCATGGGGGCTGATATGTTTTCGCCTCTGATGCTGGATTCAGGTGCCAATTCTGGCACGCGAACCCTGGATGAGCTTGAACGCCTTGGCAAACTACGTCAGCAGGGTGTGATAACCGAAGAAGAGTTTAGGCGTTTAAAAGAGAAACTCCTCAACAGGCTTTAGAAGGGCCGGATAAATGTCAGATTCATTTTACTCTCATAACATTTCTCTTCCGCCAGCAGACGGTATTAGTGACAGGCGATGGAAGGTCCTCATCGTGGATGATGAGGATATGGTGCGCCAGACCCTTTCCACATATCTTGAAGGTCTTGACAGGTTTCAGATATTTCAGGCATCAAACGCGCTTGAGGGGCTCTCTGTGGTGCAGCAGCAGGGCGAGATGGATGGCGTGTTCATAGATATAAACATGCCGGGGATGGATGGCATAGAGTTTCTCGGACGTATCAAGGAGATAGACCGCACCATAGTTGCCACTATAATTACGGGCCAGCCCTCAATGAATGTGATTGTAAATGCCATGAGGGCAGGAGCATCGGATTTCCTTACCAAGCCGTTCAAATTCGATCAGTTCCAGGTGGCGGTTGAGCGAATGATCAGGGAGAGGAGCATCCTGAAAGAGAATGAGCTTCTCACAGAGGAGGTCAAGCTCAAAAAGGCCCTTGAGCAGATAAATGACAAACTGGAGCGCAAGGTGCGGGAGCAGGCCGTGCTTTTTGCCATCAGTGATACCCTGAGCAAGATCAGGAATACCAACGAGCTTTACAGCAGCATTGTAAAGCTTGCATGTGCCCTTACCGGGGCCTCCCACAGTTACTTCTGGGTGGTGAACAGGGAGGAGCGCAAACTCATACTTATGGGTGCCACTGGTCCTTATGATGCGGACCTTGAGCTGATCAGTATGGACAGGACTGATGTGGCGTGCGTCAGGGTTGCTGTGGAGGAGCTGCCCATATTTATCGAAGGCCCCAATGAGGCCGCAGGCAATGGTGGTGGCAGCTCAGGTCTAAAGAATCAGGTGCTTGTGCCTTTCAGTATCAGGAATGAGATATTCGGAGTGCTGTCAGTGGGTGGGGAGGCAACAGGTCAGCACCTTGGCGAAGAGGCACTTTTTCTCATGCACCTTTTGGCAGAACGTGCAAGCCTCACCGTTGAGAACCTTTTGCTGTATGACAGTCTCTCCATGAACCTCTATGCCACCCTAAGGGCACTTGTCCGTTCCCTTGAGGCAAAAGATCCCTATACAAAACTGCACTCTCAGAGGGTTACACATATAGCTGTTGACCTTGCAGGATTTATGGGGGTAAGAGATGAAGATATGGAGATACTGGATTTTGCCGGTCATTTGCATGACATAGGCAAGATAGGCATCAGGGATCAGGTACTCATGAAACCTGGCAGGCTTACCCGCGAGGAGTATGAGATTATCAAGGCCCATCCTGTAATCGGGGAAGAGATAGTTGGGCATCTCGGGCTCATGACCCAGGCCAAGGCCATAATCAGACATCATCACGAAAGATGGGACGGACACGGTTATCCTGACGGCCTGTCAGGTACAGATACCCCCTTTCTTGCCCGTATCCTTGCTGTATCTGACACCTATGATGCCATTACCTCAGATAGGCCATACCGGAAGGGCCATTCACCAGAGGAAGCCCTTGAGGAAATAGTCAGAAATTCATCTACTCAATTCGATCCTGATGTGGTAAAAGCTTTCAGGGAGATGTTTCATGAGCAACCGGAAAAATTGATGCTCGACAAGTTTGAAGAATCTTGATCTACAGGTTGACTTCAAACAGGAGACATGAACACGCTGGTTTGGCTGTCCTTTTTGTAATGGGCGAGTTCTTTGCCTGTTTTGTGGTGATCGGCTAAATCAACACATGAGATAGTCACTGCTATCCTGCAAAATATTAGCTTTCTTATGAAGACCCACTCAAAACCACCTCACAAGTTTATCCTTGAAAGTTTTCAGTATAGCCTTCCTGGCCGGCTGGGGCATGGCCTTGTCCATAATCTCAATGGCCCGCTTCAGATACTGTCCATGCAGATGGAGATGCTGAAGATGGATTTCATGAAGTTGGGCAGCCAGATAGGCAAGACTGAAACTGGAAGTATGGATGTAGATATATGTAGGGAGTTCATGGACAAGGCTGGAGGCAGGGTGGAGCAGGCTGCTGAGGTGATAACCCGGCTTGAGACAATGATACAGGTCATTGGCTGTCGTGGCGAGGATAGGGAGACTGAAGAGCAGGCAAGGCCGGTAGATATGGTGGCGTTTTTAAACACCCTGATGGAGTTCTGGAAGGCTGATCTTTACTTTAAGCACAGGGTTGAAAAACGTATAAGCATGCCTGAAATCTCTGTCTTTGTGATGATGGAGGAGACGCCTGTGTTGGCAATGCTGGATGGCGTGATGTCTGCCTTCCTGTACTGTATCAAGGCCGGAGACAGGGAGGGCAGTTCGTTTGGTCTGTCACTTGCTTCTCAGGAGGAAGGAGGGTGCAGGATTGAAGTTGAACATACCGGTAGCCCCATACCGAAGGAGATTTGTGAAAAGGTGATGGCAACTATGGATGAGTATGCCAGGGACAGGACAGTGCCTTTCCTTACTTGGGATGATATGAATGATGCCCCGCCTGATCTTCTGGTCTCTCTGCTGCTTGGGGCCGTAAGCTCTGTTGACGCAGGCTGGACGTTTGATCTGGGTCCAAACAGTGCTGTGATGACTGTAAGCCATTAGGGCCTGGCCGAATGCCCGTGTCTGGGCCGTTGAAATTTTATTTTATCTGTGATTACAGACAATTAATACTGTTTTTTGTAAAATTGTCCGTGACCCAATAGGTTGGGCATGTACGTCTTGGTTGCCACATAATTTGAAACCGCTGCGGAGTTCCCAATTTTATCCGATCTGCTGGGGTGGAGTCTTCGTTTACCTGTCGGACATTTGAAGTACTTCAGTACGTCGGCCTGTCCCCTGCCTTGCATATCTCTGGTAAACTTGGAGATTGCTCAATTCAGGTGGTAAGTTGTTACGACAGGTTATAAGTGCACGATGATGAAGGACGGAAACACTCCGCCCTCCATCATGGTGGTAAACCCTATCCGTTTTTCTTCTCAAACTCTTTCATAAACTCAACAAGGTCAATCACCCCCTGCCTGGGGAATGCGTTGTAGATGGAGGCCCTGCAGCCCCCGATTGACCGGTGACCTTTCAGTCCGTCAAATCCCTGTGCCGCTGCCTCCTGTACGAACTTTGCTTCAAGTTCAGGTGTGGGCAGGTTGAAGGTGACATTCATCAGGGAACGGGAGTCCTTTCTGGCGTGTCCACGGTAAAAGTCTGTGGAATCGATCATGTCGTAGAGCAGGGCCGCCTTCTCCTCGTTGACCTTTGCCATGGCCTCAACCCCACCCTGTTTCTTCAGCCACTTGGCCACAAGGCCAACCACGTAGATGGCAAAGCATGGCGGGGTGTTGAACATTGAATCCTTGTCAGCGTGAGTCTTGTAGCGGAACATTGTAGGCAGGTTGTCTGGTGCCCTGTCAAGCAGATCGTCCCGGACGATCACCACCGTGACCCCTGCAGGCCCCATGTTTTTCTGTGCTCCGGCAAATATCAGACCGAACGGGCTGATGTCAAAGGGACGTGAAAGGATGTCAGATGACATGTCACTAACCAGCATCTTGTCGGATTTGGGGAACTCCCTGAACTGGGTGCCATAGATGGTGTTGTTCGATACAAAGTAAAGGTACTCTGAATCATCATCCACTGTGTAGTCACCATCAGAAGGTACATGGTCAAAGGAGGTGTCCTCGCTTGAATAGGCAACCTGTGCCTTGGCAATGATGTTGGCCTCCTTGATTGCCTTTTTTGCCCATGTCCCGGTATTGAGATAGGTGCCCTTCTTGTCAGGGGCAAGCAGGTTCAGGGGCACCATTGCAAACTGGGTGGATGCCCCACCCTGAAGGAACAGTACCTTGTAGTTGTCCGGGATGGACATGAGTTCACGTAAGAGGGCTTCGGCCTCTGCCGCAATTTCCATGAAGTCCTTGGAACGGTGGGAAAGTTCGATAAGGCCAATACCTTTGTTGTTGTAGTTGACAATATCCTTTGATGCCTGGGCAAGAACCTCTTGGGGGAGGGTGGCCGGCCCAGGGCTGAAGTTGTAAATACGCTCTGGCATGATGGTACCTCATAGATTTGAACAAAAAGATTTGATGACCTGTGCTGTCCTGTGCACACGTCGTAACATGAAATTTTAAATTAGTTATATTACGAATATGATCGTTTGTCACCAGTGCCAGGCACATTGTTGCTGAAAGCCCCCCTTTGTAAGGGGGATTTCCATTTATGCAAGCCTTGGGCAGAATGTGAGAAACATTTGCCTCAGGCAGGCAGTCACTGTTCTGTCCCCTGGAAGATGGAGTTCAGACTCAGGGCTGATGCCCATGCAGGTTTGGGTGTTCCGTCTGTGTACTTGAGCCCCATGTTGTTGAACCGGTCGAAGAGCAGGGCTAAGTCAACCCCGAGACTGTCCAGTCGTCCCCTTTCTTCATCAGACATGTAATTTATCCATTGTGGATTGAAGTAGTTGACGTCATAGGCAAAGACATAACATATGAGTTCAGGGTGGAGTTTGGAGACAAGTCTTGGGAGATTTTCAATGTATCTCTTCTGTTCATCAGGGTTGCTCAGTCCTCTTGATGACCATCCTGCCTCTGAGATCAGTATGGGCAGGTCTGGATACAGGGTTCGGATAATACCGTACCAGTCAGGGGGTATGTCTTCCAGCGAATCGTAATAACCCTGAAACACCAGCCATGAGGGATAGGAGGTGATTGCAGCAAAATCATAGTCTCCCAGTTGATCCAGTAGTGAAAACTGTTTTTGCCATATGAACATGCCATAGTGGAAGGATACGCCTATTTTGGTCTGGGGGGATATCTCCCGTATCATGCCGGCAGCTTCTTTGTAAAGTTGTACAAACAGGTCCCACTCTTCAGGCATCCAGTACGTCATGAAGTTTACTTCAGTGGCAAGGACCAGGTAATCAGGATGGGCTTCAGCGATGCTTTGGATGTTTGACAGGTATAACTGCCGTGTATCCGGGTTGGAAAAACTGCGCACATAACCTGGCGGGGGGTTGGGTTTTCCGAGTACGCCTATGGATATCTGTACTATGGATTTGAGACCGATTTCCTTGAGATAACTGATGTCTCTCAGGCGGGCATCAAGGTTGTCCTGTTTGTCCCAGTGCCAGATGAAACCGCTGAAATCCCCTGCAGCGCTTACATCTTTCAGGGCTGTGAGATAATCGTCCATGGTACTGTTGGGATAGTGGGGAAAGTTGAGAAGGACCCCGAATGGTGATGCAGGCCCAACTGCAAACGATGGCAGAGGAATTATTGTGGCAAGGAGAAATAAGACAGACGCAAATATCATGGAAGGGGCAAAGGCTGATGGATTTGAACAGGTAGAGGTGACGTCTGTCATTTTGTGGCTATGGGAATGGTGTTCAGGGATGAATTTTTCAGAAATGTCAAGGTTTGTTCTCTGCATGACCTGCCTCCTTGAAAATGGATATCCCCCGTTAGGGAAGGAAGTTCCTCTCGGTATGTATATTTTTTCCCCCCGCGACTGGATGCGTGGTATAAATTTTTATATATCAGGGTGTTATAAGTGTAAAGTTGCTGCATGTTGTGTGTACAAATATTCTTTGTTTTAAGGCATAAATCTGTCAGCAGGGGATAAATAACAGGTTTAATCCCGCTTCGGGGTATTTGGAGTTTAATACTCTATGGCTTATAGTCTGATATTATTGCTTTTTTTGTTTGGTATCTGTTGATTCGCCAACAGGTGGCTACCCCTGTTTGTGACAGGTGACGTCCTGTGCATTTTTTGCAGGATGAGATATGCAGAAAGCAGGCCACAATCTGTCTTGCCCAGGTATTTACCGCGAAAATATCCCTCTGAACAGATGAAAGATCCCTCCCCTGCATCTAAGGTTTTCTCCTATGGTATGAAATAGTCTGTTTCGGCGCTGAATTCGGGTTTCGGTCTGTTTATCCTTTCCAGTGTGGCAGGTCCCGCTTGAGTAGTTTTTCTATGCGCTCAACCTCTGGCACAAACTCATCAATCAGACGTTTGCGTAATTCAGAGGGCATGGGAGGACGTGAAGTCATCCTGGTGTCCAGGGCTGCGGCCTTCTGTAGGATAAGCAGTGCCATCCTGTGTGGCAGTAAACCCAGGAGTTTTTGGATGACCTGGGGAGGATTCTGTATGTAAGGCATGAGCCAGGGGATACGTGGTTCCTTGTTGGCATTGGCAATGTGAAATTTTGGCCTGAAATCCTTACGTACGCCAAGGAACGAGAGAATCTTTTCGTATTCACCAGGCAGGTTCTCCTTCAGGTCATCAAAAATGACTATATGCACGTTCTCTTCCCCAAATATCTTTATGTACCTCATGATCTGCCCGCTGTAGCGTGCCGTATCACGGTAAAAGAGGGCCTCTCGAAGATTGGCATGGGGAGGGACCTGGATGCCTTGCTTGCGCAATGGTTCTGCGGCCAGGGCCTGGGCAAAGTCTCTTATGGGTTCGTAGCCTGCCCAGTAGAGGTGTGAATGGTGTGAATAGATCATGTCAACGGGATTACGCAGCATGATGATGATTTTGGCCGTGGGGGAGAATGCCTTTATCTCCTGCGCTGCAGTTTTTGAATACAGGTACATTACCGATGTTTCCCCAATGGCCTTGTAATCCCTGGCCTTCCTGAATAGTTTGAGATAGTCCTCCTGCTGCAGGACAAAGAAGGGGTGAGGTATCTTTGTCAAATCTCTGCCAAAGAAATGTGCCTCCTTGACGTAAGGGACAAAGATTTCAGGGTGCTGGCGCAGGTATTCATCCATTGAGGTGGTTCCTGCCCTGGGAGCACCCACTATGAAAAAGTTGGGCCTTGTTTCCTGTTTGTTATGATAGGGTTTTTGATTCACGATATCTTATGTTTTATGTTGGTAGCAGCTTTTGGTATGTCGTTGTCACTGTTTGGCCAGAGCATATATTAGGCACGTTTCATGGCCAGGGGATCACTGTGGGATTCAGCCGGTGCCTTAAAGTGATTTGCAACAAGAAGGAGCAAGGCCCTTGTTGATAGGGCCAGGGCCGCAGCCATGCTTCTGGGGTCCAGGGCACCCCATGTATAATATTTTCTGTAAAATCGGTGTGCCCCGGTATGAAATTTTATGATCCGTATGGGACTTTTCTTGTATTTTCGCTGGTTCTGCTCATAGTGCGTGATAGTTGCTTCAGGGATATAGTAAATTTTGCCTCCGGCCTTTTTAATCCTCATGCACCAGTCAGCGTCCACCCAGTAAGAGTGGAATCCCTCGTCCCACAGCCCTATTTTGTCTATGATGTGGCGTCTGAAGAGCATACACGCGGCAGAAACATGTTCTACCTGAATGGGGGAGGTGCCCTTGTTGTTTTTTATGCGCAGGTATCTCCTTGAAAAGGGGTTGTCAGGGAACAGACGCGTGAGCAGGCTCTGTCGACCGAACAGACCATTGATGGGTTTGGGAAAATTCTTTGCGCTGTCCTGTACTGTACCATCACCGAGAAATGTCTTTGGCGCCACCATCCACACATCAGGATGGGCCTGCAAAAAATTCAGCATGGTCGGTAGAGCATCTTTGTCTATCTCTGTATCGGCATCCAGCAGGAGGATGAGATCACCCTTTGCCAGTCGGCAGCCCTGATTGACAGCCTTGGTGTGGCCTACATTGTCTGGATTTTCCACCAGTACTACATTGGGAAATGTCTTTCTTATCTTTTCAGGTGAGCCGTCCACAGAGGCATTGTCTATGATTATGATCTCACGACATGGAAAGGGGGATGCTTCAACACTTTCAATGCATTTTTTTAATAAACTCCAGCAGTTGAAGCTTATGATAAGGACTGAAATATCCATTTTGGTTTTCATGCATTACCTTTCGAAGATACTGCACCGATCGCAGCACGTGGTGATATGGTCCGGTAATTTCCCTCTCTCGGTAAAGAGTGCCCGCGCACTTGTATAGCACTTATTGTTCCAGATGGTCCTGAAATCTTCACGAAATACGTTTCCAAAGTTGTCACTATCTTTCCATACGGCACAGCATGGGGCCACATTGCCCAGGGGGGTAATGGTTACAGACCTGTATAGATAAAAACATCCCCCCTTTATGGGCTTTTGGAGAAATCTGTCGTGGATGTATGTATCATCATCCAACATATATGGATACCACTGTTTCATGAGCTTCTCTTTGTCAGATGCATCGAACGGGAGGCCAACAGGTATGAACCTCATGACATCGACCCCCATCTGCCTCGACAGTTCTTTGGCCTCTGCGATCTGGTGGTAGTTGTGTTTCATTACAAGGAACTGCCATTCTATCAGTGGGGTATTACTGTTTAGCCGTTCCTTTGCCTGGATGATGGCCTTGAGGTTGTTTAATACCGTGTCAATATTGCCTGATACCCTGTATTTTTCATATATATCCTGCGTGGTTCCATCGAGAGAGACTATTAGATACTCGAGGCCTGACCTGACCAGTTCCTCGGGTGAGAAGGGCATGTGGTTCAAGTTGGAGCTGAGGTTGGTGCCAATGTTCTTTTCGGCACAGTAACGGATCATTTTCAGTATGTTTTTGTTGAGAAACGGCTCCCCCCAGTTGTGAAGTGTAACCTCGTATGCCCATGGGGCAAAGTAATCGACTATTCTCCTGAAATCCTCGAGTTCCATGAAGTGCCGTGAGACCCCCTTTTCACGGCAACCTGTGGGACACAAGGGGCATCTTAGATTGCAAATGTTACCAGTATCAACTATTATGATATAGGGAAAAAATGACAATGTCTGTTGTCTGATTTTGCGGCTGCATTCTATGCCTACGAGATTGATCAGTTTTTTTAAGGTGCTGTGGTGCAGGAGGGTGCCAAGATGTCTCTTGAGTCTGGTGTACTGTGGCGGCTTGGCAAGTATTTTTTCAATATCTGGGTGGATAACTTGAGGCATTGACTATGTTTCCTTTTTCGGGCCTATTCGTAGAGGCCATGCTACAGTACACCTGAGATGCAGAAGCGGTTGGCAAGTGCGGATGGTGCTTTTTCTCATGGTTTTGACCGCGAGCATATATATCATTAGCAGGTCATTCAACTGATGAGCTTTAAGATCATGATAAAAAGCACTATCTGCCGTATAGGTGTAGAGGAGTATGGTTTCTGCATCAGGTGTCCTGAATATGCATAGGGGCATACCGGAAAGGCTATTGTTTATTTTGCTCTGAAGCGATTTTTGAGGTATGTTTCCATATTATATGGATGTTTCTATCCTTTTGCTGTGGGTAATATAAATTCCCAGTTAGTGCCCATCTAAATCTCTATACGGATAATATCTACTACAGGATAAGATTATGAAAAAACCGACATCCCCTTCTATGTCCACTTATTGTCTCAATGTGCGTTCCGCAAATTTTTCCAAGGAATGGGTGCGTTTTGCATTTTTGGCAGCCATGCTGTTTATACTTGCATTTTTTGCCGGCTGCAAATCTGCATCGGTAGCTCAGACGCACCAGTGTGGAGTAAATTCGGCCAATGATATATTTGGTATATATTCCAGCACCATAACTGGAAAGGATTTCAGGTGTATTATAACTGATCCGTATCGTGAGTTGAATCATGTGAGGGTGTCTCCGGACAGGAAGATGATCACCTTTACGCGATTTAACAAAAAGAAGTTGTTCTCAGGGCTGGCTGAGGAGAAGAATGGCTATACTGATTCTGAAATAATGATAGCCAACATTGACGGTACAGGTATCAAGAGCCTCACAGGGCACAGTAAGTTCATCGTCAATGTGAACAGTTACTGGACTCCAGATGGCAAGGGACTGATCTATATGTCCAATGATAATCCGGACAAGAAGACATTGAGGATAAAATATATTGATCTGAAGACACACAAGATCACCAACATTACGCCTGCCTATTTGCCATGGGTTTCCGATCCCCAGATAGTGAAGGACAAGCTGGTGTTTCCTGCGTCACGCAGTGTTGACAAGAGTGCTGTAAGATCTATCTGGATAATGAATCTGAAAAAGAAGGAGGCACGCCAGCTTACCAGGCCTGAGAGGGTACGGCTTGGTAAGAAGAGGGGGCTTCCTCCGGCAGGAGATTCAGACCCCAAGCTCTCTCCCGATGGCAAAAAGGTGGCCTTTACCAGGCATATGGGTGATGGCAGTTTCCATACCATTGTCATGGACCTGGCCACTGGCAAGGAAAGGGACCTGTCAAAACCTGGTGCCATAGATGTAATGCCCGAATGGTCCAGTGACGGGCGTCTCTTGACCTACTGGCATGTGGATATGAAAAATTTGAGCAAGATAGGTATATACGTCATAAGGCCGGATGGTTCAGGGCGGTACCAGGTGCCTTTGCCAAAGGGATATCATTTCAAGATGCCATCGTTCTTTCCTGGTGATGGATCAGGTCCAAATGCCAGAATAATATTCAGTGGCAAAAAGGTCCCCCAGATCAGATAGGCACCTTTTATCTAATTGTTTCTGCATTTGCAGGTGTTCTGTAGTATGGTAAAGCGGTTAATGGAATGGAAAATCAACACTGTGAATCCAGTTTCAGGTCTTTTGTGGGGCCTGAAGAGAAATATGATCTCTTTAGCGCAGTACAGTTCAATCTGTTAACCAACCTTGGGTTGAGGGAGTATCACTCCCTGCTTGATATTGGCTGTGGCTCTCTTCGGGCCGGGCGCCTCTTTATCCCCTATCTGCTCCGAGGCAGGTATTTTGGCATTGAGCCACAGGAGTGGCTGGTGAAAGAGGGAATTTCCAAACAGTTGGGCCAGGACATGATTGATCTAAAGAGGCCCTCCTTTGTGTTTGACGACAATTTCAGCCTGACAAGGTTTGAACAAAAGTTTGATTTTCTCCTGGCCCACTCCATATTTTCCCATGCCACCCAGGCACAGGTAAGGCGGTGTATGGAAGAAGCAGCTAAGGTCATGGATGACACCTCTCTTTTTGCTGCCACGTTTGTTGAGGGTGAGAAAGATTATACAGGCGACAAATGGACCATTTGGGTGGAATATACTTTTGATTTCATAAAAAGAACTGCGCTGGAGCAGGGCCTTTCAGTTCGTAGGCTGGACTGGCCCAGCCCTGATTTGCAGCAGTGGATACTTATAACCAAACCGGGAAACATGACATTCCAGCAAGAGATGGATACCTCTGTAGCCCTGATGAACGCCTTGAAGGAGTTGGATTTTTGCAGGGAAAAGTTGGCAAGGCTGGAAAATAATCCTGTGATGGCCCTGGCCCTGAAGATGAACCGCTCTGTTAAGTGGCTGAATTTTTATGTAAGTTCCATATGGCGCAATATCAAGGGACAGAAGTAGACACATGGCCACCAGGCTCCATGCCTTCAAACAGACATGTACTTCTGATTCCAAGGCCAATGAGGCAGAGCTGTGTGGCATTGCCAGAGGTGCTGGGATCAATTTCTTTGGCAAGATATTCAGCGCCCTGTTTCAATATGTCTATCTCATTGTAATTTCCAAGATACTTGGTGCAAGTATTCTCGGCGGATTTCTCCTTGGCCTCACAGTGGTAAATTTTGCAGCCCTGATCAGTCGTCTTGGCCTTGACGTTGGGGTGATAAAGTTCGTAGCCCAGTACTGTGCCTGCAAGGATATGGAGAGGGTAAAGGGGGTGGTTACCATGGCCCTGATAATTTCCGGCCTTGCAGGAGTTGTCATTGCGCTGCTTGTTTTTTGCAATGCCACCTTCCTTTCCGATTTTTTCAGTGGCAAGCCGGGCTTCAAACAGGTGATAAAAGTCCTGTCTCCCACCATCCCCATGATATCCCTCATGTGGATAGCCCTGTCTGCCACTCAGGGTGCCAAGATCATGAAATATACCACTTATGCCCAGCATATCACCCTGCCGTTGGTGAATCTGAGTGCTGTTTTGTTCCTGTACTGGTTTGGGCTGAGGCTGGATGGGGTGGTTGCGGCCTTTGTTATATCCTACATAACCGTGACACTGTTATCCTTTGCTTTCCTTGGCCGGACTTTTCCCCTATGGCAGCAGGTGCAGCCAATTTTTGATGTGAAGGCGCTTCTGTCAGTGTCAATGCCTTTGTTCCTGGTGGTTTTCCTGAATTTCGGTCTGTTGTGGACAGATACCATCATGCTGGGCTATTTCAGATCGTCTGCAGAGGTGGGTATCTACAATGTCGTGGTGAAGACAGCGCTGCTTATCAGCATGATCCTAACGTCATTCAACGCAATATTTGCTCCGGTAATCTCTGATCTGCACAGCCGGAACCGGTTGAGACGGCTTGAGTCACTCTTCAAGACCGTGACAAAGTGGGTCCTTGTCATAAGCCTGCCGGCCTTTTCCATTATGACAGTGCTATCAAACAATATTCTATCACTTTTCGGTCCGGATTTCGTGCATGGGGCCCGCTCACTGGAAATCCTTGCCTTTGCCCAGCTCGTAAATGCAGGGGTGGGGTCTGTGGGGTTTATGTTGGCCATGACAGGGCGACAGCAACTTGTCCTGCTCAATACCTTTATGATCTTTTTGGTCAATGTAGGTTTGAACTATTACCTGATTCCGCAGTACGGGATGCTCGGTGCTGCTACTGCAACCGGCACTGCAACCATACTCCTTAATCTTCTGATGCTCATTGAGGTGGGGTTGATATTGCGGATAACCCCTTTCAGCAGTCAGTTCTTCAAGGTCCTGGCATTGGGAGCTGCTGTTTTTATGCTAATGTTCATGGTCAAGCACTTCGGACCGCAGTTGAACAGTCTCTTTGAGCTGGTCCTGTATCCTGTCATTTTTGTATGTCTGTTTTTTTGGCTGTTTTTCAGGTGGGGGGCCGGGGAGGATGATGCTCTCATTCTCTCAATGATAAAGTCAAAGGTTCCACTGATAAGGTCGCTTTCGGGTTGATGGATACCAAGGATAGGACAGATAGCCTCTATTTCATGGATGTTGAGCCTTTTGGCCCTCTCGAGCAGGTAAAATGTGCCTTTTGCAGCATTGATGAGACGCGTCTTGTGACCTGTCAGCAGTGGTTCGGGGAGTCGTTCAGGGTGGTCCAGTGCAAGAGGTGCGGTCTTATCTACACCAATCCACGGCCAAGCCTTGAATGGACCAGGCGTTTTTATGATCCTGAGTTCAATCCCATGCTCAAGAGAGAGGACCGGGATTTTGTCTATATGGAGAACCCCCTTCGTATCCCGAGTTACAGACGCCTGTCAGAGTTTTTGCAGCAACAGGTCAAGGGAGGAAACAGGTTGCTTGACGGTGGCTGTGCTTCCGGACAGTTCATGCGTATAGCCCAACAGCACGGTTTTGATGTAAGCGGTTTTGACTGTTCGGCCGGGGCCGTGAATTATGTGAGAGAGAGGCATGGTTTTGATGTTTATCTGGCGAGCGTGGAAGATATTCCAGTGCCTGATAGTTCTTATGATGTGGTGACCCTGCTCCATGTCTTTGAGCATTTCAGAAATCCAATGCAGGCATTGCAGGAGGTCCGCCGCGTATTGAAACCAGGTGGAATATTATTTGTAGAAACAGTCAACTATTTGAAATTGTGGTTTCTGGAAATGTATATGCCTTGGTTCAAGCCAGTTTATCTCCGTATAAACCGGACGCCTGAATGGAGGAAACGGTTGCCCTGGTTGCCCTTTGATCACCTTTATCACTGGACGCCACAATCCATTGCCGCGGCCTTTGAGAAGGCTGGTTTCAGAACGGTGGAGGTCCATTTTCTTCACGATTACAATTCGTCCATGGCATCTGACATGGCTTTGTCACTGTCAAGGCGATTATATCACTTCGGGGTGAGCAGTTTGATCAAACTCTCAAAGGGCAGATTGAATATTTGGGGAAATCTCCTTGCCACCGGAGTGAAATGACAATACTCTGTGGCCTTTATTTCCTGAACGCTCAATTTAGGTATCTTCTGGCCTTTGAAGCACTTCTCGCCACCCCCTTGTGGAAAAAGTGTGAGATTACACATCGGTACATCTGGGTGTGCATCAGCCTGGCAAGCAGGCTGTTTTTTTCTGCAGCCTTCATTATGGGTATCCAGAACAGGGGTACAGTCAGACTGTTGAAAGCCATGATCCTCAGCATCTGGCTTATGGCAAGGCGTATTGGGCTTCTGTCCATGCCCATGAGGTTGTGTCTGTGTGTAAACAGGATGCCATAGTCGCTCAGATAGGACGGGTGCAACACATGATATCGCACGGTGAGTTCCGGTTCCCCAACTTCCTCCCTGAATTTGACCCATGACAGGCCCTTGTTGAATGCGGTCCGCATGGCATGCTCCAGGCTGACACAGTGGTAATGGTATGCCAGAGCCCTGGGGTTGTAGAGCAGTTTCATGCCGTGGCGCTCCAGGCGGTAACCAAGTTCAACATCCTCGTGGGCATAGGCACCATCTTTTACCAGTTCCTCGTTGAACATGCCTTTTTCCAGCATGAACTGTCTTTTGAATGAGACGTTGCATGCGAAAAACAGGAAACAGGGTACTTCCCGGTGTCCTTCCAGTTCACGGAACCGGAAAGGGTCCCATCTCTTCAGGAATACAGTCTGGGGGAGTTCAGGGGACTGTACAACCTTTCCCAGTATTGCAATGTGCTGTTGGGGGTTGTCTCTATGATCTTTCAGGTGCTGGGCCAGTGCCTGTGGACTCATGTGAATGTCATCTGCAATGAGACAGACTATAGGTGCCCGTGCAGCCCTTATCCCGCGGTTCTGTGTGTAGCATATGCCAGAGTTGGGGTGCCTCAGATATGTGAAGTCATATGGGAGCTGTTTTTCAAGTCTTTTTACAGTCACCTCCGTGCCGTCAGTGGACCCGTCGTCCACAAGGATGACTTCAAATTCTTCTGGATCAAGGGTCTGTCGGGATAGGCACTGGAGGGTGGTTGGTAAAATGTCTTTTCTGTTGTAACTGGCTATGACGACACTTATTTTCGGCATGTTTTCCAAACTTGTCTTTCTCTTTCCTGATTTGTTCATGTGAATGGGGCCTTGCATCATCTCGCGTCAGGCCGCAGGGAGCCCCTCTGTTCGCATGGTATTGGCAGAATTTCCGGGCTTTTTCGCCTCTTTTATGAAACGTTCAAGCCCCATGCTCAGGGCTATGGCTGTCCATAACTGTGCATACGGGACAGCTTCCCGGAACATCATGTTGGTCATGCCATCCAGCAGGTATGCTATGAATCCTGACAGCAGGGCAAGGGCCATGCCCTTTATGAGTCCATCGTGGCTGTTCAGGTATCTGAAGCACTTGGCCATTGCCATGAATATTATGCCAACATAGGACAGCATGCCGAACAGCCCTATTTCAGCCAGCAGCCACAGGTACGCGTTGTGCACAGGCCGATCAGCCATTTTCCCATAATGACCGTAATTTATTATGTCCGGGTCATCTATGGCCTCAAGATAGTTGCCTGCACCATAACCAAAGAAGGGGTCGTGCATCCAGATGTTAAGGGCGGTCTTGGCCATGTCTATCCTGACATCAATCAGTGATGAAGGCGCATTGAAGAGTTTTTTGTCTATGATGTTGAAAAATTTCGGGTAGAACGGGGTCAGGACCAGTAAAATGGCAAGCAGAGCAAATATACCCCGATCATGCAACCACCTGAAAAATATGAACCATATGGCAAAGAGTGAGGATATGGCAAAGCTCAGCCAGCCTGATCTTGAGAATGTGACAATGAGGCCCCCTATACCTATGAGAAAGACCAGGCCGCACAGCAGTTTTCTGGAGGGTTTCGCATAGTGCATCATCAGGAATACAAGGGGAAAGGGCAGGGTCATGGCGAGGTAAAGCCCGAGAGAGTGTGGGTCAATGGTGGTGCCAGCGCCGCGGATCTCATCCTCCACGCCTGGTACCTTGCCCTGGGTACCAAATTTCTCGGATTTTACATTGCCCTTGGTGACTCCAATGGCCACGTTACCTGTCATGCGTTCATAGATTGCCAGTGAGCCTTGCATCATTATGGCAAAACAGATCATTACAATGATCCACTTCAGGTGGCGCCGCCTCACCTTGTGGGCCAGGAAGAAGTAGATCAGCGCATACTTTATGTTGTAGACAATATCGAAAAAGGCAAGGGCCTTGTCAGGTGCCCCTATGAGAGAGATCATCTGGCAGATGATGAGAAACATGATGAGAAAATCCAGCTTTGTCAGGGAAGGGAGGGGTTCTGACCGTATTACGAAGATTTTGAAGAACCACATCCCGTAGGCTATGGTCAGGATCAATTCTGCCAGGCCTATGCTGATGCCCTTGGCAGGTACGGCTATGGGATGTGCCATGAGCCATTTGCCGAATATTGAAAACGGTATGTTGAATACCAGGACATAGACCAGAAAGTCATCTATGAACCATATGGCAGCCATTGCGCACGAGACAACACCCACTGCGGCACAGGCCGCCAGGGCATAGCGAAAGTCCAGGGACATGATCTTCCATGACAGAAGAGAGAAGAGAAAACCCATAAGTATGGTGATCCATACCCAGGGCTGCAGCAGTGATTTCATTTTGGACTCGTTTGAGGACATTTGAGACAGGCGAGACTTTTCCCCTTAATAACGGCAGACCTAACTGTCAGAACGCGCCGTGCTTTGTTAATACCCGCCATACGGTCATGAAGAGTATCTTCAGGTCCAGCAGTACGCTCTTGGTGTCAACATACTCCAGGTCGTATTCAACCGTCTTCTGAAATGAGAGACGCCCGCGGCCATTTATTTGCGGAAGGCCTGTAATGCCGGGTTTTACTGTAAATTTTTTCATCTGGTCAGCGCGATAGTTGGGTAACATTTCCGGCAACTCAGGTCTTGGCCCCACCAGCCTCATGCTGCCTGTGAGCACATTCCAGAAGTTGGGCAGCTCGTCCAGTGTGGAGCGACGGAGCCACCTTCCTGCTTTTGTTATGCGGGGATCATGTTCGCGTTTGAAGGCAATCCTCTTGATCTCCTCTTCAGAATAGTTGTAATCGTACAGTTCAGGAAATCTCTCCCTGGCATCCACATACATGGTTCTGAACTTTACAAAGGTGAAGGTCTGCGGCACCCAGTACAGCTTGTCCGGCGAGTAGTCGGGGTCTGCTATGATGTATCTCTGATCGTTTTCTATCTCCTTGCCCCTGACCAGCCTGCTGATGGCACACCGTTTCTGCAGGAATAGCGCTGGTCCAGGTGAGTCCAGCTTGATGATTATGGCCACTGCCAGCATTATGGGGGCGCTAACCACAAGGGCCATGGAGCTTACGGCAATCTCTGTAAGTCTGTAGATTATCCGGGCCGCCTTTTCGGCAACAGAGAGGTTTGAGCCATAACCCTCGTCTCCCGGAATGCAAAAGACCTTTCTGCCACCGTATGGATCTCCTGGTGTATTGTGGCTGAGTTGTTGTGAGATATATCTGCCACATATGAGTGGCAGGTTGTCTGTTGACATGATGTCCTTCAGCCTGTGAAGGATGAGGCCAGTTGGGGCAGCAGCACAGCCTGCGGTGTGTTTACAGGAAAAGGATACGGATATATCTATATTTTTCATGTTCTGCATTTCTGTCTTCCTGTTTCAGCAGGATGCCGGCTGGTCCTGCGCATATCCCTGTAGCCTTTTCTGAGGAAGTAGCCATTTACACCCCTGTAGGCCAGCGGCCTTGCGAGTAAGGCCGCCATGCCGTTCTTTTCAGCAAGGCGCAACAGAGGCAGCCAGAACAGGCTGACGCTCAGTGCGTTGAACATGGCACGCCTGACTATTTCTCGTGGGAAAGTCTTTATCAGGTAGTTCACTGGGGCGGCAAAGGAGAAAATCTTGTATACAGGATAGAGATATGCGCCAGGCACCGTATTCATGAGCACATCGAAGTTTCTCCCCCGTTCATATGCCCGCTTCACAAGGGCGTCAAGGGTCTCCTGGTGGTAGTGGTATGCCAGTGCCCTCTTGTTGTAGATGATCTCCAGTCCCTTCTGTCCCAGTCTGTAACCCAGTTCCGCGTCTTCATGGGCTGCTCCCTTACGTTCTACAAACATGCCGTTTTCAATAAGAAAATTTTTCTTGACAGATATGTTGCAGGCATAGAAGTAGATAGGGTCCACCATCTCCATGTCTTCAAAGCGGTTAAACAGGAAGGGATCCCAGTTTCTCTGGATCACTGTATCAGGCAGTTCCGGAGACTGAAGTACCTTTCCCAGTACAGCGATATTGTCGGCAGGATATCTTTTGTGTGTACTGAGGTGTTCCTGAAGGAGTTCCGGAGTTGCCCAGATGTCATCAGCGAGCAGCAGGACGATCCTGTTCTTTGCCTTTCGTATGCCGCGATTTTCAGTGTAGCCCGGTCCCCTGTTTTCATGTGTGAAAAAACTTGTCTCATACGGAAGGTTTGAGATGAATTCCGGGATATCCCTTGCCGTGTTGTCAGTAGAACCGTCATCAACCACAATCACTTCAAAGGCATTTGGCGGGAGAGTCTGGTTCACAAGGCACTTGAGCGTGGTCTTCAGGACTTCACACCTGTTGTATGTTGCGATCACCACACTCAGTTGCTGTATGTTTGGTGCATCCGGCATGCCCATGATGTCTGTTCAAACGCTCCCAAGGAGCTGTTGCCTGGCCTGTTCCGCTGCCTTTTTACCGTCCAGTATTGCATCGTCCATCCACTGGTACTCCCAGCTTCCGTACCTGCCAGCAGGTATGATGTGGTGACGTTGGTAAAAATCCTTGAGCTGGGCCACGGTCTCAGACCTGTGGTGATCAAATATCACATAACCGTACCTGATATCCTGTACATCAGTGAACTCTATACGGTGTTCCCTGTCTATTATCCCTGCCCTGATGAGGTCATTCACTACACGGTCAACTATGGAGTGCCGGTCTATGGGCCTTTTATCCGAATAGGCTATCTCGGCACTTATGGAGCTTTTCCCCTCAGGTACCAGGTCTGAGGCAAAGTTGTGGGGAAAGCTTATGCGAAAGAAGGAATATTCCTTTTCTGGATAGTATATCCAGTGTTCCGGGTTGATGTCAGGGTGGTCAATTGCTATGTTTACACAGAGGATAGAGTTGTACTTAAGCCTGTCAGGTAGCCTGACGAGGGAGTCGGGAAGGCCGGTTATGTCAGCAAGTATAGGAAGAGGGATGGTGGAGACAAGGACGTCATACCTGCATGTTGAACCGTTGGAGAAGGTTATCTCCTTCTTGTGCATGTCGATATGTACTGCCCGGTGTGAGAGTTTTACATTGATGCCGTTTTGGACAAACACATCGGTAAGTGCCTGTATGCCACGCTCTTTCGGGTACTTGAACATGGCGTTGGGACCAAATCCCTTGTCATGGCTGGTGAGCGAACCCTCTATAACATCCTCAATGTCTATCAGGGGGATCCGGACATCGAGCCATTCGGTGGTAAGGTCCCTTGGATGTACGGTCCAGAATTTTTCAGAATAGGGTATCATGAAGGTCCTGGCAATCCCCTCACCAAATACAGCGTTTATCCACTCTTCGTAGTTGCTGCACTCAATTTCCGGCTGAGTCTGGCGCTGGCAGTAGGTCTTGATAAATGAGACCAGACACTCCTTGACAACAGGGACTGGCAGGCCAAAGAGGTTGGCCTGAAACGGATAGCGTGTCCTGGTACCGAAGGAGTATATCCAGGCCCTTCTTGCCTGTTCGGTCATGCACGCCCCCAGTTTCTGCTGCAACAGCTCCAGTACGTACTGGTCTTTCGTATGGAGCACGTGGATGCCAAGGTCAAAGGTATAGCCCTGGCGGGACGGAGAGTGGCATGTGCCGCCGTAATGGTCGTGTGCCTCAAATATCGTTCCGCCACAGTGGTGTGCGGCACTCAGGCCGGCAAGGCCGGCACCAAGTATGACTATCTTTTCCTTTATGGCCTCCATGCTCAGAAACCCGCCTTTCTGAGTGCATAGCACACGGCAAATGCCACCAAGGCCCCCCAGGACGATATTATGAGGATGCGTACCACCGGGTGAAGTTCTTTCCGGGCCTTGATGTTGGGCGTCTTTTCTTTTTTCCCTGATTTTGGGAGTATGCCTGAAATCTTGTCCTTCATGACCGCTCACCTGTCTTTCTTGCCCTTACTCCATGTGACGCAAAGAAGATGCGGATATTGAAAAAAGCGAAGATATAGACCAGCCCTGACGCAAATATAAGGCTCAGGAATCCGGAAAGTGCCACATAGTAGATCTTGATGGGCTGGGCTGGCTCGGATGGTATCAGTGCCTTGTGCATGATCTTGATTTCGCTTGCACTGTTTATGAGCTGGGCCTCATTTTCCACATACATGTCCTTCAAGTGGATATATTCACGCATGTTTGCATTGAGTTTCATGTCAATATTCTCAACATACTTGTCGGCTGAAAGTATGTTGCCAAGTTTCTCCTTGAGTTGGGCAATTGACCGGTTCAGGGACTCCAGTCGAGACTTGAGCCCCTGTAATGTGAATGTGTCGAAGAGGTTTTTTGATTCCAGCTCCCTGTAGTCATCAGGGTCGATGCCTGAGCCATTTTTAAGCTTCTGCCTGTACGCATTTATGCGTGTGTTATAACTCTGTATCTTGGCAGAGAGCCTTATCTGTTCAGTTTCCAGGTCATACAGGCTCTTTACGCCGTTTTCATACTCCTGCTTGATGGAGATGATGTCGTTTTCTTTGAGTATATTTTCCTTCTGGGTCCTTAGCAGGTTGATATCCTTTTCTTTTTCTGAAAGCTGCTCCTCCAACTGGTTTATCCGGTCCCTGGCAAGTCCGGTCCCCTGATCCTTGAGCCACCTTACTGCCACCTCGCCAATCACATCGGCTATCTTTGCCGCCCGGGCAGGGTATTTGTCCTTGACTGTGAGCAGATATACATAGGACTCTTTGGTCTCTATGATTTTTATGTTCTGCCTCAGGTCCTTTACGGCCTTGACCTTGGGATCTTCATCGATAAGCCTTCCATATTTGAGTATGGTCCATATCTTACTGCCTGTTTCCTTTATGAAATCCTTTGTCCTGTTGTAGTACTCCTCATACCAGGTGTCATAGTGGGGTTGCACCTTCTTGTCCAGGTGCAGCCTTTCCACAACCGGGATAAGCACGGTTTCACTCTTTACAATGTCCCGTAGTGTCTGGATTATTACCTTGAAGGGTGGAGAGGGCACAGGGGAACCAAATGCATGGGTCTCTTTGAAGCGCATCAGGCTGGTCTCTATGGGGCGGTAATAGATGTGTACTCCAGCCTCGTACTTCTCAGAGAAGAAGTAGGTGAGCAGCAGGGCAGATACCATGGCTGACCCCACGAATAGCATTATAAAGCCCTTCTGTTTCGTGAGGATTTCATAATATTTTTTGAAATCGATATTAAACAGATAGTCGTACTTGTTTCTTTTCTGGTCTGTTGTCATAGCCAATTTTTCAGATACTCCTGGCAAGCATGGTCTGCTAAGTTGAAGAGGTGGCAGAGGCAGCACGTCCGGGCATCTGGCCCTTTCGCTGCGGCCGCATATAGGAAAGAGAGTGAAGCCCCAGCCTGATCAAGGGAAACAGTTTCAACTTCTGTGTACGTATTTTCTTTGTGACAAAGGTTGTTTTGAACAGGATGTCAAAGATAAAGTTGTGTGGCAGCCTGATGAGTCTGCGAACCGTATCTGGTTTGATCCGGAACTGGGCCATTACTGGCATAAGCTTCTGCAGGTTTACGATCTCCTTCTTGTTTTCTATTTTAAGCTGGGTGGCCACAAAGAATGACTCTTCGAGGACCGGTTCTGTGGACTCTTCAAGGAGGTGGTGCTCTTCCACATAGGTCCTCAGGTCTGTGCCAGGATATGGCTGAAGCAGGGAGCACTGGAGAAAGTCTGAGTTTATGTCGAGGTTTATGCTGTAGGTCTCAAGTGCCTGGTCAATGGTTTCGCCAGGAAGCCCAAGTATGTTGAAGGTGGAGAGGCTGATTCCGTATTTCTTTATGATGGACGCGGCCTTTTTTATCTGTTCGTTGGATATCTTTTTGTTTAGGATGGTCCGCCGCAGGTGTTCATTGCCTGTCTCCACACCCATCCTCACACATATGCAGCCCATGTCCTTGACGAGTTTCATGAGTTCGTCAGTAACCTGGGTAGCCTCGAGGTTGATGATGAATGGCAGCCTTATCTTTTCCATGTAAAGGGGGGCAAAGCGCCTCAGCCATGAGGGATTGCAGAAGAACGAGTCGTCCACAAAGTTGATCTTCTGTATGCCAATAGTGTTCATGGCATGGGTAAGTTCTCCTATGACATGTTCAGGGCTGCGTTTCCGTACATACCGGCCCTTGCCACTGTAGAGTTTTTTGTAGTTCTTGTTGAAGCAGTAACTGCAGTTGTACGGGCACCCCCTGCCTGTCATTACCGGGTACATGTCCCGGTTGTATGGGATGAGGTAGCTGTACCTGCTGTAGGGTGTGAAGTCTGGCCACGGGGTTTCATCCAGATCGGCTATGAAGTTCCGGACATCGTTTTTGATTATGTTGCCGTCTTTGTCCTTGCACCAGATGTTGGGTATGTGATAGAGGCTGTCAGGGTCCTGCTGGAGTGCGTTGGCAATGTCTATTATGGCATGCTCACCTTCTCCCCGGCAGATGAAATCTATGGAGGGCTCTTGGATTACCTCTGGAAAGAAGGTGGGATGAGGCCCGCCCATGATGATTGGTACACGGCAGAGGGCCTTGAGCTCTGATGCCCTGTCAAGCGCCCATTTTTCACTGCCTGTGGTACAGGAGAAGGCGAACATATCGGCATTGCTTTCGAGGACGGCCTTCATGAAGTTTCTTTCGCCTGATTCTATGATGACTTCACACTCATGCCCGTGCTTTTTAAGCATGGCGCTCAGGATCATGACGGCTATTTTCACAAATGAATCTTTTTGCAGAAAGACAATTTTCATGTGGGCCTTCTTTGACTGTACTAAATTGTTGTTGGCAACCATGGACGCTACCTATGGTGGTCCATGCAGGCTAACCAGTAAGTTGCAGTCCCGCCTTGTACAAACCGCTCTTTTCATGACTGCTCCATCTTATTTCACCTGTGCGG
>Ga0256914_1000589_pt1 | contig 35490 bp, 28 predicted proteins | sample HulkmetaG_FD_191571 | JGI IMG/M metagenome (GOLD analysis project Ga0256914, IMG submission 191571) | Hydrothermal chimney microbial communities from Main Endeavour vent field at the Juan de Fuca Ridge, Pacific Ocean - Hulk | ecosystem: Environmental > Aquatic > Marine > Hydrothermal vents ... | reverse complement strand
TCTTGACGTAAAACAAAAAGATTTGCACTATAGCGTTTCGCTTACGCCACTTGAAGTCGAATCCGTAAAAAAATTCGCCATTCAGCAGGCTGTCGATACCATTCGTAACAGGCTTGATCAATTCGGACTTGCCGAGCCAACGGTAGCAAAACAGGGTAAAGATAAGATTTTAGTTGAACTTCCCGGTATAAAAACTCCGCAAGAAGAGAAAAGAGCAAGAGAACTTATAGCAAAAGCGGCTCATCTCCAGCTAATGGCACTCGATGAAAAAAGAGCGGATCAGGTTTATAAACTCTCCCCTGATGAGGCGGCGGAGTACGGTGATGTCATACTTCCCGATGTAAAAAATAAAGATGAAAAGTATCTTTTAAAAGAGGTTCCCATTCTTGACGGTAGTATGTTAACGGATGCAAGAGTCGCTTTTGATCAATCAAATCAACCGGTTATAAACTTTACGCTAAATAGTGAAGGTGCGAAAATTTTCGGAAATTTCTCTGGTGAAAATATCGGAAAAAGAATGGCGGTCGTATTGGATAATGTCGTTTATTCAGCACCGGTTATCAGAGAGAGAATAGGCGGTGGAAGCGGCCAGATAAGCGGCGGCTTTAGCATACAAGAAGCTCATGATGTGGCTATCGCTCTTAGAAGCGGCGCTTTGTTGGCACCGGTTATTTTGCTTGAGAAAAGAAGTGTCGGGCCGTCGCTTGGAGCCGATAGTATCAAAGCTTCGCTTATCGCGCTTATTAGCGGTTTCGCTCTTGTATTTTTCTTCATGATTATATATTACGGATACTCGGGAATAATATCGGATATCGCGCTTGTCGCAAATCTCTTTATCATAGTCGCGGTTATGGCGATGTTCGGCGCGACACTTACTCTTCCGGGAATGGCAGGTATAGTTTTAACCGTCGGTATGGCGGTTGACGCGAATGTCATTATAAACGAGAGAATAAGAGAGCTTCTAAGAAGCGGTGCAAATATAAAAACGGCGATCGAGAAGGGGTATGACAACGCTATGAGCGCGATTCTCGATGCAAATATCACAACTCTTATCGCCGCCGTTGTATTATATGCGTACGGTACGGGGCCTATTAAAGGATTTGCCGTAACGATTAGTATAGGTATATTGGCTTCAATGCTTACCGCTATTATGGGAACACATGGCGTATATACATACCTCTTACCAAAGATTCAAAAAAGCAGAAATCTTAAAGCTTGGTTTGGAATAGATAAAGGAGCTAAATAGATGGAGATTTTCAATACCGTAAAAACTTACGACTTTATGTCCAAAAGCAAGATCTTTTTAGGATTTTCGATTTTCATGATTCTTGCCTCTTATGCAATTTTATTTACAAAAGGTCTAAATTACGGCATCGACTTTGCCGGAGGAACTTTGGTCCAGGTAAAGTATGAGAAAGAGGCGCCTATTAAGCGCATAAGAGAAGTTATAAAAAGCGATCCTCTTTTCGCTTCGGCTTCGGTTACGGAATTCGGCTCGCCGCAAGAGATAATAATAAAGATACCCACATCTTCAAAATCCGTTAGTACGGATATAGGCGATAATGCCAGAGAGCTATTGAAATCCACCGGAAATTTTGAGATACGCCGTGTTGATATGGTCGGTCCGAAGGTCGGAAACGAACTTCGTGAAAAGGGTTTGATGGCGATGTTTTTATCGATTTTAACAATATTGATATATGTAGCATTTAGATTTGAGTGGAGATTTGCGGTTGCGTCCATTTTCGCACTCATTCATGATGTATCAATCGCCCTTGGGGCGATCTCTCTTTTTCAGATAGATGTAAATCTGGATATTTTGGCGGCTATTCTCACTATTTTAGGATACTCTCTTAACGATACGATTATCGTTTTTGACAGAATCAGAGAGGGAATCGTACAAAGTAAGATATTTGATCTTTTCAAAATCATAAACGAATCTATCACAAAGACGCTATCAAGAACCACCCTTACTTCATTAACAACATTTTTTGTTGTTTTAACTCTCTTTTTATTCGGCGGAGAGATCATAAACGGTTTTAGTTTTACGATGCTAATAGGAATAATAGTCGGAACATACAGTTCTATTTTCGTCGCTTCGCCGTTTTTGAAGTGGCTTGGATTTAGTGTCGAAGATTATAAAAGAAAACTCGCGATCAAAGAGAAACAGCGTATCGAAAAAGAGAAGATGCGCCAACAATACGAGGGAGGAGTGGTTTAGTTATGGATTGGGGAAAAGTTGTATTCATATTTTTTGCACTGACAAGCCTTACAACGACAGCTGGTTATCTATACGATCAAAATATGATTGCGCTTTTTATCGCAACAAGTATCAATCTAGTCTCCACACTTCTTAAAATCGGTGTAAAAAATATCCTCTCGGCCGAACTTTTCGCATCTTCGCTGGTAGCGGATATGCATCTGATACCGGCATTTTTATATGAAACGTTAGCACATGATTCAAAAGCGGCTATCGCTATGGCGATAGGCGCTATGATAGCAAACTTCTTTTCAATGGCACTTGTACTCATAGAAGCCGCCAAAACTAGAGAAGAATTTTAACTACTACAAAGATATCCTGACAGGAGTTTGATAAAATGGATTACAATCCATCTCAATTAGAAAAAAAATGGCAACAAATTTGGAGTAACAGTGAAGCTTTCGAGCCGAAAGATGACCAAACACTGCCTAAAAAATATATTTTAAGTATGTTCCCATACCCCAGCGGAAAGATACATATGGGACATGTCAGAAACTATACGATTTCAGACGCTATTGCCAGATATTATCGCAAGCAAGGGTATAATGTATTGCATCCATTCGGTTGGGACAGTTTCGGTATGCCCGCTGAAAATGCCGCTATAAAGCATAAACTTCATCCTAAAAAATGGACTTATGAAAATATAGAGTATATGAGAAAAGAGTTGTCGCTTTTAGGACTCTCTTTCTCCAAAAAAAGAGAATTCGCTACTTCGGATCCGCTATATACGAAATTCGAGCAGGAGTTCATCATAAAGATGTATGAGAGCGGACTTTTATACCAAAAAGATCAGATCGTAAATTGGTGTGAAAGTTGTCATACGGTTTTGGCGAACGAGCAAGTAATTGAAGGGTGTTGTTGGAGATGTGACAACGAAGTAGAGCAAAAGAGAATGCCCGGATTTTACATAAAAATCACGAAATATGCCCAAGAACTTCTGGATGATTTGAAAAAACTCGAATCCGGTTGGCCGAAACAGGTCATAACTATGCAGGAGAACTGGATAGGTAGAAGCGAGGGGCTTAGTTTCGAGTTGACTTTATCTGAAGAGTCGTTTTTAAAACTTGATAAAAAATTCGAAAAATTCGATCTTTTTACTACAAGAGCGGATACGATCTACGGAGTTACTTATAGCGCACTTGCACCAGAGCATCCTATCGTAAAATATATAGTTGAGCACAATCTTTTAAATGAGCGGAAGATTAAAGCTATAAAAGATATGCAAAAAGTTCCTGAAAAAGATCGAGCGCTTTGTGAAAAAGAGGGTATCGATCTTGAGATTTTCGCCCTGCATCCTCTTACGAAGAAGAAGATTCCGATCTGGGTTGCGAACTTTGTACTATCAAGTTACGGCGGCGGAGCGGTAATGTCCGTTCCTTCGCATGACCAAAGGGATTACGAGTTTGCAAAAAAATACCAACTGCCTATGATAGAAGTGATATCATCCGATAAAAGCGACCTCCAAAAAGAGGCATATACCGGCGAGGGTGTATTGATAAACAGCGGCAAATTCAACGGTTTGAAAAATACAAAAGCCAAAGAGAAAATCATATCTTATTTTCAAGAGCTCGGAATCGGGAAAAAAGAGATAAACTATAAACTTAGAGATTGGGGAATCAGCCGTCAAAGATACTGGGGAGCGCCTTTGCCTTTTGTTCATTGTCCCTCTTGTAAGCTGGTACCTCAATCGTTAAAAAACCTTCCCGTAACCCTTCCCGACGATATAGAGATAACGGGAGAGGGTAATCCTCTGGAGACTCATAAAAGCTGGAGGGAGTGCAAGTGTCCAAAGTGCGGAAGAGATGCGCAAAAAGAGACGGACACTATGGATACTTTCGTTCAAAGTTCATGGTATTTTCTTCGCTACTGCACACCCAACGCGAAAGATCTGCCTTTTAAAAGAGAAGATGTAAACTACTGGATGAGCGTGGATCAGTATGTGGGCGGAATTGAGCATGCGATCTTACATCTTCTATATGCCAGGTTTTTTACAAAAGCCCTTAGAGATCTTGGCTTTATAGATTTTGATGAACCTTTTTCAAATCTTTTAACGCAAGGAATGGTTTTAAAAGACGGCGCGAAGATGAGTAAATCAAAAGGAAATACCGTCGATCCCGACATGATCATAAAAAAGTACGGAGCCGATACGGCGAGGCTTTTCATTCTTTTTGCCGCGCCTCCTCAAAAAGAGCTCGAGTGGAATGACTCGGCCGTGGAGGGATCTTATAAATTTATAAAAAGATTTGTCGATAGAGCTTCGAATGTATCCGCCTGTTCTCTTCCTTTGATAGATCACTCCGCCTTATCTTCAAATGAGAAAAAAGCGCGCAAAAAGGTTTATGAAGCGGCATTGAAATCGTCACAGATTTATGAAAACCGTACATTTGCTTTCAATACTCTCATCGCGGCTTCGATGGAAGCGTTAAATGCGTTAAATGCGCAAAAAAATCCTCTTGTTTGGAGCGAGGGGTATTATATACTTTTAAATGTTTTGGAGCCTGTTATCCCTCATATCTGCTGGGAATTAAGCGAGAAATTTTTTAATTGCGAAAACTTTTCAAAAATAGAGATTTTAGAAGAGGTTTTCGACGAGCGGAGTATAATTTTGCCGGTTACCGTAAACGGCAAGAAAAGAGATGAAATTGAAGTATCTAAAGAGGCTTCAAAAGAGCAGATACTATCTCTTGCTAGAGAGAAATGTTCTAAATGGATTGAAAATAAAAACCTCGTAAAAGAGATTTATGTACCGAATAAACTTGTAAATCTGGTGGTAAAATAGTTTGAAAACTCTTTTTTTAACTCTAATATCTTTTATATTTATATCATGCGGTTATAAACCGACGATGTATTACAGTAAAGATATTTTAGGGGATAAAATCTTTGTGGAGGTGCAAACGAGTCTCGAGGATCCCGAAAATACGGTTTTGATAAGAGACGCCATCAACGAAGCGGTGATTATGAAATTTCGTTCGCGAATTGTTGCCAAGAAAGATGCACGATCGATTCTTTCTATGAAATTAAAGAGAGTTTCATTTTTGCCGATACAGTATGATAAGAACGGTTATGTGATCGCTTATAAAACTTATGTAGATCTTTTGACGAAATATAGGGATAAAAACGGGCAAGGCGGAGAAATTCTCTCAAGAGGAGATTACGACTTTGCCATAGAGTCCAATAGTGTCATATCCGATACCAAGAGATTTGAAGCGATCAAAAACGCCTCTTATAAAGCAGTGGACGAATTTATATCCAAACTGTCGATCAAAGGTATATGAAGTGACGATAAACGATATTGTAAAAGAGACCATTCAAACACTAAACAGACAAAAGACACCGTTGACACCGCAAAATTATCAGGTGACATTCTGTAAGATTGCCAATAAATACGGCTTTAGCATACAAGAGTGCCATAAAAAAGATAAGTTTATAAAAAAACTGAATCAAACGCTGCAAAAAGATATATCCAAATATAGTGTAAACTCTTTGGATGAGCTTTTGACCTATTTGGTATCCAGTCTAAATAGACTATCCGTCGGCAATAGCGGAAAACAAAAGATAGTCACGATCACTCTAATTAAGCATCTTCTCGAGATGATATCACGATTTCCGGACTCAAAAACCAGAGAACTCGCAAACGCCTCTTTGGAGAGAATAGAATATCTTAGCGATTTAAACTCTTTTGAGATAATTACTCAAAAATGGGAGGAGCTTTTAAGCTCGCACAGACATAACTATCTTTACAAAATACAATCTCTCGCGAACAGTCGCTCCAACGATCTAAATACGCTTCTTGATTCTATCGAAGAGCTTTTGAAAAAAAGCGACACAACCGAGTCGCTATCTTCGGTAGCCTCTGTCATAGCGGCATCTCTTACACCTTCGTTGAGTTCGACCTTAGACGAAGAGATAGCTACTATGAGTTACACTCTTACAAATTCTCCTAAACTTCTTGAAGATAGCGATATTCAAAATAAAATCAGAGAGTTGATTAAAAAAAGGGTCAAAATTGACAAGGCGGAGGTAAAGCAGAGAATTTTGTCTCTTGACGAAATTTTGAGTGAAGTCTCTACAAAAATCGTAAATCTAATAGACAATTCAAATATAAGTTATGACAAAGTAAAAGAGATAAAAAACGAACTCTTAAGCATAGAGAGCGGAAAAAGCGACTTTGAAAGCGTGAAAGCGAAACTTCTGAAAATTGCGGAAACTCTTGAGTTCGAGACCAAACAATTAAGCACGATCATGCAAAAAGAGGATACTTTGATAGTGCAGATGCAAAAAAAGATAAAAAGTCTTGAAAACGCTCTTCAAAAAGCAAAAAAAGAGTCCAAACTGGATTTTTTGACATCCTTGGTTTCAAAAAGAGGTTTGGATGAAGAGTTAAACAGAGTTGACAAGAGTTACAGAAGATATCATATTGAGTACTCTTTAGTCTTCTTTGATATAGATCACTTTAAAGATATCAACGACACTTACGGTCATGAAGCAGGTGATTTGATCTTAAAACAACTTGGAAAGATATTTTTGGAGCTAAAAAGAGATGTTGATATCATCGGACGTTACGGCGGAGAAGAATTTTTGGCGATACTTCCGAACACTCCTCTAAACGGGGCTTTGGTTTTTGCCCAAAAGATTCGAAAAAGGGTTGAAGAGTTCTCTTTCGTCTATAAGGATGAAGAGGTTCCCGTTACTTTAAGTGCCGGGGTTTCCAACTGCAAAGAGTTCAGCAATCAAAAAGAGGTGATCGAAGATGCCGATAGAATGCTCTATCAAGCTAAACAGGCGGGAAGAAATAGAGTATATCCTTTGATGAAAGTTACGGCATAGATTTTATGAACGAGTTGGAGAATTTTCTGGCTAATAAACCTCTTTATTACAAAGAGATCGATTATGAGCGTTTTCCGTCGATTTGGGATAAATACAAAGAGGCTTTTTTACTACCTAAAATCATTCACATCGTGGGTACGAACGCTAAAGGTTCGACGGGAAGATTTTTGGCTCACTATCTTTACAAACAGGGTCTCAATGTCGGACACTATACGTCTCCTCATGTTTTGAATTTTAACGAAAGAATTTGGCAAAATGCGAAAAACGTGGATAATAAAATATTAAACGAGCATCATATAAGGTTGCAACTCATCTTGGAAAAAGAGGACAGTGACAAATTAAGTTATTTCGAGTATGCCACTCTTCTTGCCATTTCAGTTTTACAAAGAAACGACTTTATAATTTTAGAAGCCGGACTAGGTGGCGAATATGACGCAACTTCCGTTTTCGACAACGATTTGACGTTAGTTACGCCCATCGGTCTTGATCATCAGAGTTTTCTCGGAGAGACGCTCGAAAAGATCGCAAAGACGAAATTAAAAGCGGTTAGAAAATTCGCTATACTCGGCAAGCAGGATAGAATCGTCTATAAGTTGGCTAAAGAGTTATCGCGAAAAGATAATATTGAATTTTTTAGATACGGATATTTTTTTACCAAAGACGAGATAGCGAAATCAAAAAGAGTTATAAAATCTTTAAATCTTCCTGGATTTTTTAGCGACAATCTGCTTTTGGCAATGGCGGCAGCTAAATTTTTCGGTTTTGAGATAAAGTGGAGAATGCTTGAAGATGTAAAGCTTTTCGCAAGGGCTCAAAAGATTAGATCGAATATTACGATCGATGTGGGTCATAATCCTATGGCCGCTTGTGCCCTTGCAAAAAGTTTCAAAGAGAGAAAGGTCGTGCTTGTATATAATAGTTTCAGTGATAAGGATTATATACAAATATTAGAAATTTTAAAGCCGATTATAAAAAGAGTTGAAATTTTGCCGATCTACAACCAAAGAGTCGAAAATAGGGATCAAATAGAAAAAGCCCTATTGTCGCTGGATATCGAATATCGTGATTTTGTAGAGTGTAACGAGAGTGAAGAGTATCTTGTTTTCGGTTCATTCGCAGTTGTAGAGGAGTTTTTAAAACATCATGTACCAAAGGCAAAAATCTAAATATCTTCTTTATGTCTGGGTTTTTGTCGCATTCTCTCTTGTGATAGTCGCTATGTTCTCACTCTATTTTTCCAATAAAACCGTTGATGTAAAAAAAAGAGAACTAGCACTTGAAAAAAAGTATATGGATCTTGAAAACAAAATCGTCCAAAAAGAGAAACTCTACCGCCAAATATCCGACAATATCGATAAAATAGAGGAGTTGATAGGTCAAAATGATAGCAAAAGAGATCAAAATATTCAAAGCGTTATAAAAAAATCTACTCCGGTTATAAAAAAGATGGTTTTAAAAAATCTACCCGTCGGCTATCCCGTCGATTCCAAAAGAGTTACATCCGGTTTCGGGTATAGAATACATCCTATTTATAATGAAGAGAGATTTCATCATGGTATCGATATAGGCGGTAAAATGGGACTAGCTGTATATGCGACGGCGGACGCTATCGTGGAGTTTGCCGGTTATACGACGGGGGGTTACGGAAATTTGGTAATTTTATCCCATAATTTCGGTTTTCAGAGTATGTACGGTCATTTGCAAAGTGATTTGAAAGTTAGAAAGGGAGATTTCGTCAAGAAGGGAGAGATTATAGGTTATCTTGGAAACAGCGGTCTTTCGACGGGTCCTCATCTTCATTATGAAATAAGATATATAAAAAAGTTTATCGATCCGAAATATTTTTTGGTCGCAAATACGAAAGGGTTTGAGAAATTGCTCGAATCGACTCCTCAAATTAGTTGGCAACCTCTTATCAACTCCATAACGGCTTCGTACAGGAAATTTACCTCTTTGTAATCATATCTTTATTACTATTGCACAAAATTTATGGTATAAAAGGGTCTGATTGCAAGCAAAAATTTTTGAATATTTCAGTAAAAAAAGAGAGACTACGTTGCTTCTTTGCAGCGATATAAAAGAGGCTCAAATCGCACAGGAGGTGTTAAGGTATCTTGGTTATCGAACATTCACCTTCCCGGATTTAAGAGCGCAATATAAAGATGATCTAAGACCCTATAAAGAGGAACTGACGGATCTTTTGTGCAAGTTGCATAGTTATTACGATCTTGACGATGAAAAAAAGATTATAATCTCTCCGTTTCGTACGTTGATTCACCCTTTGCCAAAAAGAGATCTGTTTGATCGTTTAATTTTGAATTTCGGCGATATTGTCGATTTAAAGAGGTTTAAATTACGACTTCTTTACTGGGGGTATAGTTTTGTGGATATTGTAGAGGATAAAGGAGAGGTATCTTTTCGCGGAGATATTATAGATATATTTCCTACCGATTCCAAACTCCCTTTTAGAATATCTCTTTTTGACGATCAGATTGAGAGTATTCGACCGTTTTTTTGCGATAGCCAAAAGTCGGATAGAAACGAAATAGATCAAATAAGCATCAATCCCGCACTTTTTTCATTGGATGAAAAATCATATGAGCAAGTTATACAAAGAGTAGAACTTCTTGAGAGTGATGCTTTTGTTAAAGATATGGCATCGCTTGGTTTTTGGGTGCTTGATGATCTTGGAGAAGATTTTTTAAGCAAACAAAAAGCTATTTTTATAAATGATATAAAAGATGAAATCGATGAATATTTTTCATTTGATGTATCAGATCAAAAACAAAATTATTTAAATAGTATAGAGGTATTAAAAGATAGTAGCGGTTATAAAGATATAGAAATTGTAGACTTGGGTGCACTTTTGTCTCATCATAAAGATAAGAAAATAACTCTTATCGCAAATAACGAAGCTATCGTAAAACAGTATGAAATTCCCTCCGATATCGATATAGAGTATTTATATGAAGATTTGATAGTAAATATTATCGGCGAAAACGAGTTGATATTATCACTGAATAAAAGAGAAAAGAGGAAAAGGCGAAAAAAAGCGACCATTGTTCTTGATGACCTAAAGGCGGGAGATTACGTAGTTCATCATGAGTATGGAATAGGAATCTTCAAGGGACTTACCAACACGAAAGTTTTGGGAGTGGTCAGAGATTTCGTAGAGATCGCTTATCAGGGTGACGACAAACTTTTAATACCGGTGGAAAACCTGGATATGATAGATAGATATATATCCGACGGATCTTCTTTAGCTATAATTGACAGGCTCGGTAAGGCCTCTTTTAGCAAACTTAAAGCCAAAGCGAAAACAAAACTCTTCGAGATAGCAAAAGAGATAATCCAAACCGCCGCACAAAGAGAGTTGAGCGATGCTCCGGTGATCGATGTCATCGATGAGATCGAAATTTTTCAAAAGGATGCGGGTTTTGTATATACCAAAGATCAAATTGAAGCCGTAAATAAAATTTTTGAAAACTTGAAAAGTTCGAAGGTAATGGATATGCTCCTAAGCGGTGACGTAGGATTCGGAAAAACCGAGGTAGCGATGAATGCGATTTTCGCGACCGTTAAAAGCGGATATCAGGCGGCATTTATTGTACCGACGACGCTTCTTAGTACTCAGCACTACAAATCGCTCAAAGAGAGATTTACGAAATACGGTATATCGGTTGCTAAGCTGAACGGATTTACCTCCACAAAAGAGAAAAGTGAAATTTTAAAAGCTCTTGCCGATGGTACTTTGGATGTTTGTGTAGGTACTCATGCTCTTTTTGGGGCGGAGTTTAGCAATCTAGGATTGATGATTTTGGATGAAGAGCACAAATTCGGAGTAAAACAGAAAGAGAAGCTAAAACTGTTTAAAAAAAATCTTCATGTCCTTTCTATGAGTGCCACGCCGATTCCGAGAAGTTTGAATATGGCGTTATCTTCGATAAAACAATACTCTCAACTTTTGACGCCTCCGCTTGATCGCGAAGATGTTAGGACATTTGTCAAGGAGTACGACAAAGCTTTGATTAAAGAGGTGATTTTAAGGGAGTTGAGACGAGGAGGGCAGATATTTTACATACATAATCGTATCGCTTCCATCGAAGATAAAAAAAGAGAACTCTCGAAAATTTTGCCGAATTTAAAGATTTTAGTTCTGCACTCTAAAGTTCCACCCCTTAAGAGTGAAAAACAGATGCTTGATTTCGAACAAAGAGAATATGATCTGCTGCTTAGTACCTCGATAATAGAGTCTGGCATACATTTACCCAACGTAAATACGATAATAGTGGAAAGCGCTGAAAACTTCGGGATCGCCGACCTTCATCAACTAAGAGGAAGAGTTGGACGAGGGAAACGACAAGGATATTGTTATTTTATTACTGAGGATAAAAACAGACTTACCGAGCAGTCCAAAAAAAGACTTGTAGCGCTTGAGAGCAACTCTTTTCTTGGAAGCGGATCCGTTTTGGCTTATCATGACCTAGAGATCAGAGGAGGTGGAAACTTGGTGGGGGAAGCACAAAGCGGACATATCAAAAATATTGGATATTCCCTCTATCTTAAAATGCTTGAAGATGCTTTAAACACACTCTTAAATCGAAAAACGACTCTTAAAAAAGATATCGAGATGAAACTAGGCGTAAGCGCGTATATCGACAATAAGACAATATCGGAAGATCGAATACGGCTTGAACTCTACCGAAGATTGAGTAAATGCGAAAATCCTAACGAGGTATATGAGATAGAAGAGGAGATGATAGACCGTTTCGGTAAATTGGATATGATGACAAAACAATTTATCGAAATAGTGGTTATAAAGATTCTCGCTTCAAAATGCGGTATATCCAAAATTTCAAGTTACGGGCAAAATATAACCATAGAGTTCGAAAACAAAACAAAACAAACTCTAACCGCCGCATCTAAAGATGACGACGATGTTTTAGATACCACTATGAAGTTTCTAAGAAGTTTGTAACCGCTATATTAAGCGGTTACAAAAAGAAAATTTCTAAAGACCCAGTGCTTTTATGGTCTCTTTTGTAAGTGCACCTGTAGATATTCCTTGAGCTTTTTGAAATCTATGAAGTGCGGCTCTAGTTCTTGAACCGTAGATACCGTCTATCGGTCCGGGATTAAAACCTTTTGCTTTCAACGCTTTTTGCACATTTAAAACAAGATTACCGTTCATATTGGTTTTGCATACGACCGGTACCCATTTAAGTACTGGCTCTTGAACCTCGATCTTTTTAGTGACAGTTTTATAAACCGGCGGAATCGGAATCCTTTTTACTGTTGCAGGTTCGACTAGTTCTTTTACTTTCACGGTTTTATAAACTGCCGGAATCACAACTGTTTTTGTCGTTGCCGGTTCGGCAATCACCGTTTTTGTTATGGTTTTGTATTTTGCGGGAATAGGAACGACTTTCGTTTGTGCCGGTCTTTTCAATACTTTTTTAGTTACGGTTTTATAAACCGCCGGAACATTCACCAGGCATAAAATTTCTCCTGTTTTTCCATCAAGTTTTTCAATCGGACCTCTTCCTTTTTTCCAAGTCGTATAAGCCGGCTTGACAAGTACTTTTTCAGTAACGGTATCATACACGGGCGGAATTGTCACTATCTTTTCGCCGGGCTCGCTGACCAAAACTTTTTGGGTTATCTTTTTATATTTGGCAGGAACGGTCACGATCTTTTCACTCGCCTCTTTTACTAAGATTTTCTTTGTCGTCCATCTGTATTTTGCGGGAACCACTTCCACTCTTTCACCGGCCTCTTTTACAAGAACTTTCTCTTTTTGAAGCTGATATTTCGCGGGAGTCAAAACTCTGGCATAACACTCGCCAGGTTTCGCGTTAGGCGGATAAAGTGAAGAAGCTGCGGGCACGATCACCTCTTTTACCACCGTTTTGGGTTTGGCGGCTCTTGCTTCCGCAATCGCGATTTGAAGTTGTCTGATCTGTTGATCTTTGGCATCTGTAGAAGGTGCGACAATTTTGGTTGTTGCGGGTACCGTTGTCTCACACTTTCTTTTTTCTGCACAGCCGCTTATACCTATTGCCACTGCAACGGAGAGCAGGACAGGTAGCTTTGTACGGGAATTTAAATTCATCGTTTTCTCCTTAAGAATTCAATAGTTAGTATTATCATATATGTTGTGTTAGTATATGATAATTAATATATATTATAAAAGTTACCTAAGTTTTACTTAAGTACCTATTAAAGAGCCTCTATTTTACCATAAATTTGGTATAAAATGTGCTCTTATATGGGAAAAAGAGGATGAGGATACTTCATGAAAGAGTTAAAAATTATCATTATCGCTATTTTAACATTGTTTTTCACCGCTTGTACTTCGCATCAGGTCGAACCGGCACTCGATATGAGCGTACCCGCATACGTTAAATCCAACTCGGTAGGAAACTGTGAAATAACTCGTACCAAACCCAAAGAGGGTAGTATTTACGCTAGCGGAACGACTCAGCTTTTTGCCGATAAAAAGGCTATGAGAATAAACGATACGGTTACCGTCATAATAAACGAAAGTGCGTTTCAATCTTCTCAAGGAGATAAAAAATTAACCGATACTTCCGTCAATAATCTAGGAGGCGGAATATTCGGAGGTGTGGGAGCCGGAATAGGCGCTACACTAGGCAAAAACGTAAATACTCTAACCGATATTAGCTTCAATACCAACTCGAACAATAATTTTTCGGCTTCGGGCACGCAATCTAGAAACGAAAAATTCAAAGCGACGATAACCGCACGAGTGGTAAGAATTTTAAATAACGGAAACTATTTTATCGCCGGAAGTCGTGAATTACTTTTAAACGGAACAAAGCAAATCGTAAAGATATCGGGGGTGATCAGACCTTTTGATATAGATCAAACAAATACTATCGACTCGAAATACATAGCCGACGCAAAAATCTTTTACGAGACAGAGGGCGATATAAGAGAATCGACTAAAAAGCCTTGGGGATCGAGAATGGTTGAGACTATCTGGCCCTTTTAATCTACAATATATTTATAATATTGTATGATAAATCATGGATATTTTTTCATTTTTAATCGGTTTTTTTGTCGCCTCTTTTATTGCAATTATAATATTTTATTATATATACTCGAATCTTGTCGATTATTATGCAAAATATATATCAGCTTTAAATAAGCGGAGTAGGGGAGTCGAAGAAACCCTTTTAAATCTTCAAAATGAAAATCTCGAATTAAAACATAAACTTGATTTTTCAGAACAAAAGATACTCTTTTTTCAACAAAATCAAAATAGTATAAAAGAGGAGTTTGAACATATCGCAAGAGAGGTAATTGAAAAAAAGAGCGAGAATATTTCACAAAATCAGCAAGAATCGTTAAAGCTTCTTTTAACTCCCTTCGCTAAAAATATTAAAGAGTTTCAAGAGAAAGTTGAAGCTTTTTATATAAATGAAACAAAAGAGAGATTCTCTCTGATAAAAGAGATTCAAACACTCAAAAATCTCAATGAACGAATCTCGAAAGATGCCGCAAATCTTACAAACGCCCTAAAAGGAGATAACAAACTTCAAGGAGATTGGGGTGAGATGATACTTCAAAAACTTCTCGAAAATTCAGGTTTGGAACAAGGGCGGGAATATGAAATACAAAAAGCTTACAAAGACGAACAAGGTAGGGTGATGAAGCCCGATGTTATCGTACATCTTCCCGACTCTAAAGAAGTAATCATAGATTCCAAGGTTTCATTGACCGCTTATGAGAGATATCACAATTGTGAAGACGACGAAAAAAAGATCCATTTAAATGCTCATCTTGATTCGATCTATATGCATATAAAAAAGTTGAGTCAAAAAAAATACGAATCGCTTATAGGCTTGAAAAGTTTGGACTTCGTTTTGATGTTCATACCGATAGAAGCGGCGTTTATGACCGCAGTAAATGCCGATAAAAACTTATATGAAAAAGCGTATCGAAAAAATATCATTATCGTCTCTCCATCGACTCTACTTGCGGTCTTAAGAACGATAGAACACTCTTGGAGATATGAGTATCAAAACAAAAACGCGAAAGATATAGCAAAAAAAGCCGGTGATCTTTACGATAAATTTTCCGGTTTCGTATCGAGTATGAAAACAATAGAAAGTTCGCTTAAAAAAGCTCAAAACGCATATGAAGAGGCTTTTAAAAAGCTAAGCAGCGGAAAAGGAAATCTGATCTCAAGAGCGAAGGAGCTTAAAAACATGCGTGGAATAGAGTACAAGAAAAAATCGTAAAAGCGTAGTTTTTTCAAGAGAATATATATTATGTTAACCAAAATATATATTTGGTATTTTATACTATTTGCCAAGACAAAAATTGCTGAACATTTTATCGAGTATCTCTTCCCTGTAAAAAGGTTTTGTTATCGCACAAATCGAGTCGATGGCTTCATTTATTTCATATGCGAAAAGTTCCAACTCTTTGCTTGTAAGGTGTTCGAAAGATCTCTTTATCGCTTCCAAAGCTTTTTGAGTCGTATCAAGTTGACGCTTGGTTATTAAAATGGTGTCTTCGCCCAAGCTTTTAGTATCCAGTAGTTTTTCCAGTTTATTGGTTATTTTAGATGAATCTTTTTGTACACTAATCGAAACGGGGTCAAGTCTCTTCAATAAGCGGTAGTCGATTTTGGATTTCAAATCCGCTTTATTCATAACGGTGATAATCTCTTTTGATTGCCTGTAACGTTTTAAAAGTTTCAAGATCTCTTCATCGTCTCTATCAAACTCTTCGCTCGCATCGAACATCGCAATGACAACATCGGACTCTTCGATAGCTTTTACGGATCTTTTTATTCCGATTTTTTCTATTTCGTCTTTGCTCTCTCTTATTCCTGCCGTATCGACTATTTTTACCAAATGTGTTCCTATATTGATATTCTCTTCGACCGTATCTCTAGTCGTTCCGGCAATATCGCTGATGATCGCTCTTTCGTAACTTAAAAGCGCGTTTAAAAGTGAGCTTTTGCCGACGTTGGGCTTTCCGATAATTGCTACTTTATATCCTTCAATGACCCCCGCTCTTCTCTTACTGGCTTGCATGCTTTTTTCCAAAATACGATAAATATTATCAAGTTTCTCTTTTATGCGATCGTTAAGCTCCTTTGGTAGATCCTCTTCGGCATAATCGATATTGACCTCTATAAAAGCGAGTATCTCGACGAGCTTATCGCGAAGATCGTTGACAAACTCTTGTAGTTCGCCTTTTAATTGAGAAGAGAGTATTTTTGCGGCCTCGACACTTTTACTCTCTATTAGTTTCGCAGCGGCCTCAGCTTGAGCGAAATCCATTTTTCCGTAAAGCACCGCTCTTTTAGTAAATTCACCGGGAGTCGCGCTTCTAGCACCGTAAAAGATGCAGGTATCGACGATTCTGCTCGCCGTTACGAATCCTCCGTGAGATTGAAACTCTACGACATCTTCACCGGTGAAACTTTTTGGATTTTTAAAGTAAATTACGATGGCTTCATCGATCAAAGAGGAGTCTTTATCGTAGAGATTGCATAAATGCGCATAGCGGGGTTTAAAGTTGTTTTTTACGGTGATTTTTTTTGCGATTTCAACGGCTTTATCGCCGCTTAAGCGAACTATGGATATCCCCCCTACTCCGTGAGCCGTGGCAACGGCGCAAATCGTATCGTTTATGATCAACCCTTTTTATATTCGTTGACGATAATGATCTTTTTTCCGTTTTTCAATGTGCGTATGGCGACATATTTATCAGGATATCTTGCTCTTAGATTTTCGAGCGCAATTTTTACCAAAATACCGTCAAGCGGTTTTGTTTGTGCTCTACCGCTCTCTTTTATTTTGTCGTCGAGGCTATTGAGGTAATTTTCGATCATCGTCTCTTGCGTCTCTAAAAACGATGCTATCTCAAGAGTCGAAGTAAGATTATATTTTATCTTTATCCAATTGTATATCATGTATGAAAGCGCCTTGTATCTATATCCCTCTTTGCCGATCAAAAGCGCGGCATCCTCTCCGTCGAGTTTGATATAGACTCCCTTTTCACCCTCAAGAATCTTTACTTCGCTGACGTGTGCTTTAAAACAACTGTTTTTTAGGAGTTCGTCCACACCTTCACTTATCTCTTCTTGCGCTTGAGGAGATATGGTTTGCGAAAAGATCTTTCTTTTATGCTCGAGTTCTTCATCCTCGTTTTGTTCATTTTTATATCTGGCGTTAATGATCGCCTCTTTCGCAAAAAGTCCCAAAAATCCTCTTGAGGGTGACTGGAGTATGTCGATTTCAAGATCTACGACAGAACAATCAAGCGCTACGGAGGCTTTTTTGTACGCCTCCTCAAGAGTCTGCGCAACTATTTTAATCATACGTTTTTCCCCTCTTTTTTAGCCTTCTCTTTCGCAAAAAGAGAGTTTACATAGTATTGTTGAGCGACTCCAAAAAGGTTATTGACAAACCAATAAAGCGTAAGGCCGGCAGGAAAAGTAACGAAAAAGAACATAAAGATCAAAGGCAAAAACTTCATGATTTTCTCTTGCATCGGATCTGTGAAATTCGTCGGTGTGATATGCTGCTGCCAAAACATCGTAGCCGCCATTAAAACGGGAAGAATGAAGTACGGATCCATAGCGGAGAGATCCTGTATCCATCCCATCCATGGCGCATGTTTTAATTCGACCGCATTCAACAAAACGCGGTAAATAGCGAAAAAAACCGGAATCTGAAGGAGCATCGGTAAGCACCCGCCCATCGGATTAGCGTTATGTTTTTTATATAATTCCATCATTTTGGCGTTCATCTTTTGCGGATCGCCTTTATACTTTTTTTGTATCTCTTTAACTTTAGGAGAAAGCTCTTTTAATCTGTTCATCGACACCATACCTTTATAGGTGAGAGGGAAAAGAACAAGTCTTAAAAGTATGGTGATAATAACTATCGCCCAACCCCAGTTGCCGACAAAGTTATATATCGCTTTTAAAAGTACGAACATCGGTTTTGCTAAAAACGTAAAAAATCCGTATTCGATTATATCGGACATTCTAGGATCGATCGAGTTTAATTTATCATGTTCCTTAGCGCCGGCGTATCCGTTTACCTCTAGGCCGTCGTATCCTTTGATAAAGGCGAGAGGATCCTCTTTGGAATCAGTGGTTATATATACGTCGAAACCTTTTTCAAAATCATAAAACGACGTTGTAAAATATCTGTCGTTCGCGGCTACTATATTCGCCTTCATAAAAACTTCGTTTCCTTTTGCGTCACCGTCCTCGATAGTTTCGATGGTTCCGTCGGCCTTTCTTATTAAAACACCTTTAAATGTGTACATGTCGGCTATTTGATCGGGTCTGAAGCCCGGACTTATGTAGTATTCGACGGGATTGTCCAAAGAGATCGAAACTCTATAAGTTCCGTTGGGAAAAAAAGTGATCTTTTTCGTAACGGTCACTTTACTTAGCTTTTGTGTCAAGATTACACTCTGTTCTTTGTTCGAGACGGACAGGCTCTCTTTATTCGTAGTATAAGGAGTTTTAAATGCTTCGTCGTTTAAAGTGGAGTCGCTAAAACGTATCTCAAAAGGCTTGACCGGAGCGTTGACGGAGACGAGGTTAGGAAGCTCTCCCTCATGAGTTTTGAACTTCTCTATCAAGACTTCGAACTTCGAAAATCTCCCAAGAGAGTCGATCTCGGCTTGAAAGGCGTCCGTAGTGACTTTTACGATTGTATCGGCTTGAGTCGAGCCGTTTTTTAAAGAGGATTTTTCACTTTCAACACTTCTGGTAGCCGGCGCGCTCTTGCTTGAGGCGGCGACGGGTGCCGCATTTGAAGTTGTCGAGGATGATTCGGTTTGAATTGTATTATTCAAATCTTGCTTTATAGGAACGGGTTTTGGCACCGTTAAGTCATAAACTACGAAAAATAAAAAACTGAGTGCTATTGCAAGTATCATGCGTTGCTGCTGTGTCATTTTGTCAAGCAAGGTCAATTCCTTTTGAATGTTTTAATAAGGTAAAAATAGTTGTCCTCTTTCGGAACGAACCAAAATTGTACAATAATCTTTTTTGCATCTGAGTTATGATAGCAAACTCTCTTAGAATTTAAGCTCTTTTTTACAACGGGATAGTCGATTCCGCCTTTAAAAAGTTGATTGCAACGAAGAATTCGAAAAACAGAGAGAAATATAGCTTTAAAAAGAGAGTTTTTCTCAAACTGCCATCTGGCATATTCCGAACAGGTGGGATAGTATCTACAACTGCCGAAGCTAAAAAGTGTGAAAAATTTTTGATAGATCTCTAAAATCCACAGTATAACTTTTCTCATCTACTCTTTAAAAGCCCCGACTTTTTTCAAAGCGTATTTGATCTCTTTTTTCAGATGTTCAAATTCGATATCCAAAATCTCTTTTTTGGCTACAAAGATGAACACTCCGTCTTTCAATTTATTTTGCAAGTCGATAAAAACGGCTCTAAGACGCCTTTTGGCAAAATTTCTCTCGACCGCGTTACCGATTTTCTTGCTGGCCGTAAAGCCCGCTTTTTTGCTCTCTTCATTTTTAAAGAAGACAATGCATGAACGGACATGTTTTTTTGTCGAATTGTTGTAAAAGTATCTAAACTCCGAATTAGTTTTAAGAGTTTGAAAATCTTTTAAACCGCTAATCTTTTTCTGCCTTTGGCTCTTCTTGAGCGTATGACTCTTCTACCGTTTTTGCTCTTCATTCTGGTTCTGAAACCATGCGTTCTTTTTCTTGGTGTGTTGTGTGGTTGATATGTTCTTTTCATTATTTTCGATTTCCTTGTAATATATGATTTTTAACTCAAAGATCCGCATCAAGCAGGCTCACATGAGCTGTCAAGTTGCGGATTGTACAAAAAGAGAGCTTAAAGTAGTATAACTCTTTATCGAGCTTCTTTAGCCTCTTTTAGCGCTTCTATAAGTTCGTCTAAATTTTCATACGGTATGTGAGCTTTCCAGTCAGGCTCATCCGAATCTGCTTTTAACGATATGCCGATACTGACTACCGGTGCGGAATTCGGCCCGTAAGGCTCTTCTATCTTTGAGACGGATATCTGTCCGTCTTTTGTTCCCGCCAATTTGAAAGCTTTTAATATCGTATTTTTCCCACTCACTATTTTCCCCTTGTTTTTAATAATTTTGCTATCTTAGCTTGCAATCGCAGCCAATCGTTGTGTTTCATCAGCGGAAAACCGCTATAAGTATCTTTCCTTGTGATAGATTTGGTAACGCCTCCTCGAGCGGCAACCGTTACGAAATCGGTGATTTCAAGATGTCCCGCCGTTGCGCTTTGGCCTCCCATCACGACGTTTCTACCCATTTTGGTGGAACCGGAAATTCCCACTTGTGAAACCAAAATGGAATTTTGCCCTATTTCGCAATTGTGCGCAATCTGTACCAAATTGTCGATTTTGGTTCCTTTTTTTATTATTGTGGAGCCGAAAACCGCACGATCTATCGTACTGTTTGCGCCGATCTCCACATTGTCTTCTATGATAACGTTACCGTTGTGATAAATCTTTACGTGTTCTCCGCTTTTTGTATGAGCATATCCGAAACCGTCGCTTCCGATAACGCTCCCGGCATGAATAAAGACCTTTTTACCTATTTTTACATCGTTATAAATTGTAACGTTGGGATATATTACGCTCCCCTCTTCCACCACCACGTTTTCACCGATGCAAGCGCCGCTTAAGATTGTGACGTCCTCACCGATCGTCGAATTGTTGCCTATATGTACAAATTCGCAAATATGCGCGCTTTTTGCGATTTTCGGCTCTTTCTTTCGTTCGATAAGCGGTTTTTTGAAATAAAAACTAGCCTCCGCCATTTTTAAATACGGCTCGTTTGTTACCAATGCCGTACAGTTTTCGGGTAAAAGAGCTTCATATTTTTTATCCAAAAAAACCGCCCCGGCTTTTGTTTTTGACAATTCGTCGATATATTTCATATTGTCGAAAAAAGAGATCTCCGCAGAGGAAGCATCCTTCAAAGTATTTATCGCTTCGACTTCGAAGTCTTTTCCTTCAAAACCAAGAGAGAGCTTTTTTGTCAATTGGCTCAACAGCATCACTTCTCCATTGAAACCGAGCCGCCGCGTACAATCTCGGTAGGTTGGAACTTTTTTATAATCTTCAAAAAGTTGCCTATTCGATTCGCATCGTCAACGGCCATCAATATAAGAGAATCTTCCGTAGCGTTTGCGACGATACCGTTATATCCGTTTAAGATCGCGTCAAGTCCGCTTAAATTGCTCTCAAGCGGAATTTTCACAAGAGCCATCTCTTTTTCGACCACCTCTTGCGTCTCAATGACTTTGTAAGTTGGTATCAGTTTATGAAGCTGTTTGGTTATCTGTTCCAACACTCTTTCACTTCCCTTCGTTACGATTGTGAAGCGAGAAAAATCACTCTCCGGAATGGGTGCGACGGTAAGCGACTCGATATTATATCCGCGTCCGGCAAAAAGTCCGGCTATTCTTGAAAGAACTCCGTCTTCGTTGATGACAATTACAGAGATTACCTTTCTTATCTCTTTCATGACTCTTCCTTATATTCTAACATCATATTATAAAGCGTCCCGCCGGCCGGTACCATCGGCAATACATTCTCAAAACGATCAACCTTTACATCCAGCATTACCGGTACACTCTGTTTCAAGGCATCCTCTAACGCTTTGTCAAACTCATCTTTCGTTCGGACGACGTAACCTTTTGCTCCGAAACTCTCGGCGAGCATAACGAAATCGGGCTGCATGCTTAAATCGGTTTCCGCATATCTTTTGTCGTAAAAGAAGGTCTGCCATTGTCGAACCATACCTAGAAAATTATTGTTTAAAATAATATTGATAACCGGAAGTTTATTTTCTACGGCCGTCATGAGCTCTTGAATATTCATCAAAATGGAGCCGTCCCCTGTAAAATTAATTGAGACCTTCTCTTTTGCGTATTGAGCTACGCCCGCGGCTGCCGGAAATCCGAACCCCATCGTGCCCAAACCGCCGCTTGTAATGAATTGTCTGGGAAACGAAAAAGGGTAAAATTGTGCCGTCCACATCTGATGCTGTCCCACGTCGGTTGTGATATACGCTCTATCTCCTAATATTTCACCCACTCTTTCTATGACCCACTGCGGCTTTATTGATTTTGAATCTTTATCGTATGAGAGCGGGTGTATTTCATCATATCTTGCAAGAAGTCCTCTCCAATTTTCATACTTCTCTTTATCTATTTTCTCTTTTGCAAGCTCCAGCATAGATTCAAGGACGTTTTTCAAATCACCTACTATCGGATAATCGACATGCACGATTTTACCGATACTGCTTGGATCTATATCTACATGAATTATTTTGGCGTGCTTTGCGAACTCATCGAGTCTTCCTGTTACCCGGTCGTCAAATCGAGGTCCAAGAGCTATCATAAGATCGGCTTCGCTCATCGCCATATTGGAAGCGTAGTTTCCGTGCATTCCGACCATCCCAAGAAGAAGAGGATCATTGTGATGAAGCGCACCTCTTGCCATCAAGGTCTCAACCGCCGGAATACCGGTTATCTTCGCGAACTCTCTGACAAGATCGGTCGATTCTGAACTAATAAGACCTCCTCCAAGATATAAGATCGGTTTTTTGCTTTGAACGATCGCCTCGACGGCTTTGTGAATCTGTCTTGAGTTACCTTTATAATGAGGCTTGTAAGTCTTGAGAGATATCTCTTTGGGATACTCGAAAACACCCTCTTGAGCCGTTATATCTTTAGGTATATCTATATGAACCGGTCCGGGCCTGCCGCTTTTTGCGAGATAAAACGCCTCTTTCAAAATTCGAGGTAGATCTTTGATATCCTTGACCAGATAGTTGTGTTTTGTGCAAGGACGACTTATACCGACCGCGTCGATCTCCTGAAAAGCGTCCGTACCGATCATAGTGATCGGTACCTGCCCGCTGACGACCACCATCGGTATGGAGTCCGTATATGCGGTAGCCAATCCCGTAACGGCGTTTGTAAAACCGGGACCGCTGGTTACGATAGCGACTCCGACCTCGCCGCTGGCTCTCGCGTAACCGTCGGCGGCATGAATCGCAGCTTGTTCATGTCTTGTTAGAATATGTTTGAAATTTTTATCTTTATATATCTCGTCATAGACATTCATGATCGCACCGCCGGGATATCCAAAAGCTACTTTAACACCCTCTTTGTGCATAGCTTCGATCACCATCTGTGAGCCTGTCATTTTCATCTGTTTTCCTAGTATATTCGAAATTACAGGGCAATTATAACCAAAAAAAATAAAGTGTCGCTATCGATCGTTGAGTTGTTAGGTCGCAATTGTGTTTTAAGTACTACTTTGCTAAAATCTCGCACATTATAAAGTGCGGAGCCTGCCATATGTTAGGGGAGATTTTTTATATACAAAGACCGTATTTCGGTTGGAGGACTTTTAAAAGCTTTTTCTCTCCCGAGTATCTCTTTTTCGGGTTTGTTACCGCCGTTTTTCTATCTTTATTTATATATCTTGATTATTTCGGCATTAAAAACGAACTTTTCGTAAAAAGCGTTACGACCGTCAGTGCGATTTTGGGTTTTTATCTTCTGTTGGTATCAAGTCGCGCGACGCTTTTTTGGAGCGGCTTTTTTATAGCTTTTTTCTGGTTTTACTGGATAGGTTTCTCTTTCAGGTATTACGGGGTAAGCGAATTCATACCTCTTATGGTACTGTTTGTTTCTTTGGGATACGGACTATTTTTCTGGGTAGTGTCGCTTTTTACTCATCCCTTGACAAGGGCTTTTTTATTTTCGTTTTTTAGTTATTTTCATCCGATGTCTTTTAACTGGTTCATACCCGAACTTACGCTCGTTCACTCCTATTTGGGGATAGCTAAGTGGCAATTTGGATTATTTTTACTCTCTTTAGCTCTTTTTGCGTCATTTAAAAGATGGCATAAAGTCGTCGCGATTATACCTCTTGTATTATCTATCGAATATCCGCCGACACAAAAGCTTCCTTTGCCGGATATTAAGATAATGTTGGCGGATTCGAAACTCGATCAATCCGTTAAATGGGATCCAAGCTACAAAGACCGCAGTATAGAAAACAATATTGCCGTAATTCTCGAAGCCATAAGCGAAAAATACGATATGGTCGTTTTAAACGAGAGCGCTTTCGCACTTTTTTTAAATACGGATATAGAGTTGATGCAAAAACTTCAAGAACTGTCAAAAGAGATAGTCATAGTTACGGGCGGACTTTACAGTGACGGTAAAAATTCCTATAATTCCACCTACTATTTTGACGATAAAAAGATATATATCGCCAACAAGGTCGTACTGGTTCCGTTTGGTGAAGAGATTCCTCTTCCGAAATTTATCGCAAAATGGATAAACGATACTTTTTACGATGGGGCGGAAGATTATAAAACCGCCAAAAAACCGACGGATATAAAACTGAGCGTGGGCACTTTCAGAAACGCTATATGTTACGAGGCTACAAGAGACGAACTTTTTGTAGGAAATCCCAAATATATGATCGCAATAAGCAATAACGCATGGTTTACTCCGTCGATAGAACCCGTTCTTCAAAAAATTTTGATGGAGTACTTCTCAAGAAAATATAAAACGGTTATATTTCATAGTGCGAATATGGGTATTTCAACCGTCATTCACTAAAATCGTTTTTGATTACATCACTCGTATCCCAGTTTTCGTTCGGATCGAAACCGTTTAAGACGGTTACTATTTTCGTTAGATAAAGCGTGCCGTCGTCGGATTGTTTCGTATAATTTATCTTAGCTTGCCCGATAGCTATGAGTCCCTCCGAGGAGATATCTCCCGAGTTTTCCTTGAGTTCTTTAGCGAGTATGAAGTTTCTATCTGCATACGATTTTTGTTTATTCTCATAAATCCAAGAATATATCGACTTGGCCGTAGCGGCGTAAATCTTAGGGTACGCATCGTATGAGACAACCTCTTTAAAGGCGATATTTTCAGCATATTGGAAAAAATCGGCATTTTGATCTATCTCGATACCGCCGTCTTGCTCCATTCTCTCAAAAGGAGTTCTGCCGTCTATTTCATGAGGGTTTTCAAAGGTATCGTTTTGCGTATTGGCCAAGAGATTCGCATAAGGTTGCGAAACTTCCGTAACCAACCGTGCGGATATCCCCTCATAAGCTCTTATTCCTCTGGCGCACCGTTCGCTATTGATCAAAAATAGCGCTTTTTGAGATTCGCTCATTTGATCCCATTTACTTTGAGAAGGCATTTTCATAGGTTTTGATATCGTAGCGTCTTGACTGCGCGCATAATTAAACAGTGCAGCTATGTCGTTAACGCTCATCGGTCTATTTTCGGAAAAGAAAAAATCTATATCTTCATGATTTTGCGCAACGAAAGTATCGGTGAAATTCGCTTGCGTCTCTAAGGTCGCGGAACACTCGCTTAGCGAACTTATACCTATGACGATTATCTCAACGCTGCTTACGGCGTTATCGTCGTCGATAACACTTAAAGAGATTTTCTGCTCACCAGGACTTTTAGGGGTATAGATTAGTGTTTTATCGTTACCTAAGAGTTCACCGTTTTGCGTCCAGCTATAAGATACGATCTCACCGTCGCTATCGGTTGCATTCGCTTCAAGAGCGATGCTTTCGCCGACTACCGCTCTTTTAGTTTCGCCGATATGAATCAAAGGAGCGATATTTTGAACGGGATCTTCTATCGTCGCCTTGATCATCACTTCGTCACTTTTAGTCGCCCATCTGTTATCGGTAACGGTTATGGTCAATTTATGCTCACCGACCGTTGTCGGGGTATAGTCCAAAATCGACGATGAGCCGATAACTTTACCGTCTTCCATCCATTTGTACGAAACGATTATACCGTCGCTGTCGTCGGCTTTTGCGACAAGTTTTACAGGTGTATTAACCTTTACGATCTTATCTTTCGAGACATCAAGTGTCGGAGGGATGTTAGGCGGCTCTTTTTTCGTCACTTTAAGTGTGATTCTTGCGTTGTTTAGACTCTCTTTACCTTCATTATCGACAACGACCAGCGATATCGTATGAATACCTTCGTTCATCTGATAACAAGAAGGTCTGTTTATACAAGGAGAGGAAGAGTTGCCGTCGTATATCAGACGAGTGTTGTCGTAAAATTTATAACTTACGACTTTTCCGTCGTTATCGTAACTTCTATCCCCGCTGATAAAACCGTTTTGAGCTATTTTATCTATCGAGACGACCCCTTTTTTCGCTTTTAATACGGCGATTGGGGCATCATTTACCGGCAAAACGACAATGTTTACCTTAGCCGGAGACGATTTTTCGTCGTTTGTGATGACCTCGAACATAAAACTGTCTTCTCCGTTAAAGTCCAGATTCGGTATGTAAGTGATATTCGGCGGATTTGAAGTCAATATTCCGTGAAGAGGAGCGGTTGATACTATAAACTTGAGATTCTCTTGTTCGCTACCGCTAGCTTGTAGTTTTATAGATTTCGGAGTATCTTCGTTTGTCGTCACGTTTTGAGGTATGGCTATCAAAGTCGCACTAAGTTTTAGATCGTCGTTTTGAACGGGTGTGTCGGTATGATGTTTTATTTCATCGTTTGAAGAAGCGGTTTGTTTATCACCGTTACAACCCGTAAACGTAATAAGTGCCGTCATAATGAAAAGATAGATAAACTTTGACATATATAAACCTTCGAAATTAAAGTCATATATGTATATTACCTTTATAAACTTAGCTTAATATAATTGATATCTTAAAAAAATATTTTAAATAACTATTGTATTTTTTACTTATTGTTGAAAAAATCAAGATTATTTCATTAAAGTTAAGATTTTATACAGAAATAAAAATATAACATTTATATTTTATTTAACTTTTTATCTCTACAAGATGTTTCGATTAGTAACAGTAGGCACACAGACCATCGGTTAATCATTTTATTTAACTTATAATTTTTTTTTCAATCTATCGATTCTTTCGTTAGCTTCGTCGATTTGATCAATCGAAACGTCTCCCTCTTTTATCAAAACTTTTACGGTATCTATGATCTTTTTAATTTTTATAGGTTTTTCAACTTGATTTCCGAAAAGAAGAAGGTCCACGCCTGCATTTATAGCAAGTTTCAAACTCTCTTTGAGCGAATAGTTGTTTCGTATCGCACCCATCTGTAAATCGTCGCTTACGATCAAAGCGTCATATCCTAAATTTTTTCTCAAAAGCGAAGTTAAAATCTTTTTCGATAATGTAGCCGGATATAGAGGATCTAAATTTTTATTATAAACGTGCGCGCTCATAATAAGATCGATTTTTTTCGACTCGAGTAACTTTATATATACTAAAAGCTCGATCTCTTTCCAGCTTTTCGTGATATCGGTAAAGCCTTTGTGCGAGTCGTTCATAGATGAACCGTGACCCGGAAAATGCTTGAGTGTACAAAATATCCCCTCCCTTTTGAACGAATCGATAAATATGGATGAGATATGAGCCGTTTTTAGAGGATCCCTCGCATACGATCTATTTGCCTTGTTTATAACGCTGTTACGAGGGTTTATATTAAGATCCACGACGGGAGCGAAGTTTAGATTGATTCCTAGATACTTCATCTTTTTTGCCAAATTCGTATAAATTTTTTCGATCTCTTTATCGTTTAGCTTGGAGATCTCTCTTGCCGAGGGTATTTTTATATGGGTTATTTTCTTTAAACGATCCACTCTACCGCCCTCTTCATCTATCGCTATAAGAATATTTTTTGAAATTTTTTTCAAATTAAGAGTCAACTTTTTTAACTGTTCTTCACTCTCTAAATTGTGAGAGAAAAGTATTACGCCGCCGATTGAATCTCTCTTGATGGTTCGGATATCAAGTGTAGAGCTATTCAAATCGAGCCCTTTAAATCCGATAATTATCATATTGGAGATTTTTGATTCTAAAGATTTCGCATACAGGAAAAAGGGAAGAAGCAAAACTAAAAATATACGCATCAAACCTCTTTTTTACGATTACCCTCATAAGATATGATCTTGAATCCGGGATAATTGACGACTACGGCGTCAGGCGGAATATCTTTATAGACGACGGCGTTGGCGCCTATTTTGACGTTATCTCCCACTTTGATCTTTCCGATCACCTTCGCTCCCGCACCTATATAGACGTCATCACCGATTTGAGGTGCGCCGGCTCTTTTTCCCCGTCCCGCCTCTCCGATAGTGACAAGTTGAGATATATTGACATTTTTACCGATTTTAGCATCCGCCGCGATGGTAATACCTCCGAAATGACCGATGTAAAATCCCTCACCGATTTCACATCCTAGCGGTATCTGAATACCCCATTTTATTTTGACTCTCTGATTCAAGAAAAAATATACAGGAAGTAAAAAGATTTTAAAAATCCTATTTTTTCTTTCCACCCATTTACCGAATCGATAAACCACCATCGCCCGAAATCCCGGAGCTAGAAGAGCCGAGGTCGTTTTTTTCAACTTCGTATCGGAGGTAGAGGTCTCAAAATAACGAATGAAGTCACTTTTAATCACTAGTTGCCCTTTTCGATATCTCAAAGCATGTCGCCGCATTTTCTCTTTTGTCCGTTAGCAAGAAAGTGATAGATTCATCTTTTTTCTCTCTATCCGAGTTCAGCTCTATCTCAAAGATCGTTCCGTCGTATTCTATCACTCTTTTCCAACTTTTCGCACCATTATCCGAACACATAAGCAGACATTTGGTTTTTGAAGATATCGGATTGTGTAAAATCGCCCAGATTAAGCTCTCTTTCGCAAAAGAGAGTGTTTGCAGATTCATAACGGGACTACGTCTATACGGATCAGGTATAACTTTTTTTACAAAATTTTCGCCATCTTTCGTAGAGACTATAAAATTCGTTCCTCCCAGATAATCGGTACCTAAAAATACGGTATCGTCAACTTCGCACAAAGAGGTATATCCGCCCATCTGAATATGAAAACGATTTATCAATCTCCACTCTTTATTATGATCGAAATCACCCTCTTTGGTACTGATCCATAGTTTTTTCAGATTGTCTCCGTCGGTTAGAAAAACTCTCTTTAAAACTTCGCTATATTTTATCATATGTACATGTTTGTTTATTCCCATATTTTTGAGAAATTCGCTTTTTTGCCATTGTCTCCCGTCATCGACGCTTTTGTAAATATTTGCGACATTCATCCATCTGCCGTCTTTGGCGACGTTTCCGTACTCCCCGACCAATATAACTTCCTCGCCGCAATGTGTGAATCCGTTCGTATGAAATATATAGCTTTGAGGATTTTTCGGATTGGTAAGAGATAGAACTCTTTTGAAAGTACGACCTCTATCCTCGCTTCTGTAAAGATTACCGCATGAGCATACGAGAATCGTACCCTTACCGGATATGAAGAGGGAGTTGACGATATCCTCAAAAATGTACAATCGTTCGACCTCGTTAGCGTTTTTCGCTTTTTTATAAAAAACCTTGTCATTATCGGCCAACGTACCGTAGATATCTCCATCTTTATCGACAAAACGAACTTTCCAATCGAACGAAGATTTTTTTATCTCAAAAGAGCTTTTTGAGATATCGAATCGAACTTTTTTTATATCAGTCTCATCATTTAAGACAAAAGGTTTAAAATCGTCGAACTTTACGACACTCTTTTTAGAATAAAATTTTAAGCCGTATAATATTTCCCAAATACTAAACGATACGAGTTCGCGATGTTTGCCGCTTTTTACTATATCTTTTAAAAGAGGGAAAATCGAAACGATCAGATAGAGAAACCTCTTAAATCCTTTCTCTTCGATTATATACGCATATTTTTGAGTTAATATCACACTCATCTTTTCAGACTCTCTTTTCGAAATTTAAAATAGACAAAATACCCTTTTACGAATGAAATGAAAAAACCTATAAAAACATACAGCCAACTAAAACCTACGATGCCGAAAAAATATAGAACTATCGGAGCGGTAATGATGTTTATAATTAATGCCGACACTATTATCCGATTTAAAAGTTTAGTTTTAGATAAAATCACCAATGCGTTGGTAAATTGACTGCCGTAAAGATAGATTACCAATATCCATACCAGAATCGAATTTATCTCCAAAAGTAGTGTTTGCGGTTTTTCGCCCGATATCAACTCAAGCAGTAGATATCCGTAAAAATAGACTCCGTAGCTAAGAGGTATCATAATGGCCGCAATGATTATCGACAACTGTATATTTTTCTTGAAAAAAGCGCCGATATCGCTTTTGTAAACTTTTGAGAGGTATGGATAAGCCGCTCTGGTTAGTGGCTCCAATATATTTCCGATCGCTCTAATGATCTTTTCTACAATGGAAAAATATCCCAATACGGTATCGTTTACAAAAAATCCCAAAAGTATGATATTCAAAGAGGTGTACATCTCAACGCCAAGACGAGAGAGAAATATATACCATCCGTCATGAAGATAAAACTTCAAAGTATTAAACGGTACCGTTTTCAAGTTTACGCCAAAGCGCTTTAACGCGATATATAGCGCGATCGAACCGGCCGTAACGGCTCCTAGTGAGTTAAATAGGAAAAGTAAGTCCAGATCTTCCTTGCCCTCTATGAAAACGAATATGAGAAGCGTGAAAATAAGTTTCGACAGCGCGTTTAACGCGGTGATATAACGCATTCTCTCGATACCCTGAAAAAACCAAGTCGGAAAAAGCGCTTGACCGATAACGAAACCAAACGCCAGATAATACAAAAGCCACTCGTTTGAAAACTTTTCGAAAATGAGTATCAGTAGAGTGAGAAATATCAAAAACAAAAGTGCTAGCATCGACTTTATGATCATGACCGCACTGAATATTTCGTCGATCTTCTTGCTATCGTCTCGATTTATCGATATCAATTTCGTAGCGCTCAAATCAAAGCCGTAATCGCTTATAACCACTCCCATCCAAATAACGTAAAATATGAAATTATAAAGGCCGAATCCGTCAACACCTAACACTCGAACCAGATACGGAAAGACGATCAGAGGAACCAGATAGTTCACTCCTTGAAGCAGAAGAAGCGAAAAGAAATTGTCACTTAATTTATTCAGAGTACTCCTATCGTCCAAAATCGGCATTATCGTATATCTTAAATTACGGAGTTGATCGCTTTGATCGAATCGACAGCTCTGTCAAGTTCTTGAAGCGTCAGCATATTCGGTCCGTCGCTTAAAGCTTTTGAGGGATCAAAATGAGTCTCAAAAAAGAATCCATCAACTCCGACGGCCGCAGCGGCTCTGGCAAGCGGTGCTACGTATTCGCTTTTGCCCCCGCTTTTACCGCTTTGAGCACCCGGCATTTGAACCGCATGAGTGGCGTCGAAAATGACGGGGGCGAAATCTCTCATAATCATTAATGAACGCATATCCACCACTAAATTTCCATACCCGAAACTACTGCCTCTTTCAGTCAACCAAAGACCGGATTTTTTACTGTTTTGATAAGAGGCTTCGTTAACACCTCTGGTTTGTAAAACTTTCAAAGCCGAATACTCCATATCGGAAGGATTCATAAATTGCCCTTTTTTAATATTGACTATACAGGCGCTTTTTGCCGCTTCCACCAAAAGATCGGTTTGTCTGCATAAAAAAGCGGGAATTTGCAACACATCCACGACATTTTCCGCCTCTGCTATTTGCCAACTTTCATGAACATCCGTCAAGAGTTTGAAATCAAACTCCTTTCGTACCTCTTGAAGTAGCTTCAATCCTTCATGAAGACCGGGACCCCTGAAACTTTCCAAAGACGTTCTGTTGGCTTTGTCGAAACTAGCTTTGAAATAAAAATCTATATCTTCGTCTTGATTGTATTTAACAAGAGCTTTTGCTATTTTAAACAGATTTTCTCTATTTTCTATGACGCAAGGTCCCGATATGAGTATCATGATCTTTCCTCGATAATTTTAATTTCTATTTTAGTAACCTTTGGCTTTAACAATACCTAAAATCAAAACAAATTTGTGTTATATTACAAACCAAAAACAAAAGAGTGATAAAATGACGAAAATAGCCCTAATAGGCAAACCCAATGTCGGCAAAAGCTCCCTTTTCAATCGAATCGCAAAAAGGCGCGAAGCAATTACGTCCGAGGTGAGCGGAACGACCAGAGATGTCAAAAAGGCCGAAATACTAATCAACGAAACTCCGGCGATTTTAATCGATACCGGAGGACTCGACGACTCGACGACTCTTTTTAGTAAAGTAAAGGAAAAATCTCTGCAAGCCGCTAAAGAAGCGGATATTATCCTTTATATGGTCGATGGGAAAATGCTTCCCGACGATGAGGACAAAAAGATCTTTTTTCAAATTCAAAAACTCTCAAAAAATACGGCTCTAGTCGTAAACAAAATCGACAACGACAAGCAGGCACGGGAGATCGGTTGGGAGTTTAGCGGCTTCGGAGCCAAAGATATGTTTTTCCTCTCCGTTGCGCACAACAGAGGTACAAGAAAACTTATCGAGTGGATAGAGAATAAACTTCCAAAACGAAACGAAGAGCGAGTTTTAAAAGAGGATGAAGATGACTTTTCACTTGAGGAGATATTAAAAGAGGAAGAGCTTAGTGAAAACGAGCGAGATCGAACAAGAGAAGATAACGAAATCAAGATAGCTATTATCGGTCGGGTAAATGTCGGAAAAAGTTCACTTTTAAACGCTCTTTTGGAAGAAGACAGATCGGTAGTAAGCGAGGTGGCGGGAACCACGATAGATCCGGTTGACGAGAAAATGGTTTACAAAGATAGACTTTTTACCTTTATAGACACTGCCGGGATCAGACGTAGAGGAAAGATCGAGGGTATAGAAAAATATGCTCTCAATCGTACGCGCTCGATGTTGGAAAACGCTGATATAGCACTTTTGGTTTTAGACGCTAGTGAAGATTTCAAAGAGTTGGATGAGAGAATCGCAAATCTCATAGATAAATTTGAACTAGGATGCGTCATAGTTTTGAATAAATGGGATAAATGTCAGCTTGATTATAAACAAAGCGTTCAAAAAGTAAGAGAGAGATTCAAATTTTTGTCGTACGCTCCGATTATAACCGTATCGGCTTTAAATCGCAAAAGAGTGCATAAGCTTCATGATCTCATTTTGGAAGTATATAAAAACTATACTTTCAGAATTCCTACTTCCAAACTGAATGATATCCTAAAAAGAACGAATAAAAAACATCAACTTCCCTCAGATCATGGGAAAATCACGAAAATCTATTTCGCGACTCAGTTTGATATAAAGCCTCCCAGAATAGCGTTGATTATGAATAGACCCAAATCTCTTCACTTCTCATACAAAAGATATCTGATAAATCAGTTAAGAGAGTATTTCGATTTTACCGGCACGCAGATCATACTCGAGGCGAAAAAGAAAAAAAGCGATGAGGAGTTTGAGTAGTGAATAATATTATACTTATTGGTTTTATGGGAGTAGGAAAAGGAACTATCGCCAGAGCGTATGCGAAAATGTACGATTTTTACGCTATCGATACGGACGATCTGATCCAGAGTCTTGAAAATAGAAAAATAAAAGATATTTTCGAGAAAGATGGTGAAGCCTATTTCAGAGAACTAGAGAAAAAAACGGCAAAGTGGCTGGCAAAAAATGTACAAAATACGATCATCTCCACCGGCGGCGGATTTTTCAAACAAAAAAAATTAAAAGATATCGGCAGGGTCGTTCTTCTTGACAGTTCGTTCGAGGCGATATATCACAGGATATCGACTCATCCAAATGCCGATAGAAAACTTAAAAAAAGACCTCTTTTCACAACGCCGCAAAAAGCGAAACGGATATACGACCAAAGAGTTGTCGGATACAAAGCTGCGGCGGACATCGTTTTGAATGTGGAAAATAAGAGCGTACAAGAGATCGCAAAAGAGCTAAACGACTTAATGAAGCTTTAACTCGTTATAAAGAGAGTCTCTTTCAACCGGTACGTATCCGCTATTTTTTATGAGAGATACGAATTCCAAAAGAGTCATACCGGTAGCGCTTTGGGCTCCGGCAGCCGAATTGATGGACTCTTTTTGTATCGTTCCGTCAAGATCGTCGGCTCCGTACGCTTGAGATACCAACGCCAGATTTATCGTCGAAGTAACCCAGTAAGCCTTAATATGATCGAAATTATCCAAAACTATTCTGCTAATAGCCATAGTTTTTAGTATCTCCTGCGAAGAGAGAAATTTTTTAACGTTCAGATAGTTGTTCTCCCTTTGATAGACAAGAGGTATGAAAGAGTTGAAGCCTCCGCTTTCATCTTGAAGATCGCGTAATCTGATCATATGGTCTATCCTATGAGATCTGCTCTCCACATGACCAAAAAGCATAGTGGCGTTTGATTTTCTGCCTCTTTTATGCCATAATTTATGAATCTTGAGCCATTGAGAGGAGCTAACTTTACCTTTGCAAATATATTCTCTTATATTTTCGTCAAAAATTTCAGCTCCGCCTCCCGGCATCGAGTCTATGCCGTTTTCGATCATCATATCGATGATCTCTTCGTAACTTTTATCGTACTGATTCGATAAAAAGTTGATCTCTGCGGCGGTAAGAGCTTTTACATGTATATGCGGAAACTTATCTTTTATCTTCGAAAAAATCTCCATATACCACTGCAATCCCGCATCAGGATTGTGAGCCGAAACGATATGAACCTCTTTTATACCCTCTTTCGAAGAGTTTTCGACGATATTAAGTATCTGTTGATGTGTCATGGTATATTGGTCGGGATTTTTTCTACTCGCGCTAAAAGCGCAGAATTTGCATATATCTTTACAGACGTTCGTGGGATTTATATGACGGTTTATATTGAAAAAACTTTTTTTTTGCCATTTTCGCTCTCTGATTTCATTGGCAAGAGAGCCTAGAGTGAAGAGGTCGAGCTCATAGAGCTCTAAAGCCTCTTTAAAATTTACTCTTTGATTATCTTTTACTTTTTGTATGATTTTTTCCAATTTTTAACGCTCTTTTTAGCGCTATTGTAACAAAAAGCTAGTTTAGTTTAGCTATGTACGCATCTTTTTGTACTCTTTTTACCGAATGTAGTTTTTTTCTCGCTTTTGATTTGGTATCAAAAGGACCTACCATCACATATGTCAAGTCGGTTTTTGTGCCCTTTTTTATACTATAAGGAATATCAGCTTTTTTTAATTTTTTTACGACGTTTGAAAGACCGCTTTTTGTCCTAAAAGCTCCGACGGCAATATAGTAGTTGCCTAAAGTCATAAGACTCTTTTTCTCTTTCGCGGATCTTAATTTCTGAACGATCTTGACCGCTTTTTGAGGTTGTTCGTCGATTATGACACTCTTTTTAGCCTCTATTTTTTTCGTAGATACTCTTTTTGTGTCAGGCTTGTTCCAACCGGATAAATTGT
>Ga0256914_1000588_pt1 | contig 35543 bp, 31 predicted proteins | sample HulkmetaG_FD_191571 | JGI IMG/M metagenome (GOLD analysis project Ga0256914, IMG submission 191571) | Hydrothermal chimney microbial communities from Main Endeavour vent field at the Juan de Fuca Ridge, Pacific Ocean - Hulk | ecosystem: Environmental > Aquatic > Marine > Hydrothermal vents ... | reverse complement strand
GCGGGTGACGGTACGGCCTGGCCGCCCGTCTGACCACGGAAAACTTACCGAAACCAACCAGCAGCACATGGCCGCCCCGGCTCAGTTCGGAACTTACTACCTGTTCAAATGCCTTGATGGCCCGATTAATATCGGATTTTGTCATGTTGGTGGTTTCCGCAACCTGTTCGATCAGTTCTGCTTTGTTCATTCTCCTCTCTCCTGTCAAAAATAGATGATGTCCCAAGGGTGTCCTTGATCCCGCTATAACAACCCTATATACAGGCGCAAGAAGGCCGGGCGCCGTGTTGCAACAACCTGAATACAAGAATCCATATAGCGGAAAGACCGGTGAATTTTACTCCGGGGAAAAAAAACCGGTATCGGTCACAGTCTGATTTTTTTGTAGGAAAAATCTTACAGACGGTTTGGTCAGTCGGAACCGGGGAGTTCAGCTGACCAGACCCTTGCGGATGGCGTAACGGATGATTTCGGCATTATTGGTCAGGCCGAGTTTTTGCAGTACACGACTGCGATAGGTGCTGATGGTCTTGATGCTCAATGCCAGCTCATCGGCGATCATCTTGACGGTCTTGCCCTCGGCTATCATACACATGACCAGCATCTCGCGATCAGAGAGATGCTGGTGCGAACCTCTTTTGTGTTCGGAGCCGAGAAAGAGGGCCAGTTTCTCGGCCAGTGAGGTGCTGATATATTGCCGTCCCATCGCCAGCCTGCGAATGGCTTCGATGAGTTCGTTGGATGCGGTCATCTTGGTCAGATAGCCCGATGCTCCGGCCTTGAGCGCCCTTATTGCATACTGTTCCTCCGGATACATGCTGAGCATCAAAACCGGGATTTCAGGTTTTTCGCTTTTGATCTGCCGCAGGACGTCGATTCCGTTTCTCCCCGGCATGGATATGTCCAACAAAATGACGTCATAGTGATTCTTCAACAGCAGATCCCACACCTCCCGGCCGTCGCTGGCCTCCCCGGTCACCGTCATATCCGGGGTTTCCGCCAGAATCTGTTTGAGCCCCTCACGAAAGAGGGCATGATCATCGGCTATCAACAGGGTAATCATGACCGGTTATTCTCATGGTTAAGGTGCGAATTTTTTTCCAGGCGCCGACTTGTCCTGTCACCGGCTAAGGGCAGGTTGACGGTGACAATGGTTCCCTTTCCCTCGATTCCGATAATGGAAAATCGGCCCTTCAGCATATTGACGCGTTCGCGAATGCCGATGATGCCGAAGGAGTCGGGATGGTGGATCTGCTGCAGGGTAATTCCCCTGCCATTGTCCCGTACAAGTAATTTTACCGAATTATCGTTTTTCCGCAACCGCACCCTCACCATGGTGGCGCCGGAGTGGCGGATGACGTTGGTCAGGGTTTCCTGAAGGATCCTGAACAGCACAGTGGAGAGGGAATCGGCAAGATCGATTTCCGCAGGAGTCACCCGAAAGTTGCACCGGATGCCGGTGCGGGCCATGAAGTCGTTGATCTGCCACTCAACGGCATCCGAGAGATTGAGGTGGTCGAGCACCCCGGGTCTGAGCTCGGAAATGATCTTGTGGACCGTGGTGATGCTTTGCTCGATATGACCGGCCATTGCCCGGGTCTTCCGAAAGAGTTGCGGTTGATCGTGGGGCAGTCTCTTCTGCAGCCAGGAGACATCGAAGTGAAGAGCGGTGAGGATCTGGCCCAGTTCATCGTGGATCTCCCGGGCGATTTCGGTTCGTTCCGTTTCTCTGATGTTTTGCAGATAGGCGGAGAGGTTCCGCAACTCCTGACGTGACTGGAGGAGTTTTTCCTCGATGCGTTTGCGTTCCGCGATTTCCTGCACAAGCTGGGCATTGGTTTTGATGAGGATGTTCGTCCTGGTCTCGACGATTTTTTCCAGACCCTGGCGGTGTTGGCGCAGCTCCTCCTCCGCCTTTTTAAGTTCGGTGATATCACGGAAAATACAGATCGTCGCAGCGGGCTGCTGATTTTTGTCGTAGATCACCGAGGTGGAAAGGCTGAGCATTTTTTCTTTGCCGCTCTCGGGTCGGTAGGAAATTTCCCGGTTGTGAATATTTTTTGGGGTATCACCCAACAGAGAGCTGAAGCGGTACAGAAAATGTTCATCCGTGCCGATGGAGCTGACAGGTTCGCCGATCATGAAACGCTTGCCGGTGAACAGGGCCGCGGCCGCTTGATTCATAACCCTGATAATACCATCACGATCCAATACCAGCAGGGCATCGCGCATGGTAGAGATGATTTCCTCGGCGGCAAAGGCGGGGGTGATATATCCGAAGCTGTATTGCCAGATGGAGTAGGTGATGATGATATGGGAAATCATGATCGGCAGGTAGCCGATGGGATAAACCGTCAAGCCGTAGGAGCTGAGAAAATCGATGGAGCTCAGGAAGCCGATGGCCAGGGCAAGGCAGGAGTTTTCCAGGTGTTTTTTCAGAGCTGTGTTGCCTCTAATGGTGCGGTAGCGGAAAAATTGAAGAAATAACGAAGTGGTAGCCACAAGTATGATGTAGAAGAGAAATGGTAAGGCCGCCGGTCCGATTTTTACATAATAGCCCCAGGGTAAGTGATAAACACCTGCCAAAAATATCTTGGAGGTAAGAGCGAGAAAGAAGAAGACGGTGGAAATCGCCCAGGATAACCAGAGAAAGAGAAAGTGATCCCGCATGCGGCCGGTGATAACGACGGAGTGATAGTAGATGGCGAAAGGGATATAACAGACCCCGCAGTAAACGCATTTTCCCCAGAACATGGCCACCTTTTCCCCGGAGGAGGAATAGAGCCAGAACACGGAGAAAAACCAGAGGAAAATGGTCAGGGTGAGGATAAAAAAAGAAACCCCCACCTGGGAGAGACGTTCGCGGATGAGCACGACAATGCCGAGAAGCAGTATTGCCACGGAAACGGCAAGGGGCGGAAAGGCAAAAAAATTGATGTAGTAACTTGATGCGGCAAATACCTGATCAATCATTTAATATTTCCTGGTCAAATCTCCGTGTCTGCGAAAAAGCTCACCATAACCTATGCCGTTTTCATGGATTCGGTCAAGCAAAAGAGAACCCTTTCTGCAAAACTCCGTAGGATAGGCTATTAGCCGCCTCGCTTCTTCGTCAATCCGGTGGCTCGCCCTCTCGCCGGCACCCTTGCGGTTTTATAGGGGATGTTTATATTGTACATATTCACAAAAATTTGTCAGAGCCGGCAGGAGGCCGATCATGAAAGACTTATCTGAAATCGATATGGACGAGGGTTTTCTCTCCGAGATCATCAATGCCATTACTTCCGGTATTTTCGTCACCGACCTTGAGCACAACATCCTGATGATCAACCGCGCCGGGGCAGAAATGGTGGGCAAGACACCGGGAGACTGCTTTGATCGCAAGTGTTATGAGATTTTCGACACTCCCATGTGCCGCACCGAATCGTGCACATGCAAACTGGCCATTGCCGGAAACAGCGCCAACCACGGCGAAATAACCCTCCGCAGCGGGGAGCGCCGCATTCCCGTGGAATACACCAGCAGGCCACTGCGTAACTTCGAAGGCGAAATCATCGGCTGCGTCGAAAATTTCATCGACATTTCCGAACGTCTTGAAAAGGACCGGATCATCATGGAGCAAAAGGAAAAAATTCTGCGGCAGCGGGAAGAGGATATCCGCCACCTGCAGGATGAGATCCTGGAACTTTCCACACCGGTCATCGAGGTATGGGAGGGGATCGTCGCCCTGCCACTCATCGGCACCCTGGACAGCCACCGGGCGCGCATCGCCATGGAAAGGCTGCTGGACTCCATTGAACGTACCCGTTCCCTGTTCGTCATCATAGATATCACCGGCGTGCCCACGGTGGATGCCGAGGTAGCCTCGCACATCCTGCAGACCTCGGATGCGGCGCGGCTCATGGGCTGCGAAACGGTCCTCACCGGGGTTGGACCACAGATAGCCAGGGTGATTGCCGAGGGCGAGGTCAACCTCGACAGAATCATTATCCGCGGCCGCATGACCGACGGTCTCCACTACGCCATCTGCAGGCTTTCGGAAAGGCAGGCCCGGCTGCAGAGCATAAGCCTGCCCCGGGGCGAATCGCAATCCCCCGACCGTTGAATCCGATCCACTCCATGATGGAGGCATCATGCAACCATTTTCCGTCTTCTCGCTCCGGGATGTTCTGCTGGTGTCCATCGAGGAAGAGATCAGCGATGCCTCCGTGGGGCTGCTCCTTGATCAGGTGCGGGAACAGGTATGCCGTCGCGATCTGCGCGGGGTCATCGTCGACCTGCAGCACCTGGAGGTGATGGACTCCTTTCTTGCCGAACATTTGCAGCGGTTGTCACGCTCCCTTCAGGTGTTGCGGGCTCCCATGGTCATCAGCGGCCTTGCCCCGTCCGTTGTCATGACCCTGCTGGACTTCGACATTCTTCTGCCGGACATCGGGTTTGCCCTGGATGTGGAACAGGCACTGCTGCGACTGCGGTGCTGACGGACCGTGGCGGAACATTGAAAAATCCTCACCATATCCTCACCCTGGTCATCCGCAGACAGGAAGATATTGCCGGTATCCGTGTAAAGGTCAAGTTGCTTGCCCGGGCGCTTGGCTGCCGGCAGATCCAGGTGGCACGCTTTGCCGTGGCATCTTCGGAAACCGCACGTCTGTTGTTGACCGATTACGGCGGCGGCAGGATGCAGGTCTGTCTATTCCCGGTGGTTTTGCCGCAAAAGGAGATGGACGGCGGCCTTGAATTTTTTTTTCAGGGATCAGCCGGATGCCGGCAAAAGAACGGGCGCCCCTGTCCCCGCTCCCGGAAGATGCTGATGGGGCGACCGCCTTTTCACGGGCTGGAAAAAATCTTTGCCGAGGTGGTACTCCGGGGCGGCACCCGTGGACTCGGCATCTCCATACGCTGCCGCAGCAAACCCCTGGGGATCGGTTGGGAAAAACTGCCGGCGCGGCTGCGAACCATACGGGATGAGCTTTTTAAAGATGCCGGGGAATCCTACCTGGAAAACCTCAGGGCCAAGCATGACGAGGTGTTGCGTCTGCTCAGGGACCGGGAAGAGCAGATGCAGCTGCTTGACCGTTCCAACCGGGAACTTCTGCAGTTAAGCAGTGATCTGGAGGAACTGGCCAGGGAGCGGGCCATTTTCGAGATGTCTCTGGAGATTGCCGATCGAATGCGTAATCCCGCCACCATCATCGGCGGACTTACCAGGCAACTGCTGAAAAGAAAGGATCTGCCGGTTACTTTCCTGGAAAAACTCAGGCAGATTGATTTCCAGGCGCGGCAGATGGAAAAAATCGTCGCCGGCTTCAACCTGAGCGCCAACCAGCGCCGTCAACTCATCAGAAAAGTCGATCTGGGACAGCTGGTTCGGGAGATTTTGGAAACAAGTCCGACGATTGCGGCCCGGAGGCTGCGGCCCCACCTGGAGATTAGCCGCAATGCGGTTTTCATCCATGCAAATCGCCGCATGCTCAAGATAGCCGTCAGTCACGTATTGCGCTACCTCGCCCATGGGGTGCTTTCCGGCAGCCGTCTCCGCATTGCCGTGGTGGAACGGACCGGGAGCCGGCTTCTCTGTCTTTCCGGTCCCCTTGGCGGTTCCGGCGACAGCGGGGACTCCGGCCGGATAGCGACCGCCGGATCCCAAAAAAGCACCGGCTGCGACCTGCAACTCGTTCGCCAGATTCTCAGGGAGCACCAGGCACGTCTGAGGGTGACAACCCGTTCACACCCGGCGCCGACCCTCATCGTTGTCATGCGATTCCCCATGTTTTTCACCGAGAAAAAAAGGCTTAACTAAGAGACGGCCTATCTCCTGGTCGCTCTCTGATTTTCCAGGATGCCGGCGGGCATGGGGGGAATTTTTTCAGCGCCCAGGGTATAGCCGCCGTCCATTCTGATGATTGCGCCGGTCATGAATGTGGCGTCGCGCACCAGAAAGAGCACGGAGCGTGCCACCTCCTCGGGAGTGCCGGTGCGGCCGAGCGGGGTGTGGTCAAGCAGGGCCTCTTTCTCCCGTCCGGTCAGCAGGTCCCACCCTCTGGTTCCCTGGGCATGGCGGCTGCGGATAAGGCCGAGCATCAGCTCGTTGACCCGGATGGTGGGCGCTCCCTCCCGGGCCCAGGTTTCGGTGAGGGAAGAAACCGCCCGGTTGGCGGCGGCATAGCCGTCGTTGAAAAGCGGGGCTGCCGGTCCGGACCTGCCGACAATGGCGGCAATGGATGAAATGTTGACCACGGCGGCGGCCTCGGCTTTTTTGAGCAGCGGCAAAAGATTATGGAAAACCAGCCACTTGGCCCGCAGGGTGGTGGCCATTTCCAGTTCCCACTGGTGACGGTTCACCTCCAGGTCGTAGGATCCGTGTACCACGGGCATGCCGCCGCGTTCAATGTTGTTGATGAGGATATCCAGGCGACCATGCCGCTTTTCAATGTGACCGGTCAGCTCTTCCACCTGCCTCCGGCTGCGCAGGTCCAGGGCAACGGTTTCATGGCCGGCGTTCATCTCGTCAAACTCCCGGGCCATGGCATCGCTGGATTCGGGCCAGTCATACCGGGTGAGGATCAAGCGGACCCCGGCGGAGGCCAGGCAACGGGCGCAGGCCAGGCCGATTCCCCGCGAGGCTCCAAGCACCAGGCCGATTTTATTTGCAAGATCCATATTGCTCCTTACGCTCTTGGGCTGTAGAGTAAGCCCGCTTTCATTATATCCACGCAAGGATATCACAGCCATGGCCGTTGAGCAATCGGTCTGCAACCGAAACCATATCCTGATCATGAAAAAAATTGCCCATATCGTCCTTATCCTCCTGATCATGACCCAGGCTGCGGGATGCTCGTTTCCCGGCAGTGCGGCTTTCCGGAAGAGTAGCGATCATGATTCCCACTGCCTGCACCATCCCTGGCCCCATGCCCAAAGCGATCTGACTCCGGATCCCGCCATTCGTTTTGGCCGGCTGGCCAACGGTCTCGGCTATGTGATCATGGAAAACCATGAACCCCGCGACCGGGTGGGCCTCTATCTCCTCGTCAGGGCCGGCTCCCTGCAGGAGACCGATGACCAGCGCGGTCTGGCCCATTTTCTCGAACACATGCTCTTTGAGGGCAGCACCCATTTTCCACCCGGCACCCTGGTGGACTACTTCCAGTCCATCGGCATGAGCTTTGGGGCCGACACCAATGCCCACACCGGGTATGACGAAACCGTCTACAATATCCTGCTGCCGGACGGCCACCGTCCGACCCTGGACAAGGGACTGCTGGTTCTTGCGGATTATGCCGGCGGCGCCCTGCTTTTACCGGAAGAGATTGAACAGGAAAAAGGGGTGATCCTGGCGGAAAAACGGGCAAGGGATTCGGCCGGTTTCCGACTGCGGGAAAAGCGTTTTGCATTCCTCTTCAACGGACTGCGGGCCACGGAGCGTACCCCCATCGGTATTGAGGAGACCATCAAAAAGGCGGATCGTTCCCGGCTGCTCAACTACTACCAAACCTGGTATCGGCCTGAAAACATGGTGGTGGTCGTGGTCGGAGATATGAACAGGAAAGATGTCGAGGAGCTGATTCACAGCCGTTTTCAGCACCTCACCACCTCCGGAGGCGTTTCCTGCCCGGATATGGGGCGGGTCCTCCATGGGGAGGTTGAATACTTTCACCATTACGAACCCGAACTCGGCGCCACCGAGGTGGCGATCGAATCGGTCTGGAATGTCCGGCCCGGACCCGATACCCTGGAAAGGGAAACGGAAAGGCTCACGGAGTATGCCGCTAGTGGAATCATGAATCACCGACTGAAAAAACTGGTTAACCGGCCCGGAAGCCCGTTGACCGATGCCGTGGTCTATTCCGGCATCTTTCTGCAACGGGCCGGATATGTTGCGGTGGTGGCTGAGACTGAACCGGAGAATTGGCAACAGGGCATGGAACTGCTCAATAAGGCCCTGCGCCGGGCTCTCCGGTACGGTTTCACGGCCCGGGAGGTTGAACGGATCAAAAGGGAGATGCGCGCAGAACTCGATGATGAAGTCGCCAAAGCAGCGACCCGGGACAGCCGCAGACTGGCTCGTCAGATCATCCGTAAACTCGTGGACAACGAGGTTGTTCTCTCGCCCAAGCAGGAAAAAGAGCTCTTTACGGAGGTGATCGACAGCTTCAGCATCACAACCCTGAACCGCGCCTTCCGTTCACTCTGGAGCCACAACAACCGGTTGATACAGGTGACCGGGAACTGTCTGATCGATGCTGATCCCAAGGCGGCAAAGGAAAAAATTGCCGCCGCCTACCAGGCCTCGTCCGCACTGACTCTCGCTCCGCCGGCAGTGGAACCGGACCCGGTCTTTCCCTATCTGGATCCACCATCGCGGCCGGCCCGCATCCTGAGCCGGGAGGAGTTTTCCGGAATCGCTGCAGGCCGTTTTGTCCTGGAAAAAAACGTCATCGTCAATTACAAGGCCACTGATTTCAAAAAGAACGAGATCATGGTTTCCGTCAACTTCGGCGGAGGACTGCTCAGCCGCCCCCGTCCCGGTCTGGCGGTCCTGGCCGAGGGGGTGGTGCGGGAAAGCGGCCTGGGCAGCCTCACCCGTGACGAACTGGAAGAGGCGCTCAGCGGTCATGACATCAAGCTGCACTTCAAGGTGGGTGAGGAGAGTTTTGTCTTTACCGGTCATGCTTTACAAAAGGATCTGGCCCTGCTCTTTACCCTGATCAGAACCTCGTTGCAGGATCCGGCATTCCGTCCCGAGGCATATCGCCGCACCATGCTGCGGCTTAAACAGATGTACGAACAGCTCCCCAATACGGTGGAAGGGGTCATGGCGCTTCGGGGCGAACGCTTTCTTGCCGGAGGAAACGGACGTTACGGCCGTCCTGCCTGGGAGGAAGTGGAAAAATCGACCCTGGATGATGTCCGCGACTGGCTGGCCCCGGCATTTGCCGAAGCCGCCCTGGAGATTTCCGTGGTCGGCGACTTTGATCCGGCCAAACTCAGGGAAACGGCCGCCGCCTGTCTTGGCCCCATGGCGCGTACCCGGATGACTGTTCCCCGCGGGGAGGCCATCCGTTTTCCCTCCTCCACCCGGCGCCTCCTGCCGGTGAAGTCGGTTATTGATCGGGGAGAGGTGGTGGTGGCCTGGCCCACCGCCGATTTCTGGAACATCGGAAGAACCCGGCGGCTGCACACCCTGGCAGCGGTCCTCGATGACCGGTTGCGCAAGGAGGTACGTGAAAAACTGGGAGCCACCTATTCACCGGTGGTCTATAACCGGCCCAGCCGGGTTGATCCGGGGTACGGGGTCATGCGGGCCGAGCTGATCATTGATCCGGCCGCAAGCGAGACCATTGTCTCTGCGGTTCACGATGTGGTTGCAAGGCTGACCGAGGAGGGCGTCACCGAGGAGGAGCTGCAACGCACCATCGGGCCGACGCTGACCGCCATCAAGGATTCCATGCGCACCAACTCCTACTGGTTGCATTCGGTGCTGAAGCTCTCCTCCCGCCATCCGCAGCAGCTTGAATGGCCGCTTTCCATCAAGGAGGATTTCAGCGCCGTCACCGCCCGGGAGCTCACCGAACTGGCGCGCAAATATCTGGGAAAACAGCGAGCAGCCGTACTCATCCTGAAACCGCAGCCGTAGGCTTTTCTCCTTTTGTCACGGCTCAGTTGACAATCCAGATGGCCACGTTGCGGGCCCGGCGTACCGTGGAATCCGAAACCCGCCGCTGCCAGCCGGTGACCATGTCCTTGCCGCGGCGACCGATGATGATGGTGCCGCAATGGTGTTTTTTGGCCTGTTGCAGGAGATGGCGGCCGGCATCCATGCCCCGGTGGACGGGCAACCGCTTGATCTGCGCCGCCCGGATACCATTGTCGATGAGAATGCGGGCATGGGCATGGAAGAGATGGTTGTCGAAGTCCAGATGTTCCCTGCACCAGTCTTCACCCCAGACCGCGTAAAACTCCCGCGGCCTGGGACTCGGCTTTTTACCCAGCAGGATATCGGAGTGATAGAGATAGATGGTCACCTCCGGATGGTTGCGCAGCATGAAGGCCAGGTGGTCCACGGCCAGCAGAGATTGCGGGGTGTGATGGACGCCGATGAGAAAATTTGTGGAGGTGACCTCGCCGTCAATGATCCAGAGCGGCACCTCGTGACATTTTTCAAAGAGATGGGCGGAAACGCTGCCGAAAAACATTTCTCCCACCTTGCCGATCCCGCGGCGGCCGATGAGTAGCGCATCGTAGAGACCGGCGCGGGCCATGGAGTGAATGGCTGCCCCAACCGACGGACCGGCCGCCACTTCCACCCCGTAACTCACCCGCTGCTCGGCAAAGCCGTTGCGCAGCAGCCTGGCCGCGGCATCCTTGAGATATCTGGTGGCGATCCGCTTACGCTTAACCGCCTGGGGCGGCAGCGGCCGCAGGGAGTCAACCTCCATCATCCAATTCCGTTCTCCGCCACCGGCGGAAACCACGCTGAGGAGATGGATGGCAACCTGTTCATCCGCCGCGAAAAGACGGATGAGATAGTCCAGGGCATTGGAACTGTAGGCGGAGCCGTCAACGGCGACCAGTATCTTTTTTTCGTTTTTCATGATCCTTTGATTCATGGTAAATGGAAACCGACAAACCATGCGGCGCCTGTGATCAATTACCTGCCGCCGCCAACAACTCTCCGGTATAGGGGTGGCGCGCCTTGAGAGCCCGCAGATCCCTGATGCTCAGCGTTTCGACGATCCTGCCCCGGTTCATCACCGCAATCTCGCTGCACATATGGCCGATAACGGCCAGATCGTGCGAGACCATAAGGTAGGTGAGCTGCCGTTCTCGCCGCAGCCTGGTCAGGAGGTTGAGGATCTCGGCCTGCACCGACACATCCAGGGCGGAAGTGGGTTCATCCAGCAGCAGGATGGATGGTTCCATGACCAGGGCCCTGGCAATGGCCACCCGCTGTCGTTGACCGCCGGAGAGTTGATGCGGCCAGCGGAACCGGTAAGAGGAGTCCAGTCCCACATCGTCAAGAACCTTGATGATGCGTTGGTCCGGTTCATGGAAACCGTTCAGACGCAGGGCCTCGGAAAGCATGTGGTCGACGGTCTGCCGGGGATGCAGAGAGGCGTAGGGATCCTGGAAGACCATCTGCACCCGGCCATAAAAATCCCTGTCCCGCCTGTGGCCCTCAACCCTGACGCCCAGCACTGAAATATTGCCGGACCAATGGGGTGCCAGTCCGGTAATGGCCCGAAGAATTGTTGACTTACCGGATCCGGATTCACCCACCAGACCAAAACTTGCACCCCGTTCCACGGTAAAGGAGGCGTCCGTGACCGCGTTCACCCGCCGGCTTCCTTCGCCGAACCATACGCTGACGCGATCAAGGATGATTCCCGCAGATCCGGATGGATTCATGGTATTGCCTCTTCATCTCTGCGGCCGATGTCCTCCGCTTCCGAATCCCAGGCATCGTCCCTTTCCGGCACGGCCAGTTCATCAACCGGTTGGGTCAGCTTCGGCATGGAGTTGAGCAAACCCACCGTGTATGGATGGGTGGCCCGGTGCAGCCGGTCCGCCCGGCAAACTTCCACCACCCGGCCGTTATACATGATCAATACCCGGTCACAAAAGGCGGAAACCACGTTGAGATCGTGACTGATAAAGATAAGGCCCATGCCCCGTTCCCGCACCAGGGTATCCATGAGTTCCAGAACCTCTTTCTGCACGGTGACGTCCAGGGCGGAGGTGGGCTCGTCGGCAATGAGGATCTGCGGATCCGGAATCAGCATCATGGCGATCATGACCCGCTGGCCCATGCCGCCGCTCAGCTCGTGGGGATACGCCCGATACACCCGCTCCGGATCACGGATCAGGACTCTTTCCAGCATGGCAAGGGTCTTTTTCCTGGCCCCGGCCCGGCTGCTCCTTGTGTGGAGGCGATAGGCCTCGCTGATCTGGTCACCCACACGCATCACCGGGTTAAGGGAGTAGGTGGGGTCCTGCATGATCATGGAGATGCGATGACCGCGAATGCGGCGCATTTGCCTCTCCGACAGGGTCAGCAGATCCATCCCCTCCAGCCGGACGGCACGGGCCCGGATTTGTCCGGGTTTGCGAATGAGACGCAAAATGGCGCGACCGGTCACCGATTTGCCGGAGCCGGATTCGCCGACAATTCCCAACCGTTCCCTTCCCAGGGAAAAGGAGATATTACGCACCGCCCGGCAGATTCCCCGGCGCATGGGAAAGGTAACCGAGAGGTCCTGTACTTCGAGCAACGGAGTCATCGTTCGCTCTTTTTGGGGTCAAGCACGTCGCGCAGGCCGTCACCCAGCAGGTTGAAGGCCAGGGAAACGAGGAAAATGGCCAGACCAGGCATGGTGGCCACCCACCAGTGGTCGAGGATGAACTTGCGTCCCGCGGAAATCATGGCTCCCCACTCCGGAGAGGGTGGCTGGGCCCCCAGACCCAGAAAGCCGAGCCCGGCGGCGGTGAGGATAATGCCCGCCATATCAAGGGTGACCCGGACAACCAGGGAGGAGATACAGAGGGGCCAGATGTGACGGGTGATGATCCGCAGGCTGCCCGCACCCTGGAGCCTGACTACGTGAATAAAATCGGCATGGCGGAAGGTGAGGGTTTCCGCCCGGGCAATGCGGGCATAGGGGGGCCATGCCGTCAGCGCGATGGCGAGCACGGCGTTTTCGATTCCGGCCCCCAGGGCGGAGACAAATGCCAGGGCCAGCACCAGGCGGGGAAAGGCCAGGAATATATCGGTGATGCGCATGAGGATCACATCAACCCAGCCACCCAGATAGCCGGCAACCGTACCCACAAAAAGACCGGCTACCGGAGCCGTCAGGGCCACCAGCGAGACGATATAGAGGGTGATACGCGAGCCGTAGATGAGGCGGGAGAGGATATCCCGGCCCAGGGAATCGGAGCCCAGGAGATAGCCGTTTGTTCCCGGCGGGGAAAGGCGGGCGGCCAGGTCCTGGCTGAGGGGATCTTGGGGGGCGAGCAAGGGTGCCGATGCGGCGATGAACAGCAGACCCACCAGGATGACGAGGCCGAGCATGGCCATGGGATTGGCACGGAATGCCAGCCAGGAACGATACCAGGCCGAGAACCGGGCCTGACGACGCGAGGCGGGGCTGTCGGTGAGCAACCAGTGGCGCAGCCGGAATTTCTTTGTCGGTGCCGTTGTCATCTGTGGGGTCACGCTGCGGGTCATTGTTTTGTCCTGGGATCGAAAAACCGGTGCAGCAGGTCGGAAAAGATATTGAGACAGACAAAGACCAGGCCGACGACCACGGTGCCGCCCAGCACCGCGTTCATATCCGCAGAGAGCAGGGCCGTGGTGATATAGGACCCGATCCCGGGCCAGGCAAAGATGGTTTCGGTGAGTACCGATCCCTCCAGCAGACCGGCATAGGAGAGGGCGATCACCGTAATCAGCGGTACCCTGACATTGGCGAAGGCGTGGCGCCGGATGACCGCGCTTTCGGAAAGACCTTTGACCCGTGCGGTGATGATGTACTCCTGCTGCAGTTGTTCGAGCATGAAGGAGCGGGTCATGCGTGAAATATAGGCAAGAGAGTAATATGCAAGCAGTCCGGCGGGCAGGACGATATGGGAGAGTCCGTTTGCAAAGACATCCATATCGCCCGCCAGCAGACTGTCGATGAGGATCATACCGGTAACCGCAGGCACCGTATCCACGTAAAAGATATCCAGTCTTCCCGGTCCGCCGATCCAGCCGAGCTTTCCATAGAAGACCAGCAGGCCGATGAGGCCGATCCAGAAGACCGGCATGGAGTAACCGATGAGCGCGGTGATCCGGGCCAGATGATCGACCCAGGTTCCCTGTTTCACCGCAGCGATCACGCCCAGGGGCACACCGATGAGAACACCGATCACCGTACCCATGGTGGCCAGCTCCAGAGTGGCTGGAAAGACGCGCATCAGATCCTCGAACACCGGCCGGGCGGTGAGCAGGGATTCGCCGAAATCCCCCCGGGCAATGTCCCGCAGAAAGTACAGAAACTGCACCAGCAGCGGTTTGTCCAGCCCCATTTCGTGATAGGCGGCTTCATAGGTTGCCCGGGAGGCGCTTTCCCCGACAATTGAGAGCACCGGATCAATGGGCATGACCCGGCCGATGATAAAGGTGACGAAGAGCAGGCCGGTCATGGTGATGAGAACGGTGAGAAGAGTATTGCAGACGGCGCCGAACCGTTGCACCACCATTGAAGTCCTTCCTGTTCCCGGGTCCACTGCCGGTTATTTGGTAACCGGCCAGTAGGAAACAGCGGTGATGGCGGCACCGATGTTCAGTCCCTTGACATTGGCCCGGCGGCCGGTCTGTTCGATCTTTTGAAACATGATGGCAAAGGGTGAGCGCTCCTGGTGCTCGCGCTGGATCGCCTTGTACATGGCGGCACGTTTGGAGCGATCGGTTTCCTCCACCGCTGCCTTGGTCGCCTTGGACATCTCCGGCAAAGGCCAGGAGTTGCGCCATGCCAGCAGCCCCGTCGCCTTGGCCTCGTCCGAGTTATCCGGGTTGTAGGCGAAGGTCGCGGCATTGGTGTTTGGGTCCGGATAATCCGGTCCCCAGGATCCCACGTAGATCTGATGCTCCCGTGCCCGGTAGACGGCCAGTGTCTGTTTGCCGGTGCCCACCTCGATGTTGATCTTGATTCCCGCCTGGGCAAAGGTGTTTTGCAGAGACTGGGCGATTTCGATGCGTTCCTGGGCATCGCGCACATTGATTCTGACCTCGAAACCGTCGCCGACACCGGCATCCCGGAGCAGGGCCTTGGCCTTGGCCACGTTGAGGCTGTAGGGCTTGTCGTCAATGGCGCCCAGGTAGGTCATGGGCAGGAAGGCCTGGTGAATGGTGTACTGGCCCTTGAGAAAGGAATCCTGCATCCCCTTGTAGTCGATGAGATACTTGAGGGCCTTGATCACCCGTGGTCTGGAGAGAATCGGATCTTTCTGGTTCATGGATATGTACATGATGCGGCCACGGAGATCGCTGTCCACCGCAAGTTCCCTGTTGGTGGAGATGGCGGCAATATCCTGGGGGTTGAGGTTGCGGGCGATGTCGATGTCGCCCTTTTCCAGAAGCAACCGCTGAGTGGCGGATTCCTGAATGTGGCGGACAATGACCTTTTTCATGGCCGGGGTGGACGGGTAAAAGTCGGGGTTGACCTTGAGGGTGTAGGATTCGTTGGGTTTCCAGTTGACCACCGAATAGGCGCCTGATCCGGCACTGTGGGTTTTCAGCCAGTCGTTGCCCAGATCGCCGTTTTTTTCATGGGCGAGCACGGTTTTCTTGTCGACGATGGCGCCGATGGTTGCAGTGAGACAGTTGAGGACAAAGGAGGTGGCGTATTTCTTGTCCGTGGTGATGGAAAAGGTCATCTTGTCGAGCTGTTTGATGGTCTCTTCCACGTTTTCCGGGGTAAATCCGAACTGGGTGAGGATAAAGGCCGGAGTCTTGTTGAGTTTGACGGCCCTTTGCAGGGAAAAAACGGCATCGGCGGCCGTCAGCGGATTACCGGAGTGAAAGGTGACTCCCGGTCGCATCTTGAAGGTAATGGTTTTGCCGTCCCCGGACACGCTCCAGCTCTCGGCCAGGTCGGGCTGATATCCCTTTTCCAGAGCGGCGGGATCAAAGTTGACCAGCTTGCCGTAGACGTTGCGGATGAGATCCGAACCGGCAAATTCAAAGGACTGGGCCGGATCCAGAGTGGTGATGTCGTCGATGCGGTTGGCGATCACCAGGATGTCTTTCGGGGTTTCAGCCCGGCAGGGCAGGGTGACGCCAAGCAGGGTAATGGCTGCGACACCGATCAGCAGCTTTTTTAAAAATGTCATGGTTCCTCCTTTTTTTACGATTGTTGCCGGTGTGGAGCCGGGTCGTCCGGACCACTGGTACGCTCCTGGTCGTAATGTATCCCGAAACCACGCTTTGACAAGGGAATTTTCACGGTTACGTCCCCCTGGTGCAGGCCTTGTATTCAGCCGCCGAATGTCTTTTCCATGACCCGGAACCAGTTGTCATGGCAAAGTTTCCTCATGGTCTCTTCATCAAATCCATGTCCGCGCATGGCGCGTCTGAGGTTGGTGAGTCCGGCAACATCGGCGATGGTCGCCGGAACGGTTGCGCCGTCGAAATCGGTCCCGAAACCCACATGGTCGATCCCCGCATGTTTGATCAGGTGATCCAGGTGACGCAGAATGTAGAGAAGAGGGGTGTCCCCGGTTCTCCGCCCGTCCGGTCTCAGAAAGGCGGTGGCCAGATTGAGGCCGACAATGCCGCCGGAATCGCGGATGGCAGCCAATTGGTCATCGGTGAGATTGCGCGACTGGCGGCAGACGGCATGGGCATTGGAATGTCCGGCCACCAGAGGCGCGTCACTGATCCGGGCCACCTCCCGAAAACCCGCCGCGGTCATATGGGAAACATCGATCATGATGCCCATGCGGTTGCAGGTCCGAACCAGCTTCTTGCCGAGTTCGGTAAGCCCGGGGCCGATCTCCGGGGAGGACGGGAAACGGAAGGGAACACCGTATCCAAAACGGGAAGGCCTGCTCCACAACGGCCCGATGGAACGTAGTCCGGCACGGTGGAGGGTGTCGAGGAGCTGCAGATCGTCACCTAAGGCCTCGGCTCCTTCCAGATGAATAACCACGGCAATCGCCCCGTTGGCAAAGCAGCGACGGATCTCCCTGACCGTAGTGCAGATCCGCATACCACCCCTGGAATCACGGACCAGCCTGGTCAGAAGGGCCAGTTCTTCAAGGATGACGGAGCGGGCCTGTTGGGTGCGGATTTCCGGGTACAGAGGCGGGGACTCATCCGCGGTGTTCATCTTGCCGTTCATTGATGAGTGATTTGATGGAGGGGAAGAGGGCGTCGAAGGCGCAAAGAGGGTAAAAAGACCGCCGCCGAAGCCGCCCCGTCTCATGCGCGGCAGGTCAAGGTGTCCCTGGTCGTCGCCTTCGAGAATACGGCGCACCCCCATCTTGTCACGCATCCGATAAAGACGCAGCAGCAGGTCGTTATGACCGTCGAAGATGAGGGGTGAACGATGCAGATCCATGGTGGTTTTGACCTCTTGAGATAAATCCGTGGGCCGATGATACCACGCAAGGGAAATCCGCAAAGAAAAAAATTACCTCTTTCTCTTCACTCAATGGTTTTTTGGGTCAAACAAACGCAGGTGACGGCCGGGGATCGATACCCGGGCCCGTTGGGAAAAGAACAGCCGCGGATAGTGCTTACATGATGGCGCCGACAACGTCACCGGCAAAGGCGACAAATCTGGCCGGGAAGCCACCCATGATGATGATCATCAGAACCAATATGATGCCGGTGGCCTTGATCAGGCCGCTCACCTGAATATCCTGACGATCCTCGGCCGGATCGGCCGTATAGGCGGCCCGCACCACTGAAAGGTAGTAGTAGATGGCAATACCGGTATTGACGGCTGCGAGGATAACCAGGGTAAGGTGGCCAAGTTTCAGGGCTCCGGTGAGCAGCATGAATTTGCCCATGAAGCCGACAAAGGGGGGAATACCTGCCAGGGCAAAAAGGGCCACGGCCAGGATAAAAGCCAGAACGGGCTGACGTTTGTAGAGACCGTTGAGATCCTCGATCATCAGGTTTTCTCCCTGTTCCGATACATTGCAGATGACCAGGAAACAGGCCAGGTTCATGAGAACGTAGCCGACGATGTAATAGATCGCGGTGCCGTAGCCGCTTCTGTCCATGACCAGCAATCCCAGGAGAATGAATCCTCCATGGGAAATACCGGAAAAACCGAGCATACGTTTAACGTCTTTTTGCACCAAGGCGCTGAGGTTACCGTAAAACATGGAGCAGAGGGCCAAGACGATGAAAAGGTAGACCAGGATCTGCGGACTGCCGGTGGGCAGGGTCATGAAACGGATGAGCAGAGCCACGGCACCGAGTTTGGGTACAGTGGCGATGAAACCCGTGGTCTCGTTGGACGCACCCTGATAGATATCCGGTACCCAGAAATGCATTGGAAAAACAGCCAGTTTGTAGAAAAAACCGGCAAGTACCAGGATAACCGCAAAGAAGACGGCTGGCTGGGTGGCGATTTTTCCCAGGGCCGGAACAATCTCCCGGAGGTAGGTGGAGCCGGTGAGTCCGAAGAGATAGCTCATGCCGTAGAGCATGAAACCGGTAGCCATGACGCCGAAGAGGATATACTTGATGCCCGCCTCCATCTGGATACGTACGCCGGTGCTGTCGTCGCGCATGGGGACCAGCAGGTAGAGGGAAAATGAGGAGAGTTCCAGCGAGACGAAGACGGCGATGAGTTCAACGGAGCTGACCAGCATCATCAGGCCCAGGCCGCTCAGAAAGAGAAACATGTAGTACTCCGGCCGGATGGATTCATCAATGGCCTTGAGATTCTGGCCGAAAATGAGCACGACGGCCAGGGAAAAACCGATGAGCAGTTTGAAAACCTGGGAGAAGAGATCCACCTGATAGCTGTCGAAAAACAGCATACCCTGCTGCCCGGAGCTGACCAGGGAAGCGACCAGGGCGGCCAGTCCCAGGCCCACGGCAATATTCTTGGTCAGTGTGGTATCCGGCGCTTTTTTCAGGCTGAGCAGAAAAAAGGCCAGCGCGCCTGCCAGTAAAACAAGTTCGGGTAGAAGAGCCATTGGCGTTTTGTTTCGCTGAGTTGGTGTTTTGCTGTTTCGCTAACCGATTCACCCAACCCCGGGTTTTACCGGAGCAGGGAAGTGTTGTCGCTTGCCTGCAGTAACAGTTCCGCAACATTGCGATGTTCCTGCCAGCCATGCAGCTGATCGAGCAGATTGGCGACCGAAACGTGCATCAGATCGAGAAACGACTGGGGGCCGAGGCCGATCCAGAAGACAAAGAACAGAAACGGTGCCAGGACGCCGATCTCTCTGAGGCTGAGATCCCTGAGCGAGGACTGGTCCGGATTTTCCGGACTGCCCCAGACGATTTTCTGCAGCATACGCAGCATATAGGCAGCGGCCAGAACCGCTCCCGGGATCGCGGCAAGGGCCAGTATTTTGTTGAACTCAAAGGTGCCGGCCAGGATCAAAAATTCACCGATAAAGGAGTTGGTGCCGGGAAAACCGAACGAGGACAGGGAAAAGAAGACCAGAAAGGTCGCATACCAGGGCATATGGGGTCCAGCTCCCATGGCAACGCTGAGTTCGCGGCTGTGGGTACGTTCATAGATCATGCCGACGCAGAGGAAGAGAGCGCCGGTGGTGACACCATGGTTGATCATCTGCATGATCGCCCCTTCCACCCCCCGGGTGTTGAGCACGAAAATTCCCAGAGTGACAAATCCCATGTGGCCCACGGAGGAGTAGGCGATCAGCTTTTTCATGTCATGCTGGGCCAGGGCGGTGAACCCGCCGTAAATAATACCGGCGATGGACAACCAGAGGATGGTGGGCGCCAGCATGAAGGTGGCCTCCGGCGTGATGGGCAGGCAGAAACGCAGCATGCCGTAGGTGCCCATTTTCAGCAGTACCGATGCAAGAATCACCGAACCGGCGGTGGGGGCTTCCACATGGGCGGCGGGAAGCCAGGTATGCACCGGAAACATGGGAACCTTGATGGCAAATGCCAGAAAGAATGCGAGAAAAACCAGCACCTGGAAGGTGGTGGAGTAATTCTGCCACATCATTGCCGGAATAAAGAATGTGCCGTTTTTGAGATAAAGGGCGATGATCGCCACCAGCAGCAGGATGGAGCCGGCAAGGGTATAGAGGAAGAACTTGATGGAGGCGTAGACCTTGCGAGGACCGCCCCAGATGGCGATCAGCATGTACATGGGAATGAGCATGAATTCCCAGAGAATGTAAAAGAGAACGAAATCAAGGGCGCTGAACACCCCGATCATCGACGTTTCCATGATCAAAAGGCAGACCATGAAGGCGGTGACCCGGGTTTTGATATACTTCCAGGAGGCCAGTACGCAGAGAGGCATGATAAAGGTGGTGAGGATTACCAGCAACAGGGAGATGCCGTCGACGCCGATGGTGTAGTTGATATTGAGTTGCGGAATCCAGGCATGGGTCTCGGCGAACTGGTATTTGGCGGTGGAGTTGTCGAACCCGGTGATCAGCGGGATGGAGATGAGCGCCGTCAGGGTGGTGACAGCCAGGGTCCAGTTGCGGGCAAAACCGTCCCGGGGATAGACCAGGGGCACAATCGCTCCGGCAAGGGGGAAAAAAATCAGGAAGCTGAGCAGGGGAAACCCCTCGTTGATGACTAGAGTGTCCATTCCCTTACATCCCTTTTATAAGAGTTGATAGAAGATATATGCGGCCAGGGCAACGGCGGCAAACGATGCGGCAAAGTAGAGGGTATATTGAATCTGGCCGCTCTGGACCAGACGAACCCGTCCACCCAGGGCCCGCACCGAGCGGGCGAAACCATCGACAATGGTGTCGATGACGTTCCAGTCAAACCAGCTCCAGAAGCGGGCCAGGGTCATGAGAATGCCCAGGCCGACAACGCGGTACGCCTCTCCCCAGGCCGTATCGAACCACTGCAGCGGATGCTTGACCAGCCAGAGAAAACCCCTGCCGCCCATGCGGTAGAACCAGTCCATGCTCAGGGTAATCTTGGCTTCCGGTTCGGTATACTTTTTCAAAAGGACAAAGGCCACCGCCGCCAGACCGAGCAGTTGGGAGGTTTCCAGAAAATGATAGGCGGTATAGGGTTGATAGTGGACCGGGTAAGGCAGCAGTCTGTAGAGCAGGACCGGAAAGGAACCCACCGCTATGCAGAGCCCGGAGCCGATCAGCATTGCAAACTGCATGTTCCAGCAGGGATCGGCGGCCTTGTCCCACACCTCTTTGGAGCAGTTGTTTTTCCCGAAAAAGAGAAAATAGGGCAGCTTGAGTCCATTGTAGATGAATGTGCCGGTGGCACCGAACATCAAGAGCCAGGCAGCCCAGTTGACGTGGATCTCGTACATGGAGGTGATGATCATCGACTTGGAGACATAGGCGGCGAAAAACGGCGCCGCGGAGATGGATTGGCAGCCGATGATGGTGTACACCATGGTGGCCGGCATCTTCTTGTACAGACCGCCCAGGTTGGTGAGCTTGGCCTTGCCGGTCATGTGAAGCACCGATCCGGTGCCCATGAACAGCAGACTCTTATAGAGAATATGGGCCACGGCGTGGGCGGCGGTGCCGTTGATGGCCAGCTCGGTGCCGATACCAACACCGGCGACCATATAGCCCACCTGGCTCACAATGGACCAGGCCAGGAGCTTGCGGATGTCGTTTTCCATGATGGTGTAGATCATGCCCCAGAGGGCCATGATGACACCCAGCAGAACCAGAAGATCCATACCCGGAAAACCACGGGCCAGAGTATAGACGGCGGTTTTTGTGGTTACTGCACAGAGAAAGACGGCGCCGTTGAAGGAGGCGTTGGAATAGGCATCCGGCAACCAGGCATGCAGCGGCACCACGGCGGCGTTGAGACAGAAACCGGCCAATATCAGATAGGTGTAGGCTTCGGGATGGGTCACGTCCAGCAGGGAAAAGCTGATATCGCCCACCGCCTGATAGCGCAGCATGATCCCGGCAAGGAGAATCACCCCCCCGGCGGCATGCACCAGGATATACCGATAGCCGGCAGCCATGGATTTTTCACTTTGCCGGAGCCAGATGAGAAACACGGAGGCAAACGCCATCAGTTCCCAGAAGAGAAAGAGGCTCAGATAGTCGGCACAGAGGATGACACCCAATGATCCGGCAACATAGCCCCAGGCCGCCATATGGTCGCCGGCGCGATCCACATGCAGGCCATAGAGGGTGCCGATGATGCAGACCAGGGCCATGATCAGCGCAAAGATGCTGGAAAGCCGGTCCACCCGGCCGAACACCAGTTGCCAGTCCATGAAGTGATAGATCCCGAAGGTACCGTGATGGCCGCTCAGATAGATAACATCGAGCAAGGTGAGGACTGGAACCAGAAAGAGATACGGTTTCCGGAACGGTCCCCGGACAAAGGGCAGCAACAGTGCCCCGAAGATCAGGATCAGCGAAGGATGAATAATACTACCGGTCATAATAATCCTCACGGGTCTGGATTCCTGAGTGGCCGTACCAGCGGGCAATGCCGATGGCGGCGGAGGCGGCGATAAAACCGTAGAGCGACCAGAAAAACGGGATATGTTTTTCCGCCCAGGTATGGGCATGGCTCTTGTCGATAACCAGGGAAAGCAGACCGATACAGCCGAGGAAGATGTACCAGGTCACCCGCACGGCCTTCTGATGTTTGATAATGAAATCGCAAAATTTAATCATCCCGTCACCATTTTGACAAATTGCATCATAAAATCCGGATAGATACCGATGATCACCGACACGGTGACCGCGATCAGGATCGGAATCAGCATGGAAAGCGGCGCCTCCCGGATGCCGGTCTCGGCTTCACCGTCGGGGCGGGGGCCGAAAAAAGCCTGGTAGGTCACCGGTGCGAAATAACCGACATTGAGCACGGTGGAGGCAATCAGGATCAGCAAAATTCCCACCTGATGCGCCTCCATGGAACCCACCAGCAGATACCACTTGGTCACGAAACCCGCCACCGGCGGAGCGCCGATCATGGAGAGCGAGGCCACGGCGAAGGCGCCGAAGGTAAAGGGCATGGTACGTCCAAGACCGCTCATCTCGGAGATATACTTCTTGTGGGTGGCGATGAAGATGGCGCCGGCGCAGAAAAAGAGGGTGATTTTGGAAAATCCGTGGTTGACGATATGGATGAGGCCGCCTTCGATGGAATGGGGCGTCAGCATGGCCACTCCCAGGATAATGTAGGAGAGCTGGCTGACCGTGGAATAGGCGAGGCGTGCCTTAAGATTATCCTTGGACAGGGCGATGACCGAGGCCATGATAATCGTGAAGCCGACGAAATAGGCGGTGGGAATACCCAGATTAAGCCGGGTCATGGTATCGACGCCGAAGACGTACAGCATGGTCCTGGTGGTGCAGAAGACCCCGACCTTGACCACGGCCACGGCATGCAGCAGGGCGGAAACCGGCGTGGGGGCGACCATGGCGCCGGGCAGCCAGTGGTGCAGCGGCATGATGCCGTTCTTGGCAAATCCCAGGATGCAGAAGCAGTAGAGCATGATGATCACCCAGGATTTCGTATCCGCCGGAAACATGCCCGTCATTATGTTGTGGGGGAAATCCAGATTTCCCACCAGGACATAGATGAGAATGAGTGCCGGCAGCAGGAACATCTTAGCCGTGGTGGTCAGATAGATAATATACTTTCGTGCGCCGGCATACCCCTCTTCGTCCTGATGATGAGCGACCAGGGGATAGGTGCACACCGAGACGATTTCGTAGAAGAGGTAGAGGGTGAAGAGGTTGTCGGAAAAGGCAACACCGATGGCACCGAAGATGGCCAGGGCGAAACAGGCGTTGAAGCGGGTTTGCTTATGCTCGTCATGGGCCCGCATGTAGCCCATGGAGTAGTAGACGGCGATGATCCACAGAGATGAGGCGACCATGGCGAAGATCATGGAAAAACCATCGGCGCGCAGGGTGATGGAGAGACCGGGCAGGATATTGAAAATCGGGTAGACCAGAGTCTTGCCGGCGCGCAGGGCCGGAATAAAGGAAAGGACGATGATAAACAGAAAAATCGAGGCACAGGAGGAGACCGCCTCCCGCAGGTTGGGATGGTTTTTCTGGGTCATCACCACCAGGCTGCCGACAAGCGGAATCAGCACCGCCAGCAGCAGGTCCGAACTCTCTACAATGTGTGCACTTGTGGAAACAGCGTCCATAATCTCTTTTCCCTTACCGTGAAACAATCACGGAAACAGTTCGTTGTATCATGTATTTATCGGTGGATGATCAATGCGGAATCAGCCTCGCATGTCTATAACTTCTTCGGTGTCGATGGTCTTGTAATTCCGGTACACGGCGATAACGATACTGACGGCGATGGCGGCTTCGGCAGCGGCGATGGCCATGATAAAAAGGGTGAAAATCTGACCCATGGCCGGGTTTGGTGCCGTGAAGCGGTTGAATGCCATGAAGTTCATGGAAGCGGAGGCCAGGATCAGCTCCGCGGAGATCAGCATGCCGATGATCGTCCGCCTGGTCACCAGGCCGTACATGCCGAAGGCCATCAACATGGCGCCGAGAACCAGATAGGTGCCGAGACAGTTGTAGAGGTTGAGTATGTTCATGATCAGTTCCTTCCGCGGCGCGCCAGAACCAGAGCGCCGATAATTGCGATGAGAAGCACCAGCGAGATGAGTTCGAACACCATGGAATGACTGGTGAGGAGAACAGTGCCCATATGTTTCATGTCGCCCCGTCCCTGGCGTGGAAAGATCTGCCAGGGTGTCTTCAAGGCCAGGATCGACAGAGCGGCAAAGACGAGACCGCCCAGGGCAAAACCCAGGGGACCGATGAGCGGCGCATTTTTAATGCCCGGCGCTTCTCCCTCTTCCGGAGTGGACATCATGATGGCAAAGGCGATGAGGATGGAGACCGCGCCCACGTAGATGAGCATTTGCATCATGGCCACAAAGGGAGAAAGCAGAAAGTAATAAACCCCGGCAACCCCGGTGAAGCAGAGGGCCAGGCCGGAAACCGCCCGGACAAGCCTTCTGGAGGTGGTTGCGATGAAGGCGCCGGTGACAAGCATTCCCAGGGTCACCAGAAAAACCAGGCCGACGAAACTCTCGGCGGAAAAGAGCGCCGCGCCGGCCGTCTGACAGATTGTTCCTTGCATCAGCCCTGTTCCTCCAGTCGTTTGATGAGATCGAAGATGTAGTCTTCCTTGCGGGTGCTGGCCAGATTGTAATCCTTGGAAAAGCGGATGGCGTTCACCTTGCAGCTTTCGATACAGGAGCCGCAGAGACTGCACTTGGTAAAGTCAAGGATATAGCTGGTGAGCACCTTTTTTTTGGCCCCTTCCGGCTTTTTGCCCTTCAGGGAGATGCAGTCGGATGGGCAGGCCCGCTGGCACATGCCGCAGACGATACACTTGGGGGCCCCGGTCTTCTCGTTTTTGACCAGTTCGATGTGACCGCGAAAGCGGTCGGGAATCTCCGGAACCACATGGGGATACTGTTCTGTGACCACCGGCTTGAAAAACTCAGAGGCAGTGATGGACAGTCCCGTAATCAGGCTTTTGGCGCCGCCGAAGATATCGTTCCAATATTCATTCATGATTCTTGTTATCCGTTTCGCTTTCGGTTGGTCGCTGGAGGCTGCAATCGGTTCGTGCTTTTTTCTCCTTCCTCCGGGACATCAAAAAATCTTCAGAAACAGAGCCGCGGTCAGCAGGTTGACCAGGGAAAAGGGGATCAGGATCTTCCACGACAGGTTGAGAAGTTTGTATATCTGGGTGCGCGGATAGGTCCAGCGCACCAGGATGATCGAAAAGATCAACAGGTAAATCTTGATCAGAAACCACCAGATACCCGGAAAGAGACCGAAAGGACAGTCCCAGCCGCCCAGAAAGAGAATTGTGGTGAGACAGGCGCCGACAACGATATTGAGATATTCACCCATCATGAAGAGGCCGAATCCCATGGAGCCGTATTCGGTCATGAAGCCGGCGATCAGCTCACTTTCGGCCTCGGCCATGTCAAAGGGCGCCCGGTTTGTTTCCGCAATGGAGCAGATATAGAAGATAATGAAAGAAACCGGCATGAGCAGCGATTTGTCCAGCCGGAAGATATTCCAGTGCCAGAAACCGCCCTGTTGCGCCTGGGCGATCTGCTCCAGATTCATAGAGCCGGTGATCATGACGATGGTGATCACCGTCACCAGCATGGGGATCTCGTAGGCCAGGTTCTGGGAAACCGAACGGGCGGCGGAGATAACCGCGTACTTGTTACCCGAGGCCCAGCCCCCGAGCAGGATGGCGATCATGGCAATGGAGGCCAGGGCAAAGATGAGCAGCACCGAAAGATCAACGGCCCTCCCCTGGACCTTGTCGGAAAAGGGAATGACCACCATGGAGGTCAACGCCGGGATCATTGCCAGCACCGGCGCCACCCGAAAAAGGGCGCCATCCACACCGCGGGGAACAAGCAGCTGCTTGGTCATCAGTTTGATGCCGTCTGCAAGGGGTTGCAGCAGGCCGAAGGGGCCGACCTCCTTGGGGCCGGTACGGCGCTGGATATGACCGGCGCCTTTGCGCTCGCACCAACCCAGATAGGCGGCGTTGAGTCCGGCAAAGGCCATGAAGCCGATGAGATAGAAAATTGGTCGCCAGATACTTGTGTCCATTTTTTCCCTCTTCTTTTCCCGCAGGCCGTCTACCGGTCAATTTCCGGAATCACCAGATCAAGACTGCCCATGAAGGCGAGGGCATCGGCCAGCAACATGCCCTCGGCGATTTCACCGAACATACTCAGGTTGCAGTAGGTGGGAGAGCGCAGCTTGAGGCGATAGGGTGTTTTTGTGCCGTCGCTTACCAGACGGCAGCCGAAGGTGCCGCGTGCCGCCTCAACCGCGCCGTAATAATCACCCTCGGGCGGTTTGAGAATTTTGGGCACCTTGGCCTGGATGGGTCCTTCCGGCAGCTGATCCAGGGCCTGCTCAATGATCCGCATGGATTGCTCGATCTCATCCATGCGTACCATGTAGCGGGCCATGGAATCACCCTCCTCATAGACCGGTACGTCAAAATCGAAGTTGGGATAAACCGAGTAGGGTTCGTTTCTGCGCACATCGTAGCACACGCCTGACCCGCGCAGAACCGGCCCGGTGGCGCCATAGCGACGACACTGCTCCTTGCTGACCACCCCGATTTTTTCAATCCGCTTTCTGAGGATGATATTGCCGGTAACCAGATCGTGATAGATACGCGGCAACCGGGAGCGCAACCGCGTAAGGAAGGCCCGGGTGCCCTCTATGAAGTTGTCGTCGATATCGTTGTAGACACCGCCGAAACGAAAATAGCAGTAGGTGAGCCGCGAACCGGTGACACTCTCCAGCAGGTCAAGGATTTTTTCCCGGTCGTCAAAGGCGTAAAGCAGGGGGGTGAAGCCGCCGAGATCAAGAACAAAGGCCGCCCACCAGAGGAGGTGGGAGGAGATGCGATTGAGCTCCACGGTGATCACCCGGATATACTCGACCCGCTCCGGCACCTCGATTCCTGCGGCCCGTTCAACGGTGAGGCAGTAACCGTGGTTGTAGGCCAGGGCGTGCAGGTAATCCATGCGCGCCGTATTGTTCATGAACTGGGCATAGGTTCCGGCCTCGGCCATTTTTTCATGCATGCGGTGAATATAGCCGAGCACGGGTTCGGCCTTGACAATGTACTCGCCGTCCATGGTGAGCTTGACCCGCAAAACGCCGTGGGTGGCAGGATGCTGGGGGCCGAGGTTTAGGACGAAGGTCTCGTCGGGTCGGCAGGTAATCGGCACGCTCATGGCTTGAAGTCCTTTAACAGTGGATGGAAATCGGCATCCTCGGGAAGCAGCAGGGGGACAAGATAGGGATGTCCCGTGAACCTGATACCGAAAAAGTCATGGGTTTCACGTTCATGCCAGGAGGCGGCGGGGAAGACCTCCGAAACCGTTGGAATTTCAGGTTTCTCGCGGGGAAGGAAGGCGCGAACCACCACCCGGCAAGCTTGCTCATCGCTGCGGTTGTAATCGTAGATCACCTCCATCTTTTTCTCCTTGATCCGGTCCACTCCGGATATGGCCTCAAGGAAATAACCCAGACGGTCCATGATCTCGGCCGCCGCCACCACCTGATCCGCCTCGCAGAGCAGATCAAGATGGGTGCCGCGGGTCATATAGTCGGTGATCATCACACCCGGTTGCCGTTCTTCCCCGGCCGCGGCCTCCTCCTGCGCACTCTCCTCCTCCTTTTTTTCCGGGTCATCCGAGGCTGCGACCTGATCCGGATAGAGTGACAGCAGGGCTTCTCTTGTCTTTTCGATCATACTCATGTCAGACTTCCTATCTTCTCCGGCTGCCGGCGCGGCCAGCTTTTACGCCGCTTGCCGATAATCTTCTCCTCCAGAACCATGATTCCCTCCAGCAGGGCCTCGGGACGGGGAGGGCATCCGGGGATGTAGACATCGACGGGCAGGAACTGATCCGCTCCTTCGACGACATTATAGTTGCCCTTGAATTTGAACGGCCCCCCGGAAATGGCGCAGTTGCCCATGGCGATCACCCATTTGGGTTCGGGCATCTGGTCGTAGAGGGTTTTGACGCCCGGGGCCATTTTCTTGGTGATGGTTCCGGCCACGATCATCACATCGGACTGGCGTGGCGATGGTCTGAAAACTTCGGCGCCGAAACGGGATATGTCCCAGCGTGAACCGCCGGTGCACATCATCTCAATGGCACAGCAGGCCAGACCGAAGGTCATTGGCCACAGCGAGTTGGCGCGGCCGAGATTAAGAAGGGTGTCCAGTGCTGCGAACTGGATTACTGATGACGGTACGTTCTCTTTTCCCACGTGAATACTCCTTTTACCCAGGCATAGACCACGGCAAGCGATAAGATGGCGACAAACAGGACGACTTCGATAAAGTCACGGATAACAAATTGCGGACTGTTATAGGCAACGGCAACCGGAAAGAGAAACAGCACATCCACGTCGAATGCCAGAAAGATCAGGGCATAGAGATAGTAGATGATGCCGAAACGGATCCAGGCCGTGCCGATGGGTTCCATGCCGCATTCGATGAACTGCTCGGTCTTGCCGACAATATTGCGGGTATGCGAGGAAGGACTGAGCAGCTTGACGATAATGATCGGCCCGATCCCGAAGGCGAGGGCCCCCATGAGAAAAATGGTGACATAGATGATATTGGTCAGGGTTTGTTGATCCATTTCTTCTCCTTCATCAAAACAAGTGATGAATTCCATCAAAATATGTGTAGCTACACTACAGGTAAATATGGAAATTTGTCAACAAAAAGTGAAGCCTCATTCATTTTTTTCAGCTGAATTCCCTGATAATTTATTGATTAAATGGGTAAATCAGCGAACGAAATAGGCCGGTTAACAACCGGGTGTTTCCCAAATGCCCGGATGCTGGTCATCTTATCGACCGTTTGGCTGCCGGCATTGAGGCGGAGGAAAAATTTTTCACAATTGCCTTTGCCGTCAAACGGGGAAGGGGGGATACAAAAAAAGTGTTGTGGTAAAAAACCGGGCGATTGGGTATTAACAGGTTTTCTGCCCGCCAATGGAGAGTTTCAAGGTTCCGGCAGGACCCCTGAAGACAAACCGCGTATTTATCCGGCGGAGACGACGCGGAAAATAGTTCCGGCGTCATTTCCCCGCACCGGGAGCAGGAAATCCACATCAACGACACCCAAAGGGAGGAACGGACATGGGTAAGAAGAAGGACAAGAAAAAGGCAAAGAAAAAAAGTGACGAAAAAAAGGCGAAAAAGCCCGTCCTGAAAAAAAAGGAGCAGAAAAAAAAGAAGAAAAAAGAAAAGGCCAAAAAAGAGGCCGTGAAAAAAAAGGAAAAAAAGGGCGGCAAGAAAGATTCCGGGAAAAAGAAGAAAAAGAAGAAAAAGAAATAATACAGGCGTAATGTAATTTTTCGTGGGAGTTCATCGGAATCTCTTGTTTTCGGTGAACTCCCCGACAGCCGGATCCCGGCTGTGAACCGGTCATGCGCTCTCCCTTTGCCCTTCGCAATATTCGACTTTTCATCTGCCTGCGGGTTTTTTTTAACTCCCGCTTCTATTACCCGGTTTTTACCATTATCTTTCTCGACTACGGCCTGAGCATCGAGCAGTTTTCGGTACTGAACGCGGTGTGGGCAGCCACCATTGTCATCTCCGAGGTGCCGTCCGGGGCCCTGGCCGACGTCATGGGGCGAAAAACCCTGCTGGTGCTCACCGCGGTGGGCATGGTGCTTGAGATGACGATCATCGCCTTTGTTCCCCTGGGTAACGGCAAGGTCGTCTTTTTTGCCTTTCTGCTTAACCGCATCTTCTCCGGACTGGCCGAGGCCATGGCATCCGGAGCCGATGAGGCGCTTGCCTACGATACCCTGAAAGAACACGGCCTGGAAAAGGAATGGGGCAGGGTGCTGGATATTCAGCTCCGCATCCGGTCCGCCGGCTATATCCTGGTGATGACCATTGGCGGCCTGGTCTACGATCCCGACGGACTGCGCCGTATCGGCGAGCTTCTCGGTGTCTCCATTGTCCTGGATCAGCAGACCACCATGCGCTTTCCCGTCTACCTGACATTGGTATCCGCTTTTCTGGCCCTGATCGCCGCCCTGCTCATGCACGAAAGGCCGGGGCCGCAGAGCTCCCTGACGGTACAAGCCGCCATCGGACGGGCCTCCCGGCTCATCGGCCGGGCAGCCCGATGGACCGTTACCATGCCCCTGGTACTGGTCATCATCCTTTTCGGCACCTGTTTCGACCATATCATGCGGATGCTCGTCACCCTCAACAGTCAGTATTATCGCATCATCGGGCTTCCCGAAGCCTCATACGGACTCATCGGTTCCATGATAGCGGTCATCGGCATCTTTGTGCCCCGCGGAGCCAGGTACATGGCTGAACACTGGTCTCCGGTCACCAATGTGATTATTCTTGGTGTCGTCACTCTGGTTGCCCTGGCGGGATTGCCGCTCATGCTGCCGTTTTTCGGTATAGTCTTCATGGTGATGATCTTCATGGTGATGATGAGCAATTCCTTTTTTATGAGCCACTATCTCAACCACATCACCGCCTCGGAAATGCGGGCCACGGTGTTGAGTTTCAAAGGCCTTGTCTTTAATCTGGCCTACAGCGGGATCGGCCTTATGTATGGATTGTTTTTCACGTTGAGCCGGGGTATTGCCGATGGCAATGAAGACGCGGTTTTTCAGCAGTCGCTGCTCTGGTTTCCGGTCTACTTCCTTGTTTTGCTCGGCGGCCTGTTGCTCCTTGGCAGGCGGCTGTTGGGTCAAGGTGGGGGGAAAGATCTGTGTCGCCTCCATCACTGCACCGGAAAATCGTCAGCGGATGGGCAGGGCTCCGCATTGTACCGCTTGGTTGCGAGCCCTGGGAGGCAGGGAGAATCAAACAGCTCAAAGCAGGAGGAAATGCAATGAAATATCGTCTGGAACATGACACCATGGGTGAAGTACGGGTTCCGGCAGCGCGTTTATGGGGAGCCCAGACGCAACGCAGTAAGGAAAATTTTCGCATCGGCAGCGAAAAAATGCCGCTGGGAATCATCCATGCCTTTGCTCACCTGAAAAAGGCCTGCGCCAGGGTCAACTCCGAACTCGGCAAACTGGAGAAAGAGAAGGCAAAAGCGATCATCGCCGCCTGCGATGAGATCCTCGCCGGTCGCCATGACAAAGAGTTTCCCCTGGTTGTCTGGCAAACCGGTTCGGGCACCCAGACCAACATGAACTGCAACGAGGTGATCGCCAACCTGGCGATGCGTGCCCTGGAACAGGATCGGAGCGGGGACCGGACGGTGCATCCCAACGACCATGTCAACATGTCCCAGAGTTCAAACGATACCTTTCCGGCAGCCATGCACATTGCCGCAGTGCTTGAGGTGGAGAAAAACCTGCTGCCGGCCATTGAACTGCTGCACGGCACCTTGACTGAAAAATCACACCAATTCCGTCATATCGTCAAGATCGGCCGCACCCATCTCATGGATGCCACACCGCTGACGCTGGGGCAGGAGATCAGTGGCTGGGCCGGTATGCTGGAGAGCAACCAACAGCAGGTGGAACAGACCCTGGAACATGTGCGGGGCCTGGCTATCGGCGGCACTGCCGTGGGCACCGGCATCAACGCTCCTGCTGATTTCGGCGTCCGGGTCAGCGAGATGGTTACCCTGGAAAGCGGCAGCCGTTTTTTTTCCGCCCCCAATAAATTCCAGGCCCTCACCTCACACGACGCCCTGGTTTTCGCCCATGGCGCCCTCAAGTCGCTGGCCGCCAGCCTCATGAAAATCGCAAACGATATCAGATGGCTGGCCAGTGGTCCCCGCTGCGGTATCGGAGAGATTACCATACCCGCCAACGAACCGGGCAGCTCGATCATGCCCGGCAAGGTCAATCCCACCCAGGCCGAGGCCGTGACCATGGTGGCCTGCCAGGTTTTCGGTAACGATGCCGCCGTCGGTTTTGCCGCCAGCCAGGGAAACTTTGAGCTCAATGTTTTCAAGCCTGTGATTATTTATAACTTTTTGCAGTCAAGTGGCCTGCTGGCCGACTGCTTGCGTTCCTTCAACGATCACTGCGTAGTCGGCATTGAACCGGTCAGGGAAAGGATCGAACATCACCTGCGTAACTCCCTCATGCTGGTAACCGCTCTCAATCCACATATCGGCTACGAAAAGGCGGCTCTTGTCGCCAAAACCGCCCATGCCGAAAACTGCACCCTGCGTGAGGCGGCGGTCAGACTCGGCCTTCTCACCGCAGAACGATTCGATGAGCTGGTCAAACCTGAGAAGATGGTTGAGCCCACCGGCTGATTGCAACCGGCCGCGAGCCTGCCTCGACGTTGTGATGGACCCCCGGCCCATGGTCAGTGAAGTTGCCAAGCTCGCGGGGGACGGGTTCCATGGCGAGTTAGTCGGGCCGAAAATAACGTATTTGCGGTTGCAATTTTGAAATTTGAGGATACATTGCAGATCTTACGGTATTTTTACTTTTATTTTTACTGAGGATCACTGCGAAACAGGGAAGATGGCACTGATAGTCCAGAAATTCGGCGGCACCTCGGTGGGCTCGCCGGAAAAAATAAAGGCCGTGGCCCAAAGGGTGCTCGGATACTGCCGCGAAGGCCATCGCATGGTGGTGGTGCTGTCGGCGATGTCCGGTGAAACCGACCGGCTGGTGGCCCTGGCCCACGAAATTCAGAAGATTCCGAATCGGCGCGAAATGGACATGCTCCTGGCAACCGGTGAACAGGTCACCGTCTCGTTGTTTGCCATGGCCGTGAAAGAGGCGGGATATGATGCCGTCTCGCTGCTGGGAGACCAGGTGGCGATCCATACCGACGCAAGCCATACCAAGGCGCGCATCCGCTCCATTGACACCAGACTGATCAAAGAGCATCTCGACAAGGGCAGGGTGGTAACCATTGCCGGATTCCAGGGGGTCACCGATGATGGTGATATCACCACGCTGGGACGCGGTGGTTCCGACACCACTGCCGTTGCCCTGGCCGCAGCACTTTCGGCCGATGCCTGTGAGATATTCACCGATGTCGAGGGAATTTTCACGACCGATCCCAATATCTGCACCAAGGCGCGCAAGATCGACACCATTACCTATGACGAAATGCTGGAACTTGCCAGTCTGGGGGCCAAGGTGCTGGATATTCGCTCGGTGGGACTTGCCAAGCGTTTTCGCGTCCCGTTGCATGTCCGATCCACCTTTACCGAAAATGAAGGAACCTGGGTTGTTGAGGAGGAGAAAAAAATGGAGTCAATGCTGGTTTCCGGAATTACCTATAATAAAAACGAGGCGCGCATCACCGTGAACCACGTTCCGGATCAGCCCGGGGTGGCCGCCAAGATCTTTATTCCCATTTCAGATGCCGGTATCATCGTTGACATGATCATCCAGAACACCCGTTCCGGCGATATGACTGATATGACCTTTACGGTGATGCGTTCCGATTATGAACGAGCCATGGAAATTCTGCGCAAGGTGGCCGCTGATATCGGGGCCCGTTCGGTCACCGGTGATCAGGACATCGTCAAGGTCTCCATTGTCGGCGTCGGCATGCGAAATCACTCGGGCATTGCCTCCACCATGTTTCAGGTGCTCTCCAACGAGGGAATCAACATTATGATGATCTCGACCTCGGAGATCAAAGTCTCCTGTATCATTGCGGAAAAATATACCGAGCTGGCGGTGCGCGCCCTGCATGACGCCTTTGCCCTGGACAAAAAAGACCTGCCCCTGCCGCAGGAGGAAAAATTCTAGGCGACACGGGTCAGTATCAAGCCTCAACCAAGAGGACACCATTTCGTGAAGACAGAAAAAACTGAAAAAAAAATCGAAATATACGACACCACCCTGCGTGACGGTACCCAGGCGGAAAACTTCAACCTTTCCGTGCGGGACAAGATCAAGGTTACCCGCAAGCTCGACGAACTGGGCATTGATTTCATCGAAGGCGGATGGCCGGGCTCCAACCCGCTGGCAGTTGAATATTTCAAGGCCATGCAGGATGAAAAGCTGAACCATGCGGTGCTCACCGCCTTTGGATCGACGCGTCACTTTAAAAACAGGGTTGAGGAGGATCCCACCCTTCAGGCGCTGCTGAAGGCCGAGACCGGCGCTCTCACCGTTTTCGGCAAGACCTGGGACATTCATGTCCATGACGCTTTGCGTATTGAGCTGGAGGATAACCTTGAGATCATTGAGGATTCCCTCTCCTTTCTGCGCCGCCATGTGGATAGGCTGATATATGATGCCGAACATTTCTTCGACGGCTTCAAAAATAACCGGGAATATGCTCTCAAGACCATTGACGCGGCAATCAACGGCGGAGCCGATACCGTGGTTCTCTGCGATACCAACGGTGGTACTCTGCCCCAGGAAATTCCCGACATTATCACCACCATGCAGGAGCACCTGGCTGCCCGGGGGGCTGAGGTCAAACTCGGCATCCACACCCACAACGACTCCGAGGTGGCGGTCGCCAATTCACTCATGGCTCTTTCCATGGGAGTGGATCAGGTTCAGGGGACCATCAACGGTTATGGAGAACGATGCGGCAACGCCAATCTCACCTCGATTCTGCCGGCCGTTGTCTTCAAGATGGGGCTTGGCTGTGAAGCGGGCCGGCGCATCGACAAACTCTACAGTACTTCCAGGTTGGTCAATGAGCTTGCCAACCTGGCGCACAACCGCTATCAACCCTATGTGGGCGAATCCGCCTTTGCCCACAAGGGAGGAATCCATGTGAGCGCCGTGAAACGTAACCCGCTCACCTACGAGCACATTGAACCGGAAAAGGTGGGCAATATCAGAAGGATTCTCATATCCGACCAGGCGGGAAAAAGCAATGTGCTGCATAAGGCCGGGAAATACGGGCTGCAACTGGCGGACGATGATCCGATAATCTCTTCCATCGTCTCCACGCTCAAGGAACAGGAGAACAGGGGATACCAGTACGAAGGGGCCGAGGCCTCCTTTGAACTGCTCATGCGAAGGGCTCTCGGGCTGCAGCGCAGATTTTTTAAACTAGAAGGATTTCGGGTTATTAACTACAAATATCGCATGGACAGGGCACCGCTTACCGAGGCGACCATCCGCCTCTTTGTGGGTGGGCATGAGGTGCATACCGCTTCCATGGGAGACGGACCGGTCAATGCCCTTGACAATGCCCTGCGTAAGGCCCTGACCCGGTTCTATCCGAAGTTGGCGGAAATGGAGTTGATCGACTACAAGGTCCGGGTACTTTCCGGCGAGCATGGCACCGGTGCCAGCGTCCGGGTTCTCATCGAGAGCAAGGACAGGGATTGCCAGTGGGGAACCGTGGGTGTT
>Ga0256914_1000587_pt1 | contig 35653 bp, 27 predicted proteins | sample HulkmetaG_FD_191571 | JGI IMG/M metagenome (GOLD analysis project Ga0256914, IMG submission 191571) | Hydrothermal chimney microbial communities from Main Endeavour vent field at the Juan de Fuca Ridge, Pacific Ocean - Hulk | ecosystem: Environmental > Aquatic > Marine > Hydrothermal vents ... | reverse complement strand
TCGGGCGTTTTCTGCCGATTTTGCCGCACTGCACAAAATAGACATCGATGTTACCTTTCCTACCAATTGTCCGGCTACGGTAAACGATCGTTACCTTAGCGCACAATTTGCCGAATTTTTGAAGACTCACCGCAAAGGCACTCCGCTAATGGAGCCGGAAAAGCCCTCGTTGGGCTCCGACGATTTTTCCTTTTACCTGAGCAAAGTCCCCGGCTTGTACCTGTTAATGGGGGGCGGCGGAGTAGGCAATTTGCACAGTGGGCAATTGCAACTGGATGCCAATTTACTCAAACCGGCGGTGGAAACCCTCACCGGATTCTTTTCGTTCTTGTCGCAACAGCCCGAAAACGTCCCGGAAAAGGAAATCGCGTAAAATCGTCATTACAGATTTCGCATTGGGCGGGCCGGATGTGGCCGCGCGTTTGTACGAATGGCTTAAAGCGCGGGAAAAGGTACACCTATTGTGGAAAAAACTGATTTCACCGGCAGAATATTAAGCCATTGCTCAATATGATTATGCTTGGCGTTGAAACCCTGTTACGGTATTCGCTTTATGCCACTATGAGGGAAAAACGATTTATTCTGAATGCGCCAACATTTTCCACGTTTTTGGAAAAGAGCGAAGCGGGGAAGATCAAAAGCATGTCAATCAAATCGGAATAGGGACATGTCAAGGGATAAGGCCGTTTCAGAAAGCGGAATTTTAATTGACTTTAATAAGTGCAACCGCTAAATTTATTTTCTTTGTTAAATTTAAAGGAAACAAGTATTCCAATTAAGCAGGAGGAGTATTCGCTTAATGAAAAAGAATACACGCAATCGTTTTTTTCTAATCTTTGTTGTCTTATTAATAGCCGGGTATTTTCTCTATCCTACCGTTAAATGGAGTATGATGAGCGATACCGAGAAGGAACAACTTAAGCTCGAAAATCAAAAGGCCTATTACGCTTTAAAGAGCAAAACCATTAATTTGGGTCTGGATTTGCAGGGCGGCATGCACGTGATTTTGGAAGTGGATGTCAAGGAATTGTTGCAACGTTTGGCAACCAATAAAGACGAAACTTTTTTTCAGGCTTTGGACGAGACTGAAAAAGAGGTGGAACGTAACGACGAAGATTTTCTCGCCACTTTTGTCAAGGTGCTGGAAAAGAAGGGTACGAATATTACCCGTTATTATTACGGAATTGACCGGCGCACGCAAAACGAGGTGCTGAAATATTTGCGCAAGCAAATTAACGAATCGGTGGATCGCGCTCTGGAAATTTTGCGCAATCGTGTAGACGAATTTGGTGTGAGCGAGCCGATCATTCAAAAGCAGGGCGATCGGCGCATTATCGTCGAGTTGGCCGGGGTAACCAATCCTACCCGTGTGCGCAATTTGATCGGACGTACCGCACTTCTGGAATTCAAATTGCTGGAAGACAACGTGGTGACCTCCAAGGTAGCAGAGCGGATCAATCAATTTATTCAGTCCAAAATTTCTCCCTCCGATACGGCTGCCACAAGCGAAGATACGACCAAGGCAAAAGGAAAAGAAGAAGCCCAGTCTCTGGATCAAATGTTCGGCAGCGATACGACGGTTGCCAAACAGGGAGTAACGGCCAAGAAAGATTCACTGGCGCACTTGTTCGAACCGGGATTGTTCTATTTGAATCCCAGAGATAAGCAAACATTTCTCGTGCCTGTGGATAAGCAGAACAAATTCCGCAGAATTTTAGAACTCCCGCAGGTAAAACGCATTATTGCCGAAGAAGCTCCCGGTGCCGAGTTCTTATGGGGCTCCAAGCCGGTGTACGGCGGTAAGTACATTCCTCTTTATCTGGTGCGTAAAAATGTGGAGCTTTCCGGAAACACGATTAAAGATGCCTATCCGCAACGCAGTACCGATCCCAGTTCGTACGGACAATACGAAGTTTCGCTTACTCTGAATGATGCTGGTGCCCGTACCTTTGCGCGTGTGACCGGTGCCAATATTGGCAAACGCCTGGCCATTGTGCTGGATAATAAAGTGTTTTTGGCGCCAACCATTCAGGTTAAAATTAACAGTGGACGGGCGCGCATTACCGGTCTGGACAACATCGAAGAAGCACAGGATTTGAGCATTGTGTTAAAGGCCGGTGCATTGCCTGCTCCGGTTAAGATTATCGGCGAAACGACCGTGGGTCCTTCTCTGGGACGCGATTCGATTATTGCCGGTACCTACTCGGCAATTTTAGGTTTGCTTCTGGTTATTATTTTCATGGCTTTTTATTACAAGTTGTCGGGGCTTATTGCAGATTTGGCTTTGATTCTGAACATCGTTTTCATTATGGCCATTATGGCCTATTTCCATGCCACACTTACTCTGCCGGGTATTGCGGGTATCATTTTGACCATCGGTATGGCGGTGGATGCTAATGTGCTGATTTTCGAGAGAATTCGTGAAGAATTGGAAAAAGGCAAAACCGTCCGCGCTGCGATTGATGTGGGTTACGGCAAGGCTTTTATCACGATTGTTGACGCCAACGTAACGACATTTATTGCCGGTTTGGTTTTGTACACCTATGGTTCCGGTCCCATTCAGGGATTTGCTTTAACCTTGATGATTGGTATTTTGTCCAGTTTGTTTACGGCGATTGTAGTAACCAGAGCCATTTTCGATTACTTTCTGGAAACCCGTACAATTAAAAAACTGAGTATTTAAAGCAGTAGGAACGGATTAAAGGAGAAAAAAGTCCCATGCGTTTTTTTGGAAAAACAAATATTCAATTTATTAAAATACGAAGACTGGCCTATGCCTTTAGCCTAACGTTGATTACCATTTCCATCGTTTCGCTTATTTTGCATGGCGGGCCACGGTACAATATCGATTTTACCGGTGGTACACTTATTCAGTTGAAATTCGAAAATCCCGTTAAAATCAAAGACATCCGCACGGCATTAACCGCCAGTGGGTTTAAAGATGCCGAAATCAAACACTTTGGCAAACCCAACGAAGTAGTTGTACGCGTAGGTCTGGGTAAATCGAAACAAGAACTTTCGACAGAAATCGAAAGTATTATTAAAAAAGCCATTCCCACCAATCCTTTTATTGTGGATCGTGTGGAAAAGGTCGGGCCGAAAATCGGGCATGAACTGATTCTGGATGCGATTAAAGCCATCTTCTGGTCGATGGTTCTTATTCTGCTGTACGTCATGTGGCGTTTCGAATTCAAATATTCGGTGGGGGCTATTGCGGCTTTGATGCATGATGTTACCATTACTCTGGGAGTATTCTCCGTTTTTAACATTGAGATTTCCTCTCCCATTATTGCTGCGCTTTTAACCATTGTGGGGTATTCGTTAAACGACACTATTGTGGTTTATGATCGCATTCGCGAGAACCTGAAGTTGTTAAAGAAAGGCTCAACGGAATTGGCCGACACGGTGAACCGCAGCATTAACGAAACATTAAGCCGAACGGTTATTACTTCCGGGACTACTTTGATTGTGGTGATTGTGCTGTATTTCTTTGGTGGAGAGGTACTACGCAATTTTGCCTTTGCCTTGATCATCGGTATTGCGGTGGGTACTTATTCTTCCATTTTTATTGCCAGTCCTATTTTGGTGGATTGGGAATGGAAAGCACACAGAGAGCATCGTTTGAAGGCCAAGGCTAAGGCCTGAGAAACGCCTTTTAAACCATGAGGTTGTACCATGGAATTAACAACATCCGAAAAAAATGGCGTGACCATTTTGTCTCTCAAAGGGAAAATTCTGGGCGGTCCGGAAGCAGGCGCGATTAACGACAAGATACACGAAAATATCGAAAGCGGAAAAAAGAAAATCGTGCTGGACATGGAAGGGCTGGAACTCATGAACAGTTCAGGACTGGGCATCCTGATTGCTGCAGTTACAACACTGAAAAATAATGACGGCGCTCTGGTGTTGTGTCATGTACCCGAACGCATCCGTCATCTTCTGAAAATGACGCGTTTGCTCAATGTATTTGACCTTTACGATTCCGTGGATGAAGCAATTGCTAAGTTAAACGCCTAATTCAAAATATTTTCGACGTAAAATCCCCTGCAACGGCAAAGTGGCAGGGGATTTTGTTTATGGCGACGGTTTTAAAGTTCGGTAAGCAAATGAATCGATTTAAATTTTTGGGAATTGTGCTTTGGTTGCTGGGGGTGCCGGGTATTGCTGTTTCGCTTTTTGCCCGGGTTCCTGAACAGAAAACACCGCTTGTAGAAATTGCTATTCCTGCGGATTCACTGCAAATCGGCTATCTGGCCAATGTAAATGCCGTGTACGAGAATTGCCTTTGCGGTGAGAATCCTTTGGGTGGCTTGGACAGGGTTGCCAGCCTTTTGCGGCAGTGGAGAAAGAAAAATCCCCATTTGCAGGTGTGGGATGGAGGCGATTTTTTCAATGCCTACCCGTATCCCGAATTAAACCGTTTAATCATTCGTTTGTATCGTTTAATGAATGTTAACCTTGTTGTGTTGGGCGATCAGGAATTGCAGCAGGGGAATGCCTCCTTCTTTCCCCTGATGGGGAAGTCGTTACCTCTTTTATTGGACTCTAACGTAAAACTGAAAAACGTGCCAATTGTTCGCAAGGTTCTTTTAAAATTAAAACATCATCGGGTTGTGGTAGTGAGTTACGTGGACGAGAGTAGCTTTTTGTGGGAGAAGGCCGCAGAGGCCGTCGAGCTTTCTGACAGGCTTTTTGGCTCCGTTTGGGAACACATTCCGCATGCGGATTTTAAGGTTTTGATTTTTCACGGCGATTATTCCCGCCTTGCTCCTTTTTTAAGACGCTTTTCTGCGTTTGACCTGGTTTTGCTGGGCCATGAACAAAAGACCTTTGTAAAACGTAACACCCGACCCGTGATTCTGGCTCCCGGAGCTGATTCGGAGCGCATCTGGAAAATTTCTTTGACCTGGCCAAAACAAAAAGCCAGACCGGTGGTCACCCTGAAACAAACAGAGGTAACCTTAAAAGTTACGCCGTTAAAAGAAGCGCGGCGCTTAATCGAAAAGAGTAATGTGGCCCATTAAAAGGCTAATGCGCTGAGGCATTCCGTAATTTTATTGGATTTTATTTTCGTTTTAAAGTAACTTAAAGATTACGGTCGTAACTTTAAACCGATTTTTTACGCTGTTTTGTAAAATCAACGAAGCTATCATTTATGTCCCGGAATTTTGAAGCGGAAATCGAAGCTCTCCGCAAGCAGATCGATGCTATTGATGCGCAATTGGTGGAACTGATTAATCAGAGAGCCGATCTGGCCCAAAAAATCGGCCGGATCAAGAAAACACACAATAAACCGGCTTTGGTCCCGGAACGAGAACAGCAGGTGCTCAAACACGTGCAAGCCATCAACAAAGGTCCGTTATCCAGCGAAGCGATCCGCGATATTTTTTTGCACATTGTGGATGAATCACGAAAATTGGAAAAATAATCAACGAAAAAAAAGACTGCTAATAGATGAACAGTAAGAAAAAAATCTTATTGGCAATGGGTGTTTTGTTGCCAATTTTTGTTTATGTTCTTGTAAAATATTTTACATTGCCCAATAACGTTAGTACATTAAATACGGCCGTTGAGCTTACGATTCCCAGAGGAACTTCGTTAAAAACGTTTGCGGATTCACTGGAGAAGAAGGGATTAGTCCGTAGTGCTTCCTATTTTGTCTTTTGGGCCAAAAAATACGGGTTGGAGCGGAAATTACCTTCGGGAAAGTTTCGTATTCCCGGCTCTTTAAATACCGTGCAGTTGGTGAAATATTTACTGCGTGCCAGACCCGAATTTGTTTCGGTTACATTGATTGAAGGATGGTCCACAGAAAAAATCTTCCAAAAGCTGAGTACTGCCTTAAAATTAAACATTCGTGTGCTGGATTCACTGGGCAGAGATTCGTCTTTTCTGGCTTCTTTTGGAATTCCGATTGCCGATGTTACCGGATATTTGTTACCCGATACGTACGTGTTTGCTTACGGCATTAGCGAAAAGCAAATTGTGCGTTTTTTAATTCGTAAAACTTTGGCGGTCTTTGAGCCGGATTCCATTCGCCAACGAATGAAGGTTCTGGGGTTAAATCGCCACCAAATATTGACTTTGGCCTCTATTGTAGAAGGCGAAGCATTGCTGGACAGGGAACGGCCGATTATTGCCTCGGTTTATTTGAACCGATTGAAACGGGGCATGCGTTTGCAAGCCGATCCGACCATTCAGTTTTTGATCAAGGATGGTCCGCGGCGATTGCGATATCGGGATTTGAAGATTCAATCGCCGTACAATACATATTTACATGCGGGACTGCCACCGGGCCCCATTAACAATCCCGGTAAAAAATCGATTATGGCCGTTCTGTTTGCGGCAAAAACAAAATATCTTTATTTTGTAGCCAAAGGCGATGGCAGTCATTTCTTTGCCCGAACAGCAGCCGAACATGCAAAAGCCAAACAAAAATTAAACCGATTACGTCGAAAAATTTACGGGTATTAAGCGGAGAATCAGGAAAACATGGAAGAACTTTTAAGCCAGCTAAATCCGGCGCAACGCGCGGCCGTCGAAACAACCGAAGGCCCCGTTTTGATTATTGCCGGTGCAGGCAGCGGAAAAACACGAACATTAACCTATCGCATTGCTTACCTTATTAAAACAAAACGCGCCTTCCCCTCGCAAATTTTAGCCGTTACTTTTACCAACAAAGCGGCTAAAGAAATGAAGAAACGCCTGGCCGATTTGTTGGGCGATAAGGTTTTGCCTTTGTGGATCGGAACGTTCCACAGCGTGTTTGCACGTATTTTGCGCATGGAAGCGGAAAATATCGGACTTTCTCGGAATTTTACTATTTACGATGTGGATGATGCCGTGCGCGCCATTCGCAAAATTTTGAGCAATCGCGGGCTTTCTCCGCAACGCTTTAACCCAAAGGTGGTGCAAAGCAAAATTTCCCGGTTAAAAAATCAAGTACGCCTGCCGAGCCAGGCTCTCATCGACGAAGCCGAAGACGAATACGACCAGGTGGTGGGCGAGGTGTATCAGGACTACCAGAATTTTTTGCGCAAAAATCATGCGCTCGATTTTGACGACCTTTTGATTCGTCCCATCGAGATGTTTGACCAATATCCCGAGATTCGCGAAAAATACCGCAAAAAATTCAAGTACATTTTGGTCGATGAGTATCAAGACACCAACCACGCGCAGTACCTGTTACTCAAACGGCTGGTCAACGATGCACACAATTTGTGCGTGGTGGGCGACGAAGATCAATCGATTTACGGGTGGCGCGGAGCCGATATTAAAAACATCCTCAATTTTAATCATGACTTCCCGGAAGCGAAGGTTTTTAAACTGGAAGAAAATTACCGTTCTTACACCAATATTCTGGATGCGGCCAATTCGGTCGTTAAAAATAACAAGTCCCGCCTGGGCAAAACCCTGTGGGGCAAAAAAGGAAAAGGCCCCAAAATTCGTTTGATTGTTGCCAACGACGAGTTGGATGAGGCGAAAAAGATCGTGGAGATAATTCACGATGAAATGTACACCCACAAACGCAGTTTTAAAGACATTGCCATTCTGTACCGCACCAATGCCCAAAGCCGTGCCATTGAAGATCAATTGCGGAAGAATGCCATTTCGTACAACATCGTGGGCGGGGTGAAGTTTTACGATCGTAAAGAAATCAAAGATATTCTGGCCTATTTGAAGGTTATCGTTAATCCGGCCGACAGCATTTCCTTGCGGCGCATTATCAATTTCCCGCTGCGGGGAATCGGAGAAACAACCGTGACCAAAATCGAGCGTTTTGCCGAAATGGAAGGTATTTCGCTTTTTGAAGCATTGGGCATGGTGGATCAGATTGCCAATATCTCACAGGCAATGGGCAACCGGGTGTTGCAGTTCTTCGAACTGATTACCAAATTTATGCAGTTAAAAGATCAGCTTAGCGCCGTGGAATTGGTCTCCACGCTTGCTTCGGAAACGGGCATTATCATGCATTACCAGACCGAGTACGACCAGTACGAAAGCGAAAACCGTCTTGGCAATATTCGCGAACTATTTAATTCCATTGATGAATTTACCAAAGAACGCGAAAGCGAAGGCCGTGACGCCAGTCTGGCTGCCTTTTTGGAAGAAGTGAGCCTGATGACCGATGTGGACACGTGGAATTCTTCGTCCAATGCCGTAACACTGATGACCTTGCATGCCGCCAAGGGGCTGGAATTTCCCGTGGTGTGCATTACCGGTATGGAAATGGGGCTTATTCCCCTGCAGCGTTCCACAGCCGATCTGGATGAACTGGAAGAGGAACGCCGTTTGTTTTACGTGGGCATGACCCGTGCCATGGAAAGTTTGTATTTAACCTACGCCACCAATCGGCGTCGTTACAATTCGTACCTTTCCAACGAGCCCTCGGTTTTTCTCGACGAGATTCCTCAGGAGCTAATCGAATATCGTTACGCGACCGCACGCAGTAAACGTGCCCCCCGACAATCGCGGCGTTCGGCACGGCGGGAAAAAATCGAGGCCTATTTCAACACCGATCATTCCCAGAGCAATGGCGATGACGAATTCCACGTAGGACAGCCGGTGTACCATGCCACCTTTGGCAAAGGACAAATTGTCAAACTGGAAGGACATGGTGACAAAACGAAAATAACCGTACGGTTTTTTAACGGAAATATCGAAAAAAAGTTGATTAAACAGTTTGCCAATCTTTCACCAATTGAAAACTGACATCCATGAATGGAAGAGCCCATGAGAAAATCGGTCCTATTTTTAATACCCTTTTTGTTGTTCAGCGGCTTTTTGTTTGCACAAGATCGGGAAAGTGAAGATTTTTCATATCCGCTCAAACTGTACAAACAAGAATTTTACGATTTGGCCGCCCAGCAATTTATCAAATTTTACAACACCTACCCCAATAGCGACAAGGTAGATGATGCCAAATATTATGCCGGGATGGCGCTTTACAAATTAAAGGAATACGACAAGGCCCGGGCGGAGTTCCAGTCGCTGGCGCTGGAATTTCCCAAAAGTCCGTTTGCCGCGGAAGCCTGGTTTTTGGTGGGGGACTGTGCGGAAAAATTGGGCGATTTTAAAGCGGCAGCCCATGCTTACGAATCGCTGCGTGTTTTGTACCCCCGTGACAACCGGGCGGCACTGGCCGTGTTTAAAGCGGCCGTGATTTATGCGCAAAAGCTAAACGATCTCAAAAAAGCCGCACAGCTTTTTAATGTGGTCATCGAACGCTACGCCTCATCGGAGCAATACCTGCCTGCTTTGATTAAAAAAGCCGGAGTGATGTTTGCATTGGGGCGTGTGGATGAAGCCAGAAAATTGCTAAACAAGGCATTCCAAATTCAAAATGCCCCGGCAAAGGTGCTGGCCGAAGCGCATTTGCTGCAGGGGAACATCAACAATCGGTTGGGGTTTGTGGAAAAGGCAAAAAAAGAATACCAAATTGCGTTGAAACTTGCCCCAAAAACCCGTTTTGCCGGACAGGCAGCCATTGAACTGGGCAAAATTTATTTGCAGGAAAAAAAGTATGCCGTGGCTATTCCGCTCTTAAAGAAGCAGTTAGCCGTGCAAAGCGATTCTGCGCTTGTCAACGCCTTGCACTATTTGTTGGCCGATGAATTTTTTCTTTCCAAACAGTACAAAGCGGCAGCCGCCCAATACAAAACCATCCGAACTACGGATGATTCGTTGCGTCTGGTCATTCGCTTAAAACGCGCACTTTGTTTTAAAAAGCAAAATTTTATTTCCGAGGCTATCTCGTTGCTGTCTGCGGCAATGGAAGACAAACGTTTTCAGTCGTTAAAAATTTATTCTCAAATTTACGACATTTATTTGGATTGGCTTCAGGAATACCGCTACTTTACACAAGCGGCCTCGTCCATTTATCAACGCTTAACCCAAACCGAAGATGTGTGGCAGCGGGCTTATTTAGTGGGGCGCTTGCTGCCGATTTTAGCCAAGAAAAAACAATGGGCAGAAATGGTGAGCCTGGCCCAGCCTTTTCTGTTGGCGCAGCAGCGTTTACCCGAAAAGGACGATTTGCTTTTTTATTTAGCCCTGGCCAAAGAAAATTTAAACGAAACGCATGATGCCGCCTATTATTACAAGAAACTCATCCGTGAATTTAACGCCTCGATTCACATCGAAAAGGCCAAACAACATCTTAAATTTTTGCAGGATTTCCAATTGGTCGATCTGGATGTGGCAATGAATAACCTCGCCGATTTGTACGGGGCGTCTCTTTTTGCCACACCGGCCCAGAAGGCCAAAATAGCACTTAAATTAGGCAAGCTTTATTTCAATGATCTGAAAAATTACCAGAAGGCGGAAAAGCAATTTCAAACCGTGCTGGAAATGGATTCGACGCAGGCGGGAGACGTGCACCTTTATCTGGGTAAAACCTATCTTAAAATTTTGGAGTATTTACAATACAAAGGGCTGCCCACCAAGAATTATCTTTATTTGGCCAATGAACAGTTTAAGCTGGCCGTGATGAACAAGGCCACCTGCAGCCGCCCTGACGAAAGCGCCTGGCTGCTCGTGAAAACCTCGGTTCGCAAAGATTCCAGCGGAGCGGCCCAGGAGAAAAAAATCGTCGAAGCTTTGCTGAAAAAATATCCGAAGAGTCCGCTAAAAGAAGAATGGCTGCGGAGCCTGGCACTGGACCTGGCCTTTGATGCCTCTTACACCCAGGAGAGTATTCGCTACTTTAAATTACTTATTGAAAAATATCCCCATTCCGAACAAATGCCTCGCTATTTGCTAACCCTGGCCCGTTTGGAATTGGATACCGATCCGCAACTGGCCGAACAATATTTGCAAAAATTGATCGGCAACTACATGTTTACCAACGAAGCGGCCCTGGCCATGAACGATTTGCTGCATCTCTACAGCACGCAGGAACGGTATGCCGAAGCCATCGCCCTTTACGAAAAAATGCACACCTATTTTTACTATTCCGATCTGGTCAAACAAAACGATGCGTACATCGGAGAATTGTACTTAAAAGCCGGGGAATACGATAAAGCCGTGGCATTACTCCGGCAGAATACGCAGTCGGCCTTTTTGAGTGATCTTATTTTGTTAAAGGAATTTCAGCCATCCACCGTTTCTCGCAGCATTTTTTATCTGGCCGAAGCCTACCGCATGAAAAATGCACCGCGTCTGGCCATACATTACTACCAGTTGTATTTGCAGTTGGAACCCAAAGGCACTTTTAGCGATCGGGCACATTTCTATTTGGCCCGGCTTTACCAGAAAGCCGGACAATACTTTTTGGCCCGCAGTAACTTTGAAGCGGTATCGACCAAAGACGCTCAGTTGTACACACAAGCGGTAATTCAAGCCGGCGATATTTACTTTCTGGAACAGGATTACGCTCAGGCTGCCGCTTTGTACGAAACGGCTCTCAGGCACATTGAGAAACCGGATTTAAAAATAAAAATAAGCGCCAAATACATCATTTCACTCATTCGGCAGGGCAAAGTTACTTTGGCTAAAAAACTTATGGCGGCCTTTAAGAAAAAACATCCTTCCGAAAAAGACTACCTCGCTCAGTTTAACATCGAACTGGGGAACTACTATCGTTTGACGAAAAATTTTAATCTGGCACAAAAATATTTTTCAAAGGTAAAGAAAAAGTACAAATCGACCGAATATGTGGATGATGCGGAATATTTTAACGCGCTGGTGCTTATTACTCTGAACAAGCACAAAGAAGCTTTGAAAATTTTAACGAACTTTGCCGACCGTTATCCGCAAAGCAACCAATTGCCCGGCGTTTACAACACACTGGGAACGTTGTACTTCCGGTCGGAAAAGTACGATGCGGCCATCGCCATGTTTAAAAAGGCAATGGAATATTGTAATGGCTGCGAGCTGGAAGCCAACATCATGACCAATTTGATCAAGGTCTATTCACTAACAGGTTTCTGGGATGCAGCGCAGGCCATGGCCCGCAATTATCTGGAAAAATTTCCCGAAGCGCCGGATCGTCTGGACAAAAAAATCATCATTGCCCGGGCCTACATCAATTTGAATCAATTCCAAAAAGCGGTCGATTATTTGAAATCGATTAAAATCGAAGCCGATGCGGAGCGGGAACCGGAAATTCAGTTTTACATTGGCGAAGCCCTGCTAAAGGCCGGACGCTACGAAGAGGCCATTGCCGAATTCGTCAAAATTCCGCTGCTGTCCAAAAAAACAAAATTGCAGTGGGAAGCCAGCGCCTTGTATTATTCCGGACAATGTTACGAAAAATTGGGACGCATTGATGATGCCATCCGCATGTACAAAGAAATCATCAAACGTCCGGGAATAGATTTGGTACTAAAAAGAGATGCAGAGAAACGTATCAAACAGATACAGTGAGGAGTGGCCATGCTGCACCTAAGTAAATATTTTAGCCTAATTCTTATCGTGTTGTTTGTGTTTTCTTGCTCCGGTTCCAAACAAATGGGAGAAACCGGAGGCAGCGGAGTAGCTTTTTCCGATGTACAATTGCAGGCCAAAATCAAAGACCTGCAAAAAAAGATCAAGAAAAATCCCAACAACATGGAATACCGCCAGCAACTGGCAACCATTTACTTCGAGAACGGACACAATCTGGAGGCCATGAAGGTTCTGGAAGAAGCCATTAAAATTGATCCGAACAATCCCGAAGTTAAATACCAGTACGGAGAAATCGCCTTTAAATCCGGTGACAAACTGCGGGCTTTTAAAACTTTCAAATCGGTTTTGCAGGGTGTTGACGGCGAAAATTATTTGAGCCGCATTTCGCCCTATTTTGTGGATACTTTTCAGGATTCGCCTTTGGTGGCCACCGACGCACAGGAAGCCTTTGGGGCTTTTTCTCCGGACGGAAAGAAAATTATTTACCAGTCCGACGTGAACGGTAACTGGGATTTGTTTATTCTGAATCTGGAAACCGGCGAAACACAGCAGGTAACCAACACCCCGGCGCACGAAGAGAATCCTTCGTTTTCTCCGGACGGCCGCCACATTGTTTACACTTCCACCGCCGATGATCACCGCGATGTGGATTTTAACCAAAAGTTGCGCGACATTTTCGTTATGGATTTGAATACCCACAAGGAAGAAAATTTAACCCGCAACGGCTCGGATGATTGGCTGCCGCGCTATTCCTTCTCCGGAAAATTCATCACCTTTGTTTCGCAACGCAACGATTTGCGTGAAGATGTACCGTTTTACGAATTGCACAGTGATATTTTTATCATGGAAAACACCGGGCGCTTTCAACTGGCGTTGACCAATGACGCGGCAAATGACGGAAGTCCGCAATTGTTCCCGGGCAGCACGGACGAAGACGGAACGGTCATTTTCGATTCCGATCGCAATAACGGTAAATACGCCATTTACAAAATGGATTTGCGATCCAAAGAAATTAAACAGCTTACCTTTAATCCCCAGGCCAATGATGTGGCTCCGTACATTTCGGCTTCCGGCGACAAGGTGGTTTTCTTCTCCGATCGCGACGGCAATTACGAAATTTACATGATGAATGACGACGGTTCGGCCCAGCAGCGGTTGACTTCCAATCCGGCAGACGATTTGAATCCCGTATTCTCTCCCGACGGCACCAAGGTGCTTTTTCACACCAATCGAAAAGGGAACTACGATATTTACGTGATGGATTTGAATCGTCCCGCTTCGCAAATTTCTCTGAGCGATTTGGTCGATCGTATTGACGTGGCCATTCAGGCTCTGGAAGAAATGCAATAAATTCGAATTCGATTTTCAAGTTCGGAAAGCGGTCCCCCGGGCCGCTTTTTTTATTGTTTCCCCTCTTTTTTCCTCCTATTGAACCCAAAGCCTTCAATCCGTAATTTAAACCAAAAGAATGAAGGTAAAAGCGGATGATATTTGCAGAAAAGCCCTCGTTACAGGAATTGATTCAACGCCTGAGCAACGATGCCGAATTTCAGAAGAACATTACCAAATGGCTGACCATTGAACCCAGGGAAGCCCGGTTTACCGATTTTCCGCAGGAGCTGGATGCCCGGCTGCGGGAAGCACTGCTGCAAAAAGGCATTACGCAGCTTTATTCGCATCAGGCATTGGCCTACCAAAAGGCCATGCAGGGCAAAAATGTCGTTATTGTTACGCCTACGGCCTCGGGCAAAACATTAAGCTACAATTTACCGATTTTTCAAACGCTCTTGCAAAATCCGGAAACACGCGCTTTGTATTTGTTCCCCACCAAAGCACTTTCGCAAGACCAGGTGCGGGAAATGCAGGATCTGGTTCACCTGCTCAAAACCGACATCAAGTCGTTTACATTCGATGGCGATACCCCGGCCGACATCCGTCGCACCATCCGTGCTGCCGGGCATTTGGTGGTGACCAATCCGGACATGCTGCATCAGGGAATTTTGCCCCACCACACCTTGTGGATCAAGCTTTTCGAAAATTTAAAGTTTGTCGTTCTGGATGAAATCCATGCTTACCGCGGCGTGTTTGGCAGCCATCTGGCCAATTTGATTCGTCGTTTAAAACGCATTTGTCGTTTTTACGGAAGCGATCCCCAGTTTATTTGTTCCAGCGCTACCATTGCTAACCCCAAAGAATTGGCCGAAGCGCTCATCGAGGAGCCGGTAGAACTAATTGACCGGAACGGCGCACCGCGCGGAGAGAAGCATTTTTTGTTTTACAACCCGCCGGTGGTGCACCGGGAATTGGGTCTGCGTCGTTCGGTTGTTAACGAGGTGCGGGGCATTGTGCGCCGTCTGTTACCCACACGGGCACAAATGATCGTGTTTGCCCGCAGCCGATTGCGCGTGGAAATTTTGTTGACCTATTTGCGCGATGTGGCCAAACAACTGAAAATAAACACGGATAAGATTCGCGGCTACCGTGGGGGCTACTTGCCCAGGCAGCGCCGGGAAATTGAAAAAGGGTTAAAAAACGGCGATATTCAGGTGGTGGTGAGTACCAATGCCCTGGAATTAGGCATCGATATCGGTCAGCTGGATATTAGCATTCTGGCCGGATATCCGGGCTCGGTGGCCAGCACCTGGCAGCAGGCCGGGCGGGCCGGGCGCCGCAGAGGTACTTCGCTTACCATTCTGGTCGCCTCCAGCTCGCCGCTCGATCAGTACATTATCGAGCATCCGGAATATTTTGTGGACAAAAATCCGGAAACGGCGCAGATCGATCCCGACAATCTTTACATTTTAATGAGCCATCTGAAATGCGCGGCTTTTGAGCTTCCTTTCGAAGAAGGCGAAACCTTTGCCAAAGACATCACCGGTCAGTTGCTGGACTTTTTAGTCGAAGAAAAGATTTTGCGCAAAACCGGGGGCAAATATTTCTGGATGCGCGAAATTTACCCGGCCGATGAAATCAGTTTGCGTAACAGCAGCCCGGATAACGTGGTCATCATTAACACCGGAAATCACAATCAGGTGATCGGACAGGTCGATCTGTTTTCCGCTCCGGAGTTGGTGCACAAAGACGCCATCTACATTCACGAAGGCATCCAGTACCATGTGGACGAACTGGACTGGGACGAGAAAAAAGCCTACGTTCATCCGGTAAAGGTGAATCATTATACCGATGCCATTACCAAAACCAATATTAAAGTTCTGGATGTTTTGCAGGAGCAAACCGAAAACAATTACCGCAAAGCCTATGGCGAATTAGCCGTGAGCCGGGTGACCACCGGTTTTAAAAAGATTCGCTTTAACACACACGAGAACATTGGTATGGGCAGGGTACACCTGCCGGAGCTGGAAATGCAAACGACCGCTTTGTGGTGGGAATTTCCGGAAGCGCTTTTTGCCGATCCCTATTTTCAGGAATCGGTGATCGGCGAGGGATTAAAGGGCATTAGTTACACGCTGCAGAATTTGATCCCTCTTTACATTATGTGCGATGTCAACGATATTTCCGTGGTGCCTATGGTGCGTGCGCCGTTCAGCCACAAGCCAACCATTTACGTGTACGATAAATATCAGGGAGGCATCGGGCTAAGCAAGAAAATTTTTGAGATCGATCGCGAAGTGCTCAAGGGGGTACGGGATCATATTAAACAGTGCCCCTGTGCACATGGCTGTCCCAGTTGCACCGGCCCCACCCTGGAAAATTCGCTTTTTGGCAAAGAGAGTGCCTTGAAAATTTTGAACTTACTTGAGTTAGATTAACAATGGATCTAAAAAAGAAACTGGAATATTTGCGCACCTCACCGCGGGAAGAAACATCGTCTTCTTCCGCGCCCAAAGCGGAAATTCCGGCTTCGTTAAAGGCACTGACGGAACATGTGGAAGGAGAGCTGATCGCCCCGGAGCACGCGCCGGTGCTCAAACGCACCATTCGGCTCGATTGCCCTGCCTTTCGAACTTCCGTTTCTTTGACGCGTCTCTCACGCCGTCAAATTGTGCAGCCCATCGAATTAGATGATTGCCTTTTCTTCGATCTGGAAACAACCGGATTGAACGGAGGCGCGGGCACCTATCCGTTTTTGCTGGGTTTTGGCTATTTCGAGGCGGAACGTTTCGTCATCGAGCAGTATTTTTTGCCTGACTTCGGACGGGAATATTTTGTGTTCAAAGAAATCGAACCGCTTTTGGCCCGAAAACGTTTTTTGATTTCGTACAATGGCAAAAGCTACGATTTGCCCTTGCTTAAATCGCGGGCCATTATGAATCGTTTGAATATCGATTTCGAACGCTTCCAGCACATCGACTTGTTGCATCTGGCGCGGCGCGTGTGGAAAGATAGCCAGGATCGGTGCGATTTGAACAGTGTGGAAAGTTTGCAATTGGGCCTGACCCGTCAGGGTGATATTTACGGCGGGTGGATTCCACAGGCCTATTTGAATTTTTTGAACACCGGGGTGATCCACGATATGATTGCCACCATCGAACACAATGTGCAGGATATCCATTCTTTGGCCAAATTATTGCTGCGGTTGGCAGAAATCGAAGAAAGGCCACACACCCTGGATGATGCGTCCGCTTTGCAGCGCCTGGCGCAGCTGGCCTTTGAACTGGGCGATTTTGAGTATTTTGAACAGGTGGAGCAGGCCCTGCAAGAAACGGGAGAGAGCTTTCCGCCGCGTGTGCAGTTCCTGAAAAGCCTTTTCCACAAAAAACGCGGGGAATGGGGCAATGCCCTTGAACTTTGGGAAAAACTAACTTCTGACAAAGAGTTTTTGTTTCCTGTCCTGGAAGAATTGGCCAAATATTACGAACATCGGGCCAGAAATCGTGCAAAAGCACTGGAATATTGCGAAAAAGCTTTGAAATATTTTGAAATTTTGGCACAATTAAATCCGTATGGCCTGAATGAATCGTTAAAAAAAGAATTCATCCGTCGCCGTGAACGCCTGCAAGCCAAATTATCTTGACATTATTCCGCTGCATCCATTATATTTTATCATAGGGTGTTTATCATTTAATTGGAGGAGTTTATGCGCTACAAGAGCTTAGGGGAAATGTATTTTGACAAACGTACGTCCATGCCCGACAAAGTTGCCTACATGTACAAAAAAGGAGGGAAATGGCACAAATTAACTTTTAAAGAGGTTGTGGACTGGGCGGAAAATATTAGCGCCGGGTTGGCTTCGCTTGGGGTAAAAAAAGGCGATCGTGTGGCGCTCATTTCTACCAACCGGGTGGAATGGGCTGTTGCCGACTACGCAGCATTGGCCCTTGGCGCTATGTTGGTTCCTATTTATCCTTCCCTGCTGAGCGATCAGGTCAAATACATCATTAACGATGCCGAAGCCAAGGTGGTTATTGCCGCCGATGAAATTCAAATGGAAAAGGTGGATGAGGTACGCCCGGAGCTGGAGCATGCCAGGCATTTTTACGTGTTTGATCCGCCTAAGGAATTAAAAGAACCCTGGAAAAAATTCGAAGCGCTGGCCGAGGCCGGCAAAGACTTTTTACAGGAACATCCCGGCTACGTTGCCGAAGAAATTAAAAAGGTGGAGCCGGCAGACTGGGCCACGATTATTTACACCTCGGGCACAACCGGGGAACCCAAGGGCGCCGTACTGACGCACGGTAATTTCCTGAGCAACATCGAAGGCACCTTAGCCGTTCTCGATATTTATTCCGAAGATGTTTTCCTGTCGTTTTTACCGTTAAGCCACGTGTTTGAACGCATGGCCGGTCATTTTCTAAGTTCCTACCTTGGGGCCACGGTAGCCTATGCCGAAAGCATCGATACGGTAGCCGAAAACATGCTGGAAATTAAACCGACGGTCATGATTTCGGTGCCGCGCCTGTACGAAAAAATTTACGCGCGCATTATCGAAAATGTGGAAATGGGGCCGGGCAGCAAACGCAAAATTTTTTACTGGGCGGTAAAAGTGGGGCAGGAATACGTGAACCGCATCGTCAAAAAACAACCCATTCCGTTCATGTTGAAGGCCAAATACAATGTGGCCAACAAATTGGTATTCAGCAAATTGAAAGAGCGTGTTGGCGGTCGTTTGCGCTTTTTTGTGAGTGGAGGCGCACCGCTTTCGCCCGAAATCGGAGAATTTTTTGCCGCAGCCGGTTTGATCATCATCGAAGGCTACGGCTTAACGGAAACATCGCCGGTTATTTCGGCCAATTTGCTGGATAATTTCAAGTTCGGTACTGTGGGGCTGCCCTTGCCCAACGTGGAAGTGAAAATTGCCGAAGACGGCGAAATTTTAACCCGCGGCCCGCACGTTATGGTCGGTTATTACAAGAAAGAAGCCGACACCAAAGAGGCCATTGATGAAGAAGGCTGGTTCCACACGGGCGACATCGGATTGCTGGACGAAGATGGCTTCCTGAAAATTACCGATCGCAAGAAAAACATCATCGTTACCTCCGGCGGAAAGAATATCGCTCCGCAGCCCATCGAGAATGCACTGACCATGAGCCAGTACATCGAACAGGCCGTGGTCATTGGTGACAAACGTAAGTTCTGCACGGCGGTTATTGTTCCTGCGCTTGAGGCGATCAAAAATTGGGCGGCGGCCCAGGGTAAAACCGTGAATACCTATGAAGACATGCTAAAATTGGATGGCTTGAAAGAACTTATTCGTCAGGAAGTGGATCGGGTTAACGAAAGCCTCGCACGGTACGAGACCATCAAAGATTTTGTTATTGCCCGCGAGCCGTTCAGCATCGAAAGCGGCGAATTGACTCCGTCTTTAAAGACGAAACGTCGGGTGATTGAAGAAAAATACAAAGACGAAATCGAAAAAATGTATCAGGTGTAAACGGCTTCGATGGGAACAATAAAAAAACATCCTCCGGTTCAATTGTTTATGGCGGTTACCTTTAACCCCGTGTTGCCGATGGAGGATATTTTGGCAAAAATCGAGCAAACCTTTGGCCCCATCGAAGACAAAACATCTGTCTTTGATTTCGACGCTTTTACCGATTATTACGAAAAAGAGATGGGCAAAGGACTCAAGAAGTTTTTCGTAACATTTTACGATTTGATTGAGCCGGAGGATTTCCCTGAAATCAAAGTGCGCAGCAACCAATTGGAAAAGGAGATTTCCGGGCAGGACAAACGCAAGGTGAATATTGACCCCGGATATCTGAATTTGTCCAAAGTGGTGCTGGCCACAACTAAAGATTATTCCCATCGGCTGTACCTGGGGCAGGGAATTTTTGGCGATTTGCATCTGGTGTTCATTAACAAAACCTTTCGCCAACAGCCCTGGACCTACCCCGACTACCAACAGGACTGGGTGATTGCCTTTTTTAACCGTTTGCGTACGACCTACCGGGAAAAGTTGGGGGAATATTTGAGTCAGGCAATTTAACAAAAGGACTTGCGCATGCTTTTGAATTTGTTACTGGTAATTCTTATTGCGTATTTATTCGGATCGTTTCCCACGGCCATTCTTGCCGGAAAATTGCTCAAAAAAATAGACATTCGCGATTACGGCAGCGGCAATGCCGGAGCGACCAATGTGTTCCGTGTGCTGGGCTGGAAAGCCGGTTTAACCGTTTTGCTGATCGATATGTTCAAAGGATTCGTGCCGGTGTATTTTGTGGCGCCCTATTTTCAACCCGACCCCAATCTGGTGATTTACTTTCAGGTGGCAGCGGCCATTGCGGCCATTGCCGGACACATCTGGACGATTTTTGCCGGATTTAAAGGGGGAAAAGGCGTGGGAACTTCGGCCGGGGCTTTTTTAGGATTGGCTCCCCTGCCGTTGGTGATTGCTCTGGTCGTTTTTGTGATTATCGTGGCGCTGACGCGTTACGTCTCTCTGGGTTCGCTTCTGGCAGCGCTGACCTTTTTGCTGGTTTTGGTTCTGCAAAAATACATGCTGGGGGTGCCGGTTTCGGATGTGCTCATTTACTTGAGCGTTGTGATTGTGGCTTTAATTTGGTACGCGCATCGCAGCAATATTAAACGCCTGCTGCAGGGTAACGAAAACAAAATCGAATTTAAAAAATCGCAATAAAAGGAAGGAAGGTTCATGCGCATTGCAATGATCGGTGGCGGTAGTTGGGGAACGGCCCTGGCTCTGGTGCTGCACGAAAACGGGCATTCCGTTCGGTGCTGGACGATTGACCAGCAAAGTCTGGAAGATATTCGCACGAAACACGAAAACACCCGCTATTTGCCCGGCATTCCCATCCCGCCGGAAATTCAATATTCCGACGATTTGGCCTGGGTGTTAAGCGACAATCCCGAATTGATCGTGAATGCCGTGCCTTCGCAGGTTACGCGCAAGGCGCTGGAGCCGGTAAAATCGATTTTCAAAGATCAGGGGCAAATCTGGGTTTCGGTAGCCAAGGGGATTGAAAACAAGACCTATTTGCGCATTTCACAGGTCATTCATCAGGTGATGGGCATTCCCGAAAAGCAGATCGGTGTGCTTTCCGGGCCCAGCCATGCCGAGGAAGTAGCGCGCAAAATTCCCACGGCCATTGTTTCCGCTTCCACCGATCTGGAAACGGCGCGCAAAATTCAGCAGGTGTTCATGAACCGTTACCTGCGCATTTACGCCAACGACGACATCATCGGAGTTGAGTTAGGGGGCGCACTGAAGAATATTATTGCTCTGGCTGCCGGCATTTGCGACGGGGCCGGCTACGGAGACAACACCAAAGCGGCCCTGATGACCCGCGGGCTGGTGGAAATGAGCCGTCTGGGCGTAGTGATGGGGGCGCGTAGCGCCACTTTCGCCGGATTAAGCGGCATGGGCGATTTGATTGTGACTTGCATGAGCCGCCATTCGCGCAACCGTTACGTGGGGGAACAGATCGGTAAGGGACGTTCGTTAAAAGAGGTGCTGGACGAGATGGTGATGGTGGCCGAGGGAGTGCGCACTGCGGAATCGGCTTACGAACTGGCTCGGCAGAAGAACGTGGAAATGCCCATCACCGAACAGATTTACAAGGTGTTGTTTCAGGACAAGTCGCCTTCGCAGGCCATGCTGGATTTGATGACCCGCGCTTCGAAGATTGAAGATTGGGGCGCGTGAAAGAAGAAAAGAGTGCGCATAGCAGGCGACGACCAGTTCATTTTTTGTGATTCGGTTGCCGTTTTGTAGATTGGTGCAACCCAACGGGCGAAAGGAGCAAACAATGATTAAATCTGTTTTGTTACCCATCGACGGTTCGCCGTACACCGAAGCCATTTTAAATTACGGCGAATATTTTTACAAAAAGTTCGGTGCCTTCGTCCGATTGCTTTCTGTGGTGGACATTCGCTTGTTCGATTGGAGCGTGGCCACCAGTGCCGATAGCTTTGTACCCATTCTGCCTTCGGCCGAATTTCAGGAAGAATCACAAAAAATTCAGGATGAAAAAGCGCAAAAAGTCATCGAAAAGGCCTCACAAATTCTGGACAAAAAAAAGGTGGCCTACGAAGTCATCAAGATTTCCGGCATTCCGGTGGATGAAATTTGCCAGTACGCCAAAACAACCGATCTGGTTGTCATGGGTACTCGCGGCGAATACGAACGCTGGAGCGGCAAACTGTTAGGTGCCACGGCCGAGGCGGTAACACGGCAAATCGCCAAACCAGTCATGCTGGTGGACAAAACGTTCGTGGATTTCAAACAAATTCAATGCGGTTACGATGGTAGTATTACGGCCAATCATGCCCTGCAAATGGCCGCCTTTTTTGCCAAAACGCTGAATTTACCCCTGAACGTGATTGCCGTTTTCGATTCCGAAGACGAGGCTCAGGCGGTATTGCAGGAAGCGGAGAAATATTTGGTGCCTTATCAAATTAAATTTCATCTGAAACATGAAAAGGGCAATGTGGAAGAAGTGCTCATTGCCGAACAAAACAATGCCTCCGTGCCGTCATTGATGGTTATCGGCGGTTACGGCAAATCGCGCTTAACCGAGGCGATTTTGGGCAGTACCACCGTGCATGTGATGCGCAAAGCGGCCAAGCCGATTTTGCTGGTAAAATGAAAACAATCTCAAAACACGGAAACGCAAAAGGAGAGTGATTTTAATGAAGGAAAAAATGGAACAATCGGTGAACAAGCTGCGCGAACAAGTGGCCAATATGGAAACGGGTTCTGCGATTAACAAATCGGAAATGGCACAACTGGTCGACGATTTGCACCATCACCTGGAGCACCCGGAAGATCGGGAACATTTGAAAGGCCTTACCGAGAAGATTCCGGAATTCATCGCTAAACTGGAAGCCGAACATCCGGGCATTGCCGAAACATTGAATGAAATCATGGTAATTTTAAGCAACATGGGCATTTAGCCTTTTAGGCCGGAACTAAAAAGGTTCCGGCTTTCTTCCCTCAAAATGCGCCTTCCTAAAAAATGAGAAGACCGATTTTTGCATTGGGTCACAACCCGCTTTTTAAATTTCCTTTATTCTCTAAAAATTTCAAACCATTCATTTTTTAAGGAGATGTACCATGCGTCTTGCCTTACCGCGTTTTTTTGTGTTTTTAGCTTTGAGCATTTCATTGGTTTTTGCCGGCAATTTTTGGCCGCAATCCCATTTAATTAAAGACAATGTAAAAGAATATTCTACGCTCAAAGCGGCATTCGGAAGAATGGATGAGAAAACAGGTGTCTTTCGTTACCATTACAATCTGTTCGAACCGCAATACACGGGTACGGCCGAAGAAATCGCCCGGGCTTATCTTAAAGATCACTTTAAGGAGTACGGCGTGGATGCCCTGACCAATACGCTGAAAACTCTGCGCGTGCGTCAAACACCCGGCGGTTTTCATGTCTTTTTTCAACAGGTCATCAATAACATTCCTGTGTACGACGGGCGCATGGTAGTTACGCTGGATGCCCACAAAGCGGTAACCTTTGTGGCCAGTCATTATCGTCCCACGATTCGGGCGCGCCAACTGCAACCTCAGATTTCCGGTGATCGGGCTATCCAGATAGCACGGGATTATCTGAATGTGCAGGGTAAACTTTTGGGAGAGCAAAAGGCCGAACTGGTCTGGTTCGAAAGCAAAGATCGTGGTACGGAGCTGTGCTGGCGCGTGCAGGTTCCTACGGAGGATCCGATGGGTGATTGGGAAGTGCTGGTCAATGCGCTGGACGGACGAATTAGCAATGTGAAAGACTGGGAAATGTTTCATGAAGGCAAAGGCCTGATCTTTAATCCCGATCCGCTGACCACTGCCGGTGTGGATTATGGCGGTGCGTACAAAGACAATAACGATGCCGATTCCGATGCACTCAATGATCAGCGGATGGAAGCCGTGCTGCGCGATATTAGCTACGTGAATGGCAAATATGTCCTGAAAGGCCCGTACGCCGTACTTTCCGATGAAGAAAGTCCCGCGGACAACTTCCCGGAATTGGCCGATTCTTCGCAGTTCCGTTACACGCGTAGTCAACAAGAATTCGAAGACGTGAATGTGTATTTCCACATCGATCTTTCCACCCGCCATTTGATTGAGGATTTGGGCTACGACGAACCCAAACAGCACGAATTCAAGGTTGATCCGCACGGACTGAATGGCGATGATAATTCGCATTACATGTCGTCATCCAACTATTGTGCCTTTGGCGAAGGCGGCGTTGACGACGGTGAAGACGCCGATGTGATCTGGCACGAGCACGCCCATTCTTTCCAGACCAATTTAACCGGAGGCATGTCGTACAGCGGTGAAACCATGTCGTTGCAGGAAGGTAGTTCCGACTACTGGGCTGCTTCCTATTCCCGCATTACCAATTCCTTCCATTGGGGCTATGTATTCAACTGGGACGGCCACAACGAATTTTGGGCCGGGCGGCGCTGCGATCTGGATTGGGTGTACCCGGACGATTACGTGAGCGGACACGACGGCGGCCAGATTTGGTCTTCGGCTTTGATGGATATCTGGGGCGATTTGGGACGATACATCACCGATCGTTTGTTTATTGAAACGCACTACATTTGGGGGTACGATCCGGGCCTGCAGGATGCCGCACAGGCTTACATTCAGGCCGATCGCAACCTGTACGACGGAGAACATCTGACGGTGATCGTAAATCATTTCGACGAGCACGGTCTGGTCAATAAAGAAGATTACATCGCAACCATCGAACACGATCCTCTCAAAGATACCGATGATTACAGCCACGACTACCCTGTGGTGGCTAAAATTTACCCCGGCCCGACCCCCCTGGATACGACCAGATTCTGGGTAATCTGGGGTGTGGATACTCCGACCGATACACTGAACATGCACGCCACGGGCAATCCCGATGAATATCAGGCCAATATTCCTCCGCAGGGTAACAATGTAACGATTGCCTATTACATTGCCGTGGTCGATACCCAGTCGCAGGTTACATACGATCCGCCCAACCCTCCGGACAGCGTGTTTACTTTTCATGTGGGACCCGATACGGTAAATCCGCAAATTTCACACACGGCGCTGGGCGACCAGATGATCGACAACTGGCCGGCAACGGTTAGCGCTACCGTAACCGATAATTTTGGCGTGGACACGGTAATTTGCTACTATTCTGTTAACAACGACTCGTTAAATAAAAGCTTTGCCCTCCTGAATACCGGCGGCGATGACTATTCCGCAGATTTCCCCATGAGTGTACAGGTGGGCGATTCGGTCTTCTACCGCATTAAGGCCGTCGATGTTTCCGATAATCAGAACGAAACGCAAAGCCCCGAAAACGGCTATTATGCCTTTGCGATTATTCAGAGTAAAGGAAAAATCTTAATTGTTAACGACGATCCTGACAATAAAGAGACAATTGACGACCGGGGAGAAGAAGCACGCAGTAAAGATGCTTACGGCAAATCGGCGCAGAGTATTGCCAGCTATTTGCAGGAAATGGGTTACGAAACAGTAACGGTTACGGTGAGTGCGGCGCTCGATACCGATTTTACCCATTACGATTTGATTATTTCTTCCAGCGGAGGCAACACCTCGCCGGTTGCCGATGAAAACTATCGTACAAAGCTGGAAAACTGGGTGAGCGATTCGACTCACAAATTGCTTATTGAAGGGGGAGAAGTTGGCTACGATGCTTTGAAATCTCCGGGATATTCTTCGTTTGCCCAGAATGTGCTGCATGTCCAAAACTGGCGTACGGACAATGCCGGTGCATTGAATTTGCGTTCTGAATACACGAATCATCCCTTGGTAACCACACCGAACGCATTGCCGGGCAGCATGAATATTTCTTATTCCGCGTATGGCGACGAAGACGCACAGGATCCGATTGCACCGGCCTACGTGGTGTACGGAACCAATTCGTATCCCACCTCGATGGGAATTCTGGTTTACGATCCCGATGCCGACACGACCTCGGCGCAAACGGTTTACTTCGGGTTTAATTTCGACGCGATGAGCGATCAGGACGTGGCCAAACAGCTTCTGGAAAACACGGTAAGTTATTTACTGGCCGATCGCGCGCGCGGTGTGATCGAAGGCTACGTGGATATGACCGATAAAGAGGATGACAGCGGTGTCGCGGTTTATTTAAGCGGAGACCGAAACGATACCACCTTTACCGATGCCAGCGGATACTACGCCTTTACGGGGTTGGCACGTGGTTCTTACTCCGTAAAACCGTACATGGAAAACTACAATAATTCTCCCGATTCCGTCGAAAATATTTCGGTGGATCAGGATACGGTATCCAACGTGAATTTTACATTAACGCCTAAAACTTCGGCGATTGAAGCAAACGGGGCTGTGCCGCGTTCGTTTGCCGTGGAACAAAATTATCCCAATCCTTTCAATCCGACTACGACCATTCGTTACCAATTGCCCAGAGCTTCCAAAGTGGTGGTAACGATTTACAGCACCACCGGTGCAAAGGTACGGACCTTGGTGCGTGCGCAGCAGGCGCCGGGCTACTATTCGGTAACGTGGGATGCGCGCAATCAGGCCGGACGAAAAGTGGCTTCCGGAATTTACATTTACCATTTTAAGGCCGGAGATTTCCAACAAGTAAAAAAGATGATTCTTTTAAAATAAACGGCAAACTTCATTCGCAAAAGGCATCCTGTGGTTTTTCAGGATGCCTTTTTGGTTTTGGAAGAGAATTCGGGAGCTCAAAACGGATGCATCTTTTCCAACCCCTTGTTTTTTATGTGAATAATGTGTAATATTTCAGTGGTGAATTATCGCTGATTGGAACGCGGAACGGGCATTGCGGAAAGATGAATGTTCTTGCATTTGCAAAAGCAGAGTTGAACGTCAGGGTAGACACTCCATTCCGTAACGGACGCGATTCTATCCGGGATTCATGCTTCCTTTGCTCTTTGGCCGTTTATGCAAACCGGCTGAATATTATGCAAAAAGCGGGGTGTTTTGAACGAATGAGCCAATGTTCGACGGAGCCTTGCTCATGAGCAGTATTTCGTAACTGGAAAATTTTAAATGATCTGTGTGAAATAGATATTTGCAAAGAATGGGGGAGTTTTATGGATGAAAAAGCCTATCAACGTTGGAAAGAAGAGGTAGCGAAGGCCAAAACCAGAGACGCCAAGTTTATTACAGCCTCAGGTGAACCGGTGGAGCTTATGGGTACGCCGGACATGCTGAAAGATTTTGATTATGATCGCGATCTGGGATTTCCCGGGCAATTCCCGTTTACCCGGGGCGTGCATGCCAACATGTACCGCGGCCGCTTGTGGACCATGCGTCAGTTTGCCGGATTCGGAACGCCCGAAGATACCAACGCACGCTTCAAATATTTGCTGGAAAACGGACAAACCGGGCTTTCCGTCGCTTTCGATTTGCCCACCTTAATGGGACGCGATGCCGATGATCCGTGGAGTGAAGGAGAAGTGGGCGTGTGTGGAGTGTCGGTCAGTTCGTTACGCGACATGGAAATTCTTTTTGATGGCATCCCGCTGGATAAAGTATCTACCTCGATGACGATTAATTCTCCGGCTATCATTCTATTGGCCTTTTATGCTGCGGTGGCCGAAAAGCAGGGGGTAAGTCAGGAGAAGTTACGGGGAACCATTCAAAACGACATCCTCAAAGAATACATCGCGCAGAAAGAATACATCTTTCCGCCACAGCCGTCCATGCGCATTATTGTGGACATGATCGAATATTGTACCGAACACATGCCTTTGTGGAATACGATTAGTATTAGTGGCTATCACATTCGCGAGGCGGGTTCTACCGCTTTGCAAGAACTGGCCTTTACTCTGGCCGACGGTTTCGCTTACATCGAAGCGGCGCTGGAGCGCGGGCTGGATATCGATGCCTTTGCACCGCGCTTGTCTTTCTTTTTTAATTCGCATAACGATTTTTTTGAGGAAATTGCCAAATTCCGGGCGGCACGCCGCATTTACGCCAAACGCATGAAGGAAAAATACGGCGCGAAAAAGGAACGCTCGTGGATGTTGCGTTTTCATACTCAGACCGCCGGTTGTACTTTAACGGCGCAGCAGCCGGAAAACAATATCGTGCGTGTGGCCTATCAGGCCCTGGCAGCCGTTTTGGGCGGAACGCAAAGCTTGCACACCAATTCCATGGACGAAACACTGGCTTTGCCTTCGGAAAAGGCGGTAAAAATTGCTTTGCGTACGCAACAAATTCTGGCTTACGAAACCGGCGTTCCCCACACTATTGATCCATTGGCCGGCAGTTATTTTGTGGAAGATTTGACCAATAAGATGGAAAAGGGCGCGGAGGAATATTTTCGGAAAATCGATGAATTGGGTGGGGTCATTCCGGCTATCGAAAAAGGGTTCTTCCAGAAGGAAATCGCCCGTGCCGCTTACCAATATCAGGTGGAAATTGAAAACAAGGATCGTTACATCGTTGGGGTCAATGCCTTTAAGGATAAAGACGAAAAGATTGAAATTCCTCTGCTGCAAATTTCACCGGAAACGGAAAAGCGTCAGGTAGAACGCTTAAAACAGTTGAAGCGCGATCGCAACAATGCCAGGGTAGAAACGTTGCTAAAAGATTTAAAACAGGCGGCTATTGAAAATCAGAATCTGATGCCGGTGATTATTGAATGTGCCAAGGCTTATGCTACGGTTGGTGAGATGGTAAACACACTGAAAGAAGTGTTCGGAGAATATCAGGAACCGACGGACTTTTAGAAAATTTTTTGAATTTTGAATGAAAAACATTTGTTCGTTGGATTCCCGGCCAACGGACAAACCGACGTTGTTTGAAAACTGGCGAGGAGAGCAATGGAAAAGAAAATACGTGTTTTGGTGGCCAAGGCCGGTCTGGACGGGCACGACCGTGGCGCAAAAGTGGTGGCATCGTTTTTCAGGGATGCCGGGTTCGAAGTAATTTACAGCGGGTTGCGTCAAACGCCGCAAATGATTGTGGATACCGCAATTCAGGAAGATGTGGACGTAATTGCCATTAGCATGCTTTCGGGAGCACACATGACAATTTTCCCCAAGGTATTGGATATTATGAAAAAGAATGGCATGGATGATGTTCTGCTCACCGGTGGGGGCATTATGAGCGAAGAAGACATCAAGAAACTGGAAGAAATGGGCACCGGACGTTTGTTCGGCCCGGGCAGTTCCCTGACCGAAGCAGTAGAATACATTAAGGATTGGTACGCAAAAACAAGAGGCGCTAAGGAAAGCTGATCCTTGGCGCTTTTCAAATTTTAACGGTATGGAGTTGAGAGTAAAATTTTAGTTATGAGATTGATTCTAACAAGTATCTTACGAACTAAATTTGTTGATTTTTATGGATATAATAAGGCATGACGTTATTGCATTTGAAGAGAAAACTTTGACAGATTAAAAAATTTAGAGATTTATATGTGATGGGCAGCTCAAAAGAATTTATTCCCGTCCCCCTTCCGGTGACGTATGATTTTTCGTCAAATGAAATTTTAAAGACCGTAATAGAAGCTAACAAAGCACTTGCGGAATTAAAAGGGGTTGCTTTGACCATCCCTAATCAGAACATATTATTAAACACATTGGTTTTGCAGGAAGCAAAAGACAGTTCTGAAATCGAAAATATTGTCACAACTCATGATGAATTGTACCGAGCACTGGCCGATGCTAAAAATATTTCGAAAGAGGCCAAAGAAGTAAAGCAATATCGTGAGGCTGTTTATGTAGGATTTGAAAGTTTAAAAAAACAGAAAATTCTCACGGTCAATTTAATTCTACAAATCCAATCAATTTTATTAAAGAATGAGGCCGGTATTCGAAAATTGCCGGGAACGGTGTTAAAGAATGATAAAACTGGTGAAGTCGTTTTAGTGCCCCCACAGAATTATCAAACAATTCTGAGGCTACTTAAAAATCTTGAGCAGTATATTAATGATGATACAATGCAAGATTTGGACCCTACCATTAAAATGGGGATTATTCATTATCAGTTCGAAAGTATTCATCCTTTTTATGATGGAAACGGCAGGACAGGGAGAATTATCAATATTTTATACCTGATTTTAAAGGAATTATTGGATTTACCCATTTTGTATTTAAGTCGCTATATTATTCGCAATAAGTCCAATTATTATCGTCTCTTACAAGAAGTACGAACAAAAAACAACTGGAACGACTGGACTCTTTTTATGCTTAAAGGGCTTCGGGAAACAGCAATGGATACCATACAAATTATCCATGAAATGCGGAAAATGATGAAAGAGACCAAAAATATCATCCGTGAAAAAGAAAGAGGAATTTATAGTAAAGATTTGTTAGAAATTTTGTTTTATCATCCATACACAAAAATAAAGTTTTTAGAATCTCATTTAAAAATACATCGCCAAACAGCTTCAACCTATTTAAAAAAATTGGAAAGATTAGGTTTGTTAACGGGAGTAAAATTAGGGCGAGAAATGTACTATATTAATAATCGCCTATATAATTTGTTTCGAAGCAAAACTTAAAAATTTTCAACACATAGTTCGTATATGTCGAAAATATCCGAAAATTTCGACATATTATTTTTTGGTGAAAAACAAGATTATGTTCGACATTTTTAACGTGCTAAAATGGAGAGTAATTTATACGCAGTAAGGATGAAAAACAAGGAAAGAAGAGTTCTGTGAATTGAGTGGTATTAAATTCGCTATAAAAAGGTGTATGGTAACTTTACATGAGGTTAGGATGAATAAATTGATTGCGCCTTTGGAATGGTAAGCTGATTGACAGAATGGATCAAAATAAAGAAATATTTGAAAAAATAATAGAAAATAAAGAATTTGGTGAATTGGTAAAACACGTGCTGTGCAAAGCGTGTACCGAAAATTAAATGCAGCCACTAAGTAGTTCCGAGGCTTGGTGTGAATCGTATTAACGAACCGAACGCATTTAAATCGCGTATTACGGACTGGCCGCTTGCCGAAAGGCCGCGGGAAAAACTTTTGCAGTTTGGACCTGCTTCCATTTCCGATGCCGAATTAATCGCCATTTTACTGGGGCAGGGAACCTCCCGAATGAATGCCGTGGAATTGGCCAAAATGCTGTTGCGTACATTCGGCTCCTTGGAGGCCCTCAGCAACGCTTCTCTGGCCGAACTGCAACAGGTAAAAGGCATCGGGCAGGCCAAAGCGGTGGCGTTGATGGCCGCGTTTCAGCTTTACCGTAATTTGCAAAAGGAAATGGCCGAGCGCGATTTGATCGTGTTTAACGATCCGCAGAAGGTGGCAAAAGCTTACCAGCCGGTGTTGGGACATTTAAAGCAAGAAACCTTTTACGTGGTTTTGCTGGATAAGCAACTAAGACGCATCCGCGATTTTCCCGTAACCCGGGGAACACTGGATGCCTCGCTGGTGAGCCCGCGGGAAGTGTTTCGTCCGGCGGTTAAATTTATGGCCAAAGGCGTTCTGGTTTTGCACAACCATCCTTCGGGGAATGTGCGGCCTTCGCAGGCAGACATCGAAGTTACCAAACGCCTGCAGCACAGCGGACAAATTCTGGATATTCCGTTGTACGACCATTTGATTATTACCTTTGACGGTTATTACAGTTTTAAAGAAAACGGCTTGATGTAGTGAACGTATTGGCGCAGCGGTCAATGCGGAAAATGGCATGAAGAAGAAATAATTGGACGAACAACTCATAACGAACGATAGGGGGGCGCATGGCTCATCAAAAAAATATGCTCCAACTGATGAAACTTCGTGAACTGGCATTAAAAGGTGGCGGCGAAGAACGCATTAAAAAACAACACGAAAAAGGTAAACTCACCGCACGTGAGCGTATCGATATTTTGCTGGATAAGGGCAGCTTTGTGGAAATGGACATGCTGGTACGCCATCGTACCACCGATTTTGGTATGGACAAACAGCGCATTCCGGGCGATGGGGTGGTAACCGGTTACGGGTACATTAACGGACGCCTGGTGTTTGTTTTTTCTCAGGATTTTACCGTTTTCGGGGGCAGCCTTTCCGAAATGCACGCGCAAAAAATCATCAAGATTATGGATCAGGCCATGAAAGTCGGTGCTCCGGTGATCGGCCTGAACGATTCAGGTGGTGCGCGCATTCAGGAAGGGGTGCGCAGCCTGGGAGGCTATGCCGAAATCTTTCTGCGTAATACTCTGGCTTCGGGTGTTATCCCGCAAATTTCGGCCATTATGGGGCCCTGTGCCGGCGGTGCCGTTTATTCTCCGGCCATCACCGATTTTGTTTTTATGGTCGAACGTACCAGCTACATGTTTGTAACCGGCCCTAATGTGGTAAAAACGGTAACCCACGAGGACGTTTCATCGGAAGACCTTGGCGGCGCTTCGGCGCACGGCAGCAAGAGCGGGGTCAATCATGTGACCTGCAAGAATGATGTGGAATGTTTGCAACGCATTCGCACACTGCTCGATTATTTGCCTTCCAATTATCTGGAAGATCCTCCCCGAAAAGAAACCGGAGATGATCCTAATCGTGTGGATGAAATGCTGGATGATCTGATTCCCGAAAACCCCAACCAGCCCTATGATATGCACGATGTCATTCAAACGGTAATCGATAAAGATTCATTTTTCGAGATTCATGCCGATTATGCCCCTAACATTATCGTCGGATTTGCCCGCATCGATGGGTATTCTGTAGGCATTGTGGCCAATCAGCCCGCGCATTTAGCCGGCGTACTGGATATTGATGCCTCCGTAAAAGGAGCGCGTTTTGTGCGTTTTTGCGATGCGTTCAATATTCCCATTATTACATTCGAAGACGTACCCGGATTTTTGCCCGGAACAAATCAGGAATGGGGCGGTATTATTCGGCACGGGGCCAAGTTGCTGTATGCCTATTCCGAAGCAACCGTGCCCAAAATTACCGTGATTACCCGCAAGGCATACGGCGGGGCCTACGATGTGATGAGTTCCAAGCACATTCGCGGCGATGTGAATTTGGCCTGGCCCAGTGCGGAAATTGCCGTGATGGGGCCCAAAGGCGCGGCGGAAATTATTTTCAAGAAGGAAATTTCCAACACCGAAGATCCGGAAGCAATGCTGGCGGAAAAGGAAAAAGAGTACCGGGAAAAATTTGCCAACCCGTTTTTGGCGGCAGAAATGGGCTACATCGATGAGGTCATCGAACCGCGTTTTACCCGCAAACGGATTGTGCAGGCCTTGCACATGCTGGAAAACAAGGTGGAAACAAATCCGGCAAAAAAACATGGAAATATTCCCTTATAATTTGTAAACTTGCATTTCGAATGAATCGCAAAGAAGGACGAAGGGGCTTTGGACAGGGCTAATTATTATCAGGGAAAGTTTCGGGCAGCGGACAAGGTGACGGTGCTGTATCAATTGATTATTTCTGTAATCATTGTGTTTAATTTTTCGAGAGTGCCTGACGCACGGTTGTTTATTAGCCTGCATTTGGCGGTAATGACCTTTATTTTGATTCTGCCTTTCTTGGGTTCCAACAAATTACTGAATTGGCTGCGTACCTGGAATCAAATTATCATAGTTCCGTTGAACTTTTTCGAACTTCACTATCTGGTACACAATGTGCGTCCCGTGGATATGGACGGCTGGTTGATCAAAATCGATCGGGCAATTTTTGGGCTGGATCCTACCGTGTGGCTGGAAAAAATTCAGCTTCCCGTTTTAACCGAATATCTTCAGCTTATTTACGTAACGTTCTATTTTCTCCCCCTTATTTTGGCTTTTCTTTTGTACCGACGTTCGCGCATGGAAGAATTTGACTATTTTGCGTTTATTATTGTGTTCGGATTTTACGCCTCGTATTTGCTTTATTTCGTGGTACCGGCCATTGGTCCCCGGTTTACATTGACGGAATTACACTCCCAACCGCTAAAAGGGCTATGGCTAACTCCCTACATTCAACACACACTCAATACGCTGGAAAATATTCAACGGGATGCTTTTCCCAGCGGGCACACGGCCATGACGCTATTAACAATGGTATTTGCGTACAAATATCATCGCAAGTATTTTTACGTTTTATTGATCATCGGAACAAGTTTGATCTTTTCCACCGTGTACCTGCGCTACCATTACGTCGTCGACGTGATTGCCGGATTTTTACTGGCCTGGTTTGTTGTGGTGGCAGGACCGGTTTTTTACCGGGCATTAAATGTTTTGCCTTTTTTAGCCCCGGAAAGGTTAATTAGGCATGTGGTTAGAGAGTAACAAGGTTGTTCTTCGTCGGGTTGATGAAGATGACGACCAATTGGCTCGTTTGCAAAAGCAATTGCCGGAATGGCAAAATTTAAGCGAAAAAACGCTGTATCCCGCTTCCATGCCATTGGAGATAGGCTTTAAAATTGAGCATGCCGGAAAGGCTGCGGGCAGCGCAACGCTTACGAACATTCGCTGGTTCAACCGCAAAGCGGAAGTCCGCTTGTGGATTTTACCCGAATTTCGGGGAAAAGGGCTGGCGCGCACGGCGCTTTTTTTGTTGTGTGATCTGGCCTTTAATACATTAAATTTTCATCGGTTGGAGGCGGAAGTCTATTCATTTAATACACCTGCTTTACGGTTAATGCGCAAGGCGGGCTTTAAAGAAGAGGGGCGCCTTCGTGAAGCAAAATTTTTTAACGGGCGCTATTACGATATTATCCGTTTTGGCTTTTTAAGACAGGAGTATTTAAATTTAAAATCGCGCACTACTTAATGAGATAGAATTTAGTTATGATTGAAACTTTGATTTCATTAACCGCCATCGGCTTTCTTGCAGGCTTTTTCTTTTCTATGCCCGTGGCGGGACCTGTAAGTATTTTAGTGGTTTCGTTTACTTTGCACAATCATCGTCGCCGGGCTATGTTTACGGCGATCGGAGCGGCCGTGGTGGATTTTTTGTACATTTTCATCGCGGTATTTGGCTTTACAAAAATCATCATTCGCTTTAATTACAGCATCCCTTACATTTTGATTCTGGGCTCTTTGTTCATCTTTTACATCGGTTACAAACTGTGGAAGACGCAGGTTCACTTTGATGCGGACGAGGAAAAAGTGGTTCTCAAAGGAAGACTTTTTGCGATGGCCAAGGGGCATCACAGCTTTTTAACCGGCTTCCTGGTCAATTTGCTAAACCCGACATTGTTCATGGGCTGGCTCATTTCTTCTTTTGTCATTTTGTCTTTCGCCGCTTCTCACGGGATTAATGTAGGGGGCATGGAGAAGATTTTTTACAAAAATGTGGAAGAAATGAACCACGCATCCAGTCCGCTGCTTTCTTCCGATGAAGAAAAGGACATCATTAAAAAATACAAAGCGACACCCGAGCAGGCCAAGCCAAGCCTGTTCTTCCAAATTTTGAACAGTTTGGCCTATGCGTTATCGGTTGCAATTGGCTCGGTGGTGTGGTTCTATTTGCTTTCGGGATTCTTGTGCAGGCACAAAGAGAAAATTTCCATTAAATTTTTTAACCATCTCATTCACGGATTGGCCGTACTGATGATTTTTCTGGGATTTTTATTGGTGATCGAGGCGGTTAAAATGCTGCACCTGTTCGGGTAGGGCAAAAAACGGAGGCATATCATGAAAGCCATTAATCCTAAAAATAATCAGCTTATTAGAGAATACGAAGAACATTCCCGAGACGATGTGCTGAATATTTTGCAGGCTGTGCAAGCCGATTTTGAGGCCTGGCGCAAAAGGTCGTTTTCCGAACGGGCGAAAAAGATGCACAAAGCGGCCGAAGTTTTGCGCGCACGCAAGGAAGAATTTGCCCGGCTGATTACCGACGAAATGGGTAAGATTATCCGCGAATCACGGGCCGAGGTGGAGAAGTGCGCCTGGGTTTGCGACTATTATGCCGACCATGCCGAAGAATTTTTGAAGAACGAGTACATCCCAACC
>Ga0256914_1000586_pt1:0-30000 | contig 35682 bp, 32 predicted proteins | sample HulkmetaG_FD_191571 | JGI IMG/M metagenome (GOLD analysis project Ga0256914, IMG submission 191571) | Hydrothermal chimney microbial communities from Main Endeavour vent field at the Juan de Fuca Ridge, Pacific Ocean - Hulk | ecosystem: Environmental > Aquatic > Marine > Hydrothermal... | reverse complement strand
TGTCCTAACCTTTGTAGGCGACTCAACAATTACAAGTCCTTTTTTCATGCAATACCACACTCAAACCATGTATCTATCTAATACTGTATTTACTGCCAGGCTGGCTGACAACCAAGCCCTTCAACTCGAGCCTGACAAGCAATGAATTCACTAATGCCACTGGCAGGCCACAATGTGCTGCTATATCGTCAATATGTTGGGGCTCTGCCTCAAGTTTGTCAACCACACATTGTTCATCCTCAGAAAGAGATGAAACTTTAACCGTATCCTGCGATTGGGCAAACCCTTTTTCAAAAAAAAATTCTCCAAGCTCCTCCATGATCTCTTCAATGGAGGAGACAAGGGCCGCACCCTGACGAATCAGCTCATGGCAACCAATACTATTGTAGGAATAGATATTTCCAGGCACTGCCATTATATCTTTGCCCTGCTCCATACCAAGATAGGCAGTTATGAGGGAACCACTTTTGGGGCCAGCCTCAACCACTATGATGGCTCTACCCAAACCGCTTATTATCCTGTTTCTGGTAGGGAAATTGCCAGGCTCAGGCTGTGTGCCCGGGAAAAATTCGGTTATGACAGCACCATTTTCGGCAATTTTTGCCTCAAGCTCCCGGTTTCTGGCAGGATAGACCACATCCAGCCCGCACCCCTTCACCGCTACAGTGGGGCCGCCTCCAGAAAGTGCGCCTTCATGCGCGGCAGAATCTATACCAAGGGCAAGTCCAGAAACAACAGTCCAACCCCTCTGGCACAAGCCTGAGGCAATTTCTCTTGCAACCCTTTTCCCATAGGTAGAAGCTTTTCTAGAGCCTACTATAGCCACTGACTTAAGGCCCAAAACGTCTTTTTCCCCTAGCCCGAAGAGTACTGGAGGCACCTGGGATATATTCAGGAGGTTTGGTGGAAACTCGGCATCGTGCATGGTCAAGAACCATCCATCCATCAAATCAAGACGCTTTTTCAAACGTTCCACGGCCTCGATATCAGGCCCTTCCAAAATATTTTTTATGGCCTTTGGGGGAAGAGACTTTATGGATTGCAAGTCAGAGGCGGAGCTATTCCATACTTCCTGTGGGGAAGAAAACCTCTCGACAAGCCTTGAGTATAAGATTTTCCCAATACCAGGCACTTGCATTAAGGCCAAAGTAGCGTCCTGTTTCGACAGCTTGGAGCGCATTTTCTCTTATTTTTTTGCTTTCTTTTTCCAGGGACCGCGGATTTCATGCACAAGAGCCCCAAAAATCCCTTATTCAGCCAATGGTTCCATTGTTGCCCATTTTGGGATAAGTTTACCCTATGGCCTCTTTCGGTATTTTTCTACTTTCTCAAAAATATGTCTTGTTGAAAACATGGCCTCGAACCAAGACAACTTGACGAATTTCACCAATTCACTTGCCTCTTTTCTCGATTTTCTTGCAGCAGAAAGAAACGCCTCCTCTCATACCATTTCTGCCTATAAACGTGATGTGAATGAATTCCTGCAATTTCTAAGCCCAGGCAAACCTGAAAACATGACACCCACAACGAAAGATGTACGAAAGTGGCTTGCGGCATTGAGCAAAAAAGGGCTGAAGAGAACATCCATCGCCAGGAAACTGTCATCGGTCCGCGCCTTTTTCAAATATCTCTTCAGGATGGGTATCGTACATTACAACCCTGCTGAGGCTGTCTCGTTTCCAGTAAGATCCAAGCCTCTACCCCAAAACCTCACAATCAGCCAGACTGTCCACATCATAGAAGAGACCATGGCAAATGACTTCAAAAGCATTCGCGACAGAGCCATATTGGAGCTCCTTTACAGCACAGGGATGAGAGTCAGCGAGCTGACAGGACTAGACATTGACAAGGTCAACCTGTCACTTGATACCGTAAGGGTAATGGGCAAGGGCAGAAAGGAAAGGATCATACCCTTTGGTTCCAATGCCAAGGTCGCCATTGAGAGATATCTGCCAGAAAGAGACACCCTTATCAAAAGGCTGTCTAAGCGCGAAGAACAGGCATTTTTTTTAAACAAAAACGGAGGCCGCCTTTCCCAACGCAGTGTTCAACGCATAGTCTCATCCTCTGCCTTGAAGGCGGGAATATATGCCCATGTAACCCCTCATGTCTTCAGACACACCATGGCCACACACCTTTTGGAAGCAGGTGCCGACTTGAGATCCATCCAGGAACTTCTGGGCCACTCAAGTGTTGCTACCACGCAAAAATACACCCACCTCGACATGAAAAGCCTCAGGAAGGCCTTTGAAAAGGCACACCCCCGAGCCTCCAAAAAGAAAACAGACTAATGTAGCAAAGGCGATTTTATTTTATACAAAAGCACGATCCGCAACCCTAACAAAAAACAGCACCCATTGCATTTTCTTAACCTTTGGTGATTTTCATGCTAAGTTGTATCTGGCCAATTGATCAAGATGAGAATTTGACATATCCAACTCGTTTATAAAAAACTTAACTTATCTAAGCCTGTCAAACGCTTCTTTCCAAGACAACAGCGATCTCAGGCCGCGATAAAGAGGCTAGAGAGGACTCAGGAGGCCTTGAAATTATGGACGACATGAACAGACCCCAAATCCCACCGGCATTGGAGCACTTGAGGGCCTCAAGACACCAACTTAAGGCCTTGGGGCCACTACTGATAGTGGTTCTTGTTGCTATTGTCCTGTGGAATTGCTGGTACACCGTGGAACCAGAAGAGGTTGGACTGGTGCTTCGATTTGGAAAATATATTGATGAGACCCAGCCAGGCCTTCATTTCAAGCTTCCAGATCCAGTTGAAACCGTCATAAAGGTCCCAGTACAAAGACAGCTAAAGGAAGAATTTGGATTCCGGACAGAGATGCCTGGGGTTCGCACGCGATATTCCGTCCAGAACTTCGAACACGAATCATTGATGCTTACGGGAGATCTCAACGTTGCTGTAGTGGAGTGGATTGCACAATACAGGATAAGGGATCCTTACAAGTTCCTATTCAAGATAAAGGACCCCAGACAAACATTCAGGGACATGAACGAAGCCATCATGAGGGAAGTTGTGGGAGACAGAACTGTCACAGATATCCTCACCACAGGACGCCAAGAGATTGCAGATGAGGCCAGAAAAAAACTTCAGGAACTGTGTGATCAATACGAAACAGGCATAGTTGTAGAGCAGATAGTCCTTCAGGATGCCAACCCGCCCGATCCGGTTAAGCCGTCATTCAATGAAGTCAATCAGGCGCAGCAAGAAAAGGAGAGAATGATTAACGACGCCTGGGCCGAATACAACAGGATTATTCCAAAGGCCAAGGGGCAAGCCCTTCAGACCATCCAAGAGGCCAAAGGCTATGCGGCAAACCGGATTAACAGGGCGCAAGGAGACGCTAAGTACTTCCAGGAGATCCTGCAGGCATACAGAGAAGCCCCTCAGGTCACGAGACGGAGGCTATATCTCGAGGCAATGGATAAAATCTACGGCAGTATCACAAGAAAGATCATCGTGGATGAATATGTAAAGGGAATTCTTCCGTTGTTGTCTCTGGACAAGAAGGTGAAACCATGAAGATATTTTCAGGCATCTCCATAATTATCTTGATACTTGCCGCAGCTCTTGTTGGTGGCACTTTTTATACTGTCAAGGAATCCCAACAGGTTATAATCACCCAGTTTGGGAAACCCATCGGTTCTGCAATAATAGAACCGGGACTACACATGAAACTGCCATTCATTCAACAGGCCAACTATTTTGAGAAGAGATTCCTGGCATGGGATGGCGAGCCCAACCAGATCCCTACCAAAGACAAGCGGTTCATATGGGTTGACACATATGCAAGGTGGAGGATCGTGGATCCCCTCCTATTTTTTCAAAGGCTCAGGAACCAGCGCATAGCACAGAGCAGATTGGACGACATTCTGGATGGCGGCACCAGGAATGTCGTTGCGAACCACCGGCTCATCGAGCTAGTGGAAAGTGGCCTTGATAAGAACAAACTGAGAGAGAAAGGCCTTGAAAAGATCAAATATGGAAGGGAAAAACTCGCCAAAGAGGTCCTGTATCAGGCTGCTCCCAAGGTAAAAGACCTAGGCATAGAGATCCTGGACTTCCGTTTCAAGAGGATCAACTACGTGGAAGAGGTGAGAAAAAAGGTCTATGCCAGGATGATAGCAGAAAGAAAAAGGATTGCTGAACAATACAGGGCTGAAGGAGCAGGTGAGGCGGCACGCATAGCAGGCGAAAAAGACCGTCAGCTCAAAACCATCACCTCGGAGGCATACAGGACCGCAAAGGAAATAAAGGGAAAGGCAGAGGCAGAGGCATCCAGAATATATGCAAAGGCATACCAGCAGGATGCAGAATTCTTTGACTTTCTCAGAAGCCTTGAAACCTATAAGAAGGCCCTTAGAAAGGATACCACCTTGGTCATTTCTTCAAAAAGTGAGCTCCTTAAGTACATGTCAAACATACAAAAGAAGCGCAACTCTCCTTAGGTGTCAGGAGCCGACACATAGAAACGTCAATGGCCCTTTCCCAGCTCGCTGGCGGGGATAGGGCCATCTTAAAAAAACTCACATCAAGAACAATGAACCAAAAATGGGCGCAAATGGGCAATCATCCACGTCCTTCTCGGTTAGGCCTGCTGCCTTGAGTAGCACCTCTTGCCAGGAATGGCCTGGATAGATCGTAACAACCATGTGTGCTGCGCCCTTGCGTTTGCTTGTCTTGCAATCAGATTCCAAGGTTTGTTGAATTTCCTTGATGAGATTTGTGAGCTCTTCATGGGTATCAACTTCAAAGGGCTTATCCATGGCTCTTTCCTGCAAAAAATCCAGCAGCTTGGAAAAGGCAGGTCTCACCTTTTCTGGGATATTGGGATCACAAGAATTTTCAGGATGAAATGGCATGGGAAACCTGGCCACCTCGACACAAGGTTGGCCCCCAGACAAGGATTCATATGCGGAATCCATAATATCTTTTATGGATATGCTTTCCCCAAGGGGCCACGATGATTCCACTTTCCCACCTGCAAAAAAGGTCCTTATCCAGGCCCTGAGCCTTTCCTTGGCTTTGTTAAGAGGCTCTATAAAAAAGGTGGTTGACGCCTCCCTACTATGGACGCTTAACCCTTCCACCAACTGGGATATCCGTGATTCGTCCATTTCTACTTGCTCCAGCTCCTTGTCCAGTTGATCCATCCTCTGGTCGGCATCCATGGAGAGCCTGAGAAAAAAACGGGAGGCCATCAAGATATCTTCCTTGTTGCCTCCCTTTATCGCGCCTATTATGCCCTGAATATCCTCGTTTTGAGAGCCCATCAAAGCTGAGTACAGGGTTTCAAAGCCCGTATTTCCTCCAAGCCCCATCTGTTCACCCCAAGTCTCAAGGGCCTTCAAACCATTTTTAAAGTCATCGAGCTTTTCTCCGAGAGGAGCTGCCACCACTGGCACCACTCGCATGGAGTTGATCTCATCCTTCTCACTCACAAGCTCTATACTATCTTCAGACGGTGCCAAGACATGTACCTCTTCCAAAAAGATGGAGGCTGCCACAGCTGTCTTGTATCTCAAATAACTCGCTGGATATAACAATGCGCTTAATGAGGGCATATCTATTCTCCTGTCAATATTAGTGAATATGCTTGGCTGAATCAGCCTTTTTCAAGATACCCGAAAAAGTTGACTATTCACATTTATATATTAAATTTCTAAATGAAATAGTATATTTTTGATTCAAACAATCTTATAGCTGCCGAGGGCCGCATCAACAAACAACCTTGACAGTTTATCGATTCTACCATGAAGAGTAGAGAAGCTGAACAGATGAAAAAGACACAAGATTCTAAAAACATACGCGGCTCTTCTTTCCTAGGCTATATACCCAAATTTTTGAGGCTAATAATAAATCTCTTGCGGGACCCTAGGGTATCTACCACTGACAAGGCCATACTCGGGGCAACGGTTGCTTACCTTCTAAATCCCATCGACATCGTGCCCGATTGGATTCCATTTCTGGGCCTCGTAGATGACGTATATCTCATTGCGCTCGCCCTCCTTAGGTTACTGCTAAGAACCGATGCAAAGGTGCTGAACCAATACTGGGATGGGCCTGAGGAACTGATACCCGTTCTGAAACAGACTGCTGAGTGGGCAGTGGTCTTTCTGCCAGAAAAGGTCAGAAAAGCCCTCTTGGCAAAAATAGAAAGAGAAGAAAAGACCCGATAACACAATTATGATCTGGGGAAAATCATGGCAGCAATAAAAAACCTTGAGGTAGATCTTCCCTGCGGCATATTTTACAACCTTACCAACCTGATCCTCGATCTCAACGGGACCCTTACAGTGGACGGCCATTTCATCGAAGGAGTATTGCCCAGGCTCCGCGAACTGTCCCAATTTCTCAACATCTTTATCTTGACAGCAGATACCAATCAGACGGTAGATGAAATCACTCCTCTGTTTCAGGATACCGACATCAAGATTCACAAACTTGAAAGTGGCAGGGGTGATATTCAGAAACTGTCTTTCCTGGAAAAGATCGGAAGGGAAAAGACCGCTGCAATAGGCAATGGCACCAACGACGCCCTCATGTTGCGGGAAGCGGCCCTTGGGATATGTGTCCTCGGCCCAGAAGGTGCTGCTGTGGATGCAATACATGCCAGCAGAGCGCTTTTTCTCAATATATGTGACGCCTTGGATATATTCGTAAAGACAAACCGGCTGATTGCCACGTTGCGCAAATAGCCAAGCCTGTAGCAATTCCATTGCCTGACATCAATCCTCAACAGAAAAAGATCAAACTGACCAGCTTGGCGACAGCTTCAGGGTGAGCTGCCAAGATAGGTCCGGAGGACCTGAATAACATCTTGTGCTCCTTGCCGCTTTCGGCCAACGACAATCTATTGCTTGGCATGGAGTCTGCAGCAGATGCCTGTATAATAAAAATCTCGGACGACATTGCCATTGTTCAGAGTCTGGATTTCTTCACTCCAGTAGTGGATGATCCCTTTGAATTTGGCCAAATAGCTGCAGCCAATTCCCTTAGTGACATCTATGCCGTTGGCGCAAGGCCCCTTTGTGCCATGAATATCGTTTGCTTTCCATTAAAAGAACAGCCTGGACAGATACTCAAAGAAATCCTCAGGGGCGGCGTCGAAAAGATACACGAGGCTGGCGCGCTTCTTGCCGGTGGTCACAGCGTCGAGGATAAGGAGCCAAAGTATGGCCTATCGGTAACAGGCATAGTGCATCCTGAAAAATTCTTTTCCAACAGGGGAGCAAGGCCTGGAGATGTACTTGTGCTGACAAAACCCATAGGCACAGGCATATTGGCGACAGCTCACAAGGCTGGACTCCTCCCTGATGACAGCCTCAAACGTCTGATCAATGTGATGAAACAGTTGAACAAGGTTGCTAGTGAAGCAATGAAAGAGGCTGGCGCACATGCTGCCACAGACATCACTGGATTCGGCCTTGCCGGCCATGCGCTTGAAATGGCCTTGGCAAGCAAATGCCGCATAGAGATAGAGACTGCAAGGGTGCCTATCTTCAAAGAGGCCCTGGAATTCATCAAAATGGGCATGATACCAGAAGGTGACTATTCCAACAAAAACTACTGTAAGAGGCTTGTGACCATCTCCAAAGACATTGATCCTGACCGGCTCGTCTTGATGTTCGACGCCCAAACCTCTGGAGGATTACTCATCTCCATCCATCCCCAAAAGTTGGATATCCTCAAAAGGCATCTTGAGGAGCATGGGCAGGATTTTGGCGTTATAGGGAGGGTAAAAGAGGGCGAGCCAGGAGTAGACATTTCCCCCTGACTCATCATTATCACATGGTCAAGCCCTCGTATGGGAGAGCAAGTCTTCTATAATCGGATCCAACTCGTCCTGATTCACCATGCCGGTTATCTTTTTTACGATTTTATGGTCTCTATCCAGTATGAAGGTAACGGGTAAGGCATATATGTTGCCGTAATCCCTTAAGACCTTTGTGGTGGCAAGGAGCACTGGGAAATTGAGTCCCAGTCTTTCTATAAATGATGGAAGCACCTTTTCAGGCTCATTGTCCACGGAAATGGCAACGACTGTAAAACCCTTTTTGCCATATTTCTCCTGGAGTTCAACAAAATCGGGCATCTCCATACGACATGGCGGGCAATATGTGGCAAAAAAGTTGAGCAACACCACTTTCCCCCTGTAATCTGACAGATTTACCGTATTGCCTGTAAGATTAAGGAGAGTGAAATCAGGGGCATGGGATTCATCGGCCTCCCCCTGGCATGCAGGAAGTAATGTCACCACAGTAATCATCAGCAACAGCAATATAGCCTTGTTCCAAAACATATCTATTCCTCTTTAAGACTTTCCATTTTGTCGATTAGCTCGGCCAGGAGCTCGGCTTCCTTTTCGAGAATGAGCTTACCCTTTTCAGACGACGATTTGGAAGGATCACCCCAGACTCCGCCTGGCCAATACCGGCGCTTGTTCCTCACAAGAATATACCTTGGAAATTCAGGGAATTCCCTTGGGCTCGTACCAGAAACAAGATCCGGCTTCAAATACATAACGAGGGAGGTCTCAACCTCTCCAGCATGGGAATCACCCTTGGTCTCCACCATTCCCTCAGGCAGTGCCGAAATAAGGTCCAGGATTGACAGGACTGCAAAACTGGCATCGGGAAGTTCTTCCATCAAGGTATCGGCAGAATCGAGTATGGTGGCCATGTGGGTGCCCCCCGCATGTCCGGAAATGAGGACGAAATTCCTGAGCCCCTGCCTGTACAATGACTTGCAAATATCCATGACCACAACCCTCAGAGACTGCGATGTGATTCCAACAGTACCTGGATGCTGGCTGGTACTACGGCAAAGACCGTACCACACCGGAGGCATTACGAAAACCGGCCTCAGGGACGCAGTACTCTTTGCAAGTTCATAGGCATGGAAGGTATCTGTTCCAAGCGGCAGATGCAAACCATGTTCTTCCACTGACCCAAAGGGCAATATCACGCTCTTTGTGCGGTGAAGGCCGTCTTCAAAGGCCTTCATGGTAATCTCCGTGACGATCATGGTAAAAGTTTAATTTCAGCTTCTTTATATGTCAAACATTCCTGGCGGCTATTGCCAGCCATAGAGGGAACCAAGACTTTCCTGATCGGTGAAGAACGAATGCAAATGGGGGTTTCCAGTATCCTTTGATCAATCTTGTCGTTTCTTTAGACTTGACTGTGGAGCCTCGGACGAATACCTTACATAAAATAGGATAAAAAAAATCTTCAATAATATTACACAGTACAAACGGAGACCATGAGACTAACACGTGCAGGCGAATATGCCATAAGATGTATCTTATACCTGACGGCCAAGGGAGAAGGCGTTCTCACAAGCAAAAAGGAGATAGCTGCTAGATGCGGAATTCCGCCACAGTTTCTTTCCAAGATAGCACAGGAACTGCAAAAGGCCAGGATAATAGAAATCAGACAAGGGCCCAAGGGCGGATTTATCCTTACCACCAATCCAGACAAACTCACATTGCTGGATGTAATCGAGGCCATCATAGGAGAGATCTATCTCAATGACTGCATTGCAAGACCCAATCAATGCACTGCGAGCCCCAAGTGCCCAGTACACCGGGTATGGAACAAGGCAAGAGAACAGCTCAGACAGACCCTAAATTCAGTAACCTTTAGCGAACTTGCCAAGGATCCCAGTTGTTTGCCTGATTTCAGGGAGAAATAGATCCTTCCCCTCTTGAGCCCAAAAATTTACCGGTGCCTATTCCTGCCGGAGGGCCTATGAAAATACTGGTAATAAATTCTGGAAGTTCCTCCATCAAATATAAGCTGTTTGATATGGAGGACATGAAAAGCCTTGCCAGTGGCCTAATCGAAAACATCGGCAAGAAGACGAGCAGTTTTCATCACAAAGACCCTTTGTCCGGATCTGACATAGAAAGGGATTTGCCTGTAACCGGACATAAGCAGGGCTTTACCCTCATGATGGATACGCTCCTGGAAACAGGTGCTATCACAGACATATCTAGCTTGTCTGCAATGGGGCACAGGGTTGTGCACGGGGGTAAAAGGTTCAAGGCACCAGTCCTTGTTGACAAAGAGGTCATGGAGACCATCAGAAAACTCATACCACTGGCACCGCTCCACAACCCGGCAAATCTGACAGGCATTGAAGCAGCCATGAAGCTTGCCCCAGACACCCCTCAGGTGGCTGTCTTTGATACTGCATTTCACCAGACTATGCCTAAAGAGGCTTTTCTTTATGCCTTGCCAAGGCATCTTTATGACAAATTCCATGTAAGACGTTACGGGTTTCATGGCACCTCCCACAGCTATGTTTCAAGGATAGCAGCCTCCTTTCTCAACATTCATACAGGACACATCAACTGCATATCCCTCCACCTCGGAAATGGTGCCAGTGCCACTGCCATAAAAAACGGTAATTCCATAGATACCTCCATGGGATTAACCCCTCTTGAAGGGTTGATAATGGGCACGAGAAGTGGAGACATCGACCCAGCCATCATATTTTATCTTGCTAGAGTGGCAGGCTTGGACATAAGAGAGATAGATCATGTATTGAACTTTGAAAGTGGCCTCCTCGGAATATGTGGAGAAAACGACATGAGGGCCATAACCCAAAAGGCAAAAAAAGGGGATCCCTTGGCTGAGCTGGCCATAGACATGTTCTGCCACCGCCTTAAAAAATATATTGGGGCCTATACGGCAATCCTTCAAAGGGTGGATTGCTTGATATTCACTGGTGGAATAGGTGAAAATTCGCAGCTCATCCGTTTAAAGACATGCTCTGGCCTCGAACACATGGGAATATTGATAGATCCTGAAAAAAACAGTAAGCCCTTGCCTGAAATAACTGCAATCAACAAGACGGATTCTCCAGTAAAGATCCTTGTGGCCCCAACAGACGAGGAACTTGAAATTGCAAGACAAACCCGGCAAGTTCTCATGGGACGGCATTGAAGACCATTTTGATCTGCATTCAAACCCTCTGCGGAAAGATATCCCCTGCTGGCTTTGGAAGTGCCAAGGACAGAAGTATCCTCGAAAAGGCCAGGGAACAGACAGATGCCACGCTTCTTGGTGCTGCTTCCCTGAGGGCGGGAGATCCAGAATTCAGGACATCTGAAGGCCTTCTGCCTGAAAAACGCCTACGCGCCATTGTCACACGTTCGGGCAATATCTCTCCATCAAAAACCATGTTCCAGACAGGACCTCGTCCTTTGATTTTCGCTACCCAGGCCAAGAATGCCTCCCTCAAGAAAAAATTTGGTACCAGGGCAGAGATCATCTCTGTACCAGAAAGCCATTCGGGCATGCTTTTGCTTCCGTCTGTCTTGGATCATCTTGCTAAACGGGGCGCAAAGAGTTGCCTCATAGAAGGAGGAGGCTTCTTGAATCACGAGGCATTGAGACAATGCGTAGTGGATGAACTATTGATAACAATCGCTCCAAAAATCATAGGAAAAGACGATGAAGTTTCTTTGGTTTCTGGCAAAGAAGCCTTGGGAAACCCCTTTTTGGAGCTCGAACTTCTGGCGTGTAGGCCAGAGGCTCAGACTGATGAAATATTTCTCCATTACCGGGTGTCCAGGAGGAAATAGACATGGAAAAACAAGAAATTGCCATATTGTATTCAGGGGGTTCAGACAGCCTGGCCCTATACGGCATGGCAATGGCAGGTTCTATCAACGACGTGCCAAAGGCAAGAGACATCCATCTTCTCCACATGTTGAATGGAATGGGACGGTTCCCGGATCTTCCCTTCAAGCGCTTGGAACTTGCCCGGAAAATTCTAGAAAACCAGATCCCGCTCCAGGAAGACATCCCTTTAACACACTATATGGAGCTAGACGTGGGACGGCTTTTCCAAGGTCTCTGGCTCGACAGGTATGAAGAACTCATGCCACATTTCAATGGGAAAAACCTTGTTTGTGTTGCTTGCAAGCTTGCCATGCATGCAAGGGCCATCATTTATTGTGTTTTAAATTACGTACCTCTTCTCCTTGCTGGCTATACGAAAAAACAATCCTTTTATCCTGAACAGACCCAAACATTTATGAAACGCATTGCAGCCATGTCTGAAAGGTTTGGCATTCACACCATCTTTCCCCTATTTGAAGAGTTCGACTCTGAACAGATCTCCAGACATTTCCTGGAGGATTTTGGGCTTCCTTCAACTGGCGGAGGAGAAAGAAAATGCCTTTTCTGCCAGACACTGACCACAGCGAGGGACCAAGATATTGCAGCCTATCTCGATGAGATGATACCAAGGGTGGAAAAATATATCGAACATCGCCTTTCTTTCAGGATAAAGAAGGCTGCCGAGATATTTCCGCCTGGCAGACCATGATCACCATCAGTTGTATTATTCCCGTAAGGAACAGAAGGGATCTCGTTGTTCGGGCCATAGATTCTGTCTTCAAACAAGATATTGAGGCCATCGAGGTCGTTGTTATAGACGATGCCTCGACAGATGGCACCTCCAAGGAAATAAAAAGGCACTTTGGAGAAAGGGTAACTATCCAAAATACCAAGCGGCCCCTTGGGCCTGGTCCAGCCCGGAATCTTGGCGTTAGCATATCCTCTGGGCAGGTTCTCATGTTTCTAGACTCTGATGACATATGGCTGAAAGGTCATTGCCGCCTTCTGCTGGATACTCTTGGGAATGGTTTTGACGTGGCCTACGGTATCACTGAGAACCTTGATGAAATAAATGGTAATCGATTTTTTATCCCAGAAAAGGGCACGCCCCCTTCAGGCTGCACCTATGGCTCCCTTCTCAGATGGTGCTTTCTTGTTCCGTCTGCCTTTGCTTTAAGACGAGAGACATTCATGAAATCGGGTGGATTCAAACCCTTAAGTCCTGGAGAGGACTGGTTCTTCTTTTTAGAACTTGCACGGCTCGCCCCCTTTGGATTTGTAAAAGAGGTGATAACATTGAGGCATCTCCATAATGGTAGTCTTTGCCGAACCCACTTTGATAGGAAATGGGTTGAAGTAATGGTGAAAAGCTTGAAAAAGGCGTCATTAACAGCAGGCTGCAGACAAAGCCAGGTCTCAAGGCTCGAAAACATTCTCTATTTGACCAAAAAGGATGGACACAAATGGCAAAGCGTTCAGGACTGGTACACAAACCTAAAGAGGCACAAGCTTCTTTAACCCCTGCAATCCCTTTGGCTACCCACCAAGCAGTGGTTGATACCTGTACGGATGTCCCAGAGATGGAACCAGCCTTTCCCCTGCCCTTGAACAGTGTAGGCATCTCATCCAAAACCGTATGGATTCAGCTACCTCAAGGCACCTTGCCCTTTGAAGCCGAAATCATGACGGATCTGCCAGGACGGTTCAGGGGAATCCACATGTCAAGGATGGAACACGCCATCTCGGCACTCTTTGACAAGCCCTTTGATGATATCAGAAACTATTCAGAAAGATTGTGTCAGCTTGTTCTTTCCGGGCAGAAGGGAAGCCAAGCCACGGTTTCCATAAAGGGAAAGATACCTTTGGTGACCAGGACATCTGTAAGCAATGAGATATCCACAGAAAGTGTCGATATATATACCAACACCCTAGGAGACAAGGCTGGCGGCCAGATCGAAACCTTCTCTACAATAGGCCTTTCCATAACGCATATAACAGCTTGCCCGTGCACCCAGGTCTACAATGCGGCATGCTTCAAAGAGGCGGATAACCATCCAATGCCCACCCATTCCCAACGCTGCACAACGACTCTTTGGGTTGAAGACCAGGAAAGAAAACTTTCCTTCAGCCACCTGTATGATTGCCTGAAGGCCTGCCTCCATATAAGCCAGGATCTTTTGAAAAGGCCAGACGAGGCAGAACTTGTGCTCAAAAGCCATGAAGAGCCTCAATTCGTAGAAGACGTGGTTCGCCTTGCTGCCTTTGAAGCAGCAAGGCAATTTGAGGGTCTAATTTCAGGAAACTCTAAGATAGTGATAGAAGCAGAAAGTCTCGAAAGTATTCACCAGCACAATGTAAAATGTGAATTGGCCTGCACGCTAAGCGAAATACTTGAGAAAGTACAATATTGAAACCTTGTTTAACTAAGTAGCATATTTGCCAATTCCATGAGTGTCTTCACTCCAAAACCCTTGGCGCCCTTCCCGAGGAAACCGAGGGGCTCTTCTTTAACACAAGGCCCAGCGATATCTATGTGAGACCACTTCAGCTCATCAGAAACGAATTTTTTCAAGAACAGGGCTGCCGTAATGGCCCCGCCCCACCTGCTGCCAATGTTTTTCATATCGGCTATGGTTGTCTTCAATTGGTCCATATATGGCATATGGAGCGGCATCTCCCAAAGACACTCTCCTACGTTTTCTCCAGCCTTTACTATGGTGCTATTGAATTGACGGTCTGATCCAAAAACACCTGCAATGTCCTCACCTAGGGCGACCACGCATGCCCCAGTGAGCGTGGCAGCATCCACTATCCAGTCTGGTTTCAGTTCCGAAGCAATGCACAGGGCGTCTGCCAGAATAAGCCTTCCCTCGGCATCTGTATTGTCTACCTGGACAGTCTTGCCATTTCGTATGGTAATGATATCTGTTGTATGAAAGGCGGAGGAGGATATGTCATTTTCCACAAGGGGTGTAATTACCGTCACCCGCATGGGAATCTTCAGCCTTGCCATAGCGCAAGCGGCCGCAAAGGTCATGGCTGCTCCCCCCATGTCGTACTTCATCCCTATCTGAGATTTGGCTGGCTTCAGACAGTATCCACCTGTATCCATCGTGACTCCCTTGCCCACAAGACACAGGTAGCCCTTTGCTTTTCTTGGTCTATATTCCCCAATTACCAGCCTGGGTTTGGAAGAAGCCCCCTTACCCACTGCCAGAATGCCACCACAGCCTTCCTTTTTCAGCCTTTTCTCATCCCACACAGTCACCTTGAGGCCGGCCTTTTTCCCCTCTGCTTGAAAGATGGCAGCTAGGGATTCTGGCTGAATCTCATTTGGTGGCTCATTGAGAATGTCCCGGGCAAAATTGACCCATTCGTACGTTTCGGCCCTTTGTTTCAAGCCCTTTTTCTCATCAGGGCCTGGATTGACCTCGAGCACACAGTGCACGGGACAAGGTTCTGCCTTCTTCTCCAAATATTTGTCAAACCTGTAACCTCCAAGCAGGGCAGCCTCCTGACATGGGCCAATAAGGCTGTGATTCGCCCTTGAAAGAAATATCACGACCCTCTTCAGATCTTCTTCTTCTGCATTGGAGATGGCAGATGAAACAGCCCTTTTTAACAGTTCTTCGGGGCTGACATCCTCATCGCTGAGCCTTATTGCACGAGCAACGTAACGTTTGTTCCTATAAGTTCCAGCGGCTATTGTGACGCCTTTAGCCTTTTCTCCAGGACATTTTGGCTCTGGAAGAAAACCTGGAACCTGGCCCTTTGAAAAGAGGGGCTCTTCTTCCTTGTCATAAAAAAAGAGGAGTAGGTCGTCGGCTTCAAACTTGAAACCTTTTTTCAAGATAAATTCAGAAGTTGCCATTTTCTTCCTCCTAACGATTACCGCAACATATGTTCCACTTGTTCATGCGCCAGCCTGGTAATCTCCTTTCTGTCAGAGGCACCTGAGCCGCCTGAAACCTCAATGGGCCTGCCAACCACCACCTCGACCTTTCCAGGACTGGCTATGAAGCTTCCTTTTTTTAGAATCTTAGAGCTACCCCTAATCGCGACTGGCACAACTGGACAACCTGACCTGACTGCCAGCATAAAGCCCCCTTCCTTGAACTCCTGCAGCCGACCATCAGGGCTTCTGGTGCCTTCAGGAAATATCACTATGGAAGCTCCTTCCCTGATCCTTCTGGCTGCCTCCTTCATGCTCTTGAGAGCTGCCCTTCCCCTGGCGCGATCTATAGGTATATAGCCCGCCGTCTTCATGGCAAACCCGAGAAGGGGTATCTTGAAAAGTTCCTTTTTCACTATGAATCTGAATTCCACTGGCAGTGCCTTATACAGGATGGGTATATCCATGAGGCTAGCATGGTTACATGCAAAGATCACCGGCCTGTCTGTGGGAACTTTATGCAGAATCTGCTTCGTCACCCTGACCCCGGCTGCTCCGAGCACCAAGGATGCCCAAAAACGAGCGACCCTGTGAGACGGTGTTCCAGAGCCGGTAATCAGGGATGCGGCAATGGCAAACGGACTACATGCCATGAAAGACAGAGGCAGAAACAACGGGAAAGTCACAGCTGTAATAAGTTTTCTCATGACACGATTTCAAAAAATTGAAAGGGACTGCTCCTTTTTCATCTATATTAAGACCTCTTTTTAGAAAAAAAAGATTTTTAACTCGGCACTGGCAGGCGATTTCTGTCCTAGGGAAGACCCTTCGTTTCATTCTGAAAAAAGTTTTCTACGGAAAAGATTTTCCTTTTGGGAAAAATTTTTCCACCACACTAAAAATCCTCTGTTTAAAGCCCAAACGGGCCTATAAAAAACAAAATGGCGGCCCATAATTTAGGTACGCTTCTTGATATACAATAAAGTAAATAAAACAATTGGCGCAAAAAATTTTGACAGAGGGGAAAAGATAAATGAACAAACTCAACATCACCAAGATATTCGCATCTTGTGCTTGCTGCTTCCTCTTTGGTGCACTAGGGGCATTAAAGCAGCCGCAAATCCTGCCAGACATATCTCCAAGCCTACAGGTCTTGAACAATTTCTTCTCATCAGGCCTTTCAGAACCGGCTGCTCTCGTGCTCTCAGGAATAGGCTTGATATGGATTGCCTCAGCGGCAAGGCAAAGAGTCCATCACTGATCATTCATCCCTCTTCCCCTCTGTCAACTTTCCAAAAGCCGCCTTATTTTCCCATCACGTGCGCCAATTCAATAAAAAAAGCCTGCAAAATCTTCATCCACTTCCTGAAAGGCATCAAGATCCCTGGAAAATGCAGCTTGCAAAAAGGTATTTATCCACCAAAAGATGTCCCTCTTTCTGATCTGCTGCCTCATCTTGACCATACGCCTTTTCCGCTCGTCAGGGTCCATGCAAAAGCTGCTGAAAATGGCGTCTGAAACCCCCTCTTCATCATAGGGATTTACAAGAACTGCGCCGGCTTTTAGTTGGGCAGCCGCCCCTGCAAATTCACTCAATATGAGGACCCCATTGCCTTCGAGGTTACAGGCGCAATACTCCTTGCATACCAGATTCATTCCATCCTTGAGCGGGGTTACCAATGCTATCTCAGCAAGCCTATAATAGGCTAGAAGATCCCTCCTGTTAAGGCTCTTATAGAGATAGTGGATTGGAATCCAACCAGATGACGTAAATTCTCCATTTATTGCCCCCACCAACTGCTCTATCTCTGCCCTTAGCCTCCTGTATTCACCAACTTCTTCCCTGGAAGGGACAACAACCTGCACCAGGGAAACCTTGGTACGCAATTCAGGATATCTTCTAAGGGCAGAACGGAAGGAGTGAAACCGCTCTGGAATGCCCTTGGTGTAATCTAACCTGTCGATTCCCAATATGACCTGACGATCTGGCAATTTTTCATGGAGAAACCAGGCACAATCCGCAACTTGCTTTGATGCGGCATCTGCCTCAAAAGAGGCAAAATCTATGCTTATGGGAAATATCCCTACCCTTATCTCCCTGCTGCCTGCTTCCAGTCTTACGATTGAGCCTCGGCCCACTATGCCTATTTCTGGGAAAAACCGCTGAACACAATCCAGGAAATGCCTTCTGTCCCGCCTTGTCTGGAACCCTATGAGGTCGTATTGAAGCAGGGCCTTTATGACCTGGCTTCTCCACGGCAGCTTCACAAATATATCCAAAGGTGGAAAAGGAATATGGAGAAAGAAGCCTATCTTGTTCTTGACCCCCATGTCACGAAGGAAATGGGCACAATTGAACAGGTGATAATCGTGAACCCAGATGAAATCTTCTGGTCCGATGGTTCCCGAGATGACTTCTGCAAACTTCCTGTTTACCCTGAGATATTCATACCAATAAGCTGGCCGGAAATTGCACCTGGTCTGGAGATCATGAAAAAGGGGCCAGATTATCTCATTGGAAAAACCATAATAATATCCCTCAACCTCTTGGGCGGTGAGGGGCACAGGATGGAGATCGTAACCGCTCATACGGGAGGCCTGGCCAAGGAGTTCCGAGAGGACAGACTCTTTGCCCTCACCACCTGACCAGCCTATCCAGACCCCTCCTCTGTTTTTGAGTACCGGGGCCAGGGCAGTAACAAGCCCTCCAGCACCTGGCTGCACCTTCCAGCCTTCCTTCTCTCTGACGAGCTTTATTGGCAAACGGTTGGAAACGGCAACAAGTCTGGGGCCTTGCTCTGTCATCTGATTTTCCTCTTGGTTTCTTCTTTCCAGCGGTCGAGAAAGGCTCTCAATTCGTCTGGAGGTCTTATCCAGATATCTGCCAGCGTGGGTCTGAATTCCTCCCTCACCAGGATGGCAAGCCCCTTTCCCTTAATGGCCCTGAAGGCATCTTCGTCAGTAAGGTCATCTCCTAGATAGGCACAAGGAGGTATCTTCTCATAGGCAGCCAGGACCTTTTCAACCGCCTGACCCTTATCCATTCCCGAGAGGCGAAGTTCTATTCCACCATCGAACTTGTCAAGTTCCATACCCGTACCAGGCAACATGGCATCTAACGCTTTTGTGGCCTTTCTTTCCACCATGCCTGCCGTGGCGTTTTTCATTCCGCGGAAATGGAGTGCTAGACAACCATTTTTCTCTTCCATATTATCAGAAAGCCCGTGATCTTCAATCCACTCCTGAGCGTTTTTAAGCACCTTCCTGGCTGCCCTTGGGAGCTTTTCGCTTTCAATCTCTCCATTTTCAAGCAAGTGTTCCCGGCCATGGCATCCCCAAATTTCCACAGGGTGCTTGAGTTTCAACAGCCTCCTCACAGCGGTAACTTCCCTGCCCGATATTATGACAAGACGTGTCCTTCCTCCATCAACTATTTCATTCAAACAATCAGGAACCCAGGGATAGGGAACCGCCTCGTCACGCTCCACTTTGAAAGGGGCTAGGGTGCCATCGTAGTCGAGAAACAGGACTGATTGAGAGGCCGCAGAAAGCCTTTTCCAGAATCCCCTGATATCTATCTCACTGTTGAGTATCTTCACGGTAAATCGCTTTTTTAGCCAATAACTGTGTCACCCTCGAAAAACAACCCTGGAAATATCAACGACGGGCCCGCTGGTGATTTTCTCATGCGCCTTATTCTTGAGACAAAACGCTTAATTGTAAGAGGCAGCTTCTTATGTCAGGTTCTTGGCTGGAACAATCAGGAGACGCAGCCACCACTTGAAATATCTATCCTGTCCCCGGCTCCGTTCATCAGGGAAAGCATCAGGGCTAGATATTCCCTCAAATGCCTGGTAAGAAGAAAATTTTCCCTGACCAAGCGCATGGCCCTCCTGCCCATATCAAGTCTCTTGTCTCCGTGATAGAGGAGATATCTAATGCGCAACGCTGCCCCTTCAGGTGTTCTCACCCTGAACCCTGTATAGTGATCTATGACTTGAATCCGTATTCCACCTGTGTCTCCCCCAACGACTGGCTTGCCCTTCCACATGGCCTCTGAAACGGTAAGCCCAAAGCCCTCGCGAGTCGACTTCTGGATGGCTATATCTGCCGAGCGCTGCAGGGCATTTATCTTTCTGTGGGAGTCAGGAGGCAAGACGAGCACGTGTATGTGTGGCTCTCCAGAAGCAGCCACCAATACCTCATCCAATACGGCCTGGCCCTCTGGATCATCGCTTGCTCCTCCTCCTGCCAACACCAGTTGACAAGGCACATGGCGCCTTACCTGCCTGAATGCGTCTATTACTCCAAGGGGGTCCTTGAACCTGTCAAACCTGGACACCTGCACAAGCAATGGCAACTCTGGATCCAGGCCAAACTCCTCCACTTCGGCTGCAATCTCTTCTGCTGAAAGCTCCATGTTTTTTTCACTCAAGGGATCAATACTTGGAGCTATTATATATTGAGGATGGGGGAGCTTTTGGGCAAAATCCGGCAAGGAAAAAATGCTTGCGTCATAGAGGGCACAATACTGGCGCAGATATTTCCACACTGGCCTATGCGGCCGACTGCAATCAATGTGGCATCGCCAGATCCACTTTCCTCTCCTCTCTGCCACGTGCTCTATGAGGGCTGCCGGCTGGGGATCATGGATAAAGACGAAATCTGCCTCCCGCAAAAGCTCCTCCAACCTTTGGGCATTTTCCGCATTGGTTTTTTCATAGATCTCAAGCAATGCAGAACCTATGGAGACCCTGTGGCCCTGAAGGGCATTATGAAACCCCTTGGTGCATTTGAAGAACTCTTCTTGCCCTGTAATTACCTCCCAAGAAACGTCGAGCCCTAGGTCTTTCATGAGGGGAACCAACTTATGGAGAATTTCCGCAACACCACCGCCCTCCCTTGTGGAGTTGACGTGCACCACCTTTTTACCCTCAAGAGGCCTTGAAAGCTGCAACAAGTGGTTAATGACATCTTCTCCGGCAACAGAGCCATATGCGTTCAGCAGTCTGGACATCTTGTCAGTCCTCCTGAAAGAAACTTGAAAAGCACTGGTAGAGCACTCTCCTGATCTCCTTCAGAGATGAAAAATAGGGATCTATGGCCCTGACTTCCTGTACCAGGTCTTCATATTCAGTGCCGATATCCTCGAGCCAAGCAGAAAAATCATCTATCTTTTCAGGTGTCCTCCTCCTTGCATCAATGAAATGATAAAAAATGCTACCTAGGGACATCTTTTCTACTGTCTCAGCCAGAAACCTGGGTTCCTCCAACCATACACCAGTATCCATCACCAGGATCTGGGAATAGATGAAATGGAACTGCTCGTCCGCCTTGGACCAAGGAACCCATTCCGTCAGGTCCAGATGTTCCTCGACTCTGTCTATGAGCTCCGACCTAAGCCCCTCTATGTCGTCAAACTCCGTGGGGTCTATTACACTGAGCCTTTCAGCCAGAGCCTTTTCGTGAAGGCTGTGATATACCCATGCGGCGAAATCGTTGTTGTATTCTGGTTCGTCAAAGCGAGGCTGAAGAAACCGGCCCCAAAAATGATGATATATGCTGGAGGCTGGAGCCTGGGAAAGGCCTTCCCTGAACTCCCTGAGGGTCTGAACGGCGATCCCGCTCGAAAGTGCTATAAGTGCACAATCTTTTATATGAAAAGGTTGGCTGTCCATAACCGTGTCTCCATGCGATGCGGATGAAACTCTTCAACAAGTTGGCATCCAAGAACCAACTCGAGCAAAAAATAAACACTTACCGGGGAAATGGCAATCTGGAAGGGATATGGAGGAATACAGGGCAGCGGCTATCCTGCCGCTGCCTTGTTTTTGTTAGAATAACGCCCCGTTTTTCAGGGAGATAACAAGTCCGAGTGCTGCCACTACGCCAAACCAGACCACCATGACCTGAACCGCCTTTTTCCCCAGTTCTGGGTCCAGGGTAACCACCTGGCCCTTTGGGACGCGCCCTGCCTTAAAGGCAGCCACTGCAGGGAAACACAATACATAAAGTCCTGCCACAAAGGTCGCAAAGAACAAAATGGTGCTGGGCCAGTCTGGATTTACATGATAATTGAATATGGAATAGCCATTGAGCCCTGCGTAATCCATGCGCAGCCCCTCTCTTGCACAACACATGACGAAAATGGTGGCAAACAGGGCAATGGCTGCAGGTATTGCCCTATCTGCAGGCTTGTTGAAGGAAGTACCTATATAAGCTGTGGTACAGACACCTGCGATTGCCCCGAGCACAAAGAATGGATTTGCAACGAAATGAAAATCCTGGGGCACGGTACCTAGCCACCAAAAACCTGCTGCAATCGCAGGAAACAAAGACCAGAAGGCTATGCTGACCCCCCTTTTAGACACATATACCAGGTATTCTTGCTCGTAGTCGGCCCTTTGCCTGAAATACCAGTGGTACAACATAAGGAAGACACCTGTGACAGCAAGGGAACCTATGAAAAAATGGAGCAGCCTGCCAAGGCTTACACCGTGAAACTCTCCTCCTGCCACAGAGACTGTGCCGTCAGGCCCCACGAGCCATCCCTTCCAGAGTGGGGCGTTTAACTGTTCCATGGAGAGCATATGGATAAAAAGACCGGCCACTAAAAGCATCACCAAGCTAACCCAGGCCCACCTGGTACTGGCGTTTTCCATGGCTGCCCGCCTGTTTCCAAGATAAAAACCATATGCCGAATAGAATGCCAGGGTTACCACCAATAGGAAAAGCATGGCCCAGAAGGCAGACATGGTGTTTGCAGTGTACCAGTATGGATCATAGATCACCTGTACAAAAAGGAGAGGCGCAACGCCAAGCACAATGGCAATGGAAAGTCCCACAGTGATCACCCTTCCAAGTGCCTTTGCCAGCCTGAGGCCATAAGGATTCTTTCTACCTAGTTCCCATATAGCCACCACTGTAGAGCCCAACACAAGGTTGATCATGGTGATATGGAGAGCGAATGTAAGAACTAGAAGCACCTGAAATATAATGGGGTAAAAAGGCAGACCCGCTGGGTCCATCATGTTGTTGAGATATGTTTGCAGTTCCATGTGGTCTACCTCCTAATGATCGAAAAAAGATATTCTGCTATGGCTGCCTTATCCTCATCATTGCCTGCAAATGGAGGCATAAAGGGATAATCTCCTACGGCGTCCATAAAGCCCTCTATATCCTCTGGGGATTCTGGCGCTATGTTCTGAAGCAGTACTGGAAGAGGCCGCATCTTGCCAAACCTGTCAAGGGCATGGCAATTACCGCATTGGTAAAGGGCTATCAGCCTTCCAGCCTGCATCCTTCCCATCTTTGTGGAAAGATCCACCTTCTCAGGCCTGAAATACAATTTGTTCCAAAAACCAGCCTCTTGATATTTGTCTATGTCGGCGACAACGCCCTTGGCCGGAAGATCTCTTGCAATCAACTGATTACTGTACATATACTGATCGATTATATAAGGGCGCCTTACTCCCTCCCTGAAACCTTCTCCAGCACCTATTCCGAGAAACAAAATGAAAAGGACCAGGACGCCAGAGACAGGACCGGCAAGTCTTGGCCTTATGAGGCCAGCAACGACAAACCAGGCAAATACGACAGCATAACAGGCAGCGGCAGCCCAAAGCATCTGTTTGAGATATGGCAATCCATCCTGAAGGCCTAGCTCTTTTGCATGTGCTGGCATGGAGAAGAGATACCAGGCACCAAACAGTGCTCCAGCCGCCATCCCTGCGATTCCCCACAGAGACGCAGTACGGATAAGCTCTTGAGCCACCTTGCGATTCTCTAGCCTGCTGGCAACAATTACTGCATACACTCCAGCTATACCAAACATGAAAGCGGTGCGAGTCAGGAGCTGAGGCCAATAAGTCTGGTTAAAGAAGCCGTCAAAGAAACCGCCTGTCTCTATCCACTTGCCTGACGACAGCATGAAAGCCAAGATGCCCGTTATGATTATCATGCTTATCCAGGCTGCCCATGCATAAAGCCAACCCAGCTTCAAGTGACTTTCATCGTCGATTTTCCCAAGGGTGTAATAATAGACATAGATGGAGGCTATCTCTATTATAAAAAACACCCACTCTGTAGCCCAGCCCCAGACGTAATTGTGTATCAGGCCAGATATGCCTCTGGGGCTTGCGACTGTTGCCGCAAACCAGATACCAACACCTGAAAGGGAACCTATCACAAAACAAAAGATGAGAATGAGCATGGAATAGCGCTTGACGAATTCCATAAGTTCCCTTCGCCCTTCCCTTACAGCCTTTCTTTCTACATAGACTAGAAACCAGAATGCGCCAGTAGCGAGATGGCAGGGAAGGATGTGAAAGGTTGCAATCAAGGCGATAACGATGCCTGAGGTGAAAAACGGCACCTCCCAAAATGGATACATGTTCTTTGCCCTCCTTGGTAAAAACGTGGCCAAATCGACCTATGCCAGGTTAAATACCCTTGGTATATTTTTTATGCTAAGGACTTACTTCTATATATCGACAGTAAAGTTGAAATTCTTCACGATAAAAAGGAATCAAAGAAAAATAACCGCAAACACCACCCCTTCTAGTCCATCCATCCAGAACAAACAAGGAACTCTACTTAGGTAAAAAAACCTTTTCAGATATATGTAACCACAGCCTGTTACAGGCCTTAATTATAGCAAATTATAAGGAAAAACTACACATGCTTTTATTGCAGTCTATGTCAAACGGGAGCCTACAGGTCAGAAGTGAAGGGTAAGGACCAACAGGTGTTCATCCCTACCATCGTTGTTGTCGTGTATGTCTGCATTAGATATATGAAAAAATCGGTAGCCGATTTCTAGCCCGTTGTTGAAACACAGGCCTGTACCACCAAGGACAGAGAACTGGAATGCTCCGCCGAGTTGCCTGCCTCTTATATTGGCCCTGCTGAGAAAGTGTATCCCAGCCCCAAAATCAAGATAGGGCTTTATCTGAAAGCCTTCATAGCTATATCTAAGTACAGGTTGAAAACCTGCATCCATGGTGGTGTCTCTGCTGTCGAGAAGACCAAGATCAAGTTCTACCCTTGCTTTAAAGGAGCCGTAATTTCCGGCATCGATCTCCTTTGGAAGCCAATAGGCGCCTATGATATGCAGGGCACAGGAGCCATCGACTGTTGTGCCCATTTCAACAGAGCCTGACCATTTTTGGGATGACTCTTGAAAATCCAATGCAAAAACAGTGGAACCAAGGCTGAAAACCAGAAAAAAAAGTACCACCAATGCTGAACCGCAACGTGAAAGAGCCTTCATCTCCGCCTCCTTTCCCCTGCCTCCCAAAAGGCACCTTGAGCTGTAACTGGCTATAACGACTATAAATCTGGCCTGAAACAGCAATTTACAGGGCGAGAGGTTCCCTCTTCGTCATGTAAAAGATCACAAAACATTATTAGCTTATGCTCATTTAAACCACAAAATCCTGGAATTTTCAAGGGGTACCAGCGCCTCTTTCTGATGTGGTACTATTCTGGGGGTATAATCAGAAGCCTTCCGTTGCCTTGGAACGTCCACTGCAAACAAGAAACCATTGACAGATCCTGTAAGCCTTTCACGGAAGTGCATCTGCCATATCTCTGGATCTCCTCCTTCTTCTTTGGGGTCGGCATAAAGCTCCACAGAAATCATGTCCAGATCCAGACCGTCGAGATAGACCTGAATCTCGAATATGTACTTGTCGTCTGTAGAATCCATCTTGAAATTTCCAAAATAGACATTCTTCCAATGGGCGTCTATGGCTGTTTGCCATTGAAGAATTTCACGTCCTATACGGGCATTGGAAGTAGCCCTTCGACTGAACGCAAGGGCACAAGGTATATAATATTCTTCCACATATTGTCGAAGCATCCTGTTGCTGGAAAACTCTGGTGTCAGCTTTATCATGCTGGCCTTCATCATGCTGACCCAGCGTCGCGGCATACCATGCTCGTCCCTGTCGTAAAAGGCGGGGATGACCTCGTCTTCCAGCTTCTGATATAGTTCTTCAGCCTCATGGGCATCCCAATAGGGATCATCATCGTGTTCCATGCCATCTCCCAAAGACCAACCCACATCAGGGGCATATGCCTCGGCCCACCATCCATCCAGTTCAGACAAATTTATGCCTCCATTCACCAACACCTTCATGCCGCTTGTTCCACTGGCCTCCCACGGCCTCCGGGGCATATTTATCCATACATCCACGCCCTGAACCAGCTTTCTTGCCACAATCATGTCGTAATCCTGTATGAATATCACCTTTCCCATCACATCGGGCCTCTGCATAAAATTGTGCCATTTTCTTATCATTTCCTTGCCGACCTGATCCCTGGGATGGGCCTTGCCTGAGATGATAAGCTGGACGGGCCTTTGGGGAATATTGAGTATACGGGCAAACCTGTCTGGATCTTCAAGGAGGAGATTGGGCCGCTTATAAGCAGTAAAGCGCCTGGCAAAACCAAGCGTCAAGGCATTGGGGTCGAGGGCATTTTCATACTTCCTGCTGGTTTCAACGTCGATGCCAGATGCCGCATGTTGCCACTTGATCCTGTTGGTCACAAATTCTAAGAGCTTCAACCTGCCTTGCACCCTGAATTCCCACAGTTCTTCATCAGACAAACGCCCAAGGCCCTGTTCTATGGATTCCAGGGTGCCAAACCACCGGTCTTTACCGCTTGCCTTAGTCCAAAGCTGATCTGCTTCGTGGGACTCCCATGAGGGGACATGCACCGCGTTTGTCACGTGCCCTATGGGCACCTCGGCTTCTGGCCATCTTGGAAAAAGATTTGCAAAAATATGCCTGCTCACCTTGCCGTGCAATTTGCTCACTCCATTTATGAAAAGACTGCTTCTCATGGCCAAATAGGCCATGTTGAAAGGCTCTGCAAAATTTTCCGGATCGGTCCTTCCAAGGGCCATGAATTCGTCCAAGCCCAGATCGAGCGAGCGGCAGTAGCAACGTGCATAATTGTCAAACATAGAGGCGGGGTATCTGTCAAAGGCGGCATCCACAGGTGTATGGGTCGTGAATACGTTTCCCGCCCTTACGCAGTTTAACGCAACCTTGAAAGAACAGTCGGCAAGCCTCATGAAACTTCTGGCCCGTTCAAGGGCCGCAAAGGCGGCATGTCCTTCGTTCAAATGACATACATTGCAATTGACCCCTACTGCCTCAAGGACCTTCCACCCCCCGATTCCAAGGGCAATCTCTTGCTGGAGCCGCATCTCCTCACCACCACCGTAAAGTTTGCTGGTAATACCCCTGTCCTGAGGAGAATTGCGGGGATCGTTACTATCGAGCAAGAAAAGGCTGATCCTGCCCACCCTCACCTGCCAAGTCTTCAATACGAGCTTCCTGCCTGGAAGATCTACCTCCACCAGGAGCCAGTCACCCTTTTTGTTCATGAGGGGCATTACTGGAAGCATCACTGGATCATTATATGGATAGAATTCCAACTGATTGCCAAAGGCATCAATAGCCTGACGGAAATAGCCCTGTTGGTACAAAAGGCCCACTCCATATAAAGGCACGCCCAAATCACTGGCAGTCTTCAGATGATCGCCAGCAAGAATGCCAAGGCCTCCGGAATAGATTGGAAGGGCCTCTCCAAGACCAAACTCCATGCTGAAATATGCAACGGCAGAAAGGGGTCCATGGGCATGAGTCCTCTGGAACCATGCAGGCTCCTTCAGGGCCTTACTGCGATTTTCAAGCTGTCTGTTGAGTTCTTCTAGAAAATCCGTGTCCCTTGCAAGCTGTTCAAGCCTTTCCTGGCTGATGCTTTCCAAGATGAACCACGGATTTCCTGTGGAATCCCACATCTCGGAATCGATGGTCCTCCAGAGCTCATCGGTGCCATGGCTCCAGCTCCACCGCATATCCATTGCAAGCTCAGCGAGACCTGAGATCTCTTGGGGAAGCTTCCTGGGAAGATATCTACTAAGATGCATATTTTTTCCTCTCTATTTCCTCGAGGCACTTTCTAAAAAAACAGGAAATATTGTCATACCGATATAAGGCTGAAAAGATAAAAAACGACCCCTGGTCAGATGAAATGTTAAGCACTGCACCAAACTTTATAAAGAAAAAATTTGGCTGCGGTAACAGGTCAATTTACATCGATGCAGATAAAAATAACATATGGGTTCAATAGAGCGTGCATCGTATGCCCCTGGACACATCTTACCGGCTGGGGAAACAGAGACATGCCTTTTGAGATGTTCAAGACCCTGGCAGAGGCCTTCAGCCGCGTAGTGCAGGGATGGGGAGAGCCCCTCCTTCATCCGGATCTTGAAAAGACGGTCAAGGCCGCAAGATACGAGTCCATACTGGAGGAAGCCAAAAGGGCCGCCTCCTCGGCAGGAATCCGGCTGAGGCTTTATCCTCTCTCGCCCGACTAGCAGCCGGCGTGTGAAGCTGATCCGCTGAAAAACCTCTACATCTCCTATGACGGATGCGTGTCCCCGTGCCCGTACCTCGGGCTGCCTGTGACGAAAATTCCACGATACTCAAGGGGCAGGCCTGTGCAGATCAACACGCTCTGCTTCGGCAGTATAAAGGGACAATCCATCCTGAAAATCTGGGACAGCGATGGATACGCTGGATTCAGGCATAAGTTCATGAAAAGGCTTTCAGTCACCGCCGACCTCTATGGCCAGATCTCCTGTGACTTCGAGGTGCTGAAGAAGGCACAAGGGCTGGACCGGGCATACACGGCCCGCCTGAAATTCGTAAGGTATCTGGAGTTCCAATCATGCCTCTTCAGGTATGATTGAAAAAGATCTGGCCATGCAGGTCCGTGTGTGGGCATGGCTGAAAGAAACATCTTCAGCCTGGTCGGTCTGGGGTCAGCATCCGTGAACCCATAATATGTTCATTTCTTTTGCTCGTCCAAAAGAAACGAACCAAAGAAAAGGGCGCCCCGTTGCCGCTTTTTCCCAGCGCGTGGGAGGCCCGGGCCTTGGCGGGCAAAAACGGTCCTCCATGGCCGTTTGCCCGCGTCGGCGTCCATGCCGCCACCCCTTTGGGGCTGTAAACGGCCCATGTCCCCATACTCGTAAGCGACAAAAGGGAGAAAAGACTTGGTGAAGTCGTAATCCCCTATGGTACAATGACAATTCTACTTCTTAATTCGCTTTCGCCTCAATTTAGATTTCATCAATCCAAGCTATTTATATGGCAGTTTTAACTGTTTGATATCCAACCGTTCGTACTCGGGATCTTTATGTACCAACACAGCTTGTTCACTCAGTGCTGCGGCAGCTATCAGCGCATCCGCCAGAGAAAGCCGGTTAAGCGCCTTTATTTCTGCTGCTTGTTCCAATATCACGTCGGTTTGCCCGATAACATGAAGAGGCAGAGCAAGGCATTTCTCCCGGGCAAGCAGGGCAGCCTGTCTGCCGCTTTCCCTCCAAACCCTATACATTATTTCCAACAGGCTAATAAAACAGATGGCAACCCTTGCTTCTCCAGCTATTGCCCTGCGCAAAATATCTTCTACTGTATCAGCACCCTCTTCATCACAATAAAGTGTCAGGAGCGCGGAAGTATCCATTAAATAATTTATCATTCCTGCCGGGCTTCCCTACGCCTATCTTCCAACAACCTGGCGACCATTCCTTTTCTGCCAGACCCGCGGAAGGCTGAAACCGGATCAGCATCAACAGGAATAACCCGTATGACGTCACCTTCAACTATCCACTCGAGCTTTTTGGAAGGCCCAAGTTTGAACCGCCTCCTGATTGGAGCAGGAACCACAGTCTGACCTCTGGCAGTTATGGTACTTTTCATACATTTACCTCACTACACCCGCTTGAATTACCCTCAATTAAAAAAGTAATTCAAACAATAGCATCAGTCAACTCAGGAAGGGATTCTTTATACGTTGCACTTTTCCTTTAGGATCATATTCATATAATTTTGTCTAAATTGGATAGAAATTATTTGGCCCGTATCTTTTTAAAGTACTTCTGCAGTTGCTTCAATGCATTCATCTTGGCTTTTTCTTGGTTCTTCGACGTTTCATGTGGATTTCAGGATATGGTCTATTGGAGCAGCGATGAGGTAGATCATGGTGATGAAGGTGTTGATGTTCCTGTATCCACGGGCCCTGGCCCTTGCTGCCTGGAAAAGCCCATTTAGGCTCTCCAGTCTGGCATTGGTATAATCATTGCCCCATCGGGCCAATATCCTGTCTCTGTGACGCTCTACCGTCTTCAAGGCCTTTTGTACTGGTATCAGGTTGGTGCTGCCCTTTATCAAGTCTAAGGCAAAATTGATAAACCTGGAAAGCCTCCAGTAAGCAGCCAGGGAAGTGGCTGCCATATTCACCAAACGCAACATCTCCTTGATCCGCCAGGCAACTGCAGTATCCTTGGCAAAGTCCTCAAGCTCGGCCAGGAGGGCCTTCTGATACTCTGTCAGCTCTCCATCGGCAGCCTTGAGCACTGCCCAGCGCAC
>Ga0256914_1000585_pt1 | contig 35696 bp, 52 predicted proteins | sample HulkmetaG_FD_191571 | JGI IMG/M metagenome (GOLD analysis project Ga0256914, IMG submission 191571) | Hydrothermal chimney microbial communities from Main Endeavour vent field at the Juan de Fuca Ridge, Pacific Ocean - Hulk | ecosystem: Environmental > Aquatic > Marine > Hydrothermal vents ... | reverse complement strand
TCAAGTATGATAGATTGTATTGTTAAATATCCAAATATTAGCAGTCTATTTTTACACTATTTTTATATGAAATTTGATCCCTCTATTATTGAGCGTCAAAGAAAAGTTTTATCTGCTCAAGAAGAGCTTATATCTAGTTTTAAAAGTGTAGATAATATCAATGATGATCGTGTTTTGAAGCTATTTTTTGAAATCTTGAAAAGTATTGTAAGAACAAACTATTTTCTTGGGGCGGATGCACTATCTTTAAAAATTGAACTCTCATCTTTAGCTAAACATTTTAGAAATGTTCAGCCTAGTTTAGAGATTTTTGTCTACTCTCATGAGTTTAGTGGTACACATCTTCGTATGGGGAGAGTTGCTCGTGGAGGATTGAGATGGAGTAATAGGATAGAAGATTTTCGTACAGAGATTAAATCTTTGATGTCTACACAAGAGGGTAAAAATGCTGTTATTGTTCCCAAAGGCGCCAAAGGTGGATTTGTTATTTTTGGGGATCGTAGTGATATTAGTAGAGAAAAATTTGAATCTTGTTATGTAAGATTTATCAATGCATTATTGGATGTAGTAGACAACAAGATTGATTCAAAAATAGTTAGAGATAGTAAAATTGTAGCTTATGATGAAGATGATCCCTATTTCGTAGTAGCTGCAGATAGAGGTACTTCTAGCATGAGTGACAAGGCTAATAGTATCTCTGAGAGTCGAAATTTTTGGCTTAGAGATGCTTTTGCTAGTGGTGGAAGTCATGGTTATCATCACAAAAAATTGGGAATTACTGCCAAAGGTGCTTTGCGTTGTACTCAAAGGTATTTTATTGAAAAGGGTGTAGATTTCTATAAAGAGGCGATATCTGTTGTGGGTGTTGGTTCAATGAGTGGTGATGTTTTTGGTAATGGTATGTTGGAGAGTAGGTTTTTTAAACTTATTGGGGCTATTAGTCATGATGAGATATTTATTGATCCACATCCAAATTTGGAAGAGGCATATTTAGAGCGAAAACGGCTATTTTCTCTCAAAAGAGGTAAGTGGTCAAAGTATGATGTTTCAAAAATATCTGAAGGTGGAGGTGTATTTAAACGCTCTTGCAAAAATATAGAGCTAAGTTTGGAGATAAGAGCCTTAATCGGGAGTAATAAAAAGAGTCTTAGTGGTGAAGAGTTGGCAAAGGAGATATTAAAACTTCCTGTTGATATGTTGTATTTTGGTGGTGTTGGTACTTATGTAAAAGCCTCTAGCGAAAGAAATATCTCTTTGGGTGATAAAGAGAATGAATTTGTTCGGATAAATGGTGATGAGTTAAGAGCCTATTGTGTCTGTGAGGGGGCAAATTTGGCACTTAGTATGGGGGCTAGATTTGAGTATGTTCAGCATGGTGGTAAAATAAACCTTGATAGTATAGATAATTCAGCAGGTGTAGATACAAGTGACCATGAGGTAAATTTTAAGATTTTACTTAATACTCTTGTTAGTAAAGGTGAAATAAGTGAAGATGAGAGAGATAAAACATTAGATAGTTTGAGTGATTTTGTAGTCAATAGTGTGTTATGGACAAACTATTTTCAATCTTTATCTATCTCTCTTGATGCTTTAAGATCAAAAGATGGTATAGAAATTTTTAAAAAATCACTTATTGTTCTTGAAAAGGGGATACCATCTTTTAAAAGAGGTTATTTTGAGATTCCAAAAGATCATAATTTTGTAGAAGTTTTGGACTCCTCAAACATGATATCTCGACCTATCTTGGCAACAATGACACTCTATGCCAAAATATTTTTGCAAGATTTACTCTCCTCAACGCCACTTCTTATAGAAGATGGATTTTTTTATAAATTTCTATTCAAATATTTTCCAAAACCTTTTGTTGCATTATACGAAGATGAGGTAAAATTGCACCCTTTAAGGGTTGAAATTGTGGCTATGATTATTGCCAATAAAATTATCAATTTAGCAGGTGTAACTTTTATTAGTGATTATGAAGAGTTAGGGAAAGATAAGTTTTTTTATAAGATAAAATCTTATCTAATCACAAATGAACTTTTTGATGCAAATGATGTTCGATACCAAATATATCGTCATGATTATCACCTATCTGTAGATCTGCAATATAAGATATTATTAGATATTGAGAATAAAATTATATTTAACTTGGACTCTTTTGAGGAAAATTTTGATTTGGATAATATTGATTTTAGTGTAGTTTCTGATTATAAAAAGCGTCTTTGTGAAGTAATTGATAATATGAATTTATCCAATAATACCCCATTATCAGAGTATAAAAAGTTGAATAGTTTTATTGAAAAACTAGAGTACATGAAATATATATTTTTGATTTTAAAAATAAAGAGTAAAACAGAGTATGATTTTAGTGAAATCGCAAAACTTTTCTATAAAGTGATAGAAGTTTTAGAGATTGATGTTTTAATGGATCTACTAGAAAATGTAACTCTCTCCTCTTATGATGATAAGCTTTTACAAAAACAGTTGAGACTACTACTTGGAAATATATCTATCGAAATTAGTAAAGATATTCTCCATTTTCTAAGAAAAGGTGAATCACTAGAGAATGGTATTCAAAACTATCTCCAAACAAAAAATTTTGACATAGATAATAATCCAAATTTTAAAGATAGACCAACTATTCAAGAACTCTCTATTGGTGTAAACAGACTACTTTTGCTGAGGTAACTACCTCGGCAATTGGATTATATCATGCAACCCACCACTAAAAGTAATACCACCTACATTAACACTCTTTGTAGCACTCATACTAGCATAAGGAGTGTGGAGACAACCACCAAAAAAAACTGCGATTAAAAACATAAAAAATATCTTTTTCATAATATATCCTTTTACCTATTTTAGAAAAAAATAAATTTAATTTTACTTAATATGTAAAATTACCTCTTTTTACCAAGATCATATTTTAGTACTTATCTTCAAAAAAAGATTAAAACGATAAAATGCTATTATAATGAACTTCTGAAAAAGAGCTACTGCTCTTTGCCTATAATGGTACGGGAAAAACATGACTTTCTAGTTTTTTTAAGAGGCATGAGAAGATGCTTAATGCAACATTTTTGTAAGTAGTGAGGTTTAAAATGAGATTAACAACCCAAGAGATAAGAGCAATAAATGCAACTTTTAAAGAGATTTTTCAAAGTGGTAGGATCTATCTCTTTGGCTCTCGTGTAGATGATAGTAAAAGAGGTGGAGATATAGACCTCTACATCATCACTGAAACAAAAGAGAATTTGACAACTAAAAAGATAGATTTTTTGGTTAAGTTAAAAGATAAGATAGGCAATCAAAAAATAGATCTAATCATATCAAGAGATAAAAATAGACCCATAGAACAAAAAGCACTAATGGAGGGAATAATATTGGACGATAAAATGTTAAGAATTCAAAAATATATCAATCAATGTAAAAAACATCAAATGAGAATAGAAAAATCTTCTGCAAAAGTAAAAGATATCTTTCCTCTCTCTGCTTCAAGGTATGAGAGTTTGAGTGATGAAGAGGTAGAAGCGATAGATCAATACCTTTTTAGATTTGCAAAACTTCAAGATACATTAGGTACAAAACTCTTTAGAATAATTGCATCGGAGTATGTAGATAATATTGAACAACTCACCTTTTTAGATATCTTAAATCGATTAGAAAAGATTGGTATACTAGGTAGTGTCAATGTATGGAAAAGATTGCGAGATATTAGAAATGATATTGCTCATCAATATGATGATGAACCTCAAGAGATGGCAGAGGTATTAAACAATATTTTCGCCTACAAAGATGACTTGTTGGGTATTTTTAAAAAGATAGATGATTTTTATTCTTAATATATAAAACTACCTCTTTTAAGCTTTGTAAGTTTTTCTCTAACAGCTCTTATCATGAAGCTTTTTTGAGTTAGAGATATATTTTTTAGATTTTTGATTTTGATTAGCTCATTTTCGCAATTTCTTCTTAACATAAAAAGGAGTTGATTTTTTAGTTCGTCATCTTCAAGTGTTACGATATTTTCTCTTATTTGAATACCTATGACTTTTGGGTGATCTATTTGGTTTTGTATGATAGCTTGAAACTCCTCTTTGTGTGTCTGAAAAATATTATCATCAATAACATCCAAAATAAAATCTATTAAATGTGGCTTTTCAAGAAGTGTTTTTAATATTGTTAGTTCTGCAATATCTTCTCTTTGGGTGTTGGATTGTTGTGGTCTTTGTTCTGTTTTATACTCTTTTTTGAATTCTCTTTTTTGGGGAGGTGGTGAAGATGACTCTATCTCTATTAGATTTTCTCTGATGTTTAGTATTGCACTTATATATCCTTTGTATTCCTCTTGGAGTAGGGGAGAGAGTGTTTTGAGGTAGAGTGTTGTCTCTTTGAGTGCTTCCTCTTTTTGCATAGGGTTTGCTAGATTATATTTTTTGGAAATATGTTCCAAACAGAACTCTATTAGTGGTTTTGGTCTGTGGAAAAGTTGATTTATCTCATCAATTTTTTTACTTTTTATCATATCCGCAGGATCTATGCCATCTGCAAATATAACTACACCACCTTGTAAACCTCTTCCTGAGAGCATATAAGCTGCTTTGAAAGCTGCATTTACTCCTGCATTATCTCCATCATAAGCTAATATTATTTTTGGATTACCTCTGACCAAAATAGGCACATGTTTATCAGTTAGAGCTGTTCCAAGAGTAGCTACACTATTATCAAAACCAGCTTGATGGAGCATAATAACATCAAGATTACCCTCTACTACAATCACTTCACCTTTTTGCATGATTGAAGTTTTGGCTTTGTGATATCCATAAAGGAGAGTTGATTTATCAAAAATTTTTCCTTGTGGAGAGTTGATATATTTACCAATATCAGTTCTTTGAGTAATAATCCTCCCTCCAAAACCAACAATCTTACCAGCAGGGGTAAATATAGGAAAAATTACACGATTTGTAAATCTTGCATATATCCTATTATTATCACCTTTGGCGATCAGTCCAAGCTCTAAAGCTTCATTGAGAGGTACACTATTTTGACGAAGAAAATCGAGTGTTAGATTTGATTGTGGAGCATAACCCAATTCAAACTTCTCTATAGAAGATTCATAAAGACCACGAGATAGAAGATAATTTTTGGCTTCATGATTATAATTGAGCTGTTTTCTAAGAAAATTATTATAGTTTTCCAATATTTTCTTGTCATGAAAACTATCTTGATGATTGTCTGTATATTGAAGATGAACACCAAATTGATCTGCAAGTTTTTCAATAGCTTCAGGATATGTAAGCTTCTCATAATCCATAACAAATTTAATAGCATCTCCACCAATCCCACATCCAAAACATTTATAAATCTGCTTTGAAGGACTAATCACAAACGATGGAGTATTTTCCCCATGAAAAGGGCAATTTGCCTTGAAATTGGCACCACTCTTTTTGAGTTCTATATAGTTTGCTATAACATCAACAATATCTATACGAGCCTTGACCTCTTCGACTGAGCGTGATTCTATCATTATAGAAAACCCCTTTATTTGGTGAGGCTAAAGCACTCACTTCCTATTTACATGAAAAAATATTATATCAAAATTAAAAAAATTAGATTTTATTTGGTTATCCCCAAAAATATAGAATAATTTAGGATTTTTAATCACTCATTGAATTAATAAAATCTTTATATGCTTTTGCAAGTTCTTTATCTTGCTCTTCTACTCTATTCTCATGATGATTTAACATAGCATCCTCTAAAACACTCAATCTTTTTGATAGATATAAAAATAGTTGTTTATTAATATCTGGAATTTTATTGTGGCTTAGTTGTGATCTATCTTTTCCTTTTGTAATAACTCTAGCGGGGATTCCTACAGCTGTTGAATCTGCTGGTACATCTTTGACTACTACTGAATTGGCTCCAACTCTTGCATTTTCTCCTATCTCTATATTTCCAAGGACTTTTGCTCCTCCACCAATTACAGCTCCTCTTTTGATTGTTGGGTGTCTTTTGACATCTCTATCTAGGCTAACACCCCCAAGTGTGACACCTTGATAGATTAATACTTCATCTTCTATGATTGCAGTTTCACCGATTACTACTCCAAAGCCATGATCTATAAAAACTCTTTTGCCTATTGTGCATCCTGGATGAATATCAATATTGGTAATTACTTGAGAAACTCCCATGATTACTCTTGCCAAGATTTTCCAGTTTTTTTGATAAAGTCTATTTGCAATACGATAATTTATTAATGCCCAAACTCCTGGATAGTTTGTAATGAGTTCTATTTTTGAGGTGATTGCAGGATCATTTTTCCATGGAGTTGCAAGATCCTCTTTTATTATTTTATATAGTGAGCATTTTCCCATTTTTATAAATTCCTTTAGTTAATTGTCTTTAGATAGCCATTGTCATTTAATAGTTGTTCTAATCTTTTAAAAATATCTTTTTTCTCTCTATCTGGCATATCTAAAATATTATTAATATTTTTTTTGAGACTATTTTTAACCTCTTCTATATCATAATCTAAATCGTCTAAAATATCAAGTATTGAAGATGATTCTATAATATTAGATATCTCGTAAGATTTTTCATTAATCTCTATAGTGGCTTCTGTTGGATGGGTGAAAAGATTATGTTTCATTCCTAGCACCTCTTGATAAGCACCTACAAGAAAAAATCCCAAAAAGTACTCTTCATTCTCAAGATCAATTGTATGTAAAAAAAGAGGATTTTTTCTATCAAAACTTATCTCACCATCACTATCACATGTAATATCCCAAATATTGGCACTTCTTGTTGGTTTTTGGTCTAATTTATTTAGCGGTACGATAGGGAAACTTTGTTTGAGACCCCAAAAATCTGGAAGACTTTGAAATATAGAGAAGTTGATTAAATATTTCTCATGAATATTCTCTTCTAATTTAATAAGCTCCCAAATATCTTCATCTTTTAGAAGATATAGTGCTTTTTTGATTATTAGATGAGTTAAGATTTCACTATTTGATCGATCAATCAAATCAATATATCCCAAATCAAATAGAGTAAGTAGAGAGTCTAGATGATCCATACTGTCATGTAGGTACTCTAATGCATGAGGTTTATTTATATGTAGATAAAGTTCATGAAGCTCCTCTATAAGTGGTGGGTTTATCTTTTTTAATTCAAGTGAGCTCTCATGATACTCTTGGCTAAAGAGTTCAAAAACAGGAGCAATTAATACGGCATGATTTGCTGCTACAAATCTTCCTGATTCGATAATAATATTTGGCTCTTTTACCTCTTTTGATTTTGCAATGCTTTGTATCATAAATATAATATCGTTGGCATACTCTTTTATTGAGTAGTTTTTTTGGAGAGTTTTGGCAGTTTGTGAATATTCTACTGCCAAGCCTCCCCCTAGATTGATATTTTTTAGATTATATGCTCCTAATTTTCTTAGATCAGCATATATATTTCCTGCTTCTCTTAGAGCTTTTTTGAGAGGGGCTATATCTGTGATTTGTGATCCTATATGAAAGTGAATCATAGTAAATTGTTCTAATAGATTATTCTCTTTTAAAAGTTTTATAGCTTGGATAAGTTCTGTAGAAGTTAGCCCAAATTTTGAGTTTATTCCTCCACTTTTTGCCCAAGTTCCTATACCTGAGCTGTGTAGTTTGATTCTTAGCCCAATTTTAGGAGTTTTGCCTCTCTCCTCTTTTGCTATCTCTATAATAGTTTGAAGCTCATTTACCCCCTCAATAGTAAGGGTGATATCTTGATCTAACTGTGCAGATAAAAATCCTAGTTTAATCATCTCTTTGTCTTTAAATCCATTGACTAAAATAGGAGAACTTTTATTGATATATGTCATTGCAATCAATAGTTCGGCTTTACTTCCTGCTTCTAATCCATAATTATATTTGGCACCTTTTTCTAGCAGAGCTTTTATAAAATTTGGAAATTGATTTACTTTTAGAGGAAAGACAGCTTGAAATTTACCTTTGTAGTTTAACTCTTGTGAAGCTTTTTGAAAATTAGTATATATTGTCTCAATCTGTTTCTCTATAAGATGAGGAAAACGAAGAATTAGAGGTCCTCGATTTCCTTTTTTTCTTATATTTTGTACTATCTCTAAAATAGATGGTTTTGATCTGTAATTTATACTTATTTTATCTTTATCTATACAGAAGTTGTTGTTTGCCCAAATATCAAGACCATATTTTTTCATTACTGCTTTATATCTATAAAATGATCTTCTTTTGTAATCAAATCTTTGACCCAAACCTTATTATCTTTTAGCTCATCTTCTCCAATAATTGCACAATATCTTGCATTTGCTCTATCTGCTGCTTTTAGATGTGCTTTTAGACTTTTTGCCTCATAGCCTATTAATACTTTTGAACTCTCTCTCTGTTTTGAGGCTGTTTTGAAAAGTGGAGTAATAGCTTCTGCTACTAATGCCCCAAAGTAGTATCCCTCTCTCTCATCTTCTTCAATATTTATCATATCAAGAACTCTCTCAACCCCAATAGCAAAACCAACAGCAGGAGTAGGACGACCATCTAAAAACTCTACAAGTTTATCATATCTTCCTCCTCCCGCAACGGCATTTTGAGCTCCCAAATCACCACTCACAAACTCAAATGCACTTTTGGAGTAATAATCTAATCCTCTTACCAAATTTGGATCAATCTCATACTCTATACTTAGAGAATCAAGTGTCTTTTGAACTACTTCAAAATCATCTTGACAACTTTTACAAAGATGTTGATTGAGTCTTGGGGCATCTTTGAGAAGAGTTTGACAATTTTTATTTTTACAATCAAATACACGAATAGGATTTGTATCTTTTCTTCTCAAGCAATCACTACATAAGCCATCAATATTATTGAGTGTTTCAATAAGTTTTTCTCTAAACGGAGGCATACAATTAGGACAACCAAGAGAGTTTAGTTGTAGTGTATAGTTGATCTTGAAAAAGTCCAAAATCTCTTTGAGCATAACAATAACATTGACATCTTCAAGAGGATTACTCTCTCCAAAACTCTCAACTCCAAATTGGTGAAATTGTCTAAATCTCCCTTTCTGAGGTCTCTCATATCGAAACATAGGACCATAATAGAATAGTCTATTTATTCCACCTTTTCGATCAAGTTTATGCTCTACAAAACTTCTAACTACTCCCGCAGTTCCTTCTGGTCTAAGGCATACATCATTGCCACCTTTATCAATAAATTGATACATCTCTTTACCAACAATATCGCTACTCTCTCCAACACTTCTCTTAAAAAGTGAAGTCTCTTCAAGTATTGGTGTTTGGCTAAATGAGAAGCCATATTTCTCTACAATTTTAGTCGTATTATCTATAAAATATCGAAATTTCCTACTATCTGGAGGTAAGATATCTTTCATTCCTTTGAGTGCTTTTAGCATCTAATAAAATCCTTATATAAATTGGCTCCATTTTAATAAAAGGTTGCTTAATCAATATACTCTATAATCTCCTGCTGTATCTCTTCTATAGTTTTTGAAGCATCAATGATTTTATAGTTGATATCTAAATCTTCCAAAAGTTCAATCATGAGTGTTTGTACATTAAGTAGGTATTCAACGCCTCTTTTTTCTATATGATCCTCTTTTTTACTGCTCATTCTATCTTTGAGTAATTTTTCATTTGTCTTTAATAATATTATTATATCGGGTAGTTTTTCATCTAGTGCAAAAGAGTTTAACTCTAATAAAAACTCTTTTTTATAGTCATGATTTGCTAGGGCATAAGCTATTCCTGAGATAAAACCTCTATCGCTTATTACTATTTTATCTCTATTTGGCTCTACTATATTTTTGTAGTGTTCTGCTCGATCTGCCAAAAATAGGAATAGTTCGCTTTTATGATTGTTTACTCCCTCATGAAGTATCATCTTGCGAATTTTTTGACCTATTGGTGTGCCACCTGGCTCTTTTGTGATTATGGCATCTGGGTATAGTTTTTGGAGTAGCTCTATTTGCGTAGATTTTCCTGATGTGTCTATTCCTTCAACTATCAAATACATCTATATCTCCCAAAAGTGGTAAAATGTCTTTGGATACTAGATGTGATACATCTCCATCGTGTTTTAAAATTGCTCTAACTACTGATGAGCTTATAAATGCATGTTTTAGGCTGGGCATTAGAAATATTGTCTCTATATTGGGATCTAGTGATGAGTTTGCATAGCTCATTTGAAGTTCATACTCAAAATCACTTACAGCTCGAAGTCCTCTTATTATTATATTGCTATTGGCTTTTTTTGCAAAATCTATTAATAAATTATCAAATGTTGTAATCTCTACATTTGGAATATGTTCAGTTGCAATTTTTGCCATAATTGCTCTTTTTTTGATATCAAACATTGGCTTTTTCTCTTGAGATACAGCTAGTGCAACAACTACTTCATCAAACATCTCACTTGCTCTTTGAATAATATCTACATGACCGTTTGTAATTGGGTCAAATGTTCCTGGATATAAGACTCTTGTTTTCAATTTTGTTCCCCCCATCTTTTAAAAAGTTTATGCTCTATTCCTATAAGATCAAACCATTTTCCAATCAAAAAATCTTCCATATCTTCCAATGATGATGGATTGCTATAATATCCCAAAATTGGTGGGGCTATTATTACTCTTAGAAGTGAAAGTTTATGCATGTTTTCAAGTGCTATTGGTGAAAATGGCATCTCTCTTGGTGCTAATATTAATTTTCTCTGCTCTTTAATCATGACACTTGCTGTTCTTGTCGTTAGATTATCCCCGATACCATAGGCTATTTTTGCCAATGTATTCATGCTACAAGGTATGATAATCATAGCATCACATTTAAAAGAGCCAGAAGCTACTTTTGCAGCGATATCTTTATCGTCATGAATGCTTAAATTTTCCTCTTTTTGGAATACTATTTGAGCATTTTTTGAGATTATTATATGTTTTTCAATCTCTTTTGGTAATTTTTGGATAAATCTTTGAGCTAAAGTTACCCCGCTAGCTCCTGTGATTGCTATAATAATTCTCAATCTATTACCTCTACACGATTTTTTGAGACTATTTTTGCTCTAAATATTTTCTTTTTGCCTCGTTTTATTTTGATGATATCTCCTATAAAACCTGATTGTAGAGCTTTGGCTTGAAATGTGATTTTTAGATCTTCATCAACTATTGTGGCATTTACATGTTGATTTTTAATAATATCTAGCGATTTTTTTATATCTAATATAGTTATGATTCTATTTTTTTTGATAGCTCTTTTTGCAGAATATCTATTTAGATCATCTTTGCCTATGGGTTGGGATATTATATTTGTAAATGGTATTTTTTCAAGATGTAAATTTTCTAGTGTTAGAGGGGTCTCTCTTGGTATTAAATTTGTGGCTTTGTATATTGATATTTTCGCTTTTATTTGATATTTAAAGTAGATCTTTTTATCTTTTTTGGGAGTGCTATATAATACAGAGATAGTTGATTTATCTCTTTTGAGTGCAGGTTTGGGTAACACTATCTCTTGCTCTTTGAATGTGTCAAAGTTTCTTGGTGTTTTGCCTATCTGTTTTACTCTAATAGATTCAATCTCTATTGTTGGATACTTTTTTGTATAGCTATCATGAATAACTTTTTCTATATTTTTTGTTGGTATTGGTGTTGCTTGAGCTATATATGGTAATAGGAAAATAAAGATAATTTTGATAAAAGAGTACAAATAAAAAGCCTTAGTGATAAAAGTAGATAATTTTATCTAAAATAGATTAATAGGGTAGTATGTACCCTATTTAAGCTTGATAATATAAGCATCTTTTTTAAGAGATTTTAGATCAGCCAAATAAAATTTTGCCTCATCTCTTGTTTGATATGGACCTACTACTAGAGTAGATGAAGTTTTTCCATTTGTTATTGGGTATCTTATTTTATAGTGATAATCTCTCTCTTTGAGCTCTCTAAAAATTGGTAATCTAGTAGATTCCAAGTCTGTTTTGAAAACAGTCATTAGCTGTACATAATATTTACCTCTATATGATGGTGTAGGTTTATTTTTTGGATATATACAGACTGCTGGTTTAGTCTCATGGACAACTCTTTTTATTATTGTAATTCTTCTATTGTGAGGTTTTTGGGCTTCTATCTTTTTTTCAACTTTTGGCTTAAGTGTTGGAAGTTTTGCTACTTTTGAAGGTTGTTTTGGTTTTTTTCTCTCACTTTGTCCAAATATCATACCAACTCCTATAGAGCTTAATAGATCTATATCTGAACTATCTAGTTTATGGATTGCTTGCATATCTGCACTTATATTAAAAGAGTCATTTATCTGATATTTTATACCCACTCCATAATCCACAAATGGTTGTGATAATACCTCATTATGCTCTTCATCTATATACTCATATCCTACACCTGCGAAAATATAAGGTTTTAGCTTTTTATTTTTAGTTTGAAAGTCATGTGTGATATTAAGTGAAGCTCGATGGATATTGCTCTCTTTTGAGCTATTTTTATCTCCTACTTTATCCATGTAGTTATATATTATACCAATAGCGTTATTTTTGTTTAGATACTTACTCGCACGAATTCCATAGCTATAACTATGATCTAGTGGAGAACTTTGTTGTGTTGTGTCGTATCCTATATTTGTTGAGACTTCATAATCTTGGGCGTAAAGATTTACTAGACTACTTAAAAGTATACTTGTGATTATAATATTTGCTTTCATTATAGATCTCCTTATTAACTCTAGTTAGTCTATATAAATTTTTACTTTTTTCCAAATAAGTTTAATTTTTTTTACTAAAATATAATTTTTTTGTCCAATGATGTTACTTTATTAAACATAAATAGGGTATTTTAGAGTTAGGTTGAAAATTGTATTAAAGATGAAAAAGCTAAAATATTGAGAGAAAAAATTGATAAACCATAAGAGAGCTAAAGGAGGCAAAATTGCTCTCTTATGATAATGAAGTTATTGGTGTTTGTTTATCACTGGCTAGGTGATGGAGAAATTATATACAAATGAGACTAAAATTATCCTATTTAAAATAAATTAATTATTTAAATAAAGAAAAATAAAAGAAAAGGTAAAAATGAAGAGAGCAGTATGTATTATTAGTGGTGGCATGGATAGTGCGTTGAGTGCCTATATATGCAATAGAATTGATGGATTTGAAGTAATTGCACTACATTTTAATTATGGTCAAAAAACTGAACAAAAAGAGTTAGAAGCCTTCAGGAAAGTTGCAAAAAGCTTGAATTCTTTAAGATTAATTGAACTAGATTTACATTTTATTAGTGATATTGGTGGTTCTGCTTTGACTGATAGTGATATCGCTGTACCTCAAAATGGTATAGAAGAGGGTGTTCCTGTGACTTATGTTCCTTTTAGAAATGGTATCTTTTTATCAATTGCAGGAGCTGTAGCAGAAAAAGAGGGTGCAGAGGCTATATATATTGGTGTTGTTGAAGAGGATAGTAGTGGATATCCAGATTGTACTGATAGTTTTATCCAAAAACTAGAATCAGCTATCAATGAAGGTACAAAACCAGAGACAACAATAAAACTAAAAACCCCTCTAGTTCATCTAAAAAAAGAGGACATCGTAAAAGAGTCTATTAGGCTTGGAGTACCTCTTGAATATACTTGGAGTTGTTATAAAAATGAGAGTAGGGCATGTGGTGTTTGTGATAGTTGTAGATTGAGGTTAAAAGGATTTAATGTGGCAGGAGTAGAAGATCCTATTGATTATGTGTTGTCGTAAAGATTACGACAACATCATATATTCAAATTTCAGGAATATCATAAGTATCAGTTACAAAGTCAATATCTTTATCTCCTCTACCACTTAGATTGACCAAAATTAACTCTTTTGGGTTTTGTGATGCATGTTTCATCGCATAGGCAATAGCATGAGCAGATTCAAGAGCAGGGATGATTCCCTCTAGTCGTGAGAGTTTATAAAAAGCATCTATTGTCTCTTCATCATTTGCAGTTGCTACAATTGTTCTACCTATTGTTTTGAGATGTGCATGTTCTGGACCTACAGAGGGATAATCAAGCCCACTAGCTACACAATAGACAGGAGCAGGTTCTCCTTTTTCATCTTGAAGCATAATAGAATTAAATCCATGCATAATACCCTCTTTACCAAAGCTAAGAGAGGCAGCATTTTCACCAAGCTTAGTTCCTTTTCCCATTGGCTCCACTCCATATAGTTTACATGGATCATCTATAAAACCGCTAAAAATCCCCATAGCATTACTACCTCCACCAATACATGCGATGACGCTATCTGGTAAGTTCCCCGTCATTTCTAGTATCTGCTCCCTTGCCTCTATTCCTACCACTCTTTGAAAATCTCTTACCATTTTTGGATATGGGTGAGGACCTACAACCGAACCAATAGCAAAAAGAGAGTTTTTGGTATCGCTCAAATATGCACCAAATGCAGAATCAACAGCCTCTTTAAGTGTTTTGGCTCCAAAGCTCACAGGAATTACCTTTGCCCCTAATATTTTCATTCGGATTACATTTGGATGCTCTTTTTTGATATCTACCTCACCCATGTGTATCTCACACTCTAACCCAAAATATGCCGCAGCAGTAGCCAAAGCCACACCATGTTGACCCGCTCCCGTCTCCGCAATAAGCTTAGTTTTACCAAGATGTTTTGCTAATAGTGCTTCAGCCATGCAGTGATTGAGCTTGTGAGCTCCCGTATGATTCAAATCTTCTCTTTTGAGATAGATTTGCCCACCACCACAAAAGTTACTCAAATTTTTTGCATAAGATACTGGTGTTGGCCTACCTTGATAATGTTTTCTTATCTGTTTGAGTTCATGAAGAAAAACATGAGATTTGGATAGTTTGTCATAAGCCTCATTGATCTGAGCAAACGGCTCTTCCAACTCAGGAGGAATAAATGCACCTCCAAATTTTCCAAAAAATCCCTTTTCATCAGGTGTAGCATTTAGGTAAGATTTATTTTGCATCATTCATCCTTTTGTTAATATAAAAACATATTTTATCTAATCTTTGATGTGTTTTAAGGGTGGAAATTCCAAAGTTCCAAACTTTGGAATGTATATAAACAGACAAAACTATAATAAAAAGTAAATAATTAAATTAATAAAAAGTATACATTTAACTATTTATTCCCAATCACAACTTGGGAATAAGTGAACCTTTCATAGTATCAGGAAATATGAAACGAGTTGAAGTTATAATTCTTTTATATGGAGTTTAATATTATGACTATAGCTTGGATTATTTCAAAGATAAAGGATAGTGATTATCTTGCTTATCTCTTCACATGTAATTATATTAAAATTTATTAGTAGGAGTGAAAAATGATACAAAGTTGTAGTTTTTGTGGAAACAAAAATATCAAAAATAGTAGGGTAGAATATACATATAAACATGATGGTAAATATATGATTTTTCATAATGTTCCGGCATTACAATGTGAATATTGTGGTGAAAAATATTTTGAAGCAAAAGTTTTAAAACAGATTGAGAATGAGTTTATATCTGTTCAACAAGGCAAAAAAATAACTAAAGAGATATCTGTTGCTGTTGAGGATTTTGATAAATTAGTTGCTTAAAATAATTCCCCTTGTTATATCTCCTGAGACTGTGAAACGAGCTTTTATGAAATATTAAGGTAATTTTAGTTTGTTTATAGTTATCATGAATTAGTTTTGAAATTTAAATTATGATAAAGGGGTTTTCCATGGAAAAAATCAAGTTTTTTAGGATAGGTTTAATTATTGCATCGGTACTTAGTTTTGGTAGTTATTTACATGCTCTTGAGAATATATCTCAAAAGAAAATAGTTACTAAAAAGAGTACTACACCTATAAAATTAATAAAAAAATGGGAAACTAGGCAGAGAAATCAGTTGGATACTCCAGAATCTGTTTTGTATGATAGAAGTAAAAAGAAAATTTATGTTTCAAATGTGAATAGTTCAAAATCAAAAAAGCATTGGATTGATAATGATGGGTTTATATCTAAACTAAATAAAAATGGAACTATAGATACTCTTGTATGGGTATCTGGACTGAAGGCTCCAAAGGGGTTGGCAGTGCATAAAAATCATCTTTATGTAGCAGATATTAATAGTGTTGTAAAAATAGATACAATCAATGGAGTAATAGAAGATATATTTTATGCTCCAAAAGGTGTAAATCATCTAAATGATCTAGTTTATGATAAAAAGAGAAATGTTTTGTATGTTTCTGATTCTAGTAGTAAAAAAATATTCAAAATGACACTAGATGGTAGATTTAAACTTTTTTATAAAAAGGAGAGAAATAAGCCAAGACAAAATGGATTGTATATTTATAATGATAAGTTGATTATGCAAGGAAATAGGGGTAAATTAAAATCTCTTAGTCTTAAAACTTACAAAAGAAGAACGATATCCAAAACTATTTTTAATGCCAATATAGATGGTATTTGGAGATATAAAAATATGGGATATTTAGTATCTGATTGGCAGGGTAAAATATATTTTGTTAGTAAAAGAGGAAAAGCGAAACTTCTCTTAACTACAAAGCCAATTAGATCTGCTGATATATCATACTCCTCTGCGTTGGGTTTGTTGTTGGTTCCTGATTTTAATGATAGAATTATTGCGTATAGAGTGAAGTAGAAAAAATTATTAAAATTTATAGGATGTGGACACACTATGCCTAATAAGTAGTAGACTACTCTAGGTATCTTATCAACGAACCTTTGATATACTTTTTAAATATTTAAAAGGTAAGGAAAAAGTTTAGATGTTTCTATATGATAAAGAGTCAAGATTTAACTTGGCAAACTTGGTAACATTTGCAAATATTACGGCGGGTGTGGTAGCAATCTATTTTATACAGCAGGGTGATTTTTTTACGGCTATTATTTTGGCTTGGATTGGTGGGGGATTTGATATTTTAGATGGTAAGATTGCTAGAAAATATAATCTCTCATGTGAGTTTGGAATACAGCTTGACTCTTTTGCTGATTTTATCTCTTTTGTGATTATGCCTGCTTTTTTACTCTTTTATGCACTTCAAAAAGCAAATGGGGTTGAGCTTATTATCTCTGGTGTTGTTTTTATATATTATATTATTTCAGGACTTAGACGACTCATTGAGTTTAATCTCAAAAGTGAAGCTGGAGATGTAGCTAAATATTTTGAGGGTGTTCCTACTCCTCTTGGAGCGATTTTGCTTTGGGTTTTGTATCTTCTTTATAGTTATGGTTTAGTTAGTAATATATTTGTTATCTTACTTTTAGTTGGAGTTATCGCTTTTTTATTAAACTCCAAAGTTAAAATCCCACATCCATAGTTCTTATTAATGATAGAGATATTAGAAATAACGGATAATTTTAAATCAAATTTTGTAAAACCACATCTTATGAAGTATAAGCAAGATGGTAAAATAAAAAGTTGGGAAATTGTAGATGTACATGATAGTGTAGCGATACTTCTATTTCATAAAGAAAAAAATGCTTTTGTTTTGGTAAAACAGTTTCGTCCTGCTATTTATATGAAAAATAGAGATGGGTTTACTTATGAATTGTGTGCAGGATTAGTAGATAAAGATAAATCTTTGGTTCAAATAGCAAAAGAGGAGATACTTGAAGAGTGTGGTTTTGATGTGCCAATTGAGAGTATCAAAGAGATTACAGAGTTTTATACTTCTGTTGGTTTTGCAGGTGGTAAGCAGAGTATGTTTTTTGCTGAAGTTAGTGAAATTCAAAAAGTAGATGAAGGTGGTGGTATTGGTGATGAGCAGATCGAGGTTTTGTATCTGCCAATCAAAGAGGCAAATAGATTCATGTTTGATAAATCAAAGGTAAAAACTCCTGGATTGCTGTTTAGTTTTTTATGGTATTTTTCATCTTTTTCTTCTTGATAATTTTAATTTTAGAATTAAAATTATCTGTTTTGGATAAAACTTATTTTACTAGTAATTCAATATATTTCATCTCTAAAATATTTCTATTCCTTCTTGCAAGGAACAGAAATTCAATAAAATCTTCAAAAACCCCCTAAATTTCTTGACTTTAAAAACCTTTTTAACTATAATCAGCCTCTCAAAAATCAGTCAGAACTATTCTGACGAGTTCTTTTAAGGAAAAAAATGGAAAAGATAAGACTTAAGCTTAAAGCTTATGATCATAGAGTTTTAGACAGATCTGTCGCTGCTATCGTTGAAGCAGTTAAGAGAACTGGAGCCGAAATTAGAGGCCCAATTCCAATGCCTACAAAAATCAAAAAGTATACAGTACTTAGATCTCCACATGTAAATAAAGATTCTAGAGAACAATTTGAGATGAGAATGCACTCTCGTTTGATTGATATTGTTTCTGCTACAACTGATACTGTTGATTCACTTATGAAGCTTGACCTTGCTCCTGAAGTAAATGTCGAAGTAAGAGCGATGGGTAAATAGGGAGAATATGATGGAATATATTGTAGAAAAAATTGGAATGAGTAGAACAATTTCTGTACCAAGTACTGCGGTAACGCTTGTAAAGTTAATTGATACAAAAGTTTGTGAAGTTATTGAAAATAGACAAGCGATTGTTGCATATTCAAGAAGTAAAAAGATGAATAAATCAATTACTGGTATGCAAAAGAAGTATAATTTAACTCCAGAGTTTAATAAGTTTATGACAATTTCTGTTGCAAATGAAGAGGCTGGTGATTTAGATTTAAGCCCTTTAAATGATGCAAAAATTGTAAAAAGTTCATTTACTTCTAAAGGTAGAGGTTTTGCTGGTGCTATCAAAAGACACGGTTTTGCTGGAGGTCCGGGAGCTCATGGTTCTAGATTTCACAGAAGAGTAGGTTCTATTGGTAATGCTGAATGGCCAGGTCGTGTTCAAAAAGGTAAAAAAATGCCTGGACACTATGGTACTGATAAAGTAACTATGAAAAATGAGATTGTTTCATTTGATGCAGAGACGGGTGTAATTGTACTTAAAGGTGCAGTAGCTGGTGCAAATGGATCATTAGGAAAGATAAGGATTGTTAAATGAGTAAAGCAATTGTATTAGACGACCAACTAAAAGCGAATGGTGAGATTGCATTACCAGAGAGTTATAGTGATATTGATGCGCATAACTTGTATCTTTATGTGAAGTCTTATCAAGCATCTTTGAGAGCAAATACAGCTCATTCAAAGACAAGAGCAGAAGTAAGTGGTGGTGGTAAAAAACCATTTGCACAAAAAGGTGGAGGACGAGCAAGAGCTGGTTCTACTAGAAGTCCTATTTGGGTAGGCGGTGGTGTTGCACATGGACCTAGAAACAATAGAAACTATTTTCAAAAAGTAAATAAAAAACAGAAAAGACTTGCTCTTTTATTTGCAATTAATGAGATTGCTAATAATGGTAAACTTTTTGTTGTTGATTTGGTAGCTATTGAGTCTGGAAAGACAAAAGATGCAGCAGCTTATGTAAAAGCATTGAATGCTAGAGATGTATTAGTTGTAAAAGAGTTGACTGATGAAAAAACATTTTTGGCTTTTAGAAACTTAGATAACGCTTATTTAATAGAGCCTAATGAGCTAAATGCTTATACTGCAACAGCTTTTGATTCTATTGTAATAGAGAAAAGCGTTTTAGAAAAATTGACACAAGAGGGCTAAGATGGCAGATATTACGGATATTAAAGCAATTTTATATACTGAAAAGAGTTTGGGCCTTCAAGAAGATGGTGTTGTTGTAATTTCAACAAGTCCAAGAATGACAAAAAATGGTCTTAAAGAGGTTTTAAGAGAGTATTTTGGTTTTATCCCTTTAAAAGTTAATTCTATGAGAATGAAGGGTAAAGTTAAAAAATTTAAAGGTATCGCAGGAAAAAGAGATGATTACAAAAAGTTTTATGTAACTCTTCCTGAAGGTGCAAAAATTGAAAGTGTAGAGGTATAACATGGCAATAAAATCATATAAACCATATACTCCTAGTAGAAGATATATGACAGGACTTGACTCTAGCGATATTACAGCTAAGCCAAGTGTTCCATCTCTTCTAAAAAAACTACCAAGAAGTGCTGGTAGAAATAATAATGGTAGAATCACTTCTCGTCATAGAGAAGCAGGGGCTAAAAAAACATATAGAATCATCGATTTTAAAAGAAGAAAATTTGGAATTGAAGGAAAAGTTACTGCAATTGAATACGATCCGTATAGAACTTGTAGAATTGCTTTAATTACTTATGCTGATGGTGAAAAAAGATATATTCTTCAACCTTCAGGTCTTAAAGTAGATGATAAAATTCAAGCTGCTGAGTCTGGACTTGATATCAAGCCTGGTAATGCAATGAAGATGAAAAATATCCCTGTTGGTACTATTATTCACAATATCGAAATGAAGCCTGGTAAAGGTGGTCAAATCGCTAGAAGTGCTGGTGGTTATGCTCAACTTATGGGTAAAGAAGAGAAATATGTAGTTCTTAGATTACCAAGTGGTGAGATGAGACAAATTCTTTCAGAGTGTATGGCTACTATCGGAACAGTTGGTTGTGAAGATTGGTCAAATGTTGTTGGTGGTAAAGCAGGAAGAAGTAGACATAGAGGAATTCGTCCTCAAACTCGTGGTTCTGCGATGAACCCAATAGATCACCCACATGGTGGTGGTGAAGGTAAAACTAATGGAAGTAGACATCCTGTTTCTCCATGGGGTATGCCAACTAAAGGTTATAAAACTAGAAGAAAAAAAGCTAGTGATAAACTAATTATATCAAGAAAGAAAGGAAGATAGATGGCTAGAAGTTTAAAAAAAGGTCCTTTTGTAGATGACCATTTGGCAAAAAAGGTCATCAAAGCTAAAGAGAGTGGAGATAAAAAACCTATCAAAACTTGGTCAAGAAGAAGCATGATTCTTCCTGATATGATTGGTTTGACTTTCAGTATTCATAATGGTAGAAATTTTGTACCTCTATATGTTACAGAGAATCATGTTGGTTATAAATTGGGTGAATTTGCTCCAACTAGAACATTTAAGGGTCATAAGGGCTCTGTACAAAAGAAAGTAGGATAATATGAGTAAAGCTACACTAAAATTTATTAGATTATCTCCTACAAAAGCAAGATTAATTGCAAGAGAAGTACAGGGAATGAATGGCGAGTATGCACTTGCTTCTTTGGAATTTGCTCCAAATAAAGCGGCTGGTATTATCTCTAAAGTAATTGCTTCTGCAATAGCAAATGGTGATTATGAGCCAGAAGAGGTAGAGATTATCTCATGTAGAGTCGATAAAGGTCCAGTTCTTAAGAGATTTAGACCAAGAGCTAGAGGTAGTGCTTCTAGAATCTTAAAACCAACTTCTCACATTATGGTAGAAGTAGGACCAGCAAAACGAGATACAAAAAAAACTAAGAAGGATGCGTAACTATGGGTCAAAAAGTCAATCCTATTGGTCTTAGATTAGGGCTTAATAGAAACTGGGATTCTAGATGGTATCCATCTTCTGAAAATACAGCTAAAAATATTGGTGAAGATCACAAAATTAGAACTTTTGTAAAAAAAGAGCTTTACTATGCAGGTGTTAGTCAAATTATTATTGAAAGAACTGCAAAAAATCTTAGAGTTACTGTAGTTTCTGCAAGACCTGGAATCATCATTGGTAAAAAAGGTGCTGATATTGAGAAGCTTAGAGCTAAACTTCATAAGCTTGTTGGTAAGCCAGTAAATGTTAATGTACAAGAAGAGAGAAAGCCACAAGCTTCAGCTCAACTTGCTGCTGAAAATGTTGCTACTCAACTTGAGAGAAGAGTTGCTTTTAGAAGAGCAATGAAAAAAGTTATCCAAGGTGCTATGAAGAGTGGTGCTAAAGGTATTAAAGTCGCTGTTGCTGGTAGACTTGGTGGTGCTGAAATGGCGAGAACTGAGTGGTATCTTGAGGGAAGAGTTCCTCTTCATACACTAAGAGCAAGAATTGATTATGGTTTTGCTGAGGCTAGAACTACTTATGGAATCATTGGTATAAAAGTATGGATCTTTAAAGGTGAGGTACTTGCTAAAGGTATTCCTGCTGAGAAAAAAGATTCTCCTGCTCCAAGAAAACAAAGAAGAGGTAGATAATCATGTTGATGCCTAAAAGAACAAAATATAGAAAGCAGATGAAGGGTAGAAATAGAGGTAAATCTTACAGAGGTAACTCTATTGCTTTTGGTGAGATTGCACTAAAAGCTACTGAAGCTGGAAGAATTGGTTCTCGTCAAATCGAAGCGGCAAGGATCGCAATGACTAGACATGTAAAAAGAGAAGCAAAATCATGGATTAGAGTTTTCCCTGCTAAACCTTTAACTGCTAAACCATTAGAGACAAGAATGGGTAAAGGTAAAGGTGCAGTTGATAGATGGGTTATGAATATTAAACCTGGAAGAATTATTTTTGAAATGGCTGGTGTAAGTGAAGAGTTAGCAAGAGAAGCGTTAACTTTGGCTAAGCATAAGTTACCATTTAAGACAAAAATCATAACTCGAGAGAATGAAAATGAAATTTACTGATATTAAAGATAAAGACGCTGCTGCGTTAAACGAGTTGTTAAAAGAGCAAAAGTTATTGCTGTTTAAGCTTAGATCAAAGCTTAGAACTATGCAATTGAGTAATCCAAATGAAATAAAAGAAGTTAGACACGATATTGCAAGAATCAAAACTGCAATTACTGCTGCTAACGCTAAGGCGTAAAAATGGCTTTAAAAAGAGAAGTTCAAGGAACAGTTGTAAAAGTAGCAGGTGAAAAAACTGTTACTATTTTGGTTGAGAGAAAGGTTATGCACCCTAGATACCATAAAATTGTAAAAAGATTTAAAAAGTATTTGATTCATGATGAAAAAGGTGAAGCAAATATTGGTGATACTCTTATTGCAGTTGAGTGTAGACCAATCTCTAAAAGAAAATCTTTTAGATTAAAAGAGATTACGCGTAGAGGAGTTAGCTCATGATACAAGGTTTTACAAGATTAGCAGTTGCTGATAATAGTGGAGCTAAGGAAATTATGTGTATTAAAGTTCTTGGTGGTAGTAAGCGAAGATATGCAACTGTTGGTGATGTTATCGTTGCTTCAGTTAAAAAAGCTATTCCAACTGCAAAAGTTAAAAAAGGTCAAGTTATTAAGGCTGTTGTTGTTAGAACTAGAAAAGAGATCCAAAGAGAAAATGGTTCTTTGATTAGATTTGATGAGAATGCGGCAGTTATTCTTGATTCAAAATTAGAGCCAATTGGAACAAGAATTTTTGGACCAATAGGTCGTGAAGTTAGATATTCTGGTTTTATGAAAATTGTTTCACTTGCACCGGAGGTATTATAATGGCAATTAAATTTAATATTAAAAAAGGTGATACTGTAAAGATCATCGCTGGTGATGATAAAGGGAAAGAGGCAGAAGTATTAAAAGTTATGCCTAAAACTTCTCAAGTTATTGTTGCTGGTTGTAAACTTGTTAAAAAAGCAATTAAACCAACAGAGCAAAATGCTCAAGGTGGATTTGAGAATAGAGAGATGCCAATCCATATTTCAAATGTTGCTAAAGTAGAAGGGTAGATAGATGGCTAGATTAAAAGAAAAATATGATAACACAATCAAAGCAGCATTGACTGAAGAGTTTGGTATCAAAAATCCAATGCAAATTCCTGCATTGGAAAAAATCTCTATCAGTGTTGGTGCTGGTGAAGAGGCAAAAGATTCTAAAGTTCTTCAAAATGTGCAAGATACAATCTCTTTGATTGCAGGTCAACATGCAGTTGTTACAAGAGCAAAAAAATCTATCGCTGGTTTTAAACTAAGAGAAGATTTCCCTACAGGTGTAAAAGTTACACTTAGAGGTGAAAATATGTATGCTTTTATGGATAAATTAGTTTCAATTACTTTGCCAAGAGTAAAAGATTTTAGAGGTGTTCCTAGAAACAATTTTGATGGTCATGGGAACTATACTTTTGGGTTAGATGAACAACTTGTGTTCCCTGAAGTTAAGTTTGATGATATTATAAAAACACATGGTATGAATATCTCATTTGTAACAACTACTGAAGACGATAAAGAGTCTTTTAAGTTGTTAGAATTGATGGGTATGCCATTTGCAAAAGGGCGTGAATAATGGCTAAGAAATCAATGATTGCAAAAGCGGCTAGAAAACCTAAGTTTGCCGTAAGAGGATATACGAGATGTCAGATTTGTGGGAGACCTCACTCTGTTTATAGAGATTTTGGAATTTGCAGAATTTGTTTTAGAAAAATGGCAAATGAGGGTAAATTACCTGGCATTAAAAAATCAAGTTGGTAAGGTAAAAAAATGGTAAATGATTTAGTAGCAGACGCACTAACAAGAATCAGAAATGCTTCTATGAGAAAACTTGAAGTAACTGAACTTCTACACTCTAAACTTGTAGAGTCAGTTATTGGTGTTTTCGCTGATAAAGGTTATATTGAGAGTTTTAATGTAATCGAAAAAGATGGAAATAAAAAATATATCAAAATTGTTTTGAAATATGATGATAGTGGTAAAAGTGTAATCACAGAGATTAAAAAAATCTCTAACCCTGGTCGTCGTGTATATGAACCACATTCAAATATTAAAAAATTTAAAAATGGTTATGGAACAATTGTAGTAAGTACTTCAAAAGGTGTACTTAGTAATGACGCTGCTTATGCAAAAGGTGTTGGCGGCGAGATGATCTGTAGTATCTGGTAAAACAGTATTTTACGGCATTCGATATAAATCGTAGACAAGTAAAAGGAAATATATGTCAAGAATTGGTAAGAGACCTGTTTCAATTCCAGCTGGAATTGAAGTGAAGGCTGATGGTGCAATTTTATCTTTTAAAAAAGGTAATGTAGAAAAAACTTTAGATACAAAAGGACTTGTAGATTTCTCTGTAGAGGGTGATCAAGTTACTTTTTCTCCAAAAAATGATGATAGATCAAGTCGTGCATTCTGGGGTACATTTAGAGCTTTAAGTCAAAACATTATAGTTGGTTTAACTGATGGTTATCAAAAACAACTAGAGATTAATGGTGTTGGTTATAGAGCTGCTGTAAAAGGTAATACTCTTGAATTACAACTTGGTTTTTCTCACCCTATTAACTATGCTTTTCCAAAAGATGTTCAAATTAGTGTAGAAAAAAATGTTGTTACTATCAAAGGTAATGATAAACAAGTAATTGGACAAATCGCAGCGGAAATTAGAAGCTTTAGACCACCTGAGCCATATAAAGGAAAAGGTGTTAAGTATACTGATGAAACAATCATCAGAAAAGCTGGTAAGACAGCTGGTAAGTAGAGGGTGAGTAAATGAGAACTAAATTATTAAAAAAGAAAAATGCACTAAAAGCAAGAAGAGTTAGAAGAGTTAGAGCAAAAATTTTTGGAACTTCTGAAGTGCCAAGAGTGGCTATCTTTAAATCAAATAGAGCTATTTACGCACAAGCAATCAATGATGTTGAAGCTGTAACTTTAGCTAGTGTTGATGGTAGAAAACTTGGTCTTAAAGCAAATAAAGATGATGCTACGGCTGTAGCTGCTACATTTGCAGAGGCTTTAAAAAGTAAAGGTATTGAGAAAGTTGTTTTTGATAGAAGAGATAATAAGTATCATGGCGTAGTTGCAGCATTTGCTGATGGCTTAAGAGATAATGGAATAGTACTTTAAGGGCGATGGTAATGGAAAAAATTAATAGAGAAGATTTTGAAGAAGCCATTGTTAATATTGGCAGAGTAACAAAAGTTGTTAAAGGTGGTAGAAGATTTAGATTTACTGCTTTGGTTGTTGTAGGTAACAGAGATGGTATTGTTGGATTTGGTTCAGGAAAAGCAAAAGAGGTTCCTGATGCTATTAAAAAGGCTGTTGATGATGCTTTTAAAAACTTAACAACAGTAAATGTTCATGGTTCAACAATTGCTCATGATATTGAAGTAAAATTTAATGCGAGTAGAATCTTATTAAAACCAGCTTCAGAAGGTACGGGTGTAATTGCCGGTGGTGCAACAAGACCAGTGCTTGAGTTGGCTGGAATTAAAGATATTTTGACAAAATCACTTGGTTCTAACAACCCTGCAAACTTAGTAAGAGCGACACTAAAAGCTCTTAGTATGATTAAAAATTAAGGATATTTAGATGGCGTTACATAATTTAACTCCGGCTGAAGGTTCTACTAAAAATAGAAAAAGAAAAGGTCGTGGTCAAGGTAGTGGAATGGGTAAAACTGCTTCTCGTGGATCAAACGGTCAAAAAAGTAGAACTGGTTATAGCCAAAAAAGAGGTTTTGAGGGTGGTCAGCAACCACTTCAAAGAAGATTACCAAAAGTAGGATTTACATCTCGTGTAATCAAACCTCATGCAATTAATATTGCAAAAATTACAAAAATTGCTGAACTAGATGAAATTACGATGGAGTCTATCAGAAGTGTATATAAATTACAAGGTTCTGTAAAGAAAGTAAAATTGATTGGAGCGGGTGCAAAAGAGTTATCTTCAAAGATCAAAGATGACAATGTAACTTATTCTGGTAAAGAATAATGAGTAAAGATTTAACAAGCAAGATTTTAATCACTTTTGGTTTCTTGCTTGCTTATAGGATTTTATCCTATGTTCCTGTTCCTGGTGTTGATGTAGATGTTATCAAATACTTTTTTGAGAATAATAGCAACAATGCACTTGGAATGGTAAATATGTTTAGTGGAAATGCTGTTAAAAGATTCAGTATTATTGCTCTTGGTATTATGCCTTATATTACTGCTTCAATTATTATGGAGCTTCTTGCTGCTACTTTCCCAAATATCGGTCAAATGAAAAAAGAGCGAGATGGTATGACCAAATATATGCAAATCATTAGATATGCAACAGTTGGTATCACTCTAGTTCAAGCTCTTGGTGTCTCTATGGGACTTCAAGCAATGACTGGACGAGGTGGTGAGAGTGCTATTATGATGGATATGTCTCTTTTTGTTCCTCTTGCTGCTTTTTCAATGTTGGCAGGAACAATGCTTTTGATGTGGATCGGTGAACAGATTACACAAAAAGGTATTGGTAATGGTATCTCTTTAATCATTTTTGCAGGTATTGTTTCTGGTATACCAACAGCAATTGGTGGTACAATCAATCTTGTAAATAGTGGTGAGTTAAATTTCCTGACAGTACTATTCATGTTCTTTATTATTTTGGTAACAATTGGTGTTATTATCTATGTTGAACTTGGTGAGAGAAGGGTTCCTATCTCATATTCTAGAAAAACTATGATGCAAAATCAAAATAAAAGAGTTATGAACTATATACCGATTAAAGTGAATCTTAGTGGTGTTATTCCTCCAATCTTTGCTTCGGCAATTATTATGATGCCAGCTAGTTTACTTTCAGGAAGTACAAATCCTATTGCTCAAGCAGTTACAGATGCATTAAGTTTTAATGGTTATCTATTTCATATTTTTATGTTTTTGGGTGTTGTCTTTTTTGCATTTTTCTATGCATCAATTGTCTTTAATGCAAAAGATATATCAGAAAATTTAAAGAAACAAGGTGGCTTTATTCCTGGTGTTAGACCTGGTAAAAGTACTGAAAACTTTATTAATGAGGTTGCTAGTAGATTGACATTTAGTGGTGCTATATATTTAGGACTTATATCTACTTTACCTTTTTTGATTATGAAAATTTTGGGTATGCCATTCCAATTTGGTGGTGTTGCTGTTTTGATTGTCGTTCAAGTTGCACTTGATAGTATGAGAAAAATAGAAGCACAAGTTTATATGAATAAATACGATACTCTAAATAGTGCGGGGCTTTAGCTACCATGGCTATTTCGATTAAGAAACCTTCTGAGATTGAAAAACTCAGGGTTTCTAACTCGTATGTCGCTGCAACACTTAATTATCTTCAATCTTCAATTCAACCAGGTATGACACTTTCACAAATTAATCAGATGGGTGAAGAGTTTATCTATAATCTTGATGCTCGTCCTGCTTTTAAAGGTCTATATGGTTTTCCTTCTGGTGTTTGCACCTCTCTAAATAGTGTTGTTATTCATGGTATACCAAATAATAGTGTTGTTAAAGAGGGTGATATTCTTGGATTAGATATTGGTGTTGAAAAAGATGGTTGGTATGGTGATTCTGCTATTACTATGCCTATTGGTGAAATTAGTGATGAAGATAAAGCACTAATTGCTTGTTCAAAAGATGCTCTTTACTATGCTATTGAAACTATTAAAACTGGTATGAGATTTAAAGAGTTAAGTTTTGCAATAGAAAATTTTATACATGATAAAGGTTTTGTACCTCTTCGTGGTTTTTGTGGTCATGGAATAGGGCGTAAGCCTCATGAAGAGCCAGAGATTCCAAACTATTTAGATGGACATAACCCTAAACAAGGACCAAAGATTAAAAATGGAATGGTTTTTTGTTTGGAGCCTATGATTTGTCAAAAGAGTGGTGTGGCAAAAATTTTGGATGATAAGTGGTCGGTTGTTTCTGAAGATGGTTTGAGAGCAAGTCATTATGAACATACAGTAGCGGTAATTAATGATAGAGCCCAAATACTATCAGTAGAGATATAGGAATATAGGAGATAAAATGGCAAAAGATGATGTAATAGAGATAGATGGTAAAGTAATAGAAGCACTTCCAAATGCAACTTTTCAGGTTGAGTTAGAGAATGGACATAAAGTATTGTGTCATATAGCGGGTAAAATGAGAATGCACTATATTAAAATTATGTTAGGTGATAAGGTAAAAGTAGAGTTAACGCCATATAGTTTAGATAAGGGTAGAATTACTTTTAGATATAAGTAAACTTTTATTTTGTTTAGAGTATAATCCGCGTCTCTTTTCCAAGCGACGAGACTGTATGAAGAGTAATTGATAAAGTTCCACTGTTTTCTCAATTATTGGTTTGTCTGTTTTCGATAAACCTATTCGTTTGTTGTTTGTAAAGTGGAAAAAGATTTAGGAGATAATGATGAAAGTTAGACCATCAGTAAAGAAAATGTGTGATAATTGCAAAATTATTAAAAGAAGAGGGGCTGTAAGAGTAATTTGCTCAAACCCTAAACATAAACAGAGACAAGGATAACTATGGCTAGGATTGCTGGTGTAGATTTACCGAAGAAAAAGAGAGTAGAGTATGGACTTACTTATATTTATGGTATTGGTTTAGCAACATCAAGAGTGTTGTTAAATAAAGTAAATATCTCTTTTGATAAAAGAGTTCACGAACTTAGTGAAGATGAAATAGCTGATATTCGTAAAGAGATCGAAGCATCTGTAATGGTTGAAGGTGATCTTAGAAAAAAAGTTGCTATGGATATCAAAGGTCTTATGGACTTAGGAAGCTATAGAGGTATTAGACATAGAAGAGGTCTGCCTGTAAGAGGTCAAAAGACTAAAACAAATGCTCGAACAAGAAAAGGCAGAAGAAAAACTGTCGGCGCGGCATAGGAGTAGGGTATGGCAAAAAGAAAAGTAACTAGAAAAAAAGTTGTTAAGAAAAATATTGCAAAAGGTATTGTTCATATCGCTGCAACATTTAATAATACAGTAATTACTGTAACAGATGAAATGGGTAATGTAATTACTTGGGGATCTGCTGGTGCATTAGGATTTAAAGGTAGTAAAAAATCTACACCTTATGCTGCACAACAAGCTGTAGAAGATGCAATGGCAAAAGCTATGGAGCATGGAATTAAAGAGGTTGGTATTAAAGTTCAGGGACCTGGCTCAGGTAGAGAAACGGCAGTAAAAAGCGTAGGTGCAATAGAAGGTCTTAAAGTTCTTTACTTTAAAGATGTAACACCTTTGGCTCATAATGGTTGTAGACCACCAAAACGAAGAAGAGTGTAAGGGTAAACAATGGCAAGATATAGAGGACCTGTAGAAAAAATTGAGAGAAGATTGGGTGTTAGCCTTAATCTTAAGGGTGAGAGAAGATTAGCTGGAAAAAGTGCTTTAGAGAAGAGACCTTATGCTCCTGGGCAACATGGTCAAAGAAGAACAAAAGTTAGCGAATATGGTTTGCAACTTCGTGAAAAGCAAAAAGCGAAATTTATGTATGGTGTATCTGAGAAACAGTTTAGAAGACTATTTAAAGATGCCAATAATATGGAAGGAAATACAGGTGCAAACCTTATTCTTTTACTAGAGAGAAGATTAGATAATGTTGTTTATAGAATGGGTTTTGCAACAACAAGAAGTTTTGCAAGACAATTAACAACACATGGTCATATTCTAGTAGATGGTAAAAAAGTAGATATTCCTTCATATAGAGTAAAAGCTGGTCAAAAAATTGAGATCAGAGAAAAATCTAAAACAAACCCTCAAATCGTAAGAGCTGGTGAGTTAACTGCTCAAACAGGTATGGTTCCTTGGGTTGATGTTGAGATAGAGAAAACTATGGGAATTTATACAAGAGTACCAGAGAGAGAAGAGGTAGTGATACCAGTTGAAGAGAGATTGATCGTTGAACTTTACTCTAAATAGTAAGTAGGAATATACATGAAGAAAATCAGTACATCACTTTATATGCCACATGAGATTGAGATAGAGCAGATAAGTGAAAATAGAGTAAAAATTGTAGTTTATCCATTTCAGACAGGTTTTGCAATTACTGTAGCACACCCTTTAAGACGACTTCTATATGGTGCGTCTGCTGGGTATGCAGTAACAGCTGTAAAGATTGATGGTGTTACTCATGAATTTGATAGTATTCGTGGTATGCTTGAAGATGTAGCTCTTTTTATTTTAAATCTTAAAAATATTAGATTTAAAATTAAAAATGAGTCTAATAAAGCAGAAGTAGCTTATTCATTTGATGGTCATAAAGAGATTAAAGGTAGTGATCTTTCTAACGATATTATTGAGATTGTTACTCCTGAAAATCACCTTGCAACAATTAATGAGGATGCTCAACTTAATTTTTCATTAGTTATTGAAAAAGGTATTGGATATGTTGCTAGTGAAGAGTTTAGAGATAATGTTGCAGAAGATTTTATTCCTGTAGATGCATTTTTTACGCCAGTAAGAAAGGCACTTTATACAATTGAACAGATGCTTGTAGAAGATGATCCTACATATGAAAAGATTATTTTTGATGTTGAAACAGATGGTCAAATTGCACCAGTTCAAGCATTTAAAGAGTCAATTGAAGCATTTAATGGACAGATCTCTATCTTTAGTAAAGCAATTAATATTGGTATTGTTTCACAAGAGAGTGAATTTGATAATTCAGCAGATATGCAAAAACTTTTACAAGATGTAAATGTTATGAATCTGAGTGCGAGAAGTTTTAACTGTTTAGATCGTGCAAATATTCAATTTGTTGCAGAATTATCTTTAATGAGTGAGTTAGAGCTTAAAGGGCTTAAAAATCTTGGAAAAAAATCTTTTGAAGAGATTACAGGAAAACTAGAGACACTAGGTTTTCCAGTTGGATACAATTTTGATAATGATATGTTAAAAGCATTAAATACAAAAATCCAAGAGTTAAAAATAGAAAAAAGTGAGGCATAAGAGTCATGAGACATAAGCACGGATATAGAAAGCTTGGAAGAACCTCTAGTCATAGAAAAGCTTTGCTTAAGAACTTATCAATTGCATTGATTAAGAGTGGAAGAATAGAGACGACACTTCCAAAAGCAAAAGAACTTAGAGCGTATTTTGAGAAGTTAATTACAAAAGCGGTAGTAGGTGATTTTAATGCACACAGAGCAATATTTGCTTCTTTGCAAGATAAAGAGACTACAAACAAATTAGTTGAGGAGATTGCACCTCAATATAAAGATAGAAATGGTGGATATACAAGAGTTATCAAGACAAGAACTAGACGCGGTGATGCTGCGCCTATGGCTTTTATTGAGCTTGTTTAATACCTCTTTTACTACATAATATAATTAATAGGGCAGGAAATGCCCTATTAATATCTCCTTTATTCAAAAATTCCCAGTAGTTTTATTTATAGTTATTATTTAAATACTTGTTAACATTTTTTAATTCCTTTCTGATATAATCTATCTACTTAGATAGGATAATATAGGGGGTATTTTAGATGATTCCATTTACAGATGAGGAGTTAAGACCAGTAGTAGAGGTTTCTCTTGAGAAAGTAGAGCCAATGTTGGCATTAGATGGTGGTGGTATGAAACTTTTGGATATAAAAAATGGAAAAGTTTTTGTACAGCTTCAAGGTGCATGTGTAGGTTGCTCTGCAAGTAATCAGACGATTAAATATGGTATTGAGAGACAACTTAGAATGGATATTCATCCTGAATTAGAAGTTATTAATATCGCTCAAGGGATGGAACATATGATTGAGCAAATTGCAAATCAGGGGTAACTTATGAACTATAAAGAGCAAGCAAAAAATAGTTTTTTTCAAAGAGATTATAAGATGGCATTGTTAAATTTTTCTTTTGCACTTAAAGATAAGCCAAATGATAGAGAGGCTAAGATAGGTGCTATGCTTGCTGATATGGCATTTGAAAAAGAGGATGAAGCAGTTGCTCTTTTTGAATTTTATGAAGTAAGTAAAATTGATGATGTTGATAATGCAAATAGTGTTGTTGAAAATATTATTCACTCTAATGAGGTAAATAGTGAGATACTTTTTTCACTATTCTCTGATATTGAGAAAAATTTTATTGCTTTAGAAGATGGTATCAATTATATAGATTTTAAAAATTTTATTGAGGACCGTGGTGATTTTAAGAGTGCTTTGGAAGATTTAATGTTTAGTTCCAAAATTATTATCCATAAAAAAGAGGACTTTATAGATTTTTTGGAAAAGTTACTTGAAAATGGTTATAAAGATTTGGCACTGAATTATCTTGAAAGTGCACTCTCTTTATATCCTGGCGAGAAATTTTTTAAGAGTGTTTTAAAACAATTAGAGGTTAAATAGTAGTTGAAAATAGAAATTAATCATAATAAATATAGATATCTTAGTGATAATTCACAAGATATTGATAATCAAACAGCATTTTTTTGTTGTGAACAAAACCAACCATTTTTAGAAGATGCTAAAAAAAATGGAGCTGTTGACATTGTTTCTCCAAAAGAGTTAGAAGAGTTTTTTGATATATCTGATATGAAAATTATTGGTATTACAGGGACTAATGGTAAAACTACAACGGCTGCGGCAATATACTCTATGCTTCTGGATTTGGATTATAAGGTTGCTTTTCAGGGGACTAGAGGTCTTTATATCAATGAAGAGAGAGTAGAAGGAAAAACATTAACTACTCCTCTTCTTTTGGGAACGATGTATAATCTTTTTAGAGCTAAAAAGGCAGGATGTGAGTACTTTATCATGGAAGTAAGTTCTCATGCTATATCTCAAAATAGGATTGAAGGGCTAAAGTTTGCACTCAAAGTCTTTACTAATATTACACAAGATCATCTTGATTATCATGGTAGTTTTGAAAACTATAAGAGGGCAAAAGCTTCATTTTTTATGGATGATACGCTTAAACTTATTAACAAAGATGCTAAAAAAATAGAGTTTAATATAAAAAATTGTTATACCTATGCTCTTGATGCTCCTGCCTCTTTTAATATTATGGCATACTCTTTAAATAATGGAATTGTAGCAGCAATAAAATATTTTAGAGATCAAGAACAGTTTTCATCTTCTATGCATGGTTTTTTTAATGTTTATAATCTTTTGGCTGCAATTGCCTCCGTTCAGTTGGTTACAAAACGAAAACTTTCAGAAATTTGTAATGTAGTAGAAAATTTTGCTGGGGTAGCTGGGCGAATGGAAGTTGTGAGTGAAAGACCGCTTATTATTGTAGATTTTGCACATACTCCTGATGGAATGGAAAAAGTTTTAGATTCTCTAAAAGATAAAGATATATCTGTTGTTTTTGGAGCAGGAGGAGATCGAGATAGAAAAAAGAGACCTATGATGGGAAGAGTTGCAAATAGGTATGCAAAAAAGATCTATTTGACAAATGATAATCCTAGGGGTGAAGAGCCTGAAGATATTATTGATGATATTTATGTAGCAATTGAGCAGAAAGATAAAGTTAAAATTATAGTAGATAGACAAAAAGCTATTAAGATGGCTATTGATGAACTTGAAGAGGGCGAAGTGATATTAGTTCTTGGTAAAGGTGATGAAGAGTATCAGGAGATAAAAGGTCAAAAAATTGCTTTTGATGATCGTCTGATTATTAGAAATATAATAAAAGAAAAATTTAATAGATAATTGAATAGAATAGAGCGAATTTTAATATAGGGGAATAATTATGGGAATACCACAACCAGCATTTTATATTTTTAAATGTGAACAAGCGTCACCTCCAGGGATGCCAAAGCCAAGCTGTGTAAATGATACAACAAGAGATCTATTTCAACATTTGGGGATGAAATTGATGGAAAAAGGTCTTATTGCTACAGTACAACCAGTAAGAACAGCATGTCTAAATAGATGTCAAATGGGACCAGTTATGTTGGTAGAACCTGGACATTTTATGTATGTAGCTCTTACAAAAGAGAAAATTGATAGAATTATTGATGAACATATTATTGGTGAAAAACCGGTAAGTGAATATTTGATTGCAGAAGAGTTTTGGGATGCTCCTTTAGCTCCTTTGGAAGCTATGAAAATGGCAGGAAGGTAGATAGTCATGACTATTGATATGCTCTACTCAAAACTACATAGAGCAAGGGTTACTGATGCTAATCTAAATTATGTGGGGTCTATTACTATTGATAGAGAGTTGATGGATGCTGCGAAGCTTAGAGTTGGTCAAAAGGTAGAGATTGTCAATATTAATAATGGTGAACGGTTTGCCACTTATGTAATTGAGGGTGAGAGAGGTAAAAGAGATATTTGCCTCAATGGTGCAGCCGCTAGAAAAGCGGAAATTGATGATATTATTATTATCATTGCATATGCTAGTATGACATTTGAAGAGGCTGAAACTTTTGAGCCTCATGTTGTACTTTTAAATGAAAAAAATAGTATTGATGAGATAAAAAATCATGTTTGATAAAATGGATTTTAGCAAAATGGGTGAAATATTAGAACAAGCCCAAGAGAATGCTAAAAAAATGCAAGAAGAGAGTGCTAATAAAGAGTTTTCAGCAAAAAGTGGTGGCGGTTTGATAAAAGCCACTGCAAATGGTCTTGGTGAAATTATTGATATTGATGTAGATGACTCTCTTTTAGAAGATAAAGAGGCTATGCAGATACTACTGATTAGTTGTGTCAATGATGTTCTCAAAATGGTTGAAGATGATAAAAAGCTTGCTGCTTCTAATATGCTAGGTGGGCTAGGTGGATTTGGCGGTTTTGGTGGGCTTGGAAAATAAGTTTGAATAACTTAGATAATGGTCTATTAGACGGGTTTGAGCTTTTTTTAGCTCAAAATGTATATAAAAAAGAGAGTTTCCACCCTCACTTTGAAAAAGCAATGGTTGAGATGTTTGAAGCTGGTGGCAAGAGATTTAGACCACTTTTGCTTTTAAGTGTCGTAGATTCTTATGAACCATTACTTCTACAAAATAGTTTTTATGTTGCAACTGCAATTGAGATGTTACACACCTACTCTCTTATTCATGATGACCTTCCTACATTTGATGATTCTCCATTAAGAAGGGGTAAGCAGACACTTCATGTTACTTATGGTGAAGTAACCGCTACTTTAGTTGGGGATGCACTTAATACTGATAGTTTTCTTATGATAGCAGAGGCTCCTCTTTCAGATAAAGT
>Ga0256914_1000584_pt1 | contig 35718 bp, 30 predicted proteins | sample HulkmetaG_FD_191571 | JGI IMG/M metagenome (GOLD analysis project Ga0256914, IMG submission 191571) | Hydrothermal chimney microbial communities from Main Endeavour vent field at the Juan de Fuca Ridge, Pacific Ocean - Hulk | ecosystem: Environmental > Aquatic > Marine > Hydrothermal vents ... | reverse complement strand
ACCAACGTAAAAAGTATCCTGGGCCCCAAGATAGCCAACATGCTCGGTTTCTATCTCACCCCAGGCCATCTTTCTCTTCTTTGGCCCTTTCCAACGCTTTAAGCTGCGATTCCGTGAGCACCGCCCCTGTCTTGGCCACATGCTCTTCCAGGGCCTTAAGGCGCTTTTCAAACCTCTCCAGATTATGCCTCAGCCACACACAACGAACTCCAGCGGCCGAGATAAATATTCCTCTTTGTCTCAGTTCATCGCTCACTCGCTTTTGTCCATAGGCAGGTTCTTCAAGGGCCATGTTCAAAACCGCTTGTTCAACCTCTTCAGAGACGCGGTTTTTGATATTTGGAACCCTGCGGCTCTTTTCCTTCAGACCCTCTATGCCACCTTCTTCGTAAGCCTTTTTCACCCGGTAAAATGTATCCCGGCTGTAGCCCATAATCCTGCAAGCTTCAGAGACGTTCCTCAGGTACTCAGCAAGTTCTAGCAATCCCAATTTGTTTTTGATAAGCTTTTCTTCGGTAGTCATGGTTTCTTCCTCCTTTCTGATTTGATTTTCTCTTCTTTCCTCAGAAAGGATAGCCATGGCTACCATTTTGGCAAGCATTAAATGTCAGATTTGATCGTAGCTACCGCAATTTTTTTTAAAGAGATCTGATAACAAAAAGGCTTCTCTGTAATGTTACAGAGAAGCCTTTTTGTTACTAAAACTGTAACAGCTAAATAATAGGGAATAACAGCGAACGTATCTTCCTGCCCCTATTTATTGAGCTGTTACCTAAAACTATTCTTTTTATCTTACTGACAAATCAAACTTCAATCCCCAAAAAGATGTCTATTGCTACAGCTCAAGCCATGAATCAGAATACAACATTTCGCCAAGAATAACTCTTGCTGTCTTTACATAATCTGCCAATGTCCATCTTCCATTGGGATTGTCAGGAAGTGATTTTTCGTCAACTTTTTCACCATCCATTACCTTATGGACAAGTTCAACTATATCAGGACGTTTTCCTCTTGCTACTGCAATCAAGGTATCATCATATGCATCAGCAATACATGAATACATACCCTTGCGCTCCAACATAATCATATAGGTTGTATTCAATATGGGACGCAGATGATCCGGTGGTCCATTGGATATATTGGAAAGTCCACATGTAGACTTACATCCAGGCGCTATATCCTGTAACATTTCCTGAAAGGCCAAAAGACTGAGAGCCTGTTGTTGCTGAATATTAACAGGTGTAACTATTCCATCTACATAGATGCGTTCGTTTGGAACACCTGCCTCATTCGCAGCATATATCAACTCAACCGCCAAGGCTGCCCTTTCATTCTCATCCCTTGGCAAACCCTCAGGCCCCCACATAAGCGCTACCATATCGGCATCATACTTTACAGCAAGAGGAATCATTTTTTCATATCTCTCGGGACGGCACATTATAGAATTGATCATAGCCCTTCCCTTGTGTACAGCCAAGCCTGCCTCCATAGCTTCAATATTAGATGTATCAAGAACAAGAGGAGGAGTATCCCCAATAGCTTCCTGGACTGTTTTTACCACAAACTCCATCAACTCCGGTCCGCCTTTTTTTGCAGGACCAAGATTGATATCAATCCAGTCCATACCCCTTTCCTTTTGACGTTTTGCCTCTTCAACAATTGGTCCAGGGTCCTTTTCCTTAAAGGCCTTTCCAATCTTTTTGTTAATTACATTCAAGTTTTCTCCAATCAATAACATTGGGCATCCTCCATTTCTAATTGCCTGTTTCCAAACATCTTGTTTTTTTACAACAGCAAAACCAGTTTTAAAACAACTTTCAACAGCATTCCTGAAGCAGGATAAAACACAAATCAGCGCATTTAAAACAACCTTTGTCTACATTACAATGCCGATACTAAACCATCTCCTTTAAAAACTTAGGGATCAAAGATGCATCCCGAGGCCCTATAACAATATCCCAGTCAGGAAGATCTTCCTCCATCTCACCAGTAATAGATGCAGCATATCCAGGAATAATCACCCTTTTATGTGCTACTTTATCCTCAATTCCTGATTTCTTTATAAAACTTGCCACTGCATCTCCTGCAAACTTACCTGCTGCCCATGCAGTCATAACAGACAATCCTTCTGTATCCATAATTAAAAGCCAGCTTGGAACCCTGCTACCTTCTATTTCTCCACTTACAATAAAATATGTCAGAGAGAAATTAGTTGTAACAAGAACAGGTGAATTCTCATCCGGGGTACCAATCTCATAAATACCCTCAGTTACAGTCATTGGGCGCTGTGGATCAGTAAAGATATTAAGACGTTCCAAGAGTAATGGAAATATAGACTCTCCTATAAAATCAGATAAAACCACAATACCTGCATACTTAGCTATAAGCAACGAAGCAATAATAGTTTCCACATCAAGGTTACTTGCCATTTCACATGGAAAGGTAATGGTTGGAAAACCAAGAGATCTGTTTCCTTCTTTTAAAGGGGCCCTTCTTATAGCTACCTGGTCAGCAAACAGCTGTTTCAACTCTCTTGCTCCAGAATCAAGAACAAGATCCTTAAGACCCATTCCGGTAAGCTTATCACTCAGAGCAATAAGATTATCTATATCTTTTCCCTTTACTGCAAGAGGCAAACCGGTTTCTTTTGCCAGATTCCCCATTTCCTCTACATTTGCATCTGTAGCCGCATATATTAAAGGTTTCTTAAAGGCACATACATCTATAGCAGCTTTCATTACATCCGGACTTTCACTCATCAGAACAATACAGAATTCACTTTCTTCAGCAATTTTTTTTGCTGTAGAAGCAAATGCAGATGCATCACCATTAACGTCCTTGACAGCCACCATTTCAGGCCTAAGGTTCAAACCCACTCTTTCAAACTGTAAGGCATTCCATTCCTTGAGTTTTTTATCCACAACTGAGGCATCTGTATCAGATGTAACAGTTGCAGCAATACCGGTTGGATTATAAAATGTCTTTTCATGCCTGAAAAGAACTGTTTCACCACCTATCTTAAAGGCCCTTACACCTGCGCCAATTGCCACCTGCCTGATTGGAGGAGCAGATGCCTCGGCTAACTGCTCTCTTGCCTCATCAGAGACATACGGACAAGAATCCAACTCCGCCTTTCCACTGGCAAGATTCATGGCAAAGGCCAAACATGTAGGTACCCCACATTCACCGCAATTCGTCTTAGGCAACAACTTAAAAATCTGAATTCCAGTTAAACCCATATATTTCTCCTACCTTTATGCCTGTTATGCAACAGACTTTTTTCGCAGGCAGTTTTTTAATTCTGCCTGCGTTATTTTTCATATTAATCCGTTTCTATCATCATACCAATGGTTCCATAGTAAGGGCAGGATGACCTACCTTTTGCATATGAGCAAGAACCTCTTCTTCTGTCAAGGCAATGGTCTCATCTGCAATCATATCATACAGATTCGGACATCCTAACTCTTCACCACGTTTTATAATTCGCTCCTTGATCTCCTCTTTGAGAATCTTGGGCATCCAGGCCATACGCAAAAGTCCGCCATCACCTATAATAAATTTACGCTGAGTAACATTATATTTGGAATGACCTACAAAACCAGGAGACTGAGCTCCACCGCCCATAACGCCTGCAAGAGTGGTAAATTTCATTCCACATGGAGTATCTCCATGATAATCCCTGTTAACCGTCATAATGGCATTACAGGTAGGCAAAAGGGCAGCTATACACTCGCAGCAACCGCATGTGGTCATAGGATCATGTACTATGGAATAGAGATTGTAACGAACAATATTTCCCCTTGAGGCCTTGGATACAAAATCATTAACACCCTTCCACTGTCCCAGCTTTGGATCCAGACATTCTCCTTTTTCTATTGGCTGATTAGGACCTGTAGGATTGATTTCATATGCTGCCTTGCAATCCATCCAGTTATATGCACCACAAAGTCCTGTTCTTTCCGGGCTTACTGTACATACATGGTTAGGCGCAAAAGACTGACAGAGTGTACAGGAATAATAAATCTCCACATCTTCATCACTCATCTTTTCCACCCGCTCATCTCTCATTTTGTATTCTGCCCTGGCCTTTTCCGTCAGTTTGGCAACATCTTCCTCATTGGTAAAAAGAGTAACCTGAACCTTATCAAGAATCTTGCCAAAATCCTGATGAAACTTGGCATGCAAAACAACACCTATGTCTTTCAGGGTAAATCCCTTTTCTACAGCAGCCTTACTTATACGTACCCATGCAATATCACGCTGTCCTATGTGCATTACATGCTGAATGTAATTAATCAAATGATGACATTGACGTTCAAGAATAGGTTCAAAATCAGGCTGGAATTCACGGCCTGCAATCTGAACATATATACCTAACGGAAAGGTATCACCCTCTTTCATATCAGGTATATCAGGTCCGATAACCTCAACCTTGCCATCTTCTATCTCGTCCATATCTGCCATCTTTACAAGCTCTGTACACTGTTTTGTACCACCGCCTGACTGACAGTAAAGATCAGCTCCTCTTACACGCTCACCCTCAAATGCAGGGCCAAACGCACAGGGGATATTAACATCAGATACTATTACCTTGATTCCCCTGACTTCCACTGACTTCTGACATATCTCATCATACGAAACCGGAGATACCACATGTTCGTAGGTACATATTCCAGTGGGAAGTATCTGAGTAATGTCCGTATCAGCTATGATCGGGAAACCCCAGTTAACGCAACCAGCCGCTGCTACAGCCCATTCGGTACCAACATCACCAAGGGCATTTACAAATGCAAATACCCTCTCCTTATTGTACAGCAGGATTTTTTTGTAATCACCAGGCTGAAGACCACCAAAGGCCAGTGCTACCCTGTTTGCAAAACCCAGTGCAAATACAGCCGAAGATATATCAGGACCAAAACACGCAATCCTTGTATTCCAACCTACCTGAACTCCAGCTTCGATGAGCTGTTCTGTAAGGGTTGTTCCCTTGTGATTTGCCGCCAAAAACATATAAAGACCCTTTTGCTGGTAATCTTCAACTATCATCTTGGCTGTCTCAGGATCAGGAGCAGCCCCTACTATGGCAGCAAAACCAGGTGCAGACCCATCAACAAATTCAACACCTCTTTTTCTGAAAATTATATCATCAGCCGCTCCAAGCCAAATCTTCCCTCCTTCTATATCAGGGTCTTCTGCATGAAGATAAAAATCAGGATCATTAAGATATCTCAGAGCTTCTATAATTTCAAAGGCTATAATTCCAGCCATTCCTGCATCCAGCAAAGGACCGAGATATGGGAGCCAGTTTTTATTCTTTATATGAGGCGGCAAAAGTCCACGCGCAATTTCCAAAGGCTCTTTCATATCCTCAAGTGTTTCAACTTTTATATCAAAAAGGGAATAGATTACAGGGAGATAATAGGCAGTATTAGGAAACCCGACCTTTGTACTTGCATCATATGTTTCAAGGGCCTTGCTATACTGTGCTTCGGCCTGTGCAACAACCTTGTAGCCACCCTGAATCGCCGCAAATGCTATTAACTTAGACATACTTTCCTCCTTCGTTGAGGATTTACTTTTTAATCCTTATGCTATCTGAATTCTTATTAATTTCCTATGTTTTTTCATAAAAATCATAACTACTAAAGTTCCTGGCGAGTTACCATATCCACAAGCATACCTTACCTCGCCCTGTCAATGCCTAATTCCTTCCGTTTTTTATCTATATGCGCAATCATCTTCTCGGCATGTTTTACAGGATCAGGTTCAAAATCCCACATACCACCATACATTTTTTCGAAATCCTCAAACAGATACTTCTGGAATTCAGGAGCACCTGATGTTGGAAAATTAACTCCAAAGACCGTATAAACGCCGGATGCAACAAAATACTGTCCTATACTGATAGCTTTTTCGCTCATCCACTCAGGAGCACTGCCCACCACAGGAAGATCGCTGACATCCTTTCCAACACAGTTCGCCACCTCAGTCGCAGCAAGAAGAATACGGCTGTTATCAACACACGAACCAAAGTGCAACACAGGTGGAATACCTACTGTTTCACAAACCTCGGCAAGACCTGGACCGGCATAAATGGGAGCTGCCTCAGGTATTAAAAGACCTGCTTCAGCACATGCTATTCCCATACATCCCGTAACAAGTACAATAACATCATTTTTAATCAGCTCTTTTATAACAGTAAGACAGGCATCATTATGTCTGGTTCTCGCATTGTTGCACCCGACAACACCAGCTACTCCCCTGATTAGTCCATTAACTATATTGGCAGTAAGTGTCTGGTAAGACCCTCTGAAGGTACCACCAAGATGATATTCTGTTGATTCAACACCAAAACCGGCCACCACAGGTTCCTTGTGTTTTGGAATCATAACCTCTGCCTTGCGGTTCTCAAAGTTGTCTATTGCCAGCTTTACAATACGTTTTGCATCTTCTATGGCATGGTTTTCATCAAATTCTATGTGAATAACACTGTCCTGTTCCATCCTGGCAATAGGAGAAGTGGTAATAATCTTGGTATGAAAACATTCCGCTACATTGGCAATGTTTTGCATAATACACTGAACATCCACTACCATTGCATCACAGGCACCGGTTATTATAGCCAGTTCCTGCTGCAAAAAGTTTCCAGCAAGAGGAATCCCATGACGCTGAAGCAATTCATTTGCAGTACAGCAAATACCACTCAACTGGATCCCCTTTGCACCCTTCTCTTTTGCATAGTCGATCATCTCCTGTGTTTCTGCAACCTCTACAATAATTTCTGAAAGAACAGGCTCATGACCATGAATGATAAGATTTACATGATCTTCCTTCATAACACCGAGATTAGCTTCCGACAACAATGGAGAAGGTGTCCCAAAAAGAATATCCTGAAGGTCTGTTGCCAGCATGGAACCACCCCATCCATCTGCAATGGCTGCCCTGGTACCCTGTTTCATCAGATTCTTGTAATCCTGATCAACTCCAATATGGGTACGGTGCATAATCTCCACAACCTCACGGTCAATGTTTCGTGGAAGAACCCCCATTTTTTTCCATGTTTCATAACGCGCATCAGTTGCCCTCTTAAGATACAAAAGCTCACCTTCTGCTTTACCCCATTCATTCAGGGCTATCTCTCCGACCTCAACCGCTATTTCATCTATATCCCTGTCTAACTCTTCACCGTCCACCTCAACAGTAGTGGCAACTCCAAGAAGACTGGCAACATCAAGAAGTTTGTCGGTATCCTTAATCTTATAGGCATCAGTTTCTTTTTTTGCCGCAGACAGAAAGACCTCGGCTACTCCACGTCCATGATCAGAGTGAGCTGCTGCCCCTGCTGCAATCATCCTTGCAAAGTTACGGGCAGCAATGGTATTTGCCGTTGCTCCACACATACCCTTTCTTTCATCTTTTCCTTCTATTCCTCCTTTTGGAAGAGGAAGGCGGCATGGACCCATCCCGCAGTTTTTACAACATATTCCCTGAGCCCCTATAGCACAAGGTTTAAGTGTTTCATTTCTGTCAAAAGCAGTCTCAACACCCAGCTCGTGCGCTCTTGCTATCATCTCCTGCGATGCTTCATCACAGGAGGCCTTTACCGGATCAGCCAATTTTTTCTTCTTTTCCAGCTTACCCACCTTTTTTACATCATCCCTTTTTTCTTCAGTCATCAGAGGTTCCTCCTCATAGTTACTTGTTAGGATATAACAATCCTTTTCAAATAAGACATTAAATTACACAATCAGAACAGGTAATCATCGCCTCTTAAGTTTACTTAACACTTTGCTTTTTGCAGATTTCTGTGTTTTGGCAGCAGTCATGCTAACAGGTTTTTTCTCTTTTTTTGCCTGTTTAGCCATTCGCTCCTCTTTTTCTCTTTGCCTCTGTTCTCTTATGGCCTGCTCCTCTGCTTCCCGTTTTGCTGCTTCTGCAGCCTTGGCCTCTGCCTCTGCCTTGGCCTTGGCTTCCGCTTCTGCTTTAGCCTTGGCCTCTGCCTCTGCCTTGGCCTTGGCTTCCGCTTCTGCTTTAGCCTTGGCCTCTGCCTCTGCCTTGGCCTTGGCCTCTGCTTCTGCCTTGGCTTTTGCTTCTGCCTCTGCCTTGGCTTTAGCCTCTGCCTCTATCTTGGCCTTATCTTCTGCTTTAACCTCAGGTTCAGACTCTGTCTTTGATTTTTCAGGCGTTTCCTTCTTTACCTCTACTTTAGGTTCTTCCTTTTTTACTTCTGCCTTTTTCTCTGTTCCGGGTTTTTTCCCGGTTTTAGCCTTTGGAGCAGATTTTTTTGGTTTTTCATCACCTTGTTCTACTGTAAGATCAGGCTCTGGTGACAGGGTTGCCAAATCAACACTCTGCATCTCCAACAACTTATTGATCCCCTCAACATCTGCAGCACTACCACCATTCATCATTAAATCTATATAGGAACGTACAAGCCGAACTGTCTCAGGATGTCTCAATACGGGAATATCCGAACCTGCCATAAGATAACATACAGCAGCAACTGTCTCCATCAGAATAGCCCTTCTTTCAGGATCTCCAAGTGTAGGAGCATCATCTATCTGCTGTTTCGCCTCCTTAGACTTCCATACTTCAGGTCCTATATTGTTAATTAAAGGACTTTGCAGTTTATCATCACCCTGAGTAAGTGCTGCCATTCTGATACGTTCCATAACCGAATAACTGTACTCAAGCCCATAACCCAGACCACCTGTTGTAGGATCAATCAATATTTTCTCACCTGGCACGCCAAGGTTTTCAAGAAGAATATTTAATTGCTTGGCAAGATTGACATCTATAGGACTGGATGAGACAATAATATGTTTATAGGCAAGTGCACGTGCACCTATACCTTTATGATTAGCCTCTTCAATAGGTGAAAGAGCTATGTTTTTGCCATCACACATCTCTGCAATCAATGTAAGAACCTCTTCGTCTTTTTGATTGTTCGCAGTTCCCCATACCACAAGAGGAACATCAATTGCGTCAGATACCTTTTTAGCTATCTCGGCAGCCTCTTTCGAATCCCTGTTCATTCCATTAGGATCAGTACTTTTAAGCTGAAGAACAATAATATCCGCACCATACTCTTTCACACACTTTTGCGCCCACTTTTCAGGAGAAGACAAAACATCCTTGAAGGGCTCCAACGCTGCCGGCGGCCATTCTTCAGAAGGATCGTAATCCCACACCTCCATGGCTATCTTTGGAGCATTCGGCATATTCCCTTCAAACAGGTGGAAAGGGTAAACTTCCTCCCCACCAACTGTAATGGCTACAGAAGCTGCCCCTACAGTAACCTCTCTTATCTTCCCAGAATACATCTGTTTTGGAATTTCAAAAGCCAATTTTCCATCCTCCTTAATTTATAATAACCCAACGCAAGGCTTATAAAAACATATATATAAAACATATAAATCAGGGCAATAACAAACTTTTTATCCAGAAATGAGTTGTGCAGCAACTTCAGCATGATACAGATCATCACATAAATATCTTCATCAATCACATACAAGCAACTCAAAAGAAATACATTATATTGATTTACTTTCTATTCCCAACTCCTCATATAGCAGTTTTTCACCTAATAAACAGTGTTTATCCATACACAGTCTTTTTGCACAGTATCGGTGTCAATCTACGGAATTGCTTATAAAATACGTCTGCAGACCAACCTCTGGCATCCTTGATCTTGTCCAAAACTTCTTGCCTACAGACTGTAAACTTACTATTACCCACAGCCTGTTTATGTATGGGCACAACCTATTATATACCACCTTCAAATTTCAATTCATTTGGTGTTTCTGCAGTCAGATCCTCCTGTTTACAAACCTTAACAAAACTCAACAGCATACAAGACCAATATTATAATCCGTTGATTTAATTGATTTTACAAAAACACACTCATTTATGAACCAAAAATTTTACAGCCCAAAAACATGATTTATAAGTCCCTATTTATTATACACAATTTTCTTTGTGGTATAAATAGAACAAAAATCTATTTTTTGTCAAGTAATTTATAAAGTAATTCTAACCAGTTTTATAAACACAATATACACCCTGTTTAGAATTTTAATATCATAGAGCTACAATATATAGAACAGATTTAAAAATATTTATCTGTTTTCATAACATTAAGACTGTTCAGCCTTTCAGCATATATAAATAAAAGGGGCCCTTAAAACTGATTTTTCACTCACAATGCATTCAATACCTTGTCAAATACCCTACAAGCTGAAGTAAAGGCAATAGAATCTTCAGGAAGCTGTATGGAAGGTTTTCCCTCAAGATCAAACCTGCGCACTTCACTGTCTTCAGGTATAATTCCTATAAGGTCCAGATCATACTGTGCAACCTGATCCTTAAGTATTTCTTCCTGCCCCTCTTTGGCAAGATTAACTATCAAATACTTGTGTTTTATATTCAGATGGAGTTTTGATGACAGATCAACTATCCTCGCAGCAGACATGATCCCTCTTCTGCTTGAATCTGAAACAGCCAACAGGATATCTACATTATTAGTTGTAAGACGGCTAAGATGTTCCATTCCTGCTTCATTATCAATTACAACATAGGGATAATTTTCTATTAACCTGTCCAGAAACTTAACAAGAAGACTGTTTGCAGCGCAATAGCATCCCGGACCTTCAGGCTGTCCCATAACAATCAAATCAAAGCCCTCTTTTTCAACGATTGCCTCTTCAACCTTCATTTCCATAAACATATCCTTAGTCATTCCCTGGGCAACACCTACCTTCATCTGTTCCCTTGCATGACCCAAGGTCTCTTTTACTTCAACTCCCAACACCTCATTCAAATTTGCATTTGAATCTGCATCAACAGCAAGAACAGGTTTTTTGGAGTTTTCTACAAGATATCTTACTAACAATCCAGCTAATGTTGTTTTTCCGGTTCCACCCTTTCCCGCAAAAGCAATTGAAACTGTCATCAAAAACTACCTCCCCAAACCAAACGTACCCCTTAATTTTCATATACAAACAGCGATCATACATAACATAGGCACTGGCCCGTACCTAATATAACAAGAGGTATGTTTTCTCATATAAAAATTTTTATTCATAAACCAATAAACCTGCAATACCCAACAGCATATGGAAAATCACCGTAAAAAGCGCAAAAGACATAACAGCTATAGAATAAAGATGTTTTTTTAATGTAATGAATATGTTATAATAAGATTTACCAGAAAAACTGCCATCCGAAACAAACAGTTTCCATGTTAAAAGATTGCAAGATAATGACATACAACAGGTTACAGAACAGTTTTGAACTTGTATCCGGTAAGAAAACAAATATATCTGTAACAACACAGAATAATAATATACCTATGATTCTGTGTTGTTAGCATATTTATAAACAAATTTACAAGCTTTATTATTAATATTATTCTTTAAATATACCTTAATAAATATAACAATACAGTTTTCTGTTACTGTAATCCGTTATTCTCCGAAGATGGATAAAAAACGGCCTTAGAGAATCAGAAACAAGCTGAATAAACACAATGTTACATTCAACCTTATCTGTTCTTACGATAGTCTGAATATTTGATATGCCCTCCTTTATCTGTAGTGATAAGACAGGACATAAACCTGTTGGAGGCGCTGCAGCGGCTGTTCAGTCTTGGCATGAAAGGGTAAGAATACTGTTACAGCAAATCAGAACCGGTCAGAGACTTGAAATCAAATCCTGCATAAGGAGATATTTGCTATGGAAGCAAGGATAAATAAAGAAAAATTTTTAAAATGTATTGCAAGGGTACAAAGCATTGTAGAGAGAAAAACAAACATGCCTATTCTTTCTACTGTGCTTTTAACCGCTGTTGATGACAGGATTCATATCTATGCCACTGATCTTGAAATCGGCCTTGAACAGATTATACCTTCGGAAATTAAACATAATGGATCTATAACTATTTCAGGAAGAAAGCTTTTTGAAATTTTAAAGGAAAGCAGATCTGACAACTTCCATATAAAGGGAAAAGAAAACAACAGGGTTTTTCTTTCGGATGATGTTGCCAGTTTTAACCTTGCATGTTATCCGGTTGACGAGTATCCTGTCGTCGTTAAACCTGAAGATGTTAACCTTGTTGAAATAAATACAGAAATTCTTGCTGAGATGATCAATAAAACAGTCCATTCTGTTGCAAGGGAAGATATTGCACCAAAGCTGGCAGGAGTATTTATTGAAAAGGTTTCTGTAAATGATACATGGCTTCTTAAAATGGTGGCTACCGATGGTCACAGACTGTCTGTTGTGGAAAAAGACATCATTGGTATTGAAAACCTGAATCTTGAAAGGGGAGTGATGGTTCCCAAAAAGGGAATTCTTGAACTGGCCAAGATGGCTTCGGAGTGTGAAACTGTAGAAATGGGTTTCAAAAACAAGTTTTGTGTACTCAAAAGCCACAACATGTCCCTGGTTCTGCGACTTTTTGAGTCACGATTTCCGGATTACACAGGCATAATCCCAAAGGAAGAACAACTTAAAAAGATTGTTGTAAATAAAGATATTTTTCTGAATGCAATGAGAAGAATGCTTATTTTAACCAACAAAAGATATAATGCCGTCAAAATGCATTTGAAAGAAAATTCTCTTCAGCTTGTCTCTGTTAATCCTGAAATAGGAGAGGGAAATGAAAATATTATAATCAGATACGTGGGAGACAGTTTGGATCTTGTTTTTAATCCCAGGTTTTTTGTTGATATGCTCCAATCTATGAACAGTGATAGTATTTTCATGGGGGTAACAGATAACTCAACTCCTTGTATTCTAACAGGAGATGCTGATAAGGGTTTCCTGGGTGTTATTATGCCAATGAGGTTTTAAAAAATGAACGAAAGCTTAAATTCATCATCTTATGTAGCATCTGATATCAAGGTGCTGGAAGGTCTTATGGCTGTACGTAAAAGACCTTCAATGTATATTGGCAATACAGGTTTTGAAGGTCTTCATCACCTTGTTTACGAAGTTGTTGATAACAGTATTGATGAAGCAATGGCCGGATTCTGTGACAAGATATCCGTAATGATACTTAATGACGGCAGTGTTGTTGTTACAGATAATGGGCGTGGTATTCCTGTAGATATGCACAAGACTGAACATGTTTCTGCCCTGCAGGTGGTAATGACCAAACTTCATGCCGGAGGTAAGTTTGACAACAAAACATATACTGTATCCGGAGGGTTGCACGGTGTAGGTATATCTGTTGTCAATGCACTTTCAAAGTTTCTTGAAGCAGAGATATATCGGGAAGGAAAAATTTATTATCAAAAATATTCAAAAGGTATTCCTGAAACCGAGGTGGAGATACGAGGTACAACCGATAAAAGAGGTACCAAAATACATTTTTTGCCTGACAGGGAGATATTCAGGACAATTGATTTTGATTTTGACAGCCTTGCCAGGAGAATGAGAGAGCTTGCCTTTCTTACAAAGGGAATCCATATAGATATATCTGATGAACGTTCAGGCAAAAAAAAGGAATTCTTTTATGAGGGAGGTATAGTTTCTTTTGTGAAATACCTTAACAGAAACAAGGAAGTACTTCATGAGCAGCCTATATACATATCAGGTGTGAAAAATGATGTTATTGTAGAAGTGGCATTGCAATACAATACTTCATACAAGGAGAATCTCTTCACCTTTGCCAATAATATAAATACCCATGAAGGTGGCAGTCATCTAAGCGGTTTTAAATCTGCCCTTACCAGAAGTATTAATCAGTACCTGTTTAATTCTCCTATGGCAAAAAATGTAAAAGAAAAGCTTACAGGTGATGATATAAGAGAAGGTTTGACAGCAATTATCAGTGTGAAACTCCAAAATCCGCAGTTTGAAGGGCAGACCAAGACAAAGCTTGGAAACAGTGAAGTAAAGGGGATTGTGGAAAACCTTGTCAATGAAGGTTTGAGTAGTTTTTTTGAAGAAAATCCACCTGTAATAAAGTCAATTCTGGCAAAATCCATAGAAACGGCAAGGGCAAGGGAGGCTGCAAGACGGGCAAAAGACCTTGCTCGCAGGAAAGGAGTTCTGTCTGATCTGTCATTACCCGGTAAACTTGCTGATTGCCAGGAGCGGGATCCATCCATGAGTGAAATATTTATAGTGGAGGGAGATTCTGCAGGAGGTTCTGCAAAGCAGGGGAGAGACAGAAGAATTCAGGCTATTCTGCCGTTAAAAGGAAAAATATTGAATGTAGAGAAGTCAAGATTTGACAAAATGATCGCCAGTGAAGAAATAAGGATAATGATTGCAGCTCTCGGGACAGGTATTGGCGACAGTCATTACAACATAGATTCCCTTCGGTACCACAAGGTTATAATAATGACAGATGCAGATGTGGATGGTTCTCATATCAGGACATTACTTCTGACGTTCTTTTTCAGACATATGCCTGAACTTATAGAAAATGGTCATTTATATGTGGCCCAGCCTCCACTATACAGGATATCGGAACGGAAAAAGGAGTTCTTCATTAAAGATGAAGATGAGTTTAATGACTTTATTCTCAAAAGAATATCTGAAAGAGAAAAGGTTATAATGGATGACGGATCTGAATTCTCAGGTAGCAAATTAATAACCTTTTTGAAGGGCCTTATCAGATTTTATGATAGTCTTAACAGGCTTTCCAAGAAAGGATACAGCACACGTTTTATCCAGTTTATGGTGTTCAATGACATGAAAGATATCAGTTTGTTCAGGGACAGGGAATTTATGAGTAGAATGTTTGATAAGATGAAAAAGGAAAATTTTACTGTAAGTAATGTAAGGTATCTTCCTGATGATGGCTTGTATGAGTTTGTTGTCACTGATACGGAAAATGGGAATGAGAGTTTATCTGTTAACTGGGAATTTTTATCTTCTTATGAATTCAAATCCCTCATGTCGATTCCTCAAAAGATAAAGGATTCAATATTTCATGAGTTTGTTTTGATCAGCGAAGGTCAGGAGAAAAAAATCAAGGATGCCTATGAATTACTTAATTTAATTATGGAAAACGGAAAAAAAGGCTTGGATATTCAGCGTTATAAAGGACTTGGAGAGATGAATCCGGATCAGTTATGGGCAACCACCATGGATCCTGAAAGAAGAAGGCTTGTCAAGATTAAAATAGAGGATATCCTTGATGCAGATGACATATTCAATGTCCTTATGGGAGATAAGGTAGAGGCGAGAAGGGAGTTTATACAGAATAATGCCCTGGATGTTGCACAACTGGACATATAACACCTGTTATGTTTGGCCGAGGGTTTGGTATGCTAACATCTTACTGGTTTTATTGGTCTTGTATGAAAAATCTTGTTTATGGATTTGAAACTTTTCAGTTCCTGGGGACCATTTATGGATGGGCAGAAGACAGATAATTTTATACAAAGATTTTTATCTGAATTTTAATTAGTTTTTGAAGGTACCCTGTGAATGAAAAGATATATTGAAACTGATTATAGTGAGTATATTGACAGGTTTCAGGAAGCAAGGGTTATGGTAGTCGGTGATATAATCCTGGATAAATATATATGGGGAGAGGTATCAAGAATATCACCGGAAGCTCCCGTCCCTGTTGTTAATGTGAAAAAAGAGACAAAGATGCTGGGTGGAGCTGCAAATGTAGTAAATAATATGGTTTCGCTCGGTGTAAAACCATATCTGTGCGGAGTTGTTGGTGATGATACCAATGGCCGTTATCTTGTTGAGGAAATAAAAAAACATGGTCTTTTCGCATCTGGTATAATTGTGGAGAAAAACAGGCCTACTACTGTTAAAACAAGGGTTGTTGCTCATAATCAGCAGGTTGTCCGTTTTGATAGGGAAACTGTGGATGAAATAGAGAGGGACAGTTCTGACAGGATGTTGGAGTTTGTAAAAAAAATGCTTCCAGACCTTGATGCCATTGTTGTCTCTGATTATGGAAAGGGTGTTATTGCTCCCTATTTTATGAGTGAGCTGAGGAATTTTATTGAAGATTCACGTGTTGTTACTGCTGTTGATCCAAAGACAGGCAATTTTGAACATTACAAGGGGGTTAGTGTAATAACGCCAAACCATTATGAGGCTGGAATATACTGTGGTTTTGATATAACAGACAACCAGACTCTTGTTAGGGCAGGATTCAAGATGTTACATGAACTTGAATGCAGTTCTGTTCTTATAACACAGGGGAAGGACGGTATGAGCCTGTTTGAAAAAGATGGAAAATACACTCATATACCTACTGTAGCACAAGAGGTTTTTGATGTTACAGGGGCAGGTGATACTGTTATTTCTACTTTTTGTTTGGGTCTGGTGTCCGGTCTTGATTTCAAACTTGCTGCTATTTTGTCTAATTTTGCGGCAGGGGTAGTTGTGGGCGAGGTTGGCACAACGTGTGTAACTGCTGATAATTTAAGGAGAGTTGTTTCTCTGCAATCTGTATAACAATATGACCGTTTATGAAGAAACCGGACAGTGTTAATAAAGTAGCTGTGTTTTTCACAATTTTAGTGCCTTTCTGTGCCTGATATATAAGTCGGGTTAATCTTACAAGTATCTTGTGCATACTGTATGTATGCTCGTACTTTCTTGATTTGTCCTCATTTTGCCTTGATTTGCTGTCCTTGAATAATCTGCTACAGATTTCCTTGGTTTTGTAGAAAATATATTGTGTTCAATTTTAGAAACCCGCCTGTATACAGTGGAATTGAGTATGAAACAGATGTAAATAACAGGAAAATATCTTCCCATAATTTGTTTATGAACTAATAAAGGTTAAGTAATACAATGAGCTGTCCCAGTGAACCTGATGACGTAAAACTCGTTGCAAGTATTTTTTCGTCAGACAAGAATTTGATTGACAGGACTGTTAATGACCTTGAGGTGTTTTTTGGTTCCTGTGACATGATTAGTTCATTTCTTTTATTTGATTATACAAGGTATTATGAAAAAGAGATGGGATGGCCTCTTTTTCGTCGCTTTGTATCTTTTGAAAGACTGATCAGGCCGGAAGACCTTGTTAATGTAAAAATTAAAACCTATGATATAGAACATCGGTATATGAATGCTGATAACAGGCGTGTTAATATTGACCCTGGTATTATATCGGCTGAAAGGCTTATACTTGCCACGGGTAAGAATTACTCTCACAGGATATATCTGTCTAATGGAATATATGCTGATTTGACCCTTATTTATAGGTTTGGTACTTTCAGATCGCTTGAATGGACATACCCTGATTATGCGGACAATAATGTTATCAGTTTTTTTAATTCAGTGAGAGCTGATTATTTACTTAAAAGGAGTAAAAGATAATTGATAAAGAGTATGACAGCTTACGGAAAAAGTGAGCTTGAAAGAAATGGTGTTCAGGTAACCGTTGAAATCAAGTCGGTTAATCATAGATACAGGGATATATCTTTAAGAACCTCACACGATATTAATTATATGGAGCCTGAATTACGGTCTGTTTTATTAAATAATATTTCAAGAGGCCGGATTGATGTATATGTAAATGTGAGTATGTCTGATACAGGGTGTTCTTATGATATTGAGTTGAATACACCTGTTATTGAATCGTATATAAGGATTTTTAGCCGTATAGAAGATACCTTTGGTATAAAAAATGATGTTGGAGTTACTTCACTGTGTAAGCTTGAAAATGTTTTTGTTATGAAACCAAAGGTATTGGATAATGAGCTGATACATTCACTTGTTTTAGATGCGTTAAATCGGGCAATTTTATCTTTTGATAAGATGAGGCAGGCAGAAGGCAGGGCCATAGAGACAGATTTTGTAAAACGACTTGAAATTATAGATCAACTTGTTGACAAGATTGTTGATATGGCTCCTGAGGTTGTTAAAAAATATCGAAACAGGCTTTACAATAATCTCAAACAATTACTGAAAGATGTACCTGTAGATATTGATGATAACAGGTTTGTGTACGAGGTTTCGATCTTTTCTGAACGATGTGATATAACAGAAGAACTTGTCAGAATTAAGAGTCATATAAAACAATTTTTAGCCTTTCTTGAAGAAGAAAAACCTGTTGGCCGCAGACTTGATTTTTTATTGCAGGAGATGAACAGGGAAATTAATACCATAGGTTCAAAGGCTAATGATGCAATAATATCAAAGAAAGTGGTTGATATCAAGGGAGAGCTTGAAAAATTGCGGGAGCAGGTTCAGAATGTAGAATAGATTACATATTGTATATTGTTAAGTTGTCTGCGTTATCTTTTTGTTTTTTCTTCAGGCTGGAAACAGAACCTGTAAATTGGCACTATATTTATCTATTTATCTATTTTAAGGAGATATCTCAATGAGCACAAAGCTTGTAAATGTTGGCTTTGGAAATTCTGTAGTATCCAATAGAGTTGTGGCTATTATATCTCCAAATGCAGCACCTGTTAAGCGTCTTAGGGATGAGGCCCGTCTGGAAAACAGGCTTATTGACGCTACACAGGGCAGACGCACCAGGTCGGTTATTATTACTGACAGTAACCATGTGATTTTATCAGCTATACAGACAGAAACTATTGTACAGAGATTTTCTCCTACCGGCTCTATTGTTGAAAGAGATCTTAAGACCTGACAGGGTATATTTTCAATAATGTTGTTTTTCAGGGTGCCTGTAATACAGTAAAACTATATTGATATTTATGACAAAAATAAAGGGACAATTGTTTGTTGTATCAGCACCGTCTGGCGCTGGAAAAACTACTATTGTAAAAGAACTGATAAAAGAAACTGACAATTTGTATTACTCTGTATCTCATACTACAAGGAAGCCGAGGAAAGGAGAAACAGACGGTATTGATTATTATTTTGTATCCAGGACAGCTTTCAAGGAAATGATACGTAATGGTGAATTCCTGGAGTGGGCTAATGTTTATGATGAATTTTACGGTACATCCAGAAAGGTTGTTCAGGACATGTTGTACCAAGGTAAAGATGTCCTGTTTGATCTTGATATACAGGGAGCTAAAAGCATCAGGAACATGTTTTCCGATGCTGTTCTTGTATTTGTTCTGCCTCCTTCCATAGAGGTTCTGTACAGTAGGTTGGTTGGAAGAGGAACAGATTCAGAAAACATTATTAATATGAGAAAGCAAAAGGCACGTGAAGAAATAAAAAACTGTTCCTGGTTTGATTATATTGTTATCAATGATGATCTTGGGACAGCAGTTAGAGATGCTCAGGCCGTTATACTTTCCTGCAGATGCCGTTTTTTACGTCAGAAAGAAAAAATAAGGATTTGTTTTCCGGATTTGTTTTGATGAAAAAGCTTTCACCACAAAATGTAATTCCCGGTTTTCATGCTGTAATGGATACTCTCTGTTATAATCCGTCACAGATCAAGGAAATATACTTAATAAAAGAAAACAGATCAGCCCGGATTGAAAAAATTATAAAAATTGCATATCTGAAAAATATACCTGTACATTTTTTGGATTCATCAGATATGTTACATTCCTTTCGTAACTTGTCCCATCAGGGTGTTTTGGCGCTCTTGCATGAATTTCAATATAAATCTTTGGATAATGTTATTGCTGATGTTTTCAGAAAGCAGGGAAGAGGTCTTTTGATTGCCGTTGATCATATAACAGACGAGGGTAACCTTGGTTCTATTATGAGGACAGCGGGTTTTTTCAGTGCTGATGGCCTGATTATTCCGAAAGACCGGTCTGCAAGGATAAGCGCAAGGGTATTAAAAAGTGCATCTGGTGTTCATAACAGGCTGTCTGTGGTAAGGGTAGTAAATCTTGCAAGGTGTTTGACTGTCTTGAGTAAGAACGGTTTTTGGGTAATAGGAACAGGGATACATGGCAGGTCTGTATATGAATTTGACTGGGATATGGATATAGTCCTGGTATTGGGAAATGAGCAAAAAGGAATAAGTCCGTCAATAAAAAGGATTTGTCATGATATTGTTGGCATTCCGTCTCCCAACAGGATAGATTCTCTTAATGTTGCTGTAGCGGAAGGTATTATACTGTCTGAAATATACAGACAGATGTCACATTTGTCATCATGAACCGTTATTTTTGTTTCGAAATCTTTTCTTGACTTCTGTTAGACCGTTCTCTATTTCCTGTTTTGTGAAAACCTTACCACACTTGGTACAGTGATAATGTTTTTCTGTGATTTTCTCGTATATTAAATCTTCTGAAAAATTTACGGGATGAAAGTCCAGTAAAAATGAATAAACTAGTTTAAAGGATTTGTTATTGCAATTATCACATACAAAAAATTTGCGTAATCTTTCGCCCATTACAATTATCCCTATAGATTATATGATGTATATTCAATAAGATATGTATATTGCAATTAATATCCTGGGTTGTGGTTGGATATGGCAATAGTCTTTTGAGCTCGGTGTGGAGCATTTGTCTGGTTTCCGTAAATGGCCTTTTTGCACAATTCCGATGTCAATCTACAGGATTCCTTGATTTTACGCAAAAATTCCCATTTACAGACTGGAAACTTATTAATGGCCACGGTCTGTTTCTGGATGTGAGCACTCCCTGTATTATGGAGCCACTGCACGGATTCGAACCGTGGACATCCTCATTACGAGTGAGGTGCTCTACCATCTGAGCTACAGTGGCCCTCAAAAACCTCATATATAATATATTTTTTTATACGTCCATAATTTTTTTGTCAGAAAATGCCGCTGTATAAACTTATAATATTTGGGTTTTGACAGTCTTGTAAAAAGGTTTGCAGGCAGAATTCTGATCATAAAACACTGTGTATTGAATTTACAAGTAATATTTATAGGATAAATACAAACCCTATCATCAGTAAACTGGTTATGCAAGACCTTTGCTTTGCTGCCTTTTATTTCAATTATATCAGGTAGAAAAGAACTGACCCTGATTTCTTGTTGATCTTGTCGATTTGTTGAGACAAACGGATTGCTTGCAGACAGGTTTAAAATAATATCTGTTTTTTGGAGAAATAATTAATGAAACACCCAAAAGATTATATAGTTTTTCCACTTGATGTTTCAGATTACGATAGTGCAATGTCCTATATTGATCTTTTAAAAGATCATGTAGGAGTTTTTAAGATCGGTTTGGAGTTGTTTATAAGTGAAGGTCCTGCAGTATTGGACAGAATCCGTAAAAATTGTGATAACTATCTGTTTCTTGATCTGAAATTGCATGATATTCCTGTTACTGTTAAAAGGAGCTTACTTGCCCTCAGCGGATACAAGCCCAATTTTGTTACCGTACATTGTGATGAAGGAGGAGCAGCTTTAAAAGAGGCTGCTGAAAACAATCCTTCCGGAATCAAAATTCTTGCCATTACTGTTTTGACAAGTTTAGGTTCTGATCAGTTGGAATTGATGGGGTATTCCAGAAGATTTAAAGACAGTTTGTCAGATCTTGTTCTCTTGAAGGCCAAGGTGGCAAAGGAAGCCGGATGTCATGGAGTGGTGTGTTCCGGTCTTGAAGTTGCGCGAATAAAAAAAGAAATAGCTGATGATATAATAGCGGTTTGTCCTGGAATACGGCCTGCGTGGTCAGTAATTGATAATGAGGATCAAAGACGAGTGATTACACCAGGAGAAGCAGTCAGGAATGGAGCCGATTATATTGTTATAGGCAGGCCAATAAGGGATGCATCAGACCCTGCTGGAGCAGCCATGCGTGTTGCAGATGAAATAGGCAATGTTTGCTGTGTATAGTATCATAGTTGAATCGGTCTTTTTGTACAATATCCTTGTCTGAAAGGCTTTCAGCTTGAATCTAAGATGTTTTGACCGGGAATTAAACAGTCCTGTCTGTTTTGTGAATATATCTGTGAAAACCTTATAATCTGTATTTTTTTACATAGTTATGGAAATAAATAATAAGATGTTGTTACAGTTGATCTTTTTTGTTTTTGTCAATGTCATTGTTCTGCCTCAGAATACGGGGTGCGCATTATTAAAAGTAAAAGAGTCGTACACCATAAGCAGGATGCAGGCATGGACTATTGTAAAACAAGAAATAATTGGGGGAAACATCAAAAACAGGATAGTCTATGTTTCTGTAAAACCGCTCAAGGCAGGACAAAAGATAAAGACATGGAAAGAGACATATACAGTACCAAAAAATTTTCAGAGCGTATGGTTGTTTTTTGTTGATGATCAGCCTGATGCAAACTGGGAACACGATTGCAGATACATATTTCTTAATGCGGGAAATGGAAAATACAAGGTTATTAAGGCCCTTGTTCCGCCAATATCAATGGATAATATGAAAAAGATCTTTCCGTAAGTATCTATGGGGAATAGGGCCTTATTTATTGTTGTGTTTATCTGTAAAACATATAACAACCAAGAAAAAGTTGTTTTATTTGTTTTTTTTGATTATCTTTGCCCTGTTATTTAGTGTCCATCTTAGAAACAGGGTCGGGTCACTATCTGTTTTCCAATCCATAAACAGGAATTTTCGGACAAGATCAAGGAAGTCAAGGGATTATGTGGCGGAGTACATTCCACAGGGGATCATGTGACCTCCTGTGTCAGGGTAGAGTTGTCATATGTGGAAAAGGGAGATCAACCACCGTGGCAATTTCAGTGGTTTGTATGACCGGTTCTCTTTAAGGCCTAAATCTGATATCGTGCCTGTTGAGTGAATTGTTTTTGTGTGCCCATAACTGCTCCTTTATCCTAACCGGTAAACAAGCAAACGTACTACAAGCAGCTTGTTCTTTCACCAAATCAGTCAAGGTTGTGCTCATGATTTGAATTCAGGATGGATGAAAAACGGACAGTGTGAAAATTACTGACATCTTATGGCTTTATCAATAAAAAGAGGGAGGTTTTGTTAATGAATAATATTGTTTATGCAATGGGTGCTGCTGGTAATGGTGCGTCAGGTATGGAAGGTTCAGGGTTGGCTGCATTTATGCCTTTGATATTGATGTTTGTGATTTTTTATTTTCTCCTGATAAGGCCACAGCAAAAAAAGGCAAAGCAGCATAAAGAGATGTTATCTAATTTGAAAAAGGGTGACTATGTTATCACTGCCGGAGGTCTTTATGGTGTAATTACAGGATTGTCTGACAATACACTGAACATTGAAATTGCGCCTAAGGTGAAAGTTAAAATATCAAGAAACTCTGTTTCAGGGGTTGTAGGTAAAAAATCACAATAGGTATCAATGGAGATAATTTGCAGATATAATTGGTTTCCATCCGTAAATATCCATATCCTGCAATCTCTTTGTCAATCTTGGGTGTTTTGTGAGATCTGCTGAGTCACATTTCTGTACCCTTGATTTTTTTATTTTGTACAAGATTGTAATTTATGGACCATACAACTTCATAAAGTCAGATTGATTAATGGATGGGTACAAAAGCGTTTTATTTGTGTCAAATTTTAATTCTGAAAGAGATATCAGAATACGCCGGTGTTTGTTTATGAGTGCAGTAAAAAAATAGTGAATAAAATTGATATGTTTTTTGAGGATTTCGATTTACAAATGAATGGAGTTTAAAGTGTCAAAAAATCTGGGTTGGCGTCTGGCAATTACATGTTTTGCTGTTTTTATGGCATTTATTTATCTTATCCCGTCCCTTTCCGGCAACCTGTCCGAGTGGTGGTCTGATTTTCTTCCAAAGGACAAGATACATCTTGGACTTGATCTTCAGGGAGGAATGCACCTTACACTTGGTGTAGAGGTAGACAAGGCTGTAGAGAGTCACCTGGAACGTATAGTGGAGGATTTAAGGCAGGATCTGCGAAAAAACAGGATCAGGTATCTTGAACTGAAAAGACATGGCACAGATGAGATTGATTGCACTCTTATAAGGAGAGAAGATCTTCAGCGTACAGAAAACATGATTCAGGAGGATTACCCTGATTTTCAGTTGCAAACACGGACAGGTGATACCAAGGGAGTTGTGATCAGGTGTATTCTGCGTATCAAGGCAAGGCACAGGATAGAAAAGATGGCTGTTGAACAGGCGCTTGAAACCATCAGGAACAGGATAGATATGTTTGGTGTAAATGAACCTGACATAAGGCCTCAGGGGAAGGACAGGATCCTGATACAGTTGCCAGGGGTAAAAGATCCTGAACGAGCCAAGGCCCTCATAGGAAAGACAGCACTTCTGGAATTCAAACTGGTAGATGATGATCATAGTGTTGAAGATGCCTTGAAAGGAGATATTCCTCCTGGGGATGAAATATTATATCAGGTAAATGTTGATCCCAGAACAGGTATGACAAGACATATACCCTATTTGTTAAAGAAAAGGGCCTTGCTTACAGGTGAGTATATTACCGATGCAAGGGTTCAGATTGACAGCCGTTTTAACACTCCGTATGTTTCCATGTCTTTTAATCGGAGGGGTGCAAGAATATTTGAACGGATTACGGCTGAGAATATAAAGAAAAGACTGGCCATTGTGCTTGACAATAAAGTAATTTCTGCACCGGTTATCCAGGACAGGATAGCAGGCGGACGTGCCCAGATCACGGGACATTACTCCATGCAGGAAGCGAAAGATCTGGCCCTTGTTTTAAGGGCAGGGGCATTGCCTGCTCCGGTAAAGATCCTGGAAGAAAGAACTGTTGGCCCATCCCTTGGCAAGGATTCCATAAGACAGGGTTTTAAATCCATGCTTGTAGGAGGGATAATGGTAGTACTTTTTATGGCTGTTTATTATGGTATATCAGGACTTATTGCTGATCTGGCCATGTTTTTAAATATTGTTTTTATTATGGCCGGTCTTGCTTTTTTCGGAGCAACACTTACTTTGCCTGGTATTGCCGGCATAATTCTTACAATAGGTATGGCAGTTGATGCCAATGTCTTGATATTTGAACGTATTCGTGAAGAATTGAGGCAGGGCAAAACCGTACGTGCTGCCATAGATACAGGCTATGGAAAGGCTTTTGTAACTATTCTTGATGCAAATATTACCACCCTTATTGCGGCTCTTGTGCTGTTCCAGTTCGGGACAGGGCCTGTCAGGGGGTTTGCAGTAACACTGAGCATAGGAATTATTGCCAGCATGTTTACTGCTATATATGTAACAAGAATTATTTTTGATTATTTATATATGGTAAAGGGAATGAAAAAGATCAGTATTTAAAACTTGTCCTTTCAGTTGGCTACACAGAATACTGAACAGTACCTGTGTATGAATTATTTGTTGAGTGCTATATTATGATTGTCATTTTTTATTTAGATGATGATTTTTGTGCAAAATCAGGAAGTAAGGGTGTTACGCTCTGCATGGATTTTAAGGTTGATGCAGAAAAAACACCTTTTATGGATATTGAATATATCAATTGTTTTCAGGGGTTAGTAATGGGAGCTGTTATAGATGGAATTTGTTAAACCAGATATTAATATAAATTTTATTGGCAGACGCAACATTGCGTTTATATTGTCCGGAACCCTTATAGTCTGTACTGTTCTGCTTTTATGGTGGAATGGAGGTCCAAACTATGGTGTTGACTTTACAGGTGGTGTGATAGTACAGGTCAGGCTGGATAAAAAACATACCCCTTCAGAGATCAGAGAAGCCCTTAAAGCCGTTCAACTTGAAAACAGTATTATACAGGAGTTTGGAGACAGGAATCACCTTGAATTCTTAATTCGCATAATAAAGACCGATGTAGCGTTAACCGGCCTTGGTGAAAAGGTTAAGCAGGCACTTGTTGCCGAATTTGGCAAGGGAGTGGAAATAAGACGGATAGAGATGGTTGGCCCACGGGTGGGAAAAGATTTGAGACAAAAGGCCCTGTTTGCTATTTTTTATTCCCTTTTGTTTATTGCCATTTATATATCAGGCCGATTTGAGCTTAAATGGATGATGAGCATTGTCATGGCTGGATCGTTGGCCTTTGTGGTTTATGTGGCGACCATTATCGGCATGAGTGTAACCTGGCTTATAATTCTTGCCATGATAGCAATCCTTGTTCTGTGCTGGGTGATGAAACTGAAGTATGCACTTGGAGCGATTGTTGCTCTTATTCATGATGTAATTATCACTGTTGGTATGTTTGCCTTTACAGACAAGGAAATATCCCTGTCTGTTGTTGCGGCTCTTCTTACTATTGTGGGTTATTCCCTGAATGATACAATTATTGTTTTTGACCGGATTCGGGAAAACATTAAAAAACTTCGGAGGAAACCATTTGATGAAATAATGAACAAAAGTATCAATGAGACCCTTAGTCGTACTATTCTGACCTCTTCCACAACCCTTATTGTAGTGATTTCCCTTTTTATCCTTGGGGGCAATGTAATACACAATTTTGCCTTTGCCATGCTGGTAGGGATTGTTGTTGGAACATACTCCTCTATATTTGTTGCAAGTCCCGTGCTTTTGCTCTGGCATGATGACCGTTCCGGAAATCATGTCAAGACTCAAGCTCGTTCCCATAAATAGGTTCCATCCATAAAAGGCCTTTTTGCACAATCCCGGTGTCAATCTACAGGATTCCTTGTATGACGTCTGTACACCTCCATATAATTATCTGATTTTCTTGGTTTTGTCCCGTTTTATTTATAGGTTTGAGAGATTCATTGGTTTCCATAGCCCATTTATGGACGGGTATTGGACAGTCTTCATACACAGATAATTGTTTTTTACGAAATTGCTCATAGTTTGTCTTTTCACGGATGCAAGATATGTAGCCAACCCCTTGATGTTCCTTCTGTGGGTGCATATTCTGCGGTCCAGGGGCCTGATCCTGTAAAAGGATATCCTGAAAATGGCCACCTGCTTTAGGCGGTGAGATTAGGCATCCAACCCAACGGATGATGTAGCGGATATAGAAATCTCATGGTATCAGGAGATTGAGCTGTAGATGGACATTTGAGAAGGTTTGATCTTGCATTTCTGTTGCTCTCTGTTTGTTGCATATGATGACAAATAAAAAGAAACAGTCTTATCCTATCCTTTTATGGAGTCTTATGATCCTGTCTATATCCCTCTTTGTGGGTATGTGGTGGGTGTGGCAAGGGCTGCATGCAAAATCTCCCCGATTTAATTACCTGCTGATTACGGTTAATCACGAACCGCAAAAGGTCATTTCAGGTGAAACTGTTCATTTTCGTCCGTCAGACAAGGTCAGGATAGTCAAGCTGTCAACAGATATACCTTTAAATTGGAATGTTCGCCTTGTTGCTATGGCAGCTTTTGATGTGGGCGCTCTCAAGTTTAAAGAAATGCCTCTTGTATCTCTTCTGCCAGATCATAATATCTTCAAACACTATGTTTTCCGAATAGAGGTAAAAATCAAAAACAGGATTATGGGCCATATGATATGGGATGTTCAGCCCTGTGCAGAGGACTGGATAGAACATGCTGACAGTATCCATGATCCGGTAAAACGTTTGTCTTTTTTGAGGCTTGCCTTTCATACCCTGCCGGATGATCAAAGTATTTACATACGCCTGGTAGATGTACTGAAAGCACACAAGAGATGGGAACAGGCTGCCCATATTGTTGAAAATCACATTCATAAAAAAGGTATTACAAAGGCAGATCTGTCGGAACTTTTGAATATATACACCGCAATGTCTGACAGGGATGGCATGATATCTGTGTTAAGAAGGCTTCTGAAACTTGATCCTAATGATCTGTCTGCAAGGGTGAAACTGGCCGGGCTTTTGGAAGAAAGTGGAAAAAATGAAGATGCCATTCAACAATACAAGGCTATTCTGGACCATGTTGATAAAAAGGATGCCTTGCCTGTGTACGAGAGACTTGGATATCTTTACAGCAAAACTGGTAACAGAAAAAAGGCTGTTTTTTACTATTTAAAGGCCATTAAACAGGATAAAAAAAATCCGGATCTGTATTATAGCATATCTTATCTTTACAAGGATATGGGACGTAAAAGTCTGGCAGATTCATATCTTGCAAAGGCCATTGATCTTAAAACGGATGATATTGACAGTCGAATTGAACTTGCGAATGATTTGATAAAAAAAGGAGATTTGGCAAAGGCAGAAAAATATGTAACAGACGTTTTAAAGAAAAAACCTTCTCTCCTGGATGCCCTTATCCTGATGTCTGCTATTAAAGATAAGAAGGGAGATAAAAAGGGTCTTTTGGATACATACAAAAAGATACTTGCTGTTCAGCCTGACAATCAAAATGTATTGTACAATCTCGGTGTTCTGGAGTATGAAAGGGCCGCTTTTGATCAGAGCAAGAATTATTTTTTAAAATACTTAAAGAAACATCCTGAAGATAAAGATGTTCATAGACTTATGTTTGATATCTGCAGAAAACAGAAAGACAAAAAATGTGCATTTCATGAGGCGACGATACTGATGAGACTTATGCCTCATTATATTGATGCCTACCGTGTTATATTTGAATATCTTAAGAACAGGGCAGATTACAACACTCTCATTTCTTTAATGAATAAGGCAGTAAAAAGTAATCCTGATAAAGTGGAGCTGAGAAAGTTTCTTGCAGTTGCTTACCTTAAAGCAGGGAATGATATTCAGGCTGCAAGGCAGATTGAAAAGATACTTAAGACAAGACCCGAAAATACTGGACTGTTGTTCGATCTTGCTGCTTTAAGAGAAAGACAGGGGGATATTGAAGGTGCCCTTGCTGTTTACAAAAGGATTATTGCTATCTCACCTGATAATGAAAAAGCTGAAAACGCATATATTCAGCTCAGACTCCAAAGAGTTAAACAGGAGGAGCAAAAGCGATGAAGCCGGAATTTGTTGTTGCCAGGGATTTACCTGATGCATGGTTTCAATGTGTATACAGGCTGCTTGAGACAGGTGATGAATATATTATAGACAGGGGAAGTTACAAGGGGCAAAAACGTCTCGAGTTTGACTATATAACCGTGCATGTAAAATATCCTTCTGCCAGGCCTTTACTACCCGACATTCCTCCTTCACTGGGAATCCCCAATCCTGTTGCAGAGGATTATCTTGATCAATATCTTCCATATCTTATGACATCTGTCAGCCAGCCGGGTGAAGAGTATACGTATGGTCAATATCTTGAGTCACAGATTAATGAAGTTATCCGTATGTACAAAAAAGATGGATATGGAACCAATCAGGCATATATGCTTGTGGGGGACCAGGATTCAATATATCTTGACAATCCTCCGTGCCTGCGGGGGATAGACACCCGTATCAAGGATGGCAGGCTGCATTTTTTTGTGTACTTCAGATCATGGGATCTGTGGAACGGTTTCCCTGCCAATCTTGGCGCCATACAGATGTTAAAGGAATATATGGCCCTGAGTATAGGGGTTAAAGATGGCGAGATTATTGCTGCGAGCAAGGGTCTGCATTTGTATGATTATGTTTGGGAACTTGCAAAACTAAGAACTATGCAAAAGGATGTCGACTCAAGGAAGTCAAAAGGGCCTAATGGTTAAGATTGATTTAAAAGGTATGGACCATAAAGAGATGGAACAATGGGCAGAAAGCTATGGACTGGATGCCTATCGAGGCCGTCAGATAAGGCAGTGGCTTTTTTCAAAGATGGTTTCCTCCTTCGGGGAGATGACGAATGTTCCAAAGGTTCTTATAGAAGCGCTTGAACAGGATGCAGTTATAAATAATCTCCAGAAGATCCGTACTCTTGTTTCAAAGGATGGGACAAAAAAATACCTGTTCCGGCTTTGGGATGGTTGTGTTATTGAATCAGTCCTTATACCTGACAGAGGGCATTTTACACTCTGTATATCTTCCCAGGCAGGCTGTGCCATGGGCTGTCGTTTTTGTCTTACAGGGAAACAGGGTTTCACAAGAAATCTGACTCCCTCTGAAATAATTGATCAGGTTATAGAGGTCAAACGCTCTTTGGCCAAACCTTCGGATCTTAGAAATATTGTCTTTATGGGAATGGGTGAACCTCTTGCCAATTATGATGCGGTTGTAAAGGCGATCAGAAATATTGTGGGAGAAGATGCCCTGAATTTTTCCACACGCAAGGTAACTGTTTCTACCTGTGGTCTTGTTCCAAATATCAGAAAACTGGGCCTTTCAGATGTTACGGTCAACCTTGCTGTTTCCCTGAATGCCACTGACAACGAGACACGCAGTTTTCTCATGCCTGTAAACAAAAAATATCCTTTGAAAAAACTTATTTCAGCCTGCCGGGAATATCCTTTGCCTAACAGACGCATGATAACCTTTGAATATATACTTATCAATGATGTCAACGACAGTGTTAATGATGCTTACAGGTTATGTCGTCTATTGTCAGGAATAAGGGCCAAGATCAATTTGATCCCATTGAATCCCCACCTTAACCTGGATCTTTTTCCTGCTCCAATGAACAAGATTTTGCGTTTCCAGGATATTCTTATATCCAATAATTTTACCGCCATGATCAGGAAGAGTAAAGGTGCTGATATTATGGCTGCATGTGGGCAGTTGAGCGGAGAATATCTTGGTTCCATATAACAATCTGTTTTCAGTGAAGTTTTCACATATAAAAAACTGTGTTCTGTTCATAAATGGCCTTTTTGCAGAAATCCGGTGTCAACCGCGGGAGGTCTGTATTCCTCCGTGCCCCTGATTTCCCTGATCCTGTCCACAAATTTTTGTTTATAGACAGGAAACTCACGATTGTCTACGGTCTGTGCAGGGACAGGCCCCAATGAAACACATTCCTGTGTATAAAGACTGAACTTATGGAAGAAATTAAGATTAATATAAAAAAATTACCGGACTGTGAAGACATTCCTTTACCTCGGTATGCAACAACACAGGCTGTGGGTATGGACCTTCATGCAGCAGTTGATAACGAAATGGTTCTTCTGCCGGGTAACAGGGCATTAATTCCCACAGGTATCTGTATTGCGCTGCCCTGTGGAGCGGAAGCACAGATCAGGCCGAGGAGCGGACTTGCCATACAATATGGTGTTACTGTCTTGAATTCTCCCGGCACTGTTGATTCTGATTATAGAGGTGAAATAAAGGTTATACTGGTGAACCTGGGAGATAAGCCCTTCCGGATCAACAGAGGAGACCGGATTGCCCAGATGGTTATAGGAAAGATTGTACGCGGGACATGGGTTGTTGATGGTAAACTTGCTGTGACATCGAGAGGCTCAGGGGGTTTTGGGCACACCGGAATATAAACAGGAAGCAAGGCTGTAAAAAAACAGAATATAATCTGGTGGATCTTGATAATTAGATTTTTAAACAAAGGTTACAGCAATGTAAAAGAAAATCAATCGCTTTTAATAAGTTGCAGGTTAAACAGGTTAATAAATCCAAGGTATAAGGAGCTGTTTTGACAAAATGAATCAGAAACAAACAATACATCTAATTGCTGCAGCCCGACCAAACTTTATGAAGATTGCGCCACTCTATCATGCACTTGTAAGGGAAGAATGGGCAGAGCCAATCATTGTTCATACAGGTCAACATTATGATCCGAACATGTCAGATGCCTTTTTCCAGGATTTGAATCTTCCTCTGCCTCATATTAATCTTGGCGTTGGAAGCGGGACACATGCAGAGCAGACCGGCAGCGTGATGATTGAGTATGAAAAGGTTATTGTGGGAAACAGGCCTGATCTGGTAGTCGTGGTTGGGGATGTAAATTCAACTGTTGCCTGCACCCTCGCTGCAGTCAAGCTGGGGATCACGGTTGCCCATCTTGAGGCAGGTCTTCGTTCTTTTGATCGTACAATGCCTGAAGAAATCAACCGGATTGTGACTGATTCCATTGCCGATTATCTGTGGACACCTTCCCCTGATGCAGATGATAATCTTATACATAACGGTATTGCATCTGAAAGGATTTCAATGGTTGGTAACATCATGATTGACTCGCTTGTGATGATGATGCCTGCAATCCGAACGGAAACTACGAGAGAAGACCTGGGACTTGTGGATAAAAACTATGGAGTGGTTACTCTTCACCGGCCATCCAATGTGGATAACCCTGATATTCTTTCCAGTCTGTGTCATGGACTTGCAAGGATAGCAAGACAAACCGGTCTTGTTTTTCCTGTTCATCCGCGCACCGCAAAAAATTTGCGCAAATTCGGGCTTTATGACTATCTCAGTGATACTCCCGGGATTGTTCTGACAGATCCGCTTGGATATAAGGCCTTTATGAACCTGGTATTAGGTTGTAAATTTGTAATAACCGATTCCGGTGGCATACAGGAAGAGACAACATATCTGAAGATTCCCTGTGTGACACTACGCCCCAATACAGAACGGCCAATAACAGTAACCCAAGGGACAAATAAACTGAGCACTCCGGAAAAGATCGAAACCGACCTGAAAAAAGCAATGGAAAAGGATTGCAAATCACCACCTTTGTTTTGGGATGGGAAAACAGCAGAAAGGGTTGTTGACGCTATTAAAACGATATGCTGTTGCCATTAAAATGTATGGTGGACCCCCAAAAATGAGACAATATGCTAAAATAGCAATTGTAATACTGAGAAGGGGGATTCAAAGTGAAACGTAGAAAGTTTTTTGAGGAATTTAAAGCCAGGGTTGCGCTTAAAGCCATTACGGGACAAAAAACCGTGCAAGAATTGGCAGAGGGATTTGGAATTTATGTCAATCAAATCAAACTGTGAAAAAAGCAACTTCTGGAAACGGCACACAAGGCGTTCAGCCCCTGCCTGCTGCAGGCAGGGTGGCAAGGACAGGGAGGCGAAACGGACCGAACGGGAGCGGGACGGACTGTATCGGAACGTGGGGCAACTGCAAATAGAAGCAGGCCGGCTTGAAAAAAAGACCGGGCTGCTCTAATGACAGTGGCAGAGAAGCGAGCCATGATAGAGCCTGAGCACCCCAAAGCTGAGTGTAAGGATACAATGTAAACTGATTGGACTGCCACGATCCAGTTACTGCCGGGAACCGAAAACGGAGATCAAAGATAATTTAGAGCTGATGAGTCTGATTGATGAGGAATACGCCCGTCACCCTTTTTACGGAACCTGCAATATGCGGGATTTCCTTCAGAATCAAACCTTTGGGAGGAGGACGCCGGCAGAGGTTTACCGGGGTGCCTCGGAATTAGGGAAGGCTGCTTGACCATGAGCTACAACATGACCATTTCCATACACCTTGGCACTAAAAAATGATCTTGACATTGAGGTCCGCTTTATACCCCCTGACAGCGGTTAACCTGTGGCGGTGCAGTTTTTATAATTTTAGGAAGGCTGGGTATAATCCCCCCTGCCAAGGAGAGAAAAAAGAATGTATTTTGACAAAACAGGCAAAATAAATACAGAAACAGCCCTGAAGCTGGCCTTTGAACGTGCCCGTGAGCTGGGCATTGATGAGGTGCTTGTACCATCGACCTCCGGGGCCACCGGATTTGCAGCCCTGGAATTAAATCCCGGCTGTCATATCGTTGTGGTCACCTATCATTGCGGTTTTCGTGAACCTTTCCAGAAAGTTATGCCTGACAAGGTGCGCAGCGATCTTGAAAAACGCGGTGCCGCAGTGGTTTCGGCCACACATGCCCTGAGTGGCCTGGAACGCTCGCTTGCCAAGAAGCACGGCGGAATCTACCCTGTTCTGATCATTGCCGATACCCTGCGCCTCTTCGGCCAGGGTACCAAAGTAGCTGTAGAAATCGCCATAATGGCAGCAGATGCCGGCATGCTAAGCGGTAAAGATATTGTGGCCCTCGGTGGCACGGGTCAGGGCGTGGACACTGCCCTGGTGCTGAAGCCGGCCAGCCAGTCTGACCTGTACGACCTGCGCATCAGGGAAATTATCTGTAAACCCCGGGTTTTTTGAAAACTTTAAGATATATAATTCTGCAACGGGATCTTTCCTGGTGCTGTCTTTAAAAGGCTTGATAAAAAAAGAGTCCCAATGCGCATTATCCGGAAGAAAAAAGAATAATCCCTTCCAGTGATCGGTATGTATGGATGAATCTTTTGGACTGGTCCATATTGGTGGCCTACATTATGGTGATTCTATCCATGAGTTGCCTCGTGGGCAGACGGCAGGAGTCTCAGCAGGACTACTATGTGGGCGGCCGCAGTATCCCAGCCTGGCAGGCGGGGCTTTCCCTTTTGGCGACCCAGGTCAGTGCCATCAGTCTTATTGGGGCGCCGGCATTTATAGCATTGAAACCCGGGGGCGGGCTGAAATGGCTTCAGTACGAGTTTGCTATTCCCCTGGCCATGATTGTGATAATGGTCACCGTGGTACCTGTGTACCGCAGGACCGGGGTCATAAGTATTTATGAATACCTGGAATGGCGTTTCAGTCCAGCCGTCAGGGGCCTGCTCGGTTTTATATTCATGGCCTCACGGGGACTGGCATCGGGAGTGACGCTTCTGGCCACGTCTATTGTGACCAGTGTATGCCTCGATCTGCCGCTGTTCGAGACCGTCATACTTATAGGGGCTGTTTCCATTGTATATACGACGCTGGGAGGGATACGGGCCGATATCTATTCTGACATCATCCAACTGGTTATCCTCTGGAGTGGTGCGCTTATCTGCCTGGTAATCCTCTTCAGGATGTCTGGTGGAGACCTTTTTTCCCCGGACTTGCCAAGGGAACGCTTCGAAATTTTCCAGATGACAGGGGCTGGCCTGGGAGATGGCAGGACCTTCGGTTTCTGGCCCATGCTGTTAGGCGGGTTTTTCCTGTACCTGTCCTATTACGGATGTGACCAGAGTGAAACCCAGCGGCTGCTCACTACACGAGACGAAAGAGAAGCCCAAAAGGCCCTCCTGATTAATGGCCTTCTTCGGTTTCCCCTGGTGATCACCTACTGCGGTGTGGGTGTTATGCTAATTCCGTTTCTTGTCCACCATCCCCGTTTCCTGGTAGGTTTTGAAGGAAAAAACCCTGATTTTCTTCTTCCCCATTTTCTTCTTCAGTACATGCCCCACGGCCTGCTGGGCCTGTTAGTGGCGGGAATATTTGCGGCCTCCATGTCAAGCCTGGACAGCGCGCTCAATTCCCTGAGTGCCGTGATACTGCGGGACTTTCTCCAGAAATACATCCCCGGCTTGAGGAGAATCGGCGGGGAAAAGGAGGTGTGGCTTTCCAGGTTGCTCACTGTCGCGTGGGGAATATTATGTACCGTCTTTGCTCTGGGCATGATCAGGGGGCCTGAAACGGTTCTGATCCTTGTCAACAAGATCGGATCGGCGTTTTATGGCCCGATCCTTGCCGTTTTCTGGCTGGGAATCATGACGCAGAGGACAAACGAACATGGAGCGATTCTCGGGCTTGTGTTCGGGGTGGGAGTGAATGTCTTTATATGGCGCATCTTCGGAAATACGGTTTCCTGGCTCTGGTGGAACCCCATCGGTTTTTTCTCTTCTTTTCTGGCAGGCTATGCCGGAAGTTTTATGACCGCCCGAAAGGTCCGGCCAGGTCCAAGGGAGATGCCAAGGAAAACAGGGGCAAGGCGTTTTCCCACACGCTACGCCGTCTGCCTCACGGGAGCCTTCGCGGGAATCCTCGTCGTGTGCCTCGTCCTCCAGTTCCTGCTTGCCGGCTGATATAAGGGGCCGGCCGAATTGTCAATCCCGGCAAACAAGGATAACAGGAATTACAGTTCTGAAGGATACGGTTATGCAAGCTGTGTTTGCCCTGAACTGACACTCGTTAGCCCATCTTTGTGAATAAAAAAATTAAATACTGTAATTACAGCAGGTTATTTTTAAGAAATCTTCGTTATGGCACTACTTTTATTTGTGTTTCTGATCGTTGTTTTAATCGTTTTGCCGGGGAGTGGGCAGATCCTAAAGCAGAATATATT
>Ga0256914_1000583_pt1 | contig 35802 bp, 10 predicted proteins | sample HulkmetaG_FD_191571 | JGI IMG/M metagenome (GOLD analysis project Ga0256914, IMG submission 191571) | Hydrothermal chimney microbial communities from Main Endeavour vent field at the Juan de Fuca Ridge, Pacific Ocean - Hulk | ecosystem: Environmental > Aquatic > Marine > Hydrothermal vents ... | reverse complement strand
TCAAAAAATTGGAATGGAGATAGAAAAAATTGGGGTAAGATTTCCTGATGGTTCTGCCGTAATGTATAAAGGGAAAAATGGGTTTTTGGCGATTTTAGGAAAAATGTATGAAGAATTGGGGTGGAAAATAACAAAGAAAAATGGAAGCTATATTCATCAAATGAAAAGAGGAAATGCTATTTTAGACTTAGAATCTGATGGAAGAATAGAGCTTGCAGGGTCTCCGCATACATCTCTTCATGATGTAGTTCGTGAATTTCGAATTCATCAACATGAAATGTCTGAGATTTCTGATGTATTTGGTGTTTCTTGGCTTGGTATTGGATATAATCCAGTTGCATCAGATGTTGATTTAGATTTGTTGCATGATAATGGTGGGCGGCGAGATCAATTAATTATGTACAGAAAAGAACGATTAGAAAAAGAAAGTAATAAATATTCTGATGATTGGTCAAAAGGAACGGCAGGAATTCATGTAAGTTTAGACTATGCATCAGAAGAAGATTTTGGTAAAAAATCAAAAATTTTATTTTTACTCGCCCCAATAATGCAGGCAATTTTTGCAAACTCTCCTTTTAAAAATGGAGAATTTTCAAAAAAAATAAATTACAGAATGTTTGTGACACAAAAAGGTATGGATACATATGCATTAAATAAAAAATTATTTTATTCAAAATTTACTTATAACGATTGGATAGATTTTATATATGAGAAACCTGCACTTTTCTTTGAAAGAAATATTGAAAAAAAAAAGTCTATTGAAAAAAAATGGATTTATCCACAAAAAACTTTTGGAGAATTTTTAGAATCTGGGCTTCAAATTGAAAATAAAGAAGTATTGGATTTTCCAAATATTCAAGATTTTGAAATGCATATGAAGTCTATTTGGACAGATGTTAGAATGAGAAATACTCTTGAAATTAGAATTTTTGACTCTCTTCCTCCATCAATTGTTCCGTCGGTTCCTGCTTTTATAAAAGGGTTAATTTATGATGAAAAAAATTTAAATACTCTGTATGAAATGGTGAATAATTGGAGTTTTGAAGAATTTGAAGAAATGAAAAAACAAATTCCACAAAATGGATTAAATACAATTTTTAGAAGTGAGAAAGTTTTAGATTTTGCAAAAACACTTTTGAATATGTCTGAAAATGGATTAAAACTAAATAGAATTGTAGATGTACGCGGAAACGATGAAAGTATATATTTAAAACCTATTAAGAAATTTATTTTTATAGAAAATTGTTCACCTGCACATTGGTTAATAAAAAAATGGAAAGGGGATTGGGGAGGAAATTTTTTTCCAGTATTTGAATGGTGCAAGTATTAAGCGTAATAAATATTAAAAATAATCATGTACGGCTTCTGAATATTGATTTATAAAAATCTTTTTCATCTCACTTAAATTATTTTGTTCATAAAATAATAATGTAGCTTTTTTATAATCAATTTCTTCTATTGTTTTATATGAAAGTGGACAAGAATTATTGGCAATTAGTACGCTATTTGCGGTCATTCTAGCGGTTCTTTTATTTCCATCTTCAAATGCTTGAATATAAGAAATAAGTAGTAATAATAAAAAACTTTTTTCAAAAAAATTATTTTTTACATTTATCAGAATAATCATTTGTTCTAAAGCTTCTTCAATTTGAAATTGATTGTCTAATGGTTTGTAATCGGAGCCTGTAATACCTACTGGTGTTTTTCTTATATTTGCAGTGATTCCAATTTCTTTTGTTAATATTTTGTGAATTTCTTCAATTTTTATTCGAGAAATTGTAGTGAAATATTGTTTATTATTCAGTACAAAATCAAAAACTTCTTTATGATTTAATATCATTTTTGCTTCTTCTGCAGTTTTTCCATCGGTTGTTTTATGCTCTTTTATCAATCTTTCTGTTTCTAGTAATGAATATGTGTTTCCTTCTATATATGAGGATTTCCACGCAAATTCAATAATAATCCGTTCGTATTCTTTTTGTTTTGAAATTTCTGAATTAAATTTTTGAAATTTTTTTTGAAATTTTTTGTGTAAATTTTGGAGTAATTCTTTTTCTTCTGGAAAAAAAATATCAGATTCAAGTTGAGAAAATATTGTAAAATTAAATTGTTTTTTTGCATTTCGTTTATTGGCAGGATTTTGAAAATATTTATCTATATCCACTGTTTCTAATAATGAATACGAAAGATTTATTTTATATTTTGCAGATTTTGCTTTTCCTGTTTTTAATATATATTGAGATGTAATTAATTTTTGTAAATCTCGAATAATTGTTATTTGCGAAATTGTGTCATTTTCATTTGAAAAATATTGAATAATTTCATGTAATGATAGATTTTTATTATCTAAGATTTTTAGAATTTTTTTTTGTCGAATTTCAGATTTTTTTATTTTCATACTACCTAGAATATAATTATCATTTTTATATCTTTATGTTATCATTTATTCTTTTTTTTTGCAAAAAAATGATAATAGAGGGGGTTTTTATGATAGTATAAAAATTTATTTCTTTATTTCTTTATTTCTTTCATTTTTTTCAATATTTGTAATTTTGTAGCAAGTCGTCCGTGTAAAATATCATCAGATTCTAAAAAGTTATATTTTGTATTATTAATAATATTTGTAATAAAATCATTATAAAATTGTTTTTGAGCAGTAAGATAAAATTAAATTGTTTTTTTGCATTTCATTTATTGGTAGGATTTTGCAAAAAAAATGATAACAGAGGTGTATTTTTATGATAATTAATTATTTATTTAATAAATTCAATAATCCTTGAATTTCTTGAGGTAATTCATCTTTTCTTTCTGGCAATAAATTGTAAAAATCTAACATTTCATTAGCTAATTTTATTCCCTTTGTTTTATCTTTATCTTCTAGATAATTATCATAAATATGGCTCATTATATTATTTAAAAGTCCAATATTTGAATATGTTTGAAGTTGTATTATAAATTTTTGTAATGTTTTAAAATACTCAACAGAATTTTTATCATTTATAGATTTTAATTTATTAAATGTATTAATAAATAATGAGGTTTGCTGATCAATCCATATAGAATCTTTTGTAATTATCTTATTTTTTAAATTTTCTATTTTTGCAGATAATAATTCTTTTTTAATGTAATGTAATTTTTCAATATTAGCAGATTTTTTATTTTCAAGTTCTTCTTTCTTTTTAAATAATTGATTTTTAGACAAGTTTTTAAATTCAGATTTAATTTTTTCTTTTATTTCAGAAGAATATGAATTAAATATTTTTTCATGTGTATTTTTTTCTTCTTCCACTTCTGCAATTTCTTCTTTTATTTTTTTGTTCCAATAATTTAGATTTTTTTCATTTCTATGTAAATATCTATAAAATTTTCCATTAAATCCAGTATTAGTATCTGATAAATAATCAAAAGCATCGTCTCCCATAAATATATTTCCGAAACTAATATCCCATAGAGAAGATCCTGATACTAAATCAGAAGCAGTTTTTGTAACTAATTTACCATCTTGATATGCTTCTGAATATTTTGATGAAATATTTTTTTCCATTTTTTCAATATAATCATCAATGTATTTACTTGCATCTTCTCCCCATATCAATGTTGCTATTGTGGCAGAAACTCCTCCTGCTATACCTCCAATAAGACCTCCCGTCCTTGATCCCGTAATTATTCCTGCACTAAATAATGCAATAATTGCGGATTCTTTTGTTACTGCAGAATATGGATTTTCTGCATCACTTATAAGTTGTAATGTGTATATAGTTCCTGCTACTCCTAAAATTTTTAAACTTTTTCCTACTACTTCTCTTGCTTTGGATTGTTTTTCTGGTGGTATTTTTTTGATTATGTCATTTACTTTTTTTAAAAATTTTGTAGTTTCATCCCTCAGTGGTTCAGTTGTTTCCCAAACCCACTTTGTTCCGTCCCAAAGTTTTTCAGTACTACCTGTTGTAAATTTAGTAGCTGCGGCTGTAGTTTTTAATTTTCTCCAATTTTTTTGTTTCTTTAAATCTGCATCAAGAGTTTCAATTTCTGTTGTAATTGTTTTAAGTTCTGTTTTTGCATCGCGGAATGCTTTTGTTGAATTTCTAAATCTTTTATTAATAATTTTTCTCTCTTTTTTTAAGTCACTAATATCGTCGGTAAGAGTGTGCTTGTCTAATGTTAAATCGCCTATTTTTTCGAGTATAAGATCTCTCGATTCGGCTGTGGATGTTGCAAGGAGCCTTGCATTTGCATTAATTATTTTTCGGTCAATTGTTGTAATTTGACCTGATTTACTTTTGATTTCAGCTGTAATTCGTTTACTTCCTTTTATAGACTTTGTTTTCGCTACATTCTTTTTACTTTTCAATGCTTTAACTTTGTCTGGTAGGGTTTTTTGTTTTTTTAGTGCTTTTTTTAATTTTTCTTCGCTTTCTTTTATTTCAAAGTCGGAAGCAATTCCTGCATTACGTTTTGCCGTTTCCCAGTCTGTTGCGTCTAATTCTGCTTGTTTGCTTATAATATTTGCTTCTGCAGTTTTTAAGTCTGATATAAGAGTGGTGTTGTGTTTGTTTAATTTTAGCTTTTCTTCAATAATAGCTTTTTCAATTTTCAGTTCTTTAAGTTTTTTTGTAATTTTGTAGTAGTCAGGTCTTGGGCTTTTATCTTTTAAATATTTTACTATTTGTTCTCTGTAGGTTATATTCATTCTTCTTTTTGTTACGGCTTTTACGCCTTCTCCATTTTTCCAAATTTCATTGGCTACAGATTTTAGGGTTGTTAAATTTCTAAATTTAGCAAGAGTTATATTTACTTTCTTATATGCTTTTAATTCTTTCTGAATAGCTTTCCATTCAGCTTTTAAATCGTCATTTTTTAAAAGTTCGTTAAGGGTTTCCATTTTTTTACCTGCTCCTGCAATAGGCTTGCTAGGGTCTAGTTTTGTGTTTAATGCGTTTCGTTTTGAATACATTGCCCTTGTTTCTTGTAACGTTTCTACTTTATCTAAAAAGATAAACAGTCTTTTTTCTGTTTTATCAAGAAACGGAACTTTTTTGTATCCCCATCTTTTTGCTTGCCTAAAATACCTTCCTGCAATTGCATTCGGATGTCGAGCCTGATGAAACGCTCTCCCTGTAGTTTTTACAAGTGCATCACCTTTGTTTTCTATTATTGCACCAGCGTGTGCAGTTTTTACTACCCATTTTGGAATATTATAAAATAATCCTGCAGGAAATGTTGCGACTCGTGCAAGACTTCCTACAACTTTTAATACCTTTCCTGTTTTTTTTAATTTAGTCATACCTCCAGCTTTGTTTGCCGCAAGTTTTAATAAGCTATCGGCACCTTTTGCTCCAGAAATAACAATAGCAGTGCTTGCAATTCCTCCAACTCCTTGTGTAAATTGCTCAACATCGAAGTCGAATGGATTTAACGCTCCAACTGTATTCCATATATCCTCTGTTACGGTTGTCCACATCATGGCTCCTCCGAACCAAAATCCAAATTGTCCAGAGTCTAGTACCATTCCTACGGGGTTACTGTTATCTTCGTAAATTGCATACATAATATCAATGAAAAATGCAGGATTTATCCATGGATCAGTAAACGATTCATATTTAACCAAAACCTCATACATTGGGCTTCCTTTTTTTATATCATCAGAAGAAAGCATTTGTCGTATAGAAAGATGAGCTGCTTTTTCAAAATGATTTTTTGCACCTTTTGCGAAAGATTCTAATGAATTTGTGTCTACAAAATCTTTATGCTCTAAAAAATCTTTATTTTCTATATCTGGTACAAATCCAATAGAAAATTCTACAGCGTTGTGGTCATGAGTAGCTTCTAAGTCTATAATAATTTCATTTCCATCTCTCTCGTAATAAAAGTCTCCATCAATTTTTTCTACAGCTTCTTCTAATCTATCATATAGATTTATTAATTCTTCAGTGTCGGTATTGTTTTTTATTTCTTCTGCAATTTCTAATACCTTTTGTACGTCGGGGGCATTTTTATCTCTATGTTTAGGAAGTATACTTAGTATATTGTTCATTCCTTGAATTTTTAGTATTTCTTTGTTTTTTGTAATTTGTGCAGATGTTTTTTCTACGGCTTTATTATGGTCTAATGGATCAAAAATCAAATCATTAAAGGTATATAAAATAGTGTTATTTTTATCTTTTATAAAAAGTGAATATTTCCCATTAGTAGTGTTTGTAGGTCTTGTAATTATTTTACTTTCAACTGTATATCCTGCATTTTCTTGTGCAGTCATTGCAAGTCTATTGAATCTTACGTCTGAAAATTTGGTATCATGTCGCTTGTCTTTTTGTGCATTGTATTCATCAAGAAGTTTTTGTGCTTGTTTTTTAAATACTGAGTTTGTTTCGGTTGTAGTAATTTTTATTAGGGTTGTAAGGTGGTCTGTTGTTACAGGAGTATTTTTTGCTTCTATTCCAAATAGATTTGATTGCCTTATTATTTCATTATTTGTTACGTCGTCTATTAAATTAATCGTTCCGTCTTTTAGATCTTTTACTGCATTTCCTACAGCATTTTTCCCAGCATCTAAGAGGTTAAAATTAATACCTGTTTTTTCATGAATCCATTTTTGTGCAGATGCTGGTAAAAACAATCCAATAATTCCAAGAGTTGTAGTTCCTAGTAATCCACCACCTAGCCATTTCCATAATGATGAACTTCCTTCATCTGTACCAGATGTAGCACTTTTAGAGGTAAGTTTGTTTTTTGCTCCTTGTAATGCGGTACTTCCTGCCCACCATGCAGCTAATCCACCAAGCACATACTTACCTACTTCTATCGCCTTGTCGCTAGTACTATGATTTGAAGAACTTAAATATTTCCATGAATCTGAGCCTGTTTCTACTGCAATATCATAAGAATCTGAAAAAAAATGTTTTCCAGATTTCACAAGATCTCCTGTTTTAGAGTAGTCTAAGGCTATGTCAGTTACCGCTTTCGCTATAGTTCCAGCAACTAATGCTTTTCCTAGTGACCCTTTCCCAGATCCTTTTACTAAGGCGGTAGTTAAAAGTGCTGCTCCACCACCTACAATGTTTCCAATAGTACGGTTGCTGATTTTCTTAGTTTTTTCTGTGTTAGTTGTTGTAGTTTTTTCTGGTGTAGGAGGGTTTTTTTTAAAATGCTGAACACTTGTGTTTACCGTACTTGTAATTCTTTCTTTCCATTTTTTCTGTAAGATATCTGCAAAAGAGTTTTTTTCTGGATTTTTAATCGCAAATATTTGTCCAAATAATTGAAGAATAGATCTAATATTTGTGTCTGTATTTTTTACTCCAGAGTGTTGTAATAAGTCAGCAGGATTAAGATGTTTTATATGTTCTGCATAGGATAAATTAGTTGGAGAATTTTTTTCATTTTTAAAATACTCATATTCAATCGCATCTCCTATTGCGAGTAAAGTTCCAAGTCCTAAGCTATTTGCAGTTTTTGTTATATTTAATTTGTCTGCATTTGTGTTTGGTGCTTTATTTGCCCATGAAAGATTTTTGCTTAATGCAAGTATTTTGGCTGCACAAGAATTCCTTCCTATATCTTCTAAGTCTTTTTCTTGGCTTTCGGTTTTATTGTATCGACTTTCTATTAAATAATTTAAAGAGAGAGATTCTAAGTTAGAAAAGCTTGTTTCTGCTATTTTATCTAAATCTGCTATTTTATCTAAATCTTTTACATCAAGTGTATCAGTAAGGCTGAGTTTTGGAATGTTGTCTAATTTTGTATTTGTCATATAAATAATTATAAATAGTTAATTTTTTTAACAAATTATACACTAATTTTTTATATACATACAGTTCAAATTCAATATATTATGTGTATTAAATTATGTTTTTTAGTATAATATTATGATATGTTTTTAAAATATAAAAAATTAGAGAAAAAATATGACATTGAAAAAATTGTTTAAATTTCGGATTTTATTCATGATGCTTATATTTGCAGGTATTAGTGCTGTGCAAATGTTGGTAGATAATGTGGATTATAAAAGCTTTTTTGATTGGTTAATTTCAAATTTTCCAGATAGGCAAATGAGTATTGTGATAGATTTTTTTTGGATTTATTATTCTCTTACTATTGGTTTTGCGCTTATGCGAAAATGGTATCATGAGCGAAAAAGTAGAAATTTAGTTTATATAAAGGCAACAATGCCTCGGGCAGATTCTAAAGCAGATGAAGAAAAACGAACACATAAAGATTTTAAAGAGGTTATGGGTGTAATGTCTCAGTTTTATAGATCTATGTATGAAATTTCAGATTTGAACTGGTGGCATTCTGTTATTTCTCGAATTTGGGATCATAATGAAATTTCGTGTGAATTGGTAATGATTAACCGTCAATTACAGTTTTATGTAGTGTGTGATGAATATTATCAATCTATAGTAGAAAAGCAATTAACAGCATTGTATTCTGCGGTAGAAGTGGAAACTTCACGAAAGGATTATCAGTTTAAAACGAAAGGATACTCAATGAATGGATATAATCTTTTTACAAAAAATGAAGATTACTATCCTATTAAAATGATAAAAGAAATGGAGGAAGATCCGTTAAATGATATTACAAATGTTTTTTCAAAACTTTCACCAGATGAAACGGCAGCTATTCAAATTATTATAAATCCAATTGGAGATGAGTGGCGACAAGAGGCCGAGAGAATTTCAACTCTTTTATTTAAAGAAAAAGAAGTGAATACATTTCCTAAATTTTTAGATATTCCGGTTATTGGAATTATTTTTAGATTTATTGGGGCTTTATTTTCTGGCAGTACAGATATTTTAAAGTCTAAAAAAGAAGAATCTGGAGGAATTGTGAGAATGTTGCAACCAAAAGAAGAGGCGATTAAGAGAATGGGGTTGAAGTCTGGGCAAGAGCCGTTTATTACGCATATTAGAATTATGGTGTGTGCAAAAACAGATAAACGTGTTGAAAGTTTACTTAACGATATTTTGGTTTCTTTTACTGTTTTTCGAGACACATATTCAAATTGGTTTGATTATAAAAGAATTTTTCCTGTTGATTCTATAAATGGTTGGTTGATGTTTCATGGTTTTAAAAGAAGGCTTGGTCAGGCTTATTTTGGAAAACCAAGTGTTTTGGTTCCAGATGAACTTTCAACTTTGTATCATATGCCAGATTCTAAATATAATAGATCTAGTACAATTCAATGGTTGAAGTATAAGAAATTGCAACCACCAAAAGATTTGCCAACAGAGGGGGTATTAATGGGATACAATACATATCGTGGTATTCCAACTCCTGTATATATTTCGGCTTATGACCGTTCTCGGCATATGTATGTTTTGGGGAAATCTGGTTCTGGTAAGTCTGTATTGCTTTCGTATATGGCACGACAAGATGCAAAAAATGGAACTGGTTTTGGAATTATTGATCCACATGGAGATTTAATTGAAGATATTTTGCGATATATTCCAAAAGAAAGAGCAAGAGATGTTGTAGTGTTTAATCCTGCAGATACAGAGCGACCAATGGGGTTAAATATATTGGAGGCAAAAACTCCAGAACAAAAGGATAGAGCTGCACTGGATGCCATGCAAATTTTTATTAAAATGTTTGGAAATGAAATTTTTGGTCCACGAATTCAACATTATTTTAGAAATGCGTGTTTAACATTAATGGACGATGAAGAAGAGGGGGCTACTATTTTGGATATTCCTCGAATGTTTATTGATGAAACTTTTCAAAAATATAAAGTTACAAAGTGTAAAAATACAGTGGTTCGTCAGTTTTGGGAGGGAGAAATTGCAAATACTGGGGATAGAGAAAAACAAGAGATGATTCCATATTTTACATCAAAATTTGGTCCATTTATTTCAAATACTACTATTCGTAATATTATTGGTCAGCCAAAAAGTGCATTTAATGTTCGAGATGTGATGGATGAAGGAAAAATTCTTTTAATTAATCTTTCAAAAGGTTTGATTGGAGATACAAATGCACAGCTTTTAGGGTTGATATTGGTAAATAAAGTTTCTATGGCAGCCATGAGTCGTGCTGATATTCCAGAAGAAGAGCGGGTTCCTTTCTTTTTATATGTGGATGAGTTTCAAAATTTTGCAACAGATGCATTTGGAGATATTTTGTCGGAAGCCCGAAAATATAAACTAGCACTTGTGATGGCGCATCAATATATTGCTCAGTTGAATGGTGGGGGAATGGGAGGAAAAGAAACAAAATTGAAAGAAGCTATTTTTGGTAATGTGGGAACAATGATTACATTTAAAATGGGGGCAGAAGATGCAGAATATTTTGAAAAAGAATATGCTCCAGTGCTTTCAAATCAGGATATTTTATCTATTGCAAATTATAAAGCATATTTAAAACTTTCTATTGGAAATGCACCATCGCGTCCTTTTTCTATGGGGACTATTTGGGATCAAACAGGGTCGAACCAAAAAGTGGCGAATATATTAAAAGAATATTCTAGAACTCGATATGGTAGAAAATTAGAATTTGTAAATCAAGAAATTGAAGCGAGGTTAGGAATTGTGGAGTAGAAAAACACTTTATGTTATAAAATAAAAATAAGAATAAGTAATATAAAATTTTATTATTAAATAGTTATATTTAGAAGTGTTTGGTATAATTATATGATTGTTTTGTATAAAATAATCAGCACTGTTTTAATAAAATACACACATTAACATATTTATATCATGTTTTTTTTAAAAATTTTTTCAAATTTTTTTCAATTTATATTTCAGCAATTAAAAGTTGTATGGTTTTTTATGTTTCATTTTTTTAGATTTAAGCCATTAGTATCTAGTGTTATTATAATTGCATTAATTTTGCCAATATTATTACCTTGGCAAAATATAATGGTTTCTTCGCAATATATAGAATCGGAGCATAGTTTGATAACTATTTTTGTAGATAAAAATTTGTATGATAATGTTGAATTAAATAAAAAAATAACAAGATATGCACAAGATGTTCAATATTCATATTCTGATACAAAAGTTTCTATTATTCCAGTAAATAAAGAAAAAACATCAGAAGAAATTTATAGAATTTTAGAAAAATATTATTTTGAAGGGCAAAAAATAGAAGATAATATTTTTTTTCTTACGGGAATAATTATTATAGGAGATGTTATTTTGCCAGATTTAAAATCTGAAGCTGGAAATATGCCATCTATTTTTCCGTATACTGATTTTGAAAAACCAGTTTTTATTTGGGATACAGAAGATAAAAAATGGATAGAAAATCCGAAAGTAAATACTCCAAGTGCAGAAATTTGGCATGGAATAATTCCAGGAACAAAAAGTCAATTATTTAAATTTTTTGATAAAAATCATGTTATGCATGAAAAATTATATTCTGGTTCAGAAGAATTTAATGATGTAATTCGTGATGAAATTTTGTATTGGGATAGTACAACTGAGAAAACAGGAATGCAAAAAATGAATTTGCAACAATATGAAAAAGCGATGGATTTAATGGGTTATAGAAAAGAATTTAAATATTATACAAATTTTTTAAAATTTTTATATTCAGATTTTTTAAATGAAAAGGATTTTGAAGATGATATTCCGGAAACTGTAAAATCTTTGTATCCAGACAATAGAGATATATTTTTAGAAAAAATAGATGATGTAAAAGAAAAAATATCTGGAGATACTTTAAATAATATTCCAGATAGAAATGTTAAAGTATCCATAGAGAAATTACTTCCAACTTATGCAGAAGTTGTAAAGTCTTATGAAACAGATTCTCAAGAATTTATAAAAAATACGGGGAGATGGGATAATAAATCTGCAGATACTGTTCCAGAAATGATTTCTGTGATGGATGAATATGTAGGAAATGAAATTAAAAAAATTAATGATACATTTAAAAATGTGAGTATTAATAATGTTAAACAATTAGACGGAGAAAAAGAAATTATTGTAAAAGAAAAAATAAATCATTGGACTTCAGAAAAACCTGTGAAGTATTGCGAAGAAGAGAGAACTCATCCACGATATAATTATATAAATGGATATTTGGCAGAACCAACACCTGCTCCTATTGTAAATGGTGAGCGGTATTATGACTTGGATAATCCACCACAAATGATAGAGGATACAAAAGATTGTACGCTTTATCGAGGAGAAAAGGGGTCTCATGAATTGTATGGAAATAAGGATTTTTATACATGGTTAGATCAAAAAAAAGGAAAAATTCCTGATTCAACAGATGAATCGTATATTTACTTACCAGATAGTTTGCCAAATGTTTCTTCAAAATTGGTAGAATACAATAAGCTGGATTCTATTGAATGGCTCGAGAAAGAGCGTGGAGATGCTGATGAAAAAGTAGGGGGATGTTATTTAGGATCTGAAGAAAATGATGATATATGTATTCCTATGGAAGCAACTATTCCTGTTCTTGCATGGGACGGAGGAGTTGAAAGAGCACCAAGGGAATATTTTCCGTATGGAGATAGAACTCTAGGTAAATTGGAAGAAGATGCAGAAATTTCTGCAATTTCTTGTAATAGAATGTCTTTTGCAGAAGAGAGATATGGAGTTGTTGGTTCTGATAATTTAGGGAATCCAATTTTCGGTTGTGTTCCATATTATGGAGTACATAAAGCTTATAACACAAAAACGATTTCTTCGTATACATTGCATGACGATGCATCTTTAAATGATGAAAAATCATTAAATGAAGTAGTTGGACGATTGAAATCGAAGGCTATGGGTGTAAATAAAAATTCTTTTCAAACTGTTTTAAATGGAAGATATGATGGAATTCAAGAGTCTGTAGATCAATATTTTCCAGATTTTTTTAGATTGCAATATAAAAAAATGATACATTCTGCAGTTCTTACTCAGTATGAATTAAGTCGAATTGCATTTTGGAATAGCTTGCAACTATTAGGAGGAGGAGCTATTTATAATAGAACTTCTCAGTTGAAAAATTCCATGGGGATGATGGTTCAAGTTCCTGTTATTAAGGCACAAAGATTGGTAATGTTTGATGAAAAAACAAATACTTCTAAAACGAGTGAATCGTTTATTATGCCTGATAATTTGAATAAGAGGCCATTAGACTATGAATTACCTGCATATGAAACAATGTTGCAAGTTTTGGTAGATCCTGAGATTTGTTTTGATGAAGATAAATTTCGTGTAAAAATATTAAAACCTAAAATTACAGCATATGCAGAAGATTATTTTCAAATGCATTATGATTTGCCAGGTGGTGTAAGAAATTTATTAGCACAGCATATTTCAGGGTTAAATTATGCAAAAACATGGGAGTATGAGGTTGCTATGGATTTAATAGCAACAGTAGTTTATTCAAGGGGATATAATTCTTGTGCAATTCTAGACGAAGGACCAATTATGCGTGATATTCATTCTTTTGAATATAAAAAGAAAACAAATCCATCAGACTATTTTTTAAAAGATTTATTAACAGAACAAAATGTTGAAGTAGATCCTGATTTTAATAAATATAGATATTTGGCATTTCATAATGTTGGAAGTACATGGCAATGGGAACCGTTGGTAAAAGGTATTTTTAAAAAAAAATACTCTCCTGAAGAGCTTGATGAATTACAATCAGTAATTTCTTCAGAATTTTCTGAAGAAGTTTCTGAACAATTACGAAAAAAATTGAGTGAATTGTTTGATACAACTCTTGCAGAAAGCGAGGTAATAAAAATATCTGATATTTTTCCTGAAGATATAATAGAGGAAAGAGATAGTGATGCAAATAGAGATGGTTTGGGTGAATCTTTAAAAAATATTATAAATAAAATAATAAAAGAAATTGAAGGAGAGGTTTTGCAAAAAATTATCTTTGATATTATTGAAGAGTCTGGGAATGTAATATTGCCTGAATTTTCAAAAGAATTGCAAGAACAATTGCAAGAGCGTTTAATTGAAGAATTAGAATTAGCATTCAATGAAAATTTTATAGAAAGAGTTTCTGCGTTAATTCCTTATCAAATTATTGATGATATTCATGGTGTTGATGTTCATGGGAATAAGATAACAGAGCAAAATGTTTTAGATGATGCTTCAATACTTGCATATAAGAAATTGATAAAATTAGAAACAAAAGTATTGAATGATAATCATTATACTTTGAATAATATGTTAATGAACGAATTTTCAGATTATGGTCGTTTAATAGTTAATGATTTATTAAATGGTGATGAAGGTGACAGTGAAGGTGAAGGTGATAGTGAAGAAGAAAGTCAGGCGCTAACAATAGCGGAAGTTTTTGAAAAAATAAATAATTATGAAAAGAAAAAAATTTATAATTTTTTTAATGAAGAAAATAAAAATTTATTTAATTTTGAAGCTGCTGAAAAATATAAAATTCTTTTAATGGATACTGTTAGAAAAAATTTACTTAATAATTATGTTCGAAATATATCATTTAATTCACTTGAAGATGATATATATAATATAATACAAGACATAACAATCGAAGTTCAAGGAAAATATCCGTCTCAAAGTATTCAAGAAATGGCTGATGAAATTCCAGAAAATTTAGGTGAAATGTATATCGAAACTCAAGAATTATTGCCAAGGTTAGATAGTAAATTTCATACATATTTACGAGTAAGTGGACGAACTTTTTTAGATGGAGAGAAATCAGCTCGTCCTAATGCAAATAGTCAATATCCTGCCGGTCAGGAAGCAAATGGAGTGTCATGGTTTAGAGATGATGACATGAAAAAATGGTCTATAGATTTAAATAAAGGTACTGAAGACAGAAAAAGATATATTACTTCAAATGAATATTATAGAAAATTTCATAGGTATAAAAAAGGACATCCTAAAGATGAAGATAGTGATGATTATGTTTATGAAGTAAATACTGTTAAAAAATTTAAAAAAAATATACCTGATGTAAATACATATCCAGAAGAAGTATTTTTTACAGATATAAAAAATCAATCAAAAGATGCATATGATTTAAAAGTGCGACAACAAGATTTAGTTTTTCATTGGCAAAACATGACAGCTCAAGAAAAACATGAAAAAATTCAACAAATATTGTTAAGTAAAAATCAAAAATTGGTGCAACCTCTTCAAGAAAAAAATGAATATCTTTCCACTGGAGAATCAAAGCCATATGCATATGCACATTGGCGTATAGAGGGAGATTCTGAGCCAGCATGGCTAGCGGAAAATGATCAAACTTCTCTTTTGTTGGGATTGCCTACTTCGGATTATGGTTCTGGAGCTTTTTCAAATTTTGAAAAAAATCCAGAAAAAATGCAGGCAATAGATAAAAATGGAGAAGAGCAAGATGAAGAATGTGGAGATATGGAAGGAGTTCCTTTGGAGGATTGGTTGGATGCTATCGATTGTTGGATGGAAAAAATGGGAAAATTGGATGAGTTAGAAACGACTTCTGCTTGTAATTTAAGTTTAGAAGAATTTAAGGCTTTGCAATCAGACGAAAAAGATACAAAAAATGCAGTTGAAAAAATTGAATTTACTCCAACTATTGAACCGTTTTTCGCAAAAGGAGAAAGTAAAATTTTATTATCGTTTAAAACAAAAGAAGATAAATTGGCATTTGGACATGATATTCGTTTTACTGTAACTCTTGAGAATGCAAAAATGAGAGATGTTATAAACGATGTAGATTTAGAAAAAGAAGGAACTCAGCTTATTAATAGAACTGGAGAAGAGTGGATAGAAATTATTCCAGATGATAATGTTGAGAATGTAAAAATTACAGTAAAAATTGATGATGAAAATTTAGAAAAATCTGAAAATATTATTGGAAATAAAGAATTTGAAGTTTTACCACAAAATCTTGATGTATTTTATATTGAAGAAATTCAAAATACTGAAGTTTTAGGGGTAAAGGGGTATGAATTTAAAATTACATCTCCTGTAGATTTTATTCATTTTGACGAAGAAATAGTTTTATCTATATCTCCAGAAAAAGAAGGAATTTTGGGAACAAATACAGTTGAGTTAAATACTTCTTTTAAGGTGGGAGTAAGGACAGATGAAAGTGTTATACTTACCGCTTCTTTAAGAGGTTCAAAATCTGTATCTAAGATTTTATCAGGTGTTTCAGATATTTCTTCTACCGTAGGTGATATTCAATTACCCACACTTCCAAATATTATAGATTTACATTCTCGTATAGAATTTGATGTCAGGTATTTAAATGAATTAGGAACAATTTTAGATTCTGAAATAGATGGAGAGTTACAATTGATAAAAATACCAGATGAAGAGCGAAAAAAATATAATGTAGAAATTTTAGATAACCAAAAAATACAAATAGAAACAAAAGGAGTTATTGGAGAAGTTACATTTACTCTTCAATATAAAAAAAATGGAGAAGTTTTAAGTAAAGAATTTTCTGTGTGGATTGGTGGAAAACATTCTGTGGAAGAATACGAAAAATTTAATTTTAATGCATTATATGCCACTATTGTAGGACTTGAAAATTATGGAACAAATTTAAATAATCATTTTGCTACTAAAATATTGCATTCTTCAGATAATTTAAATGTTGTGACTACTCAAATAATTGCACCAAAAGTAAAAAAACCTGTAGCGAGAATTTTTAATAATGGGACAATAGAAACGTATTCATCAGGATATAAAGCAAATCTTTTAAATATTTCACCTTTAAAAATAGGTTTGTATGATAAAAAAGAAAAAAGATATAAAGGAAAGTTTGATTTTGTAATAGAAAAATTTGAAGAAGAAAATTTGTATTTACAGGCTCCTGTAAATGAAGAAAAAGGAATATTTTTTGAAAAATTATCTACTGCAAAAAGTATTTCAGCAGAGAAAAAAAATAAAAATATTTTTGTAAAACTTGATAATATTGATATTTTATCAATAAATAACTTAGGAAATATTGAAATTTTAGATAATAATTTTAGAGTTGAAATAGATGAAAAAGAAAAAGTTTTAGGTATATCATTGTTAATTCGTAAAAATGATACAAGTACAACATATGGTCGAATTACTTTAAGAGGTGGAAAATTAAAAAAATCATCTGAAAGTATTTGGGTTAAAAGTTTAAAAGATGAAGATGGATACGAAATTTTAGAAACAGATGCAAAATTAGTACCTTTATTTTCAACATATCAAACAAATTTTTCTAAAAATATATTTAGTTCTGGATTTAAGGACGATGAAAAATATGTTTTAGAATATGCATCTGGTCTTACTGTTGGTGAGGCAACACAGTCTTCTGCAGATTTATTTTTAGTAAATTTGGGAGATCCATCTATTTCTATTCCACCTCCTGCAGATTCAACATCAAGTGATTTTGATAGAACAATTGGAAAAAGTGTTTTAAAAGAAAAAGGAGGAACTATTCAAAAAATACTTCCTTTTGATTTTGATGGAGACGGGAAAGTGGATATTGCTGAAATTTCATCAGAAGGATTTGTTCATATTTTGTTGAATACAGGAAATGCAAATGGTGATATGAAGCAATGGGGAAAAGCTGTGCGTATAGATTCTGATTATAGGTCAATTTCAAAACTTTCTATAAAAGAAGATGCAGAAGATGTTTATGATGATTTAGTATATGTTGATAGATTTGGTAAATTTCATCATATAAAAAATAAAGAAGGTGTTTTAAGCATAGTAGATAATCCTGAATATTTTCCAAAAGAAATTTTGATTACATCTGAAATAGAAGATTTAAATAAAGATGGATTTAGTGATATTATTGGAATTACAGAAAATAATGAAATAAAAATTTGGTATGGAAATTCTAATTATTTTATATCAGATCCAGTAAATATTGATTCTTATGGTTTTGTAATTCCAAAAGCAAAAGTTTTAGCTAAATCAGTTTTGATAAATTTTAAAAATATTGAAAGTATTTCAGATTTTGTAGATGATATAAAACAAATTTCTTATATTTCAAAAATAAAATCAGTTCAAAATAAAGAAAATAAATCAGTAGAAGATAATTTATCAGAATCTAGGGTATTAAAAGAATATGAAGATAGAGCTGTTTCTGAAATTATTTTAGGAGATATAAATTCAGCATTTTCTGCTGGAGTTTCAGAAAAGCCATTTGTAGAAGCACAAAAAATACGAAAATCATTAAGTGTTACAAAAATAATGATTGAAGATGAAAATACAAATAAAACAGTGCATCATACTGTAGGAAAAAAATATATTACTCAAATAGAAATTACATCAAAAGATACAAAAGATATTACATTTAATATTGCAGATTTGTACGGAAATTTAATGGAAATAGACCAATTTTCTGTGGTGTGTAAATATAAAGATGCATCTACAAATACTTGTGGTGAAGAATATGCAGGATTTACATTTCCTAATATTTCTCGTGCAGTAATTTTTGAAAATATAGTATTAAAACCAAATCAGACAGTAGTCTTGAGTTATTATTCTTTTATTAAAAAATTACCAAAGTTAGGATTAAGTTTAGCTAATTTAAATAATGCTGATGATAATATTATAGATTTTATTGTAAAAAATCCTTCAGATAAATGGGCTTTTCAGTATGAAAGTGTTGGTGAAAAGTTATATAGTAAAAAATTACCAGATCCTCAGGATTTAAATGTAGATTTAGAACCTTCTCATGGAATAGATGTTTCACTGCTATCAGGTTTATTGGATCCCGTTGAAATTTCTGACGCTGATATAGATAAAATAATAAATACTGTAGAAAAAATAAATACAGTAGGTAATGGTGTTAATGTTAGTATGGGGATGCAAAATGCAATGGCAGGTGCGGCAGGTATAGATGTTCTTACTCCTAAAGAGCAATTAGAAGAATATATTAAAAGCTTATTTCCTAAAGAAACAGATACAACTACAAGAGCGGTGGGTGAGATTGTTGAAAATTTTGTTGAAGATTTATTAGATTGGCAAAAAAATGGAAAATTTGATGATGATGGAAATTCAATAGAGTTTAATGTTGAAAATATTAATACAGATTTACAATCTGTAATGATGGGTGCGCGATTTGAAGCTGTAAAATCTGCATCTGGAATTGAAAAAGCGGTAGATAATTTGACCAATGATGATGATGGTGATGGTGTTCCAAATCAATGGGATGAAGATTTAGATAAAGCGATGACTGAATTGGAAACGGTGTTGGACGATTCTATAGATTTTTTGGCAAGTTGTAATGGTGGAGGATGTTTGGATATGCCTGTAAATTTTGCATTTTTAGTTCCTGGAGAGATGAATATTTCAGGAATGGTAAATCAAGTATATACATCTATTGCAGGGCAAATTGGTAATGTTTTAAAAGACGATACTGTTTCATTGGCTGTGAATGGTGCAAAGCAAATGGCAATGGATGGAGTTGGAAATTTTGAAGGTGATCAGCCTTTTGTTATGACTATTTTCAATTTTGGATCAGGGACATTTTGTGTATTGTATGCATGTTTTAGTTATTATCCAATTGTAAGTATTCCTTTTGAAACAGGGTTTTCTAATTCTGAATTTAGATTTTATTTATCTCCAACAGTAACAGGTGGGCTTGGATTCGTAATTTGTACAGGAAGTGGAAATTCTACATCAGATCCTGGTGGAAGTTGTTTTATTCAAGCTATAGAAGGAGATTTGGGAGATGTCTGTAATGATTTGGCTGCAAAAATTAATAATGCAATACATAGTTCTCTTGGTGCAGGAAGTCGAGTTTTTGAAATTGATTCTCAGTATGTTGATGATTTATATGCAGAAGTTGGAGGAAGTGGAGATGGAACTATGACAATAGGAGCATATAGTCTTGGAAATATTGATACCAGTATTCCATCATCTCAAAATACAAGAATTAATTCAGAAAATTATTTTGGGCGTTGGTTAAATAGGCAAATTGAAGAAATCACATCTATGTTTACAGTTCCTACTCTTACTATTTTGTATCCTGATATTTCTAATACTTTTTTTGGTGAAAATAATACTTCAATTACTGCAGGTATGATACAAGAAGATGATTACAAAGATGCATCTAATGCTTTTTCAAATGATACATCAAACATTACATTTGAAAATCAATGGAATAATCAAGAAGACAAAGAAAAAAAACAAGATGAAGATAGAAGTGAAGGGGTTTTAGACTCTTCAGAGTCAGGTATAAATTCTGTATATGACTATATAACTCCGCAGGGTAAAAATAAAGAAGCGGTAAAATATTCAGCCAAATCTATAGATGATTTTTACAGAATCTTGGAAAGTGTTCCTATTATAAATATTAGAAGAGAGTCTATTGTTATTAAATATCCATCTCTTTCTCGAAAAGAATTATTAACAAAAATTCATGATTTAGATGTTTTTATAGAGGCTGCAAAAGAAGAACTTAATACATTTGAAGATTTAGTAGTGAATTGGCCTGCAGATAGAAAAGCAGAGCATCAACAAATTGTGAGAAAATGTAAAAGATTTATAAAAGATTTAGTTAAATTATTAGATGCTTTAAATTTTTATAAAGACGAAGCAGGTGATTTAATTGCAGATTTTGATTCACAAATGAGTCGATATATTTATTCAATAGTTTGTTATTTAAATGCTATTACAGATTTAACAGGTGGATGGTTAATGAAAAATAAAATTCGTTATGAAAAATGGTTAGAGTTTTATGACACTATTATAGAGTTAATGAAAATGTATAAAAAAATTCCAGAGATTTTAAATGGATATCAGGCTTCTTGTGAGCAATGTAGAGCAACAAATGCAGATTCTAGTGATAATATGGTGGGGTCGATTGGAAGTTTCTTTCCAGAACCTCCTATTATTCGATTTCCTCGTCTCCCTGATCTAGTATTAGATGTATCTCAAATTAATGCTGGAATTACAGTTTCGATTCCAGAAATTACATTCAAAGCAGTTCCTTTAAAAATTCCTAATTTACCGAAGGTATTGTTACCAAATGTTCCAATTTTAGCTGTAAATTTAAAATTTCCAAAAGTTCCAAATTTACCAATTTTTGAATTACCAGTACTTCCAGAATTTCCAGATTTGAATATTCCCGTGTTACCAAATATTCCACCGCCACCAAAACTTCCAGATATTCCATCAGAGCTTATGGATGTAATGGAGGTTATTGAAAAAGCATTATATTTATATTGTATTATTGTGAGACAGGGGATTTTCTTTCATGATGAAGATACTGCAATGTCTGTTGTAGAAACGCTTACAAATAGAAAAATAAATCCATTAAGTATGGACTTTATATCAAAAGATTTTCCAGATATAGTATTGCCGAGTATTTCTGAAATTGAAATTATAGCAGAGGTAAATTTGGAAAAAGATTTAGGTGCTATTTCAGATAAAGTTCAAGATTTTGCAGATGGTATAAATGATGCCACAACAAACATGGTAAAAGACGCAAATCGTAATTTAAGTGATAATTATGATAAATATGGTGATCCTATAGATTTATCAGATAATAAATATGTGAAAAAAGTAGAGAGAGAGGTGGAAAATTTGCAAGAAAATATTAATAAAGAAATAGATGATAAATATAATAAAAATGTTGATAATTTAAATGATGATGTAAATGAAGGAATGAATAATATTAATAAACATATTGAAAATCAGGAAAATAGAAATCAAGAAAATGTAAACACCGAAATAGATAGAGTAATAGATAAGGTAAAAAAAGATTTATCTTTTGAAAATTTAAATAATTCTGAAAAATTATTTAAAAAAATAATTGCAAAAGACATGCAAAACATGCAAAAAAATATAAAAAATATAAATAATCCAAAAAATTATATTTCTGTTTCTCAATTACGAAAAAAAATGGGATTACATAGCATGAAGAACATTGATATTTCTAAAAAAATAACTTCTGTTTCTCCTGTTTTATCTAAATATCAAGATATGAATAAAGCTTTAATATCTATTCAAAAATATTATGAAAAACAAGAAACATTTTTAGCAGAAAAAAATATTCATTTTTTAGATATGGTTGCTCAAAATATTTCAGATTTCCCAAAATCTAAAGTATATGCATGCGAAGGTGAAAATTGTTCAGATAACCAAATATCACCAATATCAGAAGAAGATAAAAGAAATCCTACAAAAAATAATTCTCCACAAAAACAACCAGATGAAGGAATTTTTATTCAGTCAGAAACTGGAGCGGTTACAAAACTGACAGAGTATACTGATGAAGTCACTCAAATTCATACATTTTTTAAGAATGATATGGATGGAGATGGATTGGAAGATATCGTTTATGCAACTTCAAATGAGATTTTTATTAAATATGCAAATAATTTTAATAAAAATTATAGATTAAAATACTTAAAACAAGGTGTTTATGTTCCTGAAAATGGGGATCCAACATCTGTAGAAATTTTAAATTTTGAAGAAATTTTACCAGAATTTTTATCTCCTAAAAATTTGGAAGTGTTTGGAGATGGAAAAAAACTTTCAGTTTCTGTGTTGCCAGAACCAAAAGAATTAATTTCTGGAGTGTTGTATACGATTGATGATTCAATAACATTTGAACAAAGAAAAGGTGGGGATGTTCAAAAAATTAGAAAATATATATTTCAACTTACAAAAGAAACATTTGATAAAATGTCTCAAAAATATTCTGGAATGATAGAACGAGATGTAGAATGGGAAAAAGAAGTTGGAGAAAATTTTATTGAAATCAATAATCAAAAAATATTTTTAGAACCAAATTCTATAGTGCGAATAGATAAGTTTGATTATGGGCAACTTGAAACATTTATTCCAATAAATGATGTAAAATCATTAAAAGCACGATGGATAACGAAAGATGGTAAATTAAGTAATTATGCAAATCATGATTTATTATTTAATACTCAAGCAAGCGATACTCATGCTCCGTTATTATTAAGTAGAGATATATATGAAGAAAAATTAATGTATAAAAAAAATACAGTTTCATTAACTGGAGTGTTTGATTTAGAAAATGGAGATTCATCTGTATCTTGGGATACTGATAATGATGGGATTTATGAAACAACAGGGGATAGTTTTACTACAAAAATTCATGAAGAATTGTTTGAAAAAGAAAATGTTCCATTTAAAGTTACAGATACGCTTGGAAATGAAGCTATGGGAACTGCATATATAACATTTATATCTCCATATGTTAAAGTTGATAGTGCAACAGAAAATACTGTAAAAGGTCATGTAGAGCCTCGATATGCAAATGTTCCAGTTGTTTTATTAAGAGAACGATTTGGTGTTTTGAAAAAAATTAGAGATGTTGTAAAAACTAATGCTTTAGGAGAATATATTTTTGAACATTTAGATAATTCTGCTACGAATTTAGCAATTTTAAAAGATGAATCAGGAATAATTATTGGGGAAGTTGGCAAAGATGGACAGCTTCATTCCTTGGAAAATGCACAAAATTATGAAATTAAATTATTGGAAGGAGATAAATATTTGCCACTACGGCAGGTTCTGGTTAATTCTGTAACGGGAAAGGTTGTTGCTACTCTTGTGTTAAAATCTAATAGTGAATATAGTGTAAAACTTTTACAAAATTTACAAAGTTTTACAGATGAAGTAGATAATAATAATAATAAAAATAATATTTCAGAGTATAATAATTCTGTATTTATTACAGATAATAATGAAACTGATGATTTTGTATTTGGACAAATGCCACTGGATGCATCTGATAATGCAGGTGGAGGTGTGATATTTTCAAAAATTGAAAATAAGCCAATGGTTATGGTATATCCAGATGGAAATATTAGATTTTTTCCAGAGTATAAAGATAATTTATCTGTACGACAAAAAAATATTATTTATACAAATTCTGATGATGAGGAAATAACAAAAATTGTTGTTGAAATTTTAAATTCTGAATCAAAAATATTTGAAGTTTTATTAGATATTCAAAAAACAAAAGTAAATATAGATTTTGATACGGTTGCAAGTGCGTCTGTGTTGGATTATGAAAATAATAATAAGCAAAATGCAGAAAAATATAGTTTTATAAATATTCATAATTTTACAGCATCTGTAGATAATCTGATTCCAAATTCAAAAAATACATCATCAGAATTATTCAAAAAATTTCCTTTTACGGATTTATCAGAGCAAAAAAATAAAAATATTTATAATGCTGTTAAAAATTTGTATGAAAAAAATATGATATCAGGATATGAAAATAATAAATTTAAGCCAAATCAAAAAATAACAAGGGCTGAATTTGTTCATGAAGCTCTTGCTGTTACAAAATGTTTAGATTGTATAAATCCTTCAGATTTTGAAAAAAATAAATATTATAAGCCTTTTTCTTTTTCAGATATAGTTCCTCAATCGTGGTATGATTTTTGTATTTCAAAGGCAAAAGAAATTTCTATGATTAAAGGATATAAAAATGGAGAATTTAGACCGAATCAAAATATTACTCGTGCAGAATCAGTCGCTATATTGTTACGGCAAGCTGATATTCCTTTAGAACAAACATTAAATACGGCAATTGCAAAAACAGAAAGTATTGGAGATTTGGATCCGTCTCAATGGTTTTATAAAGAAATGATAACCGGAATAAATTTAGGTTTGATAGATCCTGTTTTAGGATTTTCATTTCCAAATAAACAAATTACACGAGGAGAATTTGCGATTATGTCAGATAAAATATTTGTGTTGAGGGATTGTAGAGATGTTGATAGTGATAATGATGGAATATTTGATTATTTAGAAGAGTATTATGGATCAAATGCTTTTGATAAAAACAGTATTCCTGAAAATATAGAAACATTAAAAAATCCAAGAGATGAATTATTATCTCCTATTCCAGAAAATCAAAATAATCAAATTATTGATGATTTAACAGATAAAGAAAATAGTAATAATTTTGATAAAAATATAGAGAATATAGATTCTGATGCTGATGGTATTCCAGATTATAAAGATATAGATTTTTCAGAATTTAAAGAAGATATAAATAATAATAATATTTCAGATAGATTTGAAGAAGTACTGGGCTATGGAACTTTAGATATAAACAATAATGGTATTTTAGATTACTATGATTATTCACTTGTAAATCAATTGGATACTAATACTAATTTAAGTTTAACAGATAAGACTAGTACTAATTTAAGTTTAACAGATAAGACTAAGACTAATCTAAGTTTAACAGATAAGACTAGTACTAATTTAAGTTTAACAGATAAGACTAGTACTCGTGCTATTTTAGATTATTATGATTTAGTTTTAAATTTTTTAAATAATAAAAATAATAAAAATAATAATTTCACTTTATCTTTAACCGATAAAAATAATAACAATATTATTGATCAGCGTGAAGATTTGTATAATAAAGAAACTAGTAAAGATAGTGATAGTAAAGATAGTAAAAATAGAGATGATAGAGATAATAATAAAGAAATTTATCCAAATATAGATAAGATACCTCATTCTTTTCCAGAAGTTTTAACTGATTTATGTCCACTAGTTCCAGAGGATTATGATAGAATAGACGATGCAGATGGATGTCCAGAATTGGAAAAAGCAGAAGATGTATTTGAAATGGATATTTCTACGTTATTTGTAAACAATACAGACGAATGTAGTTTTGTAGATTATGCTGATGAGTTTAGAAATGGGGATATGATAAAAACTGTAATTTTATCACCAAATGAAAAATATTTATATAAAGAGAGCGATACAATAAAAATTTCAAAATCTATTGAGTATTAATACTGAATACTGTAAATTATTTTAGACTCAAATGATCGGCTTCTCAAAAAAAAATTTTGCGATCGGGTTATTTATTATTTATTTTATACATATGGCTAAAGAGCTAAAACAACTGGTAAAACTACAAATACCAGCAGGAAAAGCAAATCCAGCACCTCCGATTGGTACGGTTCTAGGGCCGACTGGGGTAAACATGCAAGACTTTTGTTCTCAATTTAATGATAAAACAAAAGCAGATATGGGAATGATTATTCCTTGTGAAATTTCAATTTATACAGATCGATCGTTCTCGTTTATTTTAAAATCTCCTCCAGCTTCGTTTTTAATTAAACAAGTTCTAAATCTTAAATCTGGATCGGCAGCTCCTCATAAAGATAAGGTTGCAACAATTACAAAAGCTCAGCTTGAAGAAATTGTTAAAACAAAAATGGCTGATTTATCTGCAAATGATATTGAAGCAGGAGTGAAAATTATTGCTGGAACTGCTCGTTCAATGGGAGTTACTGTAGAAGGTTAATCTTCAAAAAATTATACAATGGGAGCTATATTAAATTTTTTTATAGCGTTTGAACCAATTATTTAACTAAAATTATTATGGCACAAGGAAAAAAATATTTAGCGGCACTTGAAAAATGTGGATCTGTAGAAGTTACTCATTCATTAAAAGATGCAGTTGCATTAATTAAAGGATTGGATACTTCAAAATTTGATGAAACAATGGAAATCCATGTTAAAACAGGATGTGATCCTAAACATGCAGATCAAATTGTGAGATCTACGATTATTCTTCCAAATGGAACTGGGAAATCGGTATCTGTTGCTGTTTTTACAGATGAAGAAGATAAAGCAGCAGAAGCAAAAAAAGCTGGAGCTGATATTATTGGTTCAGATGATTTAATTGCTGAAGTTACAAAAGGAAATATCAATTTTGATATAGCTCTTGCAACTCCTGCATATATGCGAAATCTTGCAAAGGTAGCACGAGTTCTTGGACCAAAAGGACTTATGCCTTCTCCAAAAGCAGGAACAGTTACTGCAAATGTTGGACAAGCAGTTGAAGAATTGAAAAAAGGTAAAATAGAATTTAAAACTGATAAAACAGGAATTGTTCATTCTATTTTTGGAAAAAAATCTTTTTCTGCAGAAAATTTAGAAGCAAATCTTACAGCATTAATTAATGCTATTAAAGAAGCTCGACCAACTGGTGTAAAAGGAACATATATTCAAAAAATAACGGTTACTTCGACAATGGCACCTAGTGTTACATTAGATTTATCTGAAGTTTTATAAAAAAATAAAACATAAAGATTTAGATATTAAAAAAAATAAATAGCTTGAGCAATCAGGCTATTTATTTTATACTTTAGTAAATATTATTAAATAACAACTTATGAATAAATTGAAAAATAAATTAATTACAACAACCCTTATTTCTAGCGTATGTGTATCGGTAACACTTGCAGGAGGAGCAAATATCTTTGATGATGTTTCTGGAAATCATCAGTATGCTGATGCTATAAATTGGGTATATAATAAAAATATTGCAAAAGGATATGTTGTAAAAGGATTAAGTGTAAATGACCGAACTCATTACAAACCAGAAAATACAATAACTCGTGCGGAATTTGTAAAAATGTTGTTGGTTTCAAAATATGCACGATGGGCTATTGATGCAAATGGAAATACAGATTTTTCTGATGTGTATGGAAATGAATGGTTCGCAGAGCTTGTAGATTTTGCAACAGAAAAAGGTGTTATTAAAGGATATAATGATGGAACATTTCGTCCAAATGATAAAATTAATTTTGCAGAAGCTAGTAAAATTATTGCATTGTTGCATTTGTCAAAAGATGTAAATTCTCAAACACAAGGCGAGTGGTGGGAAAAATATAAAGATGCATTTGAAAAAAATAATGTTTCTGTTTATTCACCAGAGCATTTAATTACTCGTGGAGAAATGGCAGATTTTTTGTTTGATATTTATGGTGAATCGAGTTTGAATTTTTGGGATATACCTAAAAATTTTACAAATCTAGAAAAAGAGCTTTTGTCTATTTTAATAAAACTAGATCATACATATGAAGATTCTGAAAAAGAAGTAAATTTTATAAAAAAAATAAACACTATTAATGGTAAGGATTTATATATAGTAGCATTGCAACATGAACTTGCAGGTTATGAATTTGCATATTTTTATCATTCAGAAGGTGGAAAAATAGAAATTGTTGGGTCTGAAAATGGAACATCAAATATTCACACGGAGGGCTATGGTGATTTCGATTCTAAAAGCTATATTTCAAAAAATAATATAACTTTTGGTGAAACACTTCCTGCTCAATATAAAGTTTCAGAAAATTTAGAAATATCAGGATTGAAAATAGATAAAGAAACATATATACCATTTCAAAATAATGATAAATTTGAAATTAATCCATATTTGTTAAAAACAGATATATTTACAAATGATGGAAAAGAAATTTTTACAGATACTTCGAACGCGTTAATTATTAGGACAGATGATTTAGTTTCTCATAAATATTCATTGAAAGTTCCATTTTTAGAGGATAATCAAATTGCAGATATTTCTTGGTCAAATAATGTGAATTCTGGAAAATATGACGAAGACTACAGAAAAGGATATACATATCAAGACCAAGGAGGATGTGGAAGAAAAAATTATGCAAGTGTTGTGTATGAAGATGTAAAAGTTGGTGTATATATTAAAGATATACAAAATGGAGGGTATAAAATTCAAGAAAATTATTTTGATATTTATATTAAAAATTCAGATTTAAAAGAATCTGGGATTGGAAAAAATGGAGAGATTATTTTAGAATTTAAAGATAAAAATCATGTTTTTTTGAAAGATTTATATGAAAATAAATATTTTGATTATGATGATAGAATTTCATATGAAGAATTTTTAGCAGTTCATCCTGTATTTTTCTGGAGAGATAATTTAGGTAGATTGATAAAATTTGAAGGAAATAAATTTATTCCTCAAGCAGAGTGTGGAAAACCAGTTGTTTATTTATATCCAGAACAAGAAACGCAGGTTCATGTTTCAGTTGCTCCAGAGGGTGGATTTTCTGTAACTATTCCAGAACATGGAAAAAATGGTTGGGATGTAATAGCACAACCAAATGGAGATTTAACAGAAATTAAAACAGGGGATTCGTACCCATATTTATTTTGGGAAGGGCAAGGAGATATTTATGAAAGTCCAAAAAAAGGATGGGTAATTCCAAAATCTCAAGCAGATATTTTTGTTGCAGGAAAGCTTACTCAATTTGGATTTAATACTCAAGAAATAACAGATTTTCTTGAATTTTGGTCACCTCGAATGCAAGCGGAAACACAGGATTATTTATTTGTATCATTTTGGGGAACTCAATATATGAATAAAATAGCTCCAATTTCAATTTCACCACAACCAGATTCTATTTTACGAGTTTTGATGGATTATAAAGCAGTGCCAGAGTTTTATGAAACAACAGCACCAAGAATTAGAAAATTTAAGAGAACAGGTTTTGTTGTTACAGAATGGGGAGGAACGCTAGAAAGAAAATAAAACTATTAGTAGTTATAAAAAATAGAGCCATATGGCTCTATTTTATTATCTCTTATATTTTTACACTTTTTTTTCCTTCTCTTTGAATTTCTAAAACTTCTACAAATTCAATATTTTTATCTTTTCGTGTTTTATCTTGTAAAACTATATATTTTTTCTTTTGAAATGTAATATATTCGCCAATGTCTATTACTTCTTTTGTAAAATGTATAATTCTTTTACTGATATATTTTTCTAATAATGCAGTGTGAATTTCAGGGTGAAAATCAAAATTTAATTCAATAAGTTTAACTCGTTTTTCATATTTATCAAAATAAAAAACTCCAGGCCATGAATAAAAAGCTGTATATTTTTTTGATAATTCTGTTTTTGAAATAGTTTTTAAATCTATTTCTCCATCTGATTTTTGAAATTTTCCACAAAAGGTTGCTTGTTTTTGGTTTTGTGCAATAGGGTAAAAATTATAAAAATTAGTAATAAGCTCTCGGAGTTTTGCTTTTCCAATATTAGTCATTTCTTTTAAAATTTCTAAGTAGTTTTTATTATATTTTAAAAGCTTTCCATTAGAATTTATACTTTGCAAATTACATTTTTCTTGAATATAAATATCTCCAGCATCCATAGCTTCGACCAGAGAAAATATAGAAATTCCTGATTCTTTATCTCCATTTAAAAGTGCTGATTGAACAGGGGATGCGCCTCTATATTTAGGCAAAAGAGAGAAATGTAAATTGAATGTTCCAGAATTTGGAATATCAATTACTTCTTGTGGAATGAGTGTACCATAGGCAACAATTATAAAAAAATCAGCACATAAAACTTGTAGATCTGCTATTACATTTTTATCAAATTTTTCTGGTGTAAATACGGGAATCTTATTATTTTTTGCCAATTTTTTTACAGGTGATGCAGTTAATATTTTCTTTCTTCCAATATGTCTATCTGGGTTTGTAACAACTCCAACCACTTCAATTTCATGGCTACATTCTTCTAAAAAATATGATAATACATCTGCTGAATGGTCTGGTGTTCCGAAAAATACAATTTTTTTCATAATATTTATTGATTAATAATTGTCTGACAAATCATTTTGAAACAAAATAGTATCACCTTTTTTCAAAACATTTATAAGGTCTGCGTGTGCTTGGTCTACTGTATCATATTCTATAATTTTAATATTGTTTTTAATATTCAAATTTAAATTAATATTATTTTTGATAATTTTAGTATTTTGATTTTTAATCAATAATAAAACATCTACATAACTTGGATATATTGAGGCTAAGTTTTCATGAATTTTTTTTGTATCTTTTCCAAGTTCTACAATTCCAGGAGTTAAAACTATTTTTCTACCAGATGCTCTATCTAGTGTTTTTAAAGCGGATATAAATCCATCAAAATTTCCATTATAGCTATCGTCAATAACAGTTACTCCTGTTTGTTTATTTTTTAAAATTTCTAGTCTATGTGGAACATGATTCAAATTTTTAATACCTTTTTGTATATTTTCTGCTGATAAATTTAAAATTTCTGTAAGTTTTAAGCAAAAATAAATTGATGAAATTATGTGGTTTGCAATCAGTTTTGTTTCGCATTTTATATATTTATTCTTATATTTATATTCAAAGCTGATACCAGAAAATTCTGGTAAATAATTTATATTTTTTATATTTTCAGAGTTTTCATAATTATTTATATCCATACTTATTATTTCTTGTTTATTTTTCTGTTTATTAAAAATATCTAAATAATTTGTAATATTTTTATCTGAAATGTTTACAAATGCTTTTTGTGTAGTAGCTTCAACAATTTCAAATTTAGCTTTTTTTATATTTCCATGGCTTCCAAATCGTTCTAAATGCTGGTTTCCAATTGCTGTTAAAAATGAATAATTTGGTTGGATAAAATTGCAAATGCTTTCAATTTCGCCAATATGAAAAGCACCCATTTCCAAAAGCAAAATATCAGATTTTTCAAGATCTTTTTTATTTTTTAGTAAATAATTTGCAATTCCTAAATCTGTATTAATATTTCCAGGCACAAGAAATATATTATATTTTTCTTGTAAAAGTGAATATAAAACTGTTTTTATTGTTGTTTTTCCGTATGAACCTGTGATTCCTATTTTTAAAAATTCAGAATTTTTATTATTAATTTTATTTATTAAATTTTTTGCTTGTTTTAAAATATTATTTTTTTTATATAAAACCAATGGAGATATTAATATATCTGCAATTAATATATAAAAAGGAATGAGAACAAATTCTGCAAAGCAATAAATTATTTTTTCAGCATAATTAAAAGTAAAATAAATACTAAAAATAAAAAGTAATAATGCAAATGTCATTATTATTTTAGCCCGTAATGTCCAATCAATTTTTCCTCTTTTTGACAAACTAAACCAATTTAAGTGAGAGTATACAAATTGTATAAATCTTAGTTTGTCATAATGTTCAGATTGATAGATGTATAAAAGCTGTGAAAAAATCATTATTTTTTATTTAAAATTTCTACAACTTTTGCCACACTTTTAGAACTTCCCAATAATATTGATGTTCTTTGGTGTAATTCTTCAATTTTAATATCAGAAATATTCTTGCCAAATTCGTCTACGGCTGCAGCATTTGCATTATTCATTATGTATGCCATGGGTGCACATTCATATAATAGTCGCAATTTTCCTTTTGGATATGCAGAATGACTTGGGTATGTAAAAATCCCAGATTCTTTGCATAAAATTGAATTGATGTCTGGAACCATACCTCCTGCATATCGTAAAGTTTTTTTCTTTTCTAAAAAATAGTCTAAGACTTCTTTGTATTCTGGTCGCTCTGTAGATGCTCGTAAATTTCCCATTGCAAATATTTTGGCATTGTCGTTTACCGCAATATTTTCTTTTGAAAGATGATATTCTCCAATTTCAGAAAGAGTAAATTCATGAGTTTTTCCTGCAAAAGAAAGCATTGCAGTGGTTCGAGGTCCATATTGAATATATCCTGCAGCAACTAAATCATTTCCAGATTTGCCTAAAAATCCATTTCCTTCCCAAATTCCAAAAATTGTTCCAACACATCCATTTGTGTCTAATAAAGAAGAACCGTCTAAAGGGTCAAATGCGACAGAATAAAATCCCTTATCACCATTTATGCTTACTTCATTTTCTTGTTCTTCTGAAGCAAAAGACGCAACTAATTCTGATTCTGATAAAATTTTACAAAATATTTGATCACATTTTATATCTAATGCCAGTTGTTCTTCTCCTTGTATATTTACCTCTCCGCTTTTTCCAGTTTCTTCTGTTCTGATAGCATGTTCTGCGTATTTACTCGCTCGCATAATTTCTACAATTACTCGTTGTAAATTTGATGGGATATTATTGTTATTTTTATTGCTTTCAAATAAAAAATTGTGAAGAGATTGCATGATATATTTTGTTAAAAAAATGTTATAAATATAGTTTATTTTTAGTTATTTGGTCATTAAATAGTCTAGTTTTCTAAAACGCTAATTTTTTCTTTTATTTCTTCATATTGTGCTTTTGTTTGTGCCACTAAATGATCTGGTGCGTTATCCATATATTTTTTATTTGCTATTCTTTTTTCTAAATTTTGTAGCATTTTATACGCTGATTCTAATTCTTTTTCTTTTCGTTCTTTTTCTTTTTCCATGTCTAACATTCCAGCTAAAGGAAGAAAAATTTCTGTTCCGTCAATAATATCACTAACACATTCTTCGCTTGGTTTTTCGTCTTCTGATGTAATGAATGTAAGAGTCTCAAGTCTGGCAAGAGAAGAAATTGTATTTGCTGTATTTTGTAATTCTTGTAAAATTTCAGAATTTTTTACAAATAATACTGCTTTTATTTTTTTTACAGGATCCACTTTTGATGCAGAACGCAATGATCTAATTTTTGCTGTTACATTTTTAAATATTTCAAATTTTTCTTCTGCAGATATATCAATTTTTTCTGTATTGATTTCTGGAAAATCTTCAAGTGCAAGCAATGTTGTATTTCCAAATTCTGACCAAATTTGTTCTGTTACAAATGGAATATATGGGTGTAAAAGTTTTAAAAGTGTTGTTAAAACTTCTTGAAGAGTTCTTCCAATCGTTTTACTTTCTGTAGATTTTGCTGATTCAATTGCCCAGTCTGCAAGTTCGTTCCATGTAAAATCATAAAGTTTTTGTCCTACTTCTCCATATTTATGATTTTCTATTCCTGTTCGCACTTCTTCTATTAGTTTTTGAGTTTTAGATAAAATCCATTTTTCTGGCAGAGAAATATTTTCTGTTTTATTATTATTTTCGTTATTTTCTAAGCTTTTAATATATCGAGAAACATTCCATAATTTATTTGCAAAATTTCTAAATCCTTCAATTTTTTTCTCTCCTAAATTTACCTGATTCCCCGGTGTTGTCCCTATAATTAAAGACATTCTTACTGCATCTGTTCCAAATTTTTCAATCATATCTAATGGATCAATTCCATTTCCTTTAGATTTACTCATTTTTTTTCCGTGTTCGTCACACACCAATCCGTGTAAATATACATCTGAAAAAGGATTTTTCCCTGTTGTAAATTTAGAAAACATAATCATTCTTGCTACCCAGAAAAATAAAATATCATGTCCTGTTTCTAGAACTGAGGTTGGGAAAAATTTTTCAAAATCTGGAGTTTTATCAGGCCAACCAAGAGTTGAAAATGGCCATAATGCAGAAGAAAACCAAGTATCTAAAGTGTCTTCATCTTGACGCAGTTTTATTTTCCGATTTGTTTTTTCTTGAATATTTTCAAAGAATTTGTTAAAATCCTTATAGAGAGGAGTTTGACGACTGGGAAATCCCACCACCAGCCTCTTCGCATCTTTTCGAAGTTGCGAGGTAATGCACGAAGGAGCAGTGGGTCCTTCTAAACTCCTTTTTTTATGATATCTTTGTTTTGAAACAAGAGATTCTAAATACCGTTCGCTGTTTGTCAAAAAGAAATACGAAACTATTTCATTTTGTTCTTTTTTTGAATCCAAAACAATTACTACAGATTGCTCATCATGAGGTGCATGAGCGATTAGATATCTTTCATTTTTTTCTGAATTTTCATAAATTTCTGTTGCATGTTCCAAAAAGTATGGAAGTAAATAAAAATCAGAATTTTCTATTTCATTGTGTCCTAAAAATTTAGGAATCCATCCTTTCATTTTTGCATAAATAAATTCAGAAATTTGTACAGTTGGTGTAGAAATTTCTAGAGCTTCTTGCATTTCTGGAGAAAGTTTTCCTACTTCAAAAAATTTATTTTTATCATATAATTTTTCTTGTTTTTCTAAATTTAATAAATTTTCTATATTTTTAAAATATTCAGAATAATCTGTTTTTTCAGAATTTTTTTCATATACAACAGGTTTCACCATTAATAACGATTCTTTTATTTCACAATTATCCATTTTCCATCGCTTCCAATGTTCAACAATTGTTTCTTTTGTTGCTCCATTTTTTACAGCAAAAATAAAGCTGGTAAGTGCAGCATGTCCTACTATTAAAATTTCACCACCTGTTTCAACTTCTGCAATTTTTTCCCAGAATTTTTTTGCAATAATTACATATTTTTCTATAGCTTCAAGCCCTTCTTCTGCTTGAATTGTTTCAAGTGCTGTTTTCGTTTTTAAAATAGATTTTGGTTGTCCTTCATATTTTCCAGCATGAAATTCTTTTAAAATATCCCACACTTCAATATTTTCAGAATTATAACCAAATTCTTCACATGCTATTTTTGCTGTTTGAAAAGCTCTATCAAAAGAAGAAGAAATTACTTTTGTAATATTAATTTCATTATTTTCTGTTTGTTTTTTCAGTTTTAACCCAAGTTCTTTTGCTTGTTGTTTTCCTTTTTCGGTTAAAGGCGAGTCTCCACAAATAATTTGATTTACATTATTTTCACTTTCTCCGTGTCGAGTAAATAATAATTTTTGTTCTTTAGCAACATGTTGATTGTTGTCTTTGTCATACCAAATTGGAATTTGATGCCCCCACCAAATTTGTCGAGAAATACACCAATCTTGTAAATTATCTATCCATTGATCATAAATTTTATTAAATCGGTTTGGAACTAAATTTACTAAATCTGAATTTTTATCATAGTCTCCTCTGTTTATTGCTTGAGAAGTTAGTTCTTTTAAAGTAGTTTTTATAGATTTTGTTGTTGCATTTTTTACAGCTCCAACTCCATCTATCCAATCAAATTTTTTATTTACATCAATAAACCATTGAGGTGAAATCATTGGCTCAATAACGCAACCAGTTCTATAACATAGTGGCACATTATGTACGTAATCTTTTTCTAGTCCTACAATTAAATTTTTTGCAAGCATAAGTTTTACGGCTCGTTTTCGTGCAATTTTCACTTCAACGCCTTCTAATTCTCCTGCAATTTTTGTCATTTTACCTTCAAAATCAATTTTTTCTGTGTAATAATTTTTTAATTTTTCAGGATATTTTTTTGCCAGTAAATAATCATCTGCAGAATGACACACTGAAATTGTCATAGCTCCAGTTCCTTTATTTATATCAATT
>Ga0256914_1000582_pt1 | contig 35851 bp, 25 predicted proteins | sample HulkmetaG_FD_191571 | JGI IMG/M metagenome (GOLD analysis project Ga0256914, IMG submission 191571) | Hydrothermal chimney microbial communities from Main Endeavour vent field at the Juan de Fuca Ridge, Pacific Ocean - Hulk | ecosystem: Environmental > Aquatic > Marine > Hydrothermal vents ... | reverse complement strand
AGGGGGAATCGGCCCTGGGCCGTTACTGGGTCTCCCGGAGGAGGTTCCTGGAGAAATACTACGGCTCCCTGGGGCGGATCGTGGCGGACTGGTCCCGGGCCCTCATCTTCTCCTCCTTCGCCGAGCGCTTCCTCCACAGGCCGATGGACTTCATCGTCGACCTGGGAAAGGTCCCGGGGCCTCCCACGATCGCGCTCCGAAGGAGGTGCGCCTCCTTCCTCCTGGAGCTCACCCAGGACCCGGGTTTCTTCATGGCGGGGGCCATATTCGGGGAAGGCGACCGCTGGACACCCTCTCCCCGTTGCTGGGAGGCCTTCGGGCCCTCCAGGTATTTCCTGAGGGGACTGGACGTTTCCGGCGGGGAGCCCAGGTACCTGGGAACCTGGTCCTTCGAGAGGGTGTAGGCCGTGGATCTCTCGGTGGTGGTCCTTTCCTGGAATACCCGGGAGCTGGTCCGCTCCTGCCTGGCCGCCCTGGAGGAGGCGGGGATCCATTCCCTGGGGGAGGTGGTCCTGGTGGAGCAGGATTCCAGGGACGGCACCGCCGGGATGGTGGAGGAGGAATTTCCATGGGTCCGCCTCTTCCGGGCAGGGAAGAACCTGGGTTACGCCGCCGGGAACAACCTGGGCGCTTCCAGGGCCCGGGGAAGGTGGCTCTGCCTCCTCGGGAGCGATACCCGGGTCCGGCCGGGCGCCCTGGAGGGGCTGGTGTCCTTCCTGGAGGAGAATCCCGAATACGGTGCCGCCGCACCGAAACTCGTGGGGCCCGGCGGTGAGGTCCAGAGGGCCTGCATGAACTTCCCCGGCCTTCTCACGGCCCTGACCTTCGACAATTTCCTCTCCCGCTTTCCCCCTGGGAAGTGGATCCAGGACCGGTACTACATGAGAGGCTTCGACCACCTCTCCCCCAGGGACGTGGACCAGCCGCCGGGGACCTGCCTTGTCCTGGGAAGGAAGGACTACCTGGCCATGGGGGGAATGGATCCCGGACTCTTCCTCTTCTTCAACGACGTGGACCTATGCAGGAGGATCCGGGCCGGGGGAAGGAAGATCCGCTACCTTCCCTCCTCCGAGGTGGTTCACCTGGGAGGGGCGAGCACGAGCCGGTATGGTAGGATGGCCGTCCAGTGGCAACTGGACCGGCTCGCCTACTACAGGAAGTGGTACGGTTCCTGGGTCGGACCCTTGCTGAAACTCCTCGTCCTGGAGCGGGCCTGGGAGGAGCGCTGGGCGATCCGGAAGAGACTCGCCGACCCGCAGGACCGTAAAGCCGCCCTGGCGGACCTGCGGGAGGCGGTCCGGGAGGTGTTGCGGGCTTGAACGAAGGAAGGATGGAAGGCGAAGGAGGGATCCTCCCCAGGCCTCCCCTGCCGGAGATCTGGAGAGACGTGCCCCCCGGCCCGGTCCTCGTGGTGGCGCCCCACGCCGACGACGAGGTCTGCGGATGCGGAGGCGCCCTGGCCCTTCACGGGAGGAGGGGGGACCCGGTCCACCTGGAGATCCTCACCTCCGGAGAGACGGGGGATCCGGAGGGACGTTTTCGTCCCATCAGGGAGGTCCGGGAGGCCGAGGCGAAGCGCGCCGCCGCCGTCCTGGGAATCGGGGAGGTCCGGTTCTGGGGGCTTCCCGACAACTTCGAGATCACCAGGGGCGACGTGGAGGCCGCCGCGGAGAGGATCGAGGCCCGGGCAAGGGAGATCGGGGCGGCGGTCCTGTACCATCCCTGGGAAGGGGAGGCCCACGGCGACCACCACGGGGCGGCCCTCGCCTGCGGGAAGGCCCTCGAGCGGCTCGGCCCGGGGATCCTGGGACTCGGATACGAGGTCTGGTCTCCTCTTCCGGCCTCGGTGATCCTGGACATCACCCCCGTCCTGGAGGTGAAGCGGATGGCCCTGGAGGCCTACGTCTCCCAGCTATTCTATACGGACTACCTGCATCACATCCTGGGACTGAACGCCCACAGGGGGGTCTTCCTGGAAGGCCGCGCCCGCTGGGGCGAGGCCTTCCGGGTCACTCGGTCCCCGGGCGGCGGGCCATCCTGAGCATGATCCAGGCCGCCCCGGCGTAGAGGACCGTCGAGACCCACTGGACCCCGGAGAATCCCAGGTTCATGGCCAGGATGACCGCCAGGACCGAGCCGACCACGCTGGCGCCGGTGTTCACCCCGTAGGCCCAGGGGACGAAGGCGGGCCGCATCCGGGAGACCAGGCGGATCCCCAGGGGGAAACAGAAGCCCATGGCGAAGGCGCCCGGCGCCAGGAGGGCGATCACCACCAAGGCCCGCGTCGTGAGACCCGCCGGGAGGAGGGCCCGGGAGAGGGCGGGGAGGAAGAAGTGGAAGGCCGCCGCCTGGAGCAGGAGGATGGCCGCCACGGCGAGGACGGCCGGGGCGAATCCCTTGTGGCGGATCTTTCCGGAGACGAGGCTTCCCACTCCCGAGGAAAGAAGGAACGTGGCCATGGTGATGGAGATGGAGTAGCTGGGATGGCCCAGGACCAGGCCGAAGCGCTGCATGGCCGAGATCATGAGGAAGATGTAGCCCAGGCCGAGGCAGAGGAAGTATCCCAAGGGGAGGAGGGGGGACCCTCCCCCTCCCTCCTTCCCGGGCCTTCCCATGAAGAGGAGGGGAAGGAAGACGAAGAGCCCCACCAGAAGGGCCAGTTGGGCCAGGGTAAGGAAGAGGAGGGTGAGCCCCACGGGGCGGGTCTGGAAGAGGAGGGTCATGGCCGACCAGGGGACCCGGCCCGGAGGAGCCTTCTTCTCTTCCCGGCCCCGGAGCCAGTCCAGGACCGAGGAGAAGCGGTGCTGGTTGAAGAAGAATGGCTTGTCGTCGGTGACGGGGCTCACGTCGTAGGGATAGGAGGCGAGGAACTCCTCTTCCTTTCCCTCCCGGAGAGCCCGGGCGTAGGCGTGGAAGGGGTTCATCCCCGAGGGATCGATCTTGTACCGCCTGTAGCGGGGGTCTTTCCGGATCAGTTTTTCCAGGAAGGCGATCTCGGCGGCGGTGAAACGGGCGTTGTCGCCCGGGATGTAGTCCCTGATGTGCCCGACCTTGCGGGCCCAGGCCTGGAGGGAGGCGAGCTGTTCCCCGGTGAAGGGGCTCTTGGAGACGAGGACCGCCCCCAGGGAGGTCACCTTGGTGAAGGGGTTGCTCCCCGTATCGGGGGTCCCCGCCCTAATGACCGCCACGTGGCGCCAGGGTTCCTTCGCTCCCGCCTCCTTCAGGGCCCGGCAGGCCATGACCATGATCCTCAGGGTCTCCCTGGGGGCCGGAAAGGCGAAGCGGATGATGGCCAGGACCCCCTTGGGCGTGAGGTGGGCCAGGTAGTCCCGGAAGGCTTCCAGGGTGTAGAGGTAGCTCTCGGAAAGGACGTAGGCCCCCGAGGCCAGGGCCGTGTAGGTGTCCACCCCGGACATCTGGATCAGGTCGTATGTCTCGGGGGAACTCCTGATGAAGTGCCGGCCTTCCGCCGCTTCCAGCCTTACTCCGGGCCGTGAAAGGGGATCGCCCGAAACGTCCTTGAAGCGGGGAGAGGTATAGAGCCCCAGGGTCACGGGATTCACCTCCACGCCCGTGACGGAGCGGGCCCCCTTCTCCAGGGCGACTTTCACGTCGAATCCCCCTCCCACTCCCACGATGAGGACCTTGGGCCGATTTACGACCGTATATGCCGCCGCGTGGATCTCCCCCGGGGAGAGGGGCGCTCCGAATCGGGGCATGGGGGCCGGAGCGTCTCCGTCCTGGAAGATGTAGAGTCCGTCGAAGCCGGGGTTCTTCACCAGGTCGATCCGGTCCAAGGGGGTCCACTTGCGGACCAGGGTCTGGGTTCCCGGAAGGTGAAGGGCCTGGGCCAGGAGCTTGGAACTGGCCGGCTGGAGGTGCAGGAGGCGCCCGGCCCAGGGAATGGGCGCGGCGAATAGGAGGACCGTGGCGGCGGCCAGGATCTTCAGGGGTTTGGTGGGGGCCGTGAGCAGGGCGGCCAGGCCTCCCGCGGCGGCGAGGAGGAAGAGGGTCCCCTCGGCTCCCAGGGGAAGGAGGGTCCCGAAGATCAGGAAGCAACCCAGGCCCGAACCCACCATGTTGGCGAAGTAGAGGAGGCCGACCCTCCGGGGCTCCCGGGAAAGGGCCAGGGAGATCACGTAACCGGCAAAGAAGTAGGGAAGGAGGAAGAGGACGTAGTAGAGGAGGACCCACCCCAGGTCTTCCCTTCCTATGGGACCGAAGATGTCGAGGGGATGGCCGGCCAGGAAGAAGGGGCCCGCCAGGGCGGCGGGCCCGAAGCCCAGGGAGGCCCAGGACAAGGCCTTCGGGAGAGAGGCGTCCCTGAGCTTGCGAGAGGAGCCCAGGAGGGCGCCGGCGGCCCCGAAGCCCAGGATGGCGATGGAGATCACAAGGAAGGCCAGGTGGTGCCAGAGGGAGAAGGCGAAGATCCGCATCTGGAGGATCTCCAGGGCCAGGGCCGCCGTGGAGATCACCAGGAGGGCCGGGAGGAGGCCCCTCGTTTCGTGGGGGGTGTTTCGGTTCATGTCAGAGATGCTTCTTCCTGGAAGGTCTTGAATTCCGGTCGGTCGGGGCCCCTTTCGGCGTTTTCCGGCGCGGCCTGCGGTTTGAATCCATTTCGAAAGGACACACTCGAGTCGTTTGTCCGGGAAAAAGAGCAAAAGTTTCCTCTCTTCCGGACCGATAAGAACCCATGCGGACGATCAGGGGAAAGCAGCGGGATTGCACTGGGCCCCGACCGCTCCACACCTTCATGGTACCCCGCCGGCACCGCCTTTTCCTGTCTTCGTCACCCTTCCATTGAATCCAATGGGCTCCCTTCCCCGGGAGCCCGGGAAGGGTGCGGCTCTCATGAAAAAGAATTCCCGGCGGAAGGGCACGGCCCTGGCGAGCGTGGCGGCCATGTCCACCCTCATGGTGGGGCTGGTCTTCGCAACGACGGCTTTCGCTGTGATCGACCTGGGGGAGTCGAAGTCGGCCATGGACGAAGTCCGGGCCAGGTTCGTCGCCCAGGCCGGGGTGGAGGATGCGGTCTGTTTCCTCCGATCCGCCGCCGGGAAGACGGGGTTCCACGACCCCCTCCTGGGGCTCCACAACCTCTTCGGGTCCGGGGGAACCCTGGCCTTCAAGGTGGGGGAGCCCCTCTTGGACGGGTCGAGGAAGGCCGGGGAATACAGTGTAACCATGTCGGCCGTGGAGGATTCCACGGGGATCGACGTCACCATCCGCTCCACAGGTTACCTGCCGGCGGCTCCCCAGAACCTGCCCCCCGGGCGGAGGGTCCGGGCCTGGCGATGCCTGGAGGTGGTCGTGCGTTTCCAGGTCGGGCCCGCCGAGGTCTTCCAGTACGGCTATTTCACGAACAACTGGGGCTGGTTCTACGGGGATTCCATCGTCTGTAACGGGAACGCCAGGAGCAACGGCCAGTTCGACGCCGCCGGGTTCGCCCCGACCGTCACGGGCCAGCCTCTCTACGACGAAATCTCCCTGGTCGGCGGGAAGGTGGTCCTCTCGGGCTACCACGACGACAACGGCGACGGGCTCCTCGACGGCAAGGACGGTGGGATCTTCTCCGGCTGGGACATCGCCAACGCCGGGAAGGTCGCGGGAGAGGGGGGAAAGCCGACGAACCAGCACGACTTCCAGGCCCGGCTCCCCATGCCGAACCTGGCCGACCTGGAACCCTACGAGGCCAAGGCCGTGGCCGAAGGGGGCCACGTGGACATCGACGGCAAGGAGGTCTTGGACGCCGTGGCCGGCGACGATGCCGGAGAGAAGGAGAACGTCTACCTTGTGGGGACCAAGGACCACCCCGTCCAGATCCACGGGAAGATCGTCATCCGGGGAAACGTGATCATCAGCGGTTACATCACCGGGCGGGGGGGCATCTACGCCGGAGGGAACATCTACATACCCGATTCCCTGCGCTACCTGAATCCCCCCTCCACCCCCAGGCCGGCCGGAAACAGGAAGGAAGACACCGAGAAGTGGCTCACCGAGAACAAGGACAAGGACTTCATCGGTTTCTTCGCCGGGGAGAACATCGTCGTAGGAAACCTGAAGAACGAGACCTGGCGGAGCCAGGTCGAGAAGTGGATGGAGAGCCCTCAGAACAAGTCCGACGAGGACGCAGGACAGGACGGGATACCCAATACCAAGGCCGGGATGGACGGGAAGACCGGGACGGCCGACGACGACGTCCTGGAAGGGGACAACGTTTTCACCGTGGAACACTACACCGCCCTGGACGAGAAGCTTGGACTCGTCCCCCAGGGGAAGTCCGTAGGGGATCCCATCCCCGGGACGGGCGAGGACATCGACGGCGACGGGATCCACGACGACGCGGTAACCCTCGAGAGGGACATCGATTTCACCGACCCCCTGGACCAGGACCACTGGGGGGGGAACATGCCGGCGGGAGGGGTGGACTACGATAAGATCGCAAAGATCTCGGCGAACCACCTGGACGGAGTCTTCTACACGAACCACTCCTTCTGCTGGTACGTCTCCGCTTCGGAGGACGCCGTGATCGACGGCGCCCTGATCTGCCGGAACGAGGACATCATCTACGGGACGCCCCACCTGGTGTTCAACTTCGATTGCCGCCTCCTGGCGGGGGGGCTGGGTGGAATCCGGGACCTTCTCCCCAGGACCCTGAAGCCCCTGCGGTTTCTGCGCTGGGAGGTATTGAGCCGGGATGCCAACCGCTACCTGGCGAAGCCCTGAACCGCCGGCTCCGAAGGAGAGCCTTTCTCACTCCGGGACAGGGAGGAAGAATTTTCGGTCTATCGGCCAAAAGTTTTTCCTCCCTTTTGCCGATAAGAACTCATGCGGACGATAGGGGAAATTTTCGGGTCCTGCCCCCCTTCCACACCCTTCCCCTCCACCTTCCCACGCCTCCGGGTCCGCCGGGGGGATTTCACGGCGGTCTTTCTTCGACCATGGCCCGTCCCGCTCGAGGCTGCGGGGCGGGCGGAGAAAAGGAGAGACCGCGATGAAAGGGAAGGGAACGAGAGGAAACCAGAAAGGGACCGCCCTGGTCAGCGTAGCGGCGGCTTCCACTCTGCTCCTCGGGTTGGTCCTGGCGAGCACGGCCTTCACCGTGGTGGACCTGGAACAGTCCCGGGATTCCCTGGACAAGGTGGGGGCCCGCTACATCGCCGAGGCCGGCGTTGAGGACGCGGTGAGCTTCCTGCGCTCGGCCGTCAAGAAGACCGGGTTCCACGACCCCCTCCTGGGCCTCAGGAACATCTTCAAAGGGGGAGGGACCGTCCGGTACAAGGTCGGAACCTCCCTGATGGACGGGGCCAGGAAGATGGGGGAATACTCCGTCACCATGCAGGGCTCGTCGGATTCCAAGGGGATGACCGTAACGATCCGCTCCACCGGGTACATCCCGGCGGCACCCCAGAACCTCCCGGCCGGGAAGAGGCTCCGCTGCTGGCAGGCCCTGGAGGTGACCGTCCGGTTCGAGACCGGGCCGAGCAGGGTCTTCGATTACGGCTACTTCATCAACAACTGGGGATGGTTCTACGGGGATTCCATCGTCTGCAACGGGAACGCCAGGAGCAACGGCCAGTTCGACGCCGCCGGTTACCGTCCCACCGTCACGGGGCAGCCCATCTACGACAGTGTCTCCTGGATCGGCGGGAAGGCCGTGCTCTCGGGTTACCACGACGACAACCACGACGGTCTCCTGGACGGGAGGGACGGTGGCATCTACTCGGGCTGGGACATCGTCAGGGCCGGCAAGGTACGGGGGCTCGGGGGAAAGCCCGAGAACCAGCACGATTTCCAGGAGCAGGTTCCCATGCCGAACCTGACCGACCTCTCCCAGTACGAAAAGAAGGCCCGCGCCGAGGGCGGCTACGTGAAGATCGGGAAGAAGAGGGTCCTGGACGCCGTTGCGGGGGACGGTTTCCTGGAGAAGGAGAACGTCTACCTCGTCGGAACCAAGGACGCTCCCATCAGGATCCACGGAAAGGTGATCGTCCGGGGGAACGTGATCATCAAGGGTTACATCACGGGCCAGGGGGCCATCTACGCTGGGGGAAACATCTACATCCCCGGAAACCTGCGCTACCTGAACCCGCCCACTTCGCCCAGGCCGGCCAGCAACAAGAAGAAAGACACCGAGAAGTGGCTCACCAAGAACTGGAACAAGGATTTCATCGGGTTCTTCGCCAGGGAGAACATCGTCGTGGGGAACCACGAGAACTCCAACTGGAGAGCCCAGGTCGGCAGGTGGATGAAGAGCTCCATGAACCGGTCCGACGAGGACGCCGGCCAGGACGGCATCCCCAACACCAGGAAAGGTAAGGACGGCAAGGCGGGAACGGCCGACGACGACGTCCTGGAGGACGACAACGTCTTCACCGTGGAACACTACACCGAGTTGGACAGGAAACTGGGACTCATCCCGCCGGGGAAGTCCGTGGGGGATCCCATCCCCGGCACCGGCGAGGACATCGACGGTGACGGCCGGTACGATTCCGCCACCACCATCGAGAAGGACATCGACTTCAAGGACCCCCTCGACCGCCGGCACTGGGGCGGGAACATGCCGTTGGGGGGGATCGACGACTACAGCGACGTGGCCTCCATCCACACCCACCACCTGGACGGGGTCTTCTACACGAACCACTCCTTCTGCTGGTTCGTCAGGAACATCCGGGATGCCGTGATCAACGGCGCCCTGGTCTCCAGGAACGAGAACATCGTCTACGGGACCCCCCGGATGGTGATCAACTTCGATTGCCGCCTCCTGGGGGGAGGTGCGGGAAAGGTGAAGGAATTCCTGCCCAGGACGGTCAAGCCCGTCCGCTTCCTCCGCTGGGAGGTCCTGAACAGGGATCCCAACAGGTACGTGGTCAAACCCTGAGACCGGTCCGGGGCGGGTCCCTCTCGGGGACCCGCCCGTCCGTTTCGAAACAGGCTGTGGGGAATTTCGACGAAAAGCACCTAAGTTCGGGGCGGCTTGAGCCGAGAAAGAAGACACGATGAAGAAAAAGACCACATTCCGCCGCAGGTTCAAGCCGGTGAGTTCCGGGAAGAGGGGACTCGGGTTCCGGAGCCGGAAGGGCTTCACCATGGTGGAAGTCATGGTGAGCGCCGCCCTCCTGGGGATCCTCTGCATGGGGCTCGTCGGCGCCTTCTCCTCCAACTTCAAGGCCGTCTCCAAGTCCAAGACCATCGTGGACGGGGCGGCCTTCCTCTCCACCGTCATGGACAGCCTGGAGGGGCAGAACTACAACGCCCTCCTGGCCATGAACGGCAACACCTTCTACGACCAGGCCAAGGTGAAGGATTCCAGGTTCCGCGTGGACCTGACCGTCTCCAGCGTGGCCGTGGATCTCCTGATGATCCGGGCGGTCCTGACGGACCTGAAGGCCCGGCACGAACTGTCCCGGGTCGTCACGTACAGGAGCCGGAGATGAGGGAGTCCAAGACGATGAGGAATTCCGGAAGACTTTCGATGAATAGAAACCCGGTCCGGGGCATGACCCTGATCGAGTTCGCCGTCTCTTCGGCCATCTTCTCGGTCCTGGCCCTGGCAATGGCGGGAATGCTCGAAGTCGGATCGGCCAGCGAGGAAGGGGTGGTCACCAATTCGGGGCGCAACCGGGGCATCCGGCGGGTCCAGGACTTCCTCGTGAGGGAACTTCGGGCCTCGAGCGACTCCCGTATCCAGGTGAACACCCTTCCCGGCGGAAACAGCGTTCTCACCTTCTCCTACCCGGTGAGGAGCGGGGGATCGGTGGGTTGGGGAGTCCGGGACAAGAGATTGGGCTCCACGATGGACGAGAGGAACAAACTCGGGTGGAGGGTCCGGTACACCGTCGTCCCGAAGGTGAAGAACCACAGGGTGGACCGCCTCCTGGTGCGCCAGGTGTTGGACTCATTCGACAAGGTCGTCACCTCCAGGGTGCTCGCAAGGCACCTGCGGGCCGGGACGGAAAACCCTCCCGGGTTCAAGGTGGTCAAGACCGGGGCGGTCTGGAAGATCGTGGTCTCCACCTACGGGGAAAGGGACGGAACGGGAAAGAGGATGGCCACCTTCCAGGTCCTGGCGAGGAACTAGGACCTGGAGGGCGGGATCCTTCCGGAGAAACAGGGGAAAAGGGGGTTTCAAATGCGGTTTCGAAGAAGTAAGAACCGGGGCAGCGCCCTGGTGAGCGTGGTCTCGGCGTCGACCCTCCTCTTGGGGCTGGTCTTCGCCACCACGGTCTTTTCCGTTACTGACTTGGAGGAATCCAGGGATACCCTGGACAAGGTCCAGGCCAGGTACGTCGCCCAGGCGGGAGTGGAGGACGCCATCCGTTTCCTCCAGGACGCCGTGAAGAAGACCAGCTTCCACGACCCCCTGCTGGGTCTCCACAACCTTTTCCATTCCGGGGGCACGGTGCGTTACAAGATCGCCCAGGCCCTGATGGACGGCTCCAGGAAGATGGGGGAATACTCGGTCACCATGACCGGCGTGGAGGATTCGGAGGGCATGAACGTGACCATCCGTTCCACGGGATACCTCCCCTCGGCCCCCCAGAACCTGCCTGCCGGAAAGAGGGTCCGGACCTGGGAGGCCCTCGAGGTGACCGTCCGCTTCGAGACCGGGCCCAGCCAGGTCTTCAACTACGGTTACTTCATCAACAACTGGGGCTGGTTCTACGGCAGCTCCATCATCTGCAGGGGCAACGTGAGGAGCAACGGCCAGTTCGACGCCGCCAACTACAGGCCCACCGTGACGGGGCAGCCCCTCTACGATAGCGTGACCTGGGCCGGCGGGAAGGCCGTGCTCTCCGGTTACCAGGACGACAACGGCGACGGCCTCGAGGACGGGAACGACGGGGGGATCTTCGCCGGCTGGGACATCCTCCGTACCGGCAGGGTGCGGGGAAACGGCGGGAAGCCTTCCAACCAGCACGACTTCCAGGAGCAGATTCCCATGCCCAACCTGACGGACCTCTCCCAGTACGAGAAGAAGGCCGTCGCCGAGGGGGGAAACGTGAAAATCGGGTCCACGCAGGTCCTGGACGCCGTGGCTGGCGACGATCCCGGCGAGAAGGAGAACGTCTTCCTCCACGGGACGCTGGCCAGTCCCATCAGGATCCAGGGAAAGGTGATCATCCGGGGGAACGTGATCATCAGCGGGTACATCACCGGCCGGGGGGCCATCTACGCGGGAGGGAACATCTACATTCCCAACTCCCTCCACTACGTGAACCCGCCCACCTCGCCCAGGCCGGCCAGCAACAAGCAGGCCGACACCGAGAAGTGGCTCACCCAGAACTGGAACAAGGACTTCATCGGCTTCTTCGCGAGAGAGAACATCGCCGTGGGGAACCACTTGAATTCCACCTGGCGGAACTACGTGGGCCACTGGATGTCCAGCACCATGAACAAGTCCGAGGAGGACGCCGGCGAAGACGGAATCCCGAACACAAAGAAGGGTAAGGACGGGATCTCGGGAACGGCCGACGACGACATCCTGGAAGACGACAACGTCTTCACCGTGGAGCGGTACACCTCCCTGGACGCGGCCCTGGGCCTCATCCCGGCGGGCAAGTCCGTGGGAGACCCCATCCCGGGAACGGGCGAGGACATCGACGGCGACGGTCAGTACGATTCCACCACGACCATCGCCGGGGACATCGATTTCAAGGTGCCCCTGGACCCGGCCCACTGGGGCGGGAACATGCCTTCCTCGGGGGTCAACTACAAGACCTACGCCTCGGTCCGCGCAAACCACCTGGACGGGGTCTTCTACACGAACCACTCCTTCTGCTGGTTCGTCAGGAACAGCCGGGACGCCGTGATCAACGGGGCCCTGGTCTCCCGCAACGAGAACATCATCTACGGAACGCCCCACATGGTGATCAACTACGATTGCCGCCTCCTCGGCGGTGGCGCCGGGTCGGTGAAGGATTTCCTTCCCAAGACGGTGAGGCCCGTCCAGGTGCTGCGCTGGGAGATCCTCTCCAAGGATCCCAACCGGTACGTCGTGAAACCCTGAGGAAAGGAAAGAGGGGATGATGGAGAAGAGGATCTGCCTCCGGGCGGGGATCTTCCTGGCCCTCCTGGCCGGGTGGGGAACGGCCCAGGTCCGGTACGAGCCCAGCCCGGTGGAAGAGAACGTGGACAAGGAGGCCATGCACGAGGGCCTGGAGATCCGGATCATCGGAATGGAGGAAGGGGACAACCACTTCCGCGACAGGACCCCGGCCCTGATGAACTCCGACAGGAAGGTCGCCCTGGTGGACACGGACAAGCTCTACGACCGCAAGAGGGCGATGTACGAGGAGGGCGCCCGGTTCCACACGCCCCTGCCCGTGGTGGGGGAGGACATCCCCCCCTCCAGGCCGGTTGCCGCTGCGCCGGCCGGGCCGGCGCCGGCTCCGAAGGAAGGGGGAGGGTGGTTCTGGAAATACCTGGTCCTCCTGGCCGGGGCCGGGGCCTTCCTGGCGGCGTTGAAACTGCCTTTCTTCAAGAAGTGAGAAAGGTCCCGCGGTGAAGGGCTTGGAGAGGGCGGCCCGGGGGCCGCCCTCTCCCTTTTCTTCCCGGAGGGTGCGGCTCCTCCAGGGAAAGAAGGCAGGGGCCTTTCCCCTTGGGCCTTTCCCGGCGAAGTCCCTAAGATGGTGCTCCATGGAACACCTCTTTCCCGCCTTGACTCCCAGGGAGGCCTTCTCCGGGCCCGTGGTGGTTCTCGTACCCCACCCCGACGACGAGGTCATCGGGTGCGGAGCCATGCTTGCCTGGCACGCTTCGGCGGGCCACAGGGTCGTCGTGGTCCACGCCACGGACGGGGCGGGAGGGGATCCGGAGGGGAAATTCGGCGACATCCAGGCCCTGCGGAGGGCCGAGGCGGCCCGGGCCCTGGAGATCCTCGGGATCCGGGAGTGGAGGGAACTGGGCCTTCCCGACGGCGCCCTGGACCAGGTGGAGGACCTGGAAGGGATCCTGGCCGGACTCCTGGGGAAGCTTTCCCCCAGGACCCTCTACACCCTTTCCCCCCTGGACAACCACAAGGACCACAGGGTCCTGGCGAGGGCCGCCGCCCGGGCCGCCGTCCGGACCTGCCCGCCCGGGACCGACTGCCTCGTCATGGGGATCAACAACATGGGCCTTCCGAACACCCTGGTGGACGTGACGGATCTCATGGAGAGGAAGGAAAGAGCCCTGAGGGCCTTCGAGAGCCAGTTGGCCTACATCGATTTCGCCACCAAGGTGGTCTGGCGGGACAAGGCCGCCACGGTGAACATCGAAGACCCGGCCGTGAAGGCCTGCGAGGCCTTCATGCGGCTTCCCGTAAGCCGGTTGCCCGAATTCCTGGAGAAGGCGGAGGCCCTCGAGGGTGTGCTCTACCCCCGCTGAACCCATCCTCTTCACCAGGGGGGAGGTTCCCCCGCTGGTGGCCGCCCTGGTGGTACACTACGGCTCCACCAAGCCCACGGAGGCCTGCCTGGGGGACCTTTCCCGCCTGGCCTATCCCAGGCTCGCCGTCTTCGTCGTGGACAACGATCCTTCCCGTCGCCTGGACAGGACCGCCCCCTGGATCGGAGAGGACTGGGAGATCTTCACGGCCGAAGAAAACCTGGGGTATTGCCGGGCCGTCAACATCGGCCTGGAGAGGGCTCTCTCCTCGGGCGCGGAGTACGTGCTCCTTTTGAACAACGACGTCCGCTTCGAGCCGGGCTTCCTGGCCCCCCTGGTGGAAGCCCTGGAAGCGGACGAGAAGGCCGGTTCCGCCGCTCCCAGGATCGTGGACCCAACGGGGCGGATCTGGTCCACCGGCGGGTTCTTCCGGCCCGGGCCCAGCCTGACGGGCCTCAGGGGGCTGGGGAGGAAGGACCGTCCGGGCCTCTATTCCACCCCCGATTACGCCGATTACTTTCCCGGAGCCTGCGTCCTCCACAGGGCTTCCGCCCTGGAGGAGACGGGCCTCCTGGACGAGGACTACTGGATGTACATGGAGGACCTGGACCTGGCCATGAGAATGCGACAGAAGGGGTACAAAGCCCTCTACGTCCCCTGGTCCCGGGTGGTCCATGCTCCTTCCTCGTCCACCGGCGGCGGGGTCTCGGCGGCCAGGAAGTATTATACGGCCCTCAACTCCGTCCGTTTCCTCAGGCGGTGGGGGACGCCCCTCCTCTGGTCCTGGTTCCTCCTCTTCGACGTCTTGGGTCTTCCGGCGGCCTTCCTGCTCTGGTCCCTCAAAGGCGGGGGGCTCTCCCCGGGCCTTGCCAAGGCCAAGGGGATCCTTCACGGGATGCTGGGACGTTCCGCCCGGGAGGCCGGGCCGTGAAGGTCCTTCTCGTGACCCACGACTTCCTCCCCCGCCACAGGGCGGGGGTGGAGATCCACGCCTTCCAGACCGCCCTCGGACTCAGGGAGAGGGGGCTGGAGGTGCGCGTCTTCACCACCGAGAAGGCCCTGGCCCACCGGGAAGGGACTCTCCTGGAAGACCGGTTCGAGGGCATTCCCGTCATCCGGATGGTCAGGAATAGAATGTTCAGGTCCTTCCGGGAGACCTGGGATTTCCCCCCGGCCGAGGCGGCCTTCGGAAAGGTCCTGGCCGCCTTCCGGCCCGAGGCGGTCCATTTCCACCATCTGCTGTATCTCTCTCTCTCCCTTCCCCGAGCCGCCGCGGAGGCGGGGATCCCCGTGATCTTCACCCTCCACGACTACTGGCTCCAGTGCCGCCTCATGGGCCAGCGCCTGGACCCGTGGGGAGAGGTCTGCATGGAGGTGGACTCCAAGAGGTGCGGGGCCTGCCTGCTCGCTTCCCCCCCCGAAGGTGCCGGGCCCCTCAAGCGCCTCGCCTCCCGGCTCATGACGGGGGTCCGCTCCCTGACCGGCGTGGACCTGGGGCCTGCGGCCCGCCGGGCCGGGCTCCTCCTGGGCGGGCTGGGGCGGCAAGGAAAACCCCGCCCCCCGGATTTTCCTCCGGAGCGCCTGGAGGAGGCCCGTTCCCGGATCGAGGAGAGATGGAGGGCCGTGAAGGAGCGGGTCGTCCCTCCCACGAAGATCTTCCTCTCCCCGTCCCGTTTCCTCCTGGAGGAGATGGCCGGCTTCGGTATTCCCCGGGAGAAACTCCGCCTCTTCCGGCTCGGCGTGGAACGGCTCCGGATCCCCAGGGAGCCCCGCCGGGGAAAGGTGCGTTTCGCCTTTTTCGGGACCGTGGCGCCCCACAAGGGGGTCCACGTCCTGCTGGAGGCCTTCCGGGGTCTTTCCGGGAAGGCGGATCTCGTGATCCACGGCGGCGCCCCATACCATCCTTCGTATGGAAGAAGGATCGCCGAGCTCTGCAGGGAGGTGGGGGCCCGGTGGACCGGGGCCTACAGGCCGGCCGAGCTTCCCCGCCTTCTCGGCCGGTGCGATTGCCTGGTGGTTCCCTCGATCTGGCTGGAGAATTCGCCCCTCACCATCCTGCAGGCCAGGGCCGCCGGGATCCCTTCGGTGGTGAGCGGAATGGGGGGGATGGCCGAGCTCGTCGCCCGGGGCGGGGGATGGACCTTCCCTCCCGGCGACGCCGGGGCTCTCCACGCCCTCCTGGAGGAGCTGGCCGGGTGCCCCGGGAGGATCGAAGAGGCGGGAGCCCAGGCTCCCCCCGTCCCGGACGTGGAGCAGAACGTCCGGGAGCTTGCCGACCTCTACGCTTCACTCTCCGGCCCCCCGCCGGGAAAGGAGGAAGGGTGAATCTCCTCCACGTGGTCCACTGCTTCCCTCCCGAACCGACGGGAGGGACCGAAAGGGTCGTGCTCTCCCTGGTCCGGGCCCTCCGGGAGAGGGGCCACCGGGTCCGTGTCCTTGCCGGAAGCCTCCAGTGGGAGCGGGGCTTCCGGGTGGACCGGGAGGAACATCTCGGAATCCCGGTCATCCGTGTCCGGAGGGACGATCCCTGGTTCGACCGCTGGGACGCGGCGTACAACCCCACAGTGGAAGACGTCTTCCGCCGCGTCCTGAGGCGGGAGCGGCCCGACCTGGTCCACGTCCACCACTGGATCCGGCTTACGAGCAACCTGGTGCAGATCGCCCGTGAGGAGGGGGTTCCTGCGGTGGTGCACATCCACGACTTCCACCCCACCTGTCCCCGGACTTTCCGGGTCAGGGAGGACGGCTCCTTCTGCACCGAATCCCCCTCGCCGGAGACCTGCCTTCGTTGCGCGGAGCGCTGGCCCTTCCAGGGCGACCAGGAGATCCGGGCCAGGCTGGTCCACTACCTGAGGGACTTCCTGAACGAGATGCGGTGCGCCCGCATGAGGTTGGCCCCCACGGAGAGCCACGGCCGGGCCGTGGCGGACTTCTTCCGGGAGGGGATCGGCCCCGTGGAGGTCCTTCCCCCGGGATGGGAGGAGCCCTTGCAACCCGGGCGTCCCCGGGGGAAGGCCGGGGAGGGACCCTTGAAGGTGGCCCATTGGGGGAACCTATACGACCTGAAGGGAACGGCCCTCCTCTTGAAGGCCTTCCGCCGGGCCGCCGGGAAGGCTCCCATGGAACTGGTGATCCTGGGGCCGGCCGTGGAGGAGTCCTTCGGCGAGGAACTCCGGCGGGAGGCCCGGGGCCTTCCCGTGGAATTCCGGGGGAAGTACGGGCGAAGGGACCTGGAGAACCTGGAGGCCCACCTGGCCGTATTCCCCAGCCTGTGTCGCGAGTCCTACGGGATGGCCCTGGACGAGGCCTTCATGCTGGGCCTTCCCGTGGTGGTGAGCGACGCCGGCGCTCTTCCCGAGAGAGTCGGGGATGGAGGCTGGGTGGTGCCCCGGGGGGACGGGGACGCCCTGGCGGAGACTCTGGAGAGAATCGCCCTGGACCGCTCCCTCCTGGAAGAGAAGGCCCGCTCCGTTCCTCGTACCTGGATCACCGTATCCGAGGCGGCCCGGAGGGCCGAGGAGTTCTACGAAGAGATCCTCGGGGGTGGGGGGGAGTCCCTCCCTCCCCTGCGGCCCCTGGGATACCTCCAGCGGCTCAACCTGGCCTGGTTCGTCCAGGCTCTGCGCCTCTCGAGCCTCCTGGGCGCCAAGGATGCCTGGCCCTCAGGCTGGAGGGCCCCCGAGGGGGATTCCTGAGGAGGACCGGGAAGCCTTCGCCCGGCACACCCCGGGGAGGGTCAATCCCTCTTCTTCTTGAAGAAGCCCCTCCGGTGGGCCTTCCACCACCTTCTCCACTCGAAGGAGTGCTTGAAGCCCTGGCCGGTCAGGCGGGTCAGGGCGGCCTGGACGAACTTGTAGATGGGGCCCTTTCCTCCCCTGGCCGTGGCCCGCCTCCCGCCGCTTCCCGCCGCGGCCAGGAGCCTGATGAGCTCGTCCACCGACTCGGGGGCCTCGATCTTCCCCAAGGCCTGGATCCTGGCCTGGGCCGTATCCTTCCAGCCCGGGCTCTTGGGGTTTCCCGAAAGGAGTTTCTTCGCCAGGGGCTTCACCGCCCGGGGATCGCCGATCTCGCCCATGGCCCAGCACACGTCCTTGAACAGGGCCGGGTCCTTCCGGAAGGCCGAGAGGGCCCGGACCAGGTGGGAAAGGGCGGAACTCTCCCGCAATTCCCCCAGGGCCCGGATCACCGCCACCCGGACCACCCTGGAGCGGTCGAAGATCTTCCTGGCCAGGGCCTGGGCCACCTTGGGCCCGCCCAGTTCCTCCAGGTCCTTCACGGCCTGGACCCTCTCCGCCGGGGAGAGCTTGCTCCACCGGGATTCGAACTCCCGGATCTTCCGGGCCGTCTCCTTGGGGTCGGCGGCGCCGTAGAGGGCTGGTTTCCCGTTTACCGTAATATATTCCAGTCCAACTTCCATGGGGCCAAAGGCGTCCCTGAAGGTGATCCTCGTGGGCAGCAGGAAACCGTTTACCTTCCGGTATGCCGAAAACGAGAAGTCCCGGGCCCGGCGCCCCTTTCCTTTCTTCTTGTCCTTCGGCGCCGGAGGGACGACTTTCACGCCGGAGAGGGCCCACCTCCCTCCCACCCTGGAATAGGTGAACCTCTTCTCTCCCCAGGGAGACCGGATCCGTTCGAGGAGACCCGTCTTCTTGTCGAACCAGGCCTCGCCCAGTTTGCGCTTCTTCTTGAATACGCCGGCCACGGCGGCGGCCCCTCTCCCGGAGAGGAGCTCCCCCCGGTCACCCTTGGCCAGGAAGGCTTTCCATGCCGCCCCGGCCAGGACGTCCCCCATGCCCTTGAAGAGGTTCACCCTCCAGTCCCTGGGGGACGAGGGCCCGGCCCGGCCGGCCTTCCGGGCCTTGCGGCCCTTCTTTCGGGAAGGCTTCGGGGGGACCCCCTGGAACTCCTCCTTTCCAGGGCCATCCCAGGCCAGGGTCACCTTCAAGGGCTTCCTCCCGGGGCGGACGTTCAGGAAGGAGATCCTCACCAGGAAGGAGCGGAGCCCCTCTTCCAGGGGAGAGGAGTGGGTTTCCCGGAATCTCCGCAAGAGGTCCTGCAGGTCCTTTCCGGCCGGGGGACCTTCACCCTCCAGGCCCTGTGGGACCACGGGAGGGGGTTCCTGGGCCGGAAGAAGGGGGGAAGGGAGGAGAAGGAGGAGAAGGCAGAAGGCCGAGGCCTTGTCCGGCATGGGAACGCTCCTTTCTGAGGAAGGGCCCGGTCCATTCTACAGGCCCAGCCCCGGCCGGGCCTTTCCAAGGCCTGTAAAAGGGGTGCACTTTCTTCGAGGACCCCCTCCCTGCACCGGCGGGCCGCCGCCTGGGGGCTTTCAGCGCCGGCCCTTCCTCAAGGCCTCGCCGGCCCAGTTCCAGGACAGGACGGCCAGCACCAGGGCGGCCCCGGGGGGCCAGAGGAGGTGGGGGGCGTGGAAGAGGCCGGCGTGGGCGGCTCTCAGCATGTGTCCCCAGGAAGGGATGGTCGGCGGGACCCCCAGGCCGATCCAGGAGAGTCCCGCCTCCAGGAGGATCGAGCCGGAGAGGAGGAAGGCCAGAGGGACCAGGATCGCCCCCCAGGCGTTGGGGAGGATCTCGGCCAGGGCGATGCGAAGGGGCCCCATCCCCAGGGCACGGGCGGCCAGGACGTACTCCCTCTCCCCGATGCGGAGAAATTCGGCCCGGGTGAATCGAAAGAGGTCGGCCCACCTGGTGACTCCCAGGAGGATTCCCAGGAGGAGGACGTCCGGTCCCCGCCAGGCCATGACGGCCAGGACCAGGAAGAAGGAGGGGAAGGCCGCCAGGACCTCCACGAGCCTGGAGAGCAGGGCGTCGGTCCAGCCCCCGGCCGATCCTGCGAGTGCCCCCAGGGGGACGCCCAGGAGAAAGGCGCAGAGTCCTGAGAGGAGGGCCACGAAGAGGGAGACCCGGGCCCCGTGGACCACCTGGGCGAAGAGGTCCCTTCCTGCTCCGTCCGTGCCCAGGGGGTGGGCCCGGGAGGGGGGGGCGAGGACCTCCGGGTAGGTCCTGGTGGGCCCCAGGCGGAAGGGGGGCCAGAGGGCGAAGGAGTCCGGGTCCTTCTCCAGGAGGGCCTCCGCGTCGGCCCCGGGCCTTCCCAGGGGGCCCGGCGGAGGGAGGCCGAGAAAGGCGTTGAGGGCGGGAAGGAGGTAGCGGCCGTGGAGCTTGCAGAAGATGGGCTGGTCCAGGGTGAGGAAGGGGGCGAAGAGGGCCAGGAAGAGGTAGACCCCCAGGGGCCAGAATGCGGGCCTCCGCAAGACAGCGCCGGCGATCTCCCTCGGCCTAACCATGGCGGCGCAACCTCGGGTCGGCCAGGACGGAGAGGATGTCGGCCAGGAGGTTTCCCGCCACCACCAGGAAGGCCGAGAGCGTGGTGACGGCCATGATCACGGGATAGTCCCTTCCCTGGAGGGCCTGGAAGAAGAGCCTTCCCATGCCGGGCCAGCTGAAGATCTGCTCCAGGATCACCGAGCCGGCCAGGATCCCCGGGAGGGAGACGCCCACCAGGGTGAGGACCGGGACCAGGGCGTTCCGGAAGGCGTGGCCCCAGAGGACCCTCCTCTCGGGAAGGCCCAGGGCCCGGGAGGCCTGGACGTACTCCTTGTCCATTTCCTCCAGGACGGCTTGGCGGACGAAGAGGGTGTCGTGGGCCAGGCCGGGAAGCAGAACGGCCAGGAGAATGAGGAAGGAGTGGCGGGCCACGTCCAGGAGGGACTGGAAGAAGGTCATTTCGTGCCACTCCGGAGAGCGCCATCCCTGGAAGGGAAACCAGCCGAGCCGGACGCCGAAGAGGAGGATGAGCACCAGGCCGGCGAGCCATGAGGGGACGGAATAGAGAACCAGGAGGAGGTTCGAAAGGGCCTTGTCCAGGAGGCCTCCGGCCCGGGAGGCTCCCAGGACCCCCAGGGGGATGGAGAACAGGAGCCCCAGGAGGAAGGAGGCCGTCCCCAGGATCAGGGTGGGAGGGAGGGCCCGGACGATCTTGTCCATCACGGGCTCTCCGTCCAGGGCGGGCCCGAAATCCAGTGTGGCCGCTTTTTCGAGCCACTCCAGGTAGCGCCGGGCCGGCGGCCGGTCCAGGCCCATGAAGGCCCGGAGCCTGGCCTCGATCCGCCCGGTGTCCGCCCCCGCCCTGGGAACTCCCGCGGCCAGCTCCGCCGGGTCTCCCGGGGCGGCCTGGATCACCAGGAAGGTGACCAGGGTCACGCCCAGGAGGGTGGGAAAGGCCAGGAGGAGGCGTTTCAGGATCTCCCGGAACACCTTCAATCCCTCCCCTCTCCGGCGGCGGCCCACCAGCCCTGGATCCCCGGGGAGAACCCCAGGGCGCCCCTGGGCCCGAATCCCACGCCCCGGATGTCGGGCCTGAAGACCCAGAGGTCGGGGAGGTACCAGAGGAAGAGGTAGGGTTGTTCCTCCCGGATCCTCCGGCAGATCTTCCTGTAGATCTTCATCCGTAGGACCGGATCCCTCTCGGCCGCGCCCTCGGCGTAGAGGGAGTCCAGGAGGGGATCGCAAAAGCCGCCCAGGTTCTTTCCCTCGGGCCAACCCCGGGAGCCGAAGATGTCCTCGCTCGTATAAGGGTCCACGCCGGGCCCCCAGGCCCAGAAGGCGGCGTCGAAGGCGTGGGATTTGAGGACCCGCATCTGGAAGGCGCTCCTCTCGAGAGCGAGGATCTTCGCCTCGATCCCCAGGCGGGCCAGGGCGTCCTTCCAGCGGAGGGCCAGGTTGGTCGTCGCCGTGGATCCCGCAGGGAGAAGAAGCTCGAAGGAGAAGGTCGCCTTCCTGGCCTCCGCCCCGGGGCGGGGCTCCAGGGACCATCCGCCCTTTTCCCCGGGGGAGAAGTAGCAGGTCCGCCTGCGCCAGCCCTCGGGCCCGACCTTCCAGCCCGCCTCGTCCAGGAGCCGTTCCGCCCGGGCCGGGTCGTAGGGGATGGGGCTGAGGGAGGGATCCGCCGCAGGGGAGGATGGATGGAAAGGTCCGGCGCAGAGAGTGAAGAGGCCGTGGAAGAGTTTCTCCACGGCGGATTTCCGGTCCAGGGAGCAGGCCATGGCCAGCCGGACCCGGCGGTCCAGGAAGAAGGGGTTGCGGCCCGAGACGTTCCAGGCGACGAACTGGTAGGTCCAGGTGTCCCCCTTGGCGAGGACGGCCCTTCCCCTGAGGGCCCGGTCCCTTCCAAGGGCGAGGAAGTCCGCCGGGTGGGGCACCCTCAAGGCGTCCAGTTCCCCGGCCCGGAAGGCGAGGAGGGCGGCGTTCCTGTCGGGGATCACCTTCCAGGTGATCCTCCGGAAGGCCGGCCTGGGGCCGGGGTATCCTTCCCACCGTTCCAGGACCACCTCCTCCTCGGGGAGGAAGCGGGCCAGCCTGTAGGGGCCGTTCCCGACGGGGTGCCTCGCCAGGGCCAGAGCCTTCCTGGACTTGCGGAGGGTCGGATCCCCTGCCCGGACGGGTTTCCAGACGTGTGCCGGGAGCACGGGGAGGAGGAGGTTCCACTTGTTGCCGGGCGACGGGGTCTCGAAGGTGACCCGGATGGTCCTGGCGTCGGGGGCGGTGATCTTCCGGACCCTGTCCAGGCCTGCCTTCAGGAGGAGGACGGGCACATCCTTGTCCCGCAGGAGGGAGAAGGTGAAGAGGAAGTCCTCCGATGTGAAGGGAGCCCCGTCCTGCCACTTCAGGCCTTCTTTGAGAACCGTCGTGAAGGTGAGGCCGTCGGGGGACTCGCGGAAGGACTCCACCATGGAGGGGTTCACCAGGAACTCCATCCCCGGTCCCACGTCGAAGGGAGAGTCGTAGAGGAGCCCTGCCACGGCGGCGGAAAGGGCGTCTTTTACGAAGAGCGGATTCAAGGAGGAGGGCGGAGAAGGGAGGCGGAGGACCAGCTCCCTCTCCCAGGCCACCTTGGAAGGGTCCTTTGGCCTGGGGGCGAAGAGCCCGGGGGGATTCAAGGGGAGGAGGGGGGTGGCCTCCTCCTGCTTGGAGCACCCGCCCCAGAGGAGGGGTGGGAGGAGGGTGAGGAGGAGGAACGGGACCCGGCGGATCACCCCCGCTCCTCCCTCCAGGGAAGCTCCAGGAAGGAGGCCTTCCGCTCCTCCAGGGCTTCCAGGATCCGGTCCCGGGCGGCCCGGTAGACCGCCGCCCCTCCGGCGAAGGGGTCCTGGATCTCCTTTCCCCGGGGAGAGAGGAGCCCGATCTCCGGGGGGGATTCCAGGTCGGCCGCCAAGGCCCGGACCCTTGCCATGTGTCCCCTGGTCATGCAGTAGACCTGGTCTGCTTCCTGGAGCAGGTAGGGGGAGAGGGCCCGGGAGCGGTGTCCCGAGAGGTCCAGCCCCAGTTCCTTCACGGCCAGCCTGGCTCCTTCGGAGGCGGGAAGGCCCGGGAGGGCGTTCGTGCCGGCCGAGAGAAAGCGGAGCCCCGTCTCGGCGCTTCTTTCCAGGGGAAGGCCCCTCTCCCTGGATGCGAGCCACCGGGCAAGGATTTCCGCCATGGGGGAACGGCAGGTGTTTCCCGAGCAGACGAAGATCAGGGTGTGGCAGGCCGTTCTTTCCAGTTCTTCCCTGGTCAGGGTTCCTTCCCTGAGGATCTCCAGTCTCGGCGGGACGGCCCGGACCACCGTGGAGGGCTCTCCCAGTTCGGCCTTGCCTCCGTCCACCACCAGGTCGACCCGGTCTCCCAGGTTCTCCAGAGCTTCCCCTGCCGTGAGGGCGGGGGGGGCTCCGGGTAGGTTGGCGCTGGTCATGGCCACGGGGATCCCGTTCCGGGAGGCCCGGGAGAGGACGGCCCGGGTGAAGAGCCGGCTCGGGACCCTGATACCCACGGTGCCCTCCCGGAGGGCCGGAAGCACCAGGGTGAGGGGGCCGGGCCAGTATCGTTCCGCCAGGCGGCGGGCGCAGTCCGGGAGGGGACGGGCGTAACGGCCGGCCTCGGAGGGATCTCCCAGGTGGAGGGTCAGGGGCTTCTTGCCCTCCTCCCTGCCCTTGAGGGCCCTGAGGCGGGTCTCCCCCTCTCCCCCGTCCAGGAGGGCCGCCACGCCGTAGACCGTTTCCGTGGGAAGGACCACCAGGCCTCCTCGCTCGAGGAGACCCGCAACCTGGTCCACCAGGTCAGGGGGGCATTCCCTGGGGGCCACGGGAACCACCCTGGGGGGCTTGGGGGGATTCGAAGGCGTTGACATTGCTCCCTTGGAGGACCAGATTCCCCGGTCTAAGATTCCTGGAACTCCAGGATCGTGGCACGGGAACCTTTCCATGTCCACCGCCTTGGAAGGACCTCTCTTGGATTCCACAGACCAGAACCTGAGCGACCTGGGGACCCTGCTGGGGGGGTTCGCCCACGAGATCCGCAACCCTCTCTCCACGATCGGCCTCAACCTGAAGCTCCTGGCCGAGGAGTGGAAGGAGCCCAGGGACCCCCGTGAGGAGAGGGCCGCCAGGCGGGTCCGCCTCATTCAAGGAGAAGTGACCCGCCTCCAGCACCTGCTGGACGAATTCCTCCGCATCGCCCGCCCGCCCACCCTGGTCCGGGCCCCGCGGGACCTGAACGGGGTCCTCAAGGAGATCGCCGATTTCGTGGAGCCCGAACTCAAGAGGAGGAAGATCCGCCTCAGGGTTTACCCCGACTCCTCCCTGCCCCTGGTGCCAGTGGATGCGGCCCGCCTCAGGCAGGCCCTGCTCAACCTGGTGCTGAACGCCCAGGCCGCCCTGGAGACCAAGGAGGAGGGCGAACGGGAGATCCTCCTCTCCTCCCGCCTTGAGGGGGACAAGGCGGTGATCTACGTCATGGACAACGGGCCGGGCATGACCAGGGAGGTCCTGGAGAGGTGCTGGAAACCCTGGTTCTCCACCCGCCCTGAGGGGTCGGGTCTCGGCCTTTCCATCGCCAGGCGGATCGTCAGGGATCACGGAGGCACCCTGGAGGCCCAGTCCGAGCCGGGAAAGGGCACCCAGTTCGTTCTCACCCTGCCCCTGGAGGAACCAGGGGAGGGCAAGGCCGGGGAGGTCTCCCGTTGACCCGGGTCATGGTAGTAGAGGACGACCGGGCCCTGGCCTCCACCTTGGCGGAGGTCCTGGAGATGGAGGGGCACGACGTGGAGTTCTGCACCTCCGCCGGGGAGGCGGTGAAGCTCCTCCGGAAGGAGCCCTGGGACGTAGTGGTCACCGACCTGGTCCTCAAGGACGGCGACGGGTTCCAGGTCCTGGAGGCGGCGAGGAAGCAGAGGCCCCCTTCCCAGGTGCTCATGGTCACGGGCCACGGCTCCCGGAGCCTGGCCGTCCGGGCCCTCAAGGAAGGGGCGGCCTACTTCCTGGAGAAACCCATCGACATGGAGGAGCTCCAGGCCAAGGTGGCCCGGGCCGCCGGCGGAAGGCAGAAGGAGATCGAGAACAGGGAACTCCGCCGCCAGGTGGACAAGGCCTTCGGGATGGAGGGAATCGTGGGCCGGAGCCCGGGAATGCTCCGCCTCTTCGACATCCTATGGCAGATCGCGCCCACGGACGCGACGGTCCTCGTCCGCGGGGAGAGCGGGACGGGCAAGGAGCTCGTGGCCCGGGCCCTGCACAACCTGAGTCCCCGGCGGGACGGCCCCTTCGTCGCCCTCAATTGCGGCGGCCTGAACGAGGGAATCATCGAATCGGAACTCTTCGGCCACGTGAAGGGGGCCTTCACCGGAGCCTATACCGACAGGAAGGGAAAGATCGAATACGCCGACGGGGGGACCCTGTTTCTCGACGAGATCGGCGAGATGCCCCTGGGCACCCAGGTGAAGTTCCTCCGGGTGCTGGAAGAGAGGAAGGTCACCCGGCTGGGTTCCAACAAGAGCAAGGAAGTGGACGTCCGCCTCGTGGCCGCCACCAACGCCGACCTGGAAGAGAAGGTGGAGAAGGGGGAGTTCCGGAGAGACCTGTACTACCGGATCAAGGTGGTGGAGCTGGTCCTCCCTCCCCTCAGGGAGAAGGTGGAGGACATCCCTCTCCTGGTGGATCACTTCATCCGCCGTTTCGCCGAGGCCCACGGCAGGAACGTCCAGGGGATCGAGAAGGAGGCCCTCCACCGGCTCATGTCCTACTCCTGGCCGGGGAACGTGAGGGAACTGAAGAATTGCGTGGAGACCATGGTGGTCACCTCCAAGGGACCCCTCCTGGGCGTGGAGGACCTCCCTCCCTGGGTCCAGGGAGAGGAGGGGGAGCGGCGGGACCCCTTCCGGGACCTTGGGGAGATGACCCTGGCCCAGGTGGAGAAGGAGATGATCCGGGCCGCCCTTGCCCGTCACGGGGGAAACCGGGCCCGGGCGGCGGCCTCCCTGGGGATCGGGGAACGCACCCTCTACCGGAAGATCAAGGAATACGGTCTCTGAGAACGAAGCCCGGGCCGGCGGAAACGAATGGGGTTCCCCGGCGGTTTCTTAAGGAGAACCTTTTTTCTTGTATTCTTGCCCGCCGGGAGAGGGTAGAAAGATGAGGTCTTTTTTAGGGCCCGGCCCTGTCCAGGTGTCCGGGGCCGTGCTTCCGGCGCGGGGTCTTCGACGTAAGGAGTACGCCCATGGCGGGAAGAAGCTCGATCTTTCTCCTCCTCCTGGCCGGTTCCTGTTCCCTTCCCGGCCCGACCCCGAAGGGTTCCTCCCCTTGGGAAGGTCTCCGCCCGGGCAGGGCGGTCCGCACCTTCACAGGTCCTGCCTTGAAGGAGATCGCCTTTCCCCTGGGAGGAATCGGGACGGGTTGCCTCTCCCTGGGAGGGAGGGGGGACCTGAGGGACTGGGAGATCTTCAACAGACCCGGGAAGGGAGTGGACCTGCCCTACTCCTTCTTCGCTCTCTGGGCCTCTCCCGAGGGAGGAAAACCCCTGGCCAGGATCCTGGAGAGACGGATCCTCCCGCCCTACGGGGGAGGTTTCGGTCTCCCGAGAAAGCAGCTTCCCGGGGTGGCCCGCATGCAAGAGGCCCACTTCCGCGGGGAATACCCCTTCGCCCGGGTCAGGTTCGTGGAACCGGCCCTTCCAGTGAAGGTGGAACTGGAAGCCTGGAGTCCCATGATCCCTCTCTCCCCGGAGGATTCCGAGATTCCCTGCGCCGTCTTCTATTGGAAGATCACAAACCCGGGTCCGTCGAAGGTGCGGATCTCCCTGGCGGGGAGCATCTTCAACCCCGTCGGGACCGACGGGGTCGACCTGGGCGGGAGGCGGCTCGGGGGAAACGTGAATTCCTTCCGCCGGGAGGGGGGGGTGCAGGGCCTCTTCCTGTATTCCTCCAGGCTGAAGCCCCGGGACCCCTCCTTCGGGTCCCTCGCCCTGGCTACGACCTGGAAGGACGTGGGTGTCCGGACCCGCTGGTTCCGGGGAGGATGGTGGGACGGGCCGCAGCTCTTCTGGAACGACTTCCAGGACGACGGGAGGATCGGGCAGGTGAGGGACGCCCTCCCCTCTCCACCTGGGCGGAGCGACGTGGGAACCCTCGTCCTCCACGCCGTTCTCGCCCCGGGGGAGAGCCGGGTCCTTCCCTTCTTCCTCACCTGGCACTTCCCCAACCGGATCAATTACTGGAACAGGGAGAGGGAGGTCCGGGGAAGGTGGGTGGGAAATCATTACGCCCTCCGCTTCCGCGACGCCTGGGACGCGGCCCGCCACCTGGTGAAGAACCTCTCCCGCCTGGAAGGGGAGACACGGGCCTTCCACGACGCCCTCTTCTCCTCCACCTTTCCGGGCTACGTCCTGGACGCCCTCTCCAGCCAGGCAGCCGTGCTGAAGACCAACACGGTCTTCCGGGATGCGAAGGGGGGATTCTTCGCCTTCGAGGGCCAGGGGGATCACGCCGGGTGTTGTCCCTTGAACTGCACCCACGTCTGGAACTACGAAGTCACCCTCTCCCGCCTCTATCCCTCCCTCGAGCGGTCCATGCGGGAGACCGATTTTCTCCACAACACCCTTCCCTGCGGGCACATGGCCTTCCGGACCCTCCTGCCCCTGGGGGACACCCTGTGGCGCCACTCCGCCGCCGCCGACGGCCAGATGGGGGCGGTGATCCGGGCCTACCGGGAGTGGCGGTATTCGGGGGATACGGCCTGGTTGAAGAAGATCTGGCCCGGCGTGAAGGCGGCCCTGGAGTTCGCCTGGAAGGGCCCGGGGAAGGATTGCCCCGACTGGGTGAGGAAGGCCGACCTCCTCCCCTGGGATGCCGACGGGGACGGCCTCATGGAGGGGGTCCAGCACAACACCTACGACATCGAGTTCTACGGTCCGAACCCCATGACCCAGGTTCTCTACCTGGGGGCCTTGAAGGCGGGCTCCGCCATGGCCCGGGCCTTGGGGCTTCCGGGCCTTGCGGCGGAATACGAGGAACGCTTCCGGAAGGGCCGGAAGAAGACGGAGGAACTCCTCTGGAACGGCTCCTACTACTTCCAGGAGGTCCGGGTTCCCCCCGGGGTGGAGATTCCTCCTAACCTGCGGGAACCCGGGCCGCCCGACGGCGGCGGGGGGCCCCGGCCCAAATACCAGTTCGGAAAGGGGTGCCTCACGGACCAGCTCCTGGGCCAGTTTCTCTGCTTCGAGGCGGGCCTCGGTTACGTCCTGGAGCCCTCCCGGGTCCGGAAGGCCCTGGCCTCGATCTTCGCCTTCAATTTCCGGGAACGACTGGGCGCCCTCTCCAGCGTCCAGCGGGTCTTCGGCCTCAACGACGAGGCGGGCCTCCTCCTTTGCTCCTGGCCGCGGGGAGGGCGGCCGGCCCTTCCCTTCGTCTACAGCGACGAGGTCTGGACGGGAGTGGAATACCAGGCGGCCTCCTCCATGATCCGGGCCGGGCTGGTGGAGGAGGGGCTCAGGGTGGTCAAGGCCGTCCGGGAGAGGTACGACGGTCTCCGCCGGAATCCCTGGGACGAGGTGGAATGCGGGCACCAGTATGCCCGGGCCCTTTCCTCCTGGGCCTTGCTGGAGGCTCTGTCGGGCTTTTCCTGGGACGGCCTGGAGAAGAGGATGACCTTCGAGCCCCGCCTGGAGGGGGAGGAGTTCCGGACCTTCTGGGTCACCTCCGGCGCCTGGGGTACCATGACGATGTTCAAGAAGTACGGCCGCCTGGAGGTCCTCCACGGAAGGCTCTCGGTGAAAACGCTGGTCCTCCACCCCCGGTGCAAGTGCTCCGGCCCCATCCCGGTCCGGCGGAACGGCAAGCCCTTTCGGGCGGAGACCCGGCGGAACCCGGCGGAGCACCTGGTGACGATCCGCTTTCCTTCGGGTCTCGTCCTGGAGAAGGGCGAGGTCCTGGAGCTGGGCGGCTACTGAGGGGGATCCCGGCCTGCCATCCTGGCAGCCCCAGGTCGGAGGGGGGGGAACGGGGCCTGCCAGGTTGGCAGGAAATGGCCCCCCCCGGGAGGGGGGGGAGGACACAACCCTGTTGAAAACAAGGGATTACGTTGCTGGCACGAGGGTTGCAACCCCGGTTCGTTCTGAAAGGGCGGCCCCTGGAGGGTCGCCTGGTTCCGCAGGGGGAAGAGGCCGGAACGTGAAAGAGAAACGAGCTTAGAGAAGGACGGAAGAACCATGCCAAAGATCATCGGCATCGACCTTGGAACGACCAACTCCGTCGTGGCCGTGATGGAAGGGGGGAAGCCCGTGGTGATCCCCAACAAGGAGGGGAGCCGGACCACGCCTTCCGTAGTGGCCTTCACCGAGAGCGGCGAGAGGCTCGTGGGAGCCCCCGCCAAGCGGCAGGCCGTGACCAACCCCAAGAATACGATCTTCTCGATCAAGCGCTTCATGGGGCGCCGCCACAACGAGGTGGAGACGGAGGAGAAGATGGTCCCCTACGAGATCGTGGGGGGGGCGGACGAGCTGGTGCGCGTCCGGGTCAAGGACAAGGAATATACGCCGCCTGAAATCTCCGCCATGGTGCTGCGGTACCTGAAGGAGTGCGCCGAGGCGTACCTGGGAGGAAAGGTGGAGAAGGCCGTCATCACCGTGCCGGCCTACTTCAACGACTCCCAGAGGAAGGCCACCAAGGAGGCGGGGACCATCGCCGGGATGGAGGTGGTCCGGATCGTGAACGAGCCCACGGCGGCGGCCATGGCCTTCGATCCCGAGGGGAAGACCTCGGGGCTCGTGGCGGTCTTCGACTTCGGCGGGGGCACCTTCGACATCTCCATCCTGGAGCTGGGCGGAGGGGTCTTCGAGGTGAAGGCCACCAACGGCGACACCCACCTGGGGGGCGACGACCTTGACGAGAGGCTGATCAATTACATCGCCGACGAATTCCAGAAGGAGAACGGCATCGACCTCAGGAAGGACCAGATGGCCCTCCAGCGCCTGAAGGAGGCGGCCGAGAAGGCCAAGATCGAGCTCTCCTCGGCGGTCCAGACCACGGTGAACCTGCCCTTCATCACCATGGACCAGTCCGGGCCCAAACACCTTTCCATGAATCTCACGAGGGCCAAGTTCGAGGAACTCGTGGACGACATCATCGAGAGGGTGCGCAAGCCCTGCGAGCTGTGCATGAAGGACGCCGGCGTGAAGCCCGAGGACATCAAGCAGGTCCTCCTCGTGGGCGGGTCCACCAGGATTCCCCTGGTCCAGGCCGTGGTGAAGGACATCTTCAAGCAGGAGCCCAACCGGTCCATCAACCCCGACGAGGCCGTGGGCCTGGGCGCCGCCATCCAGGCGGGGATCATCGGCGGTGAAGTGGAGAACGTGGTCCTCCTGGACGTGACCCCTCTTTCCCTGGGGATCGAGACCCTGGGCGGCGTGATGACCAAGCTCATCCCCAGGAACACCACCATTCCCTGCAAGAAGAGCCAGGTCTTCACCACGGCGGCCGACAACCAGCCCGCCGTGGACATCAAGGTCTACCAGGGCGAGCGGGAGTTCGTCGAGGGGAACCGCCTCTTGGGCCAGTTCAAGCTGGACGAGATCCCTCCCGCTCCCCGTGGGGTTCCCCAGATCGAGGTCACCTTCGACATCGACGCCAACGGGATCCTCTCCGTCTCGGCCAAGGACCTCGGCACGGGCCGGTCCAAGGACGTGAAGATCGAGGTCTCCAGCGGTCTTTCCGAGGAGGAGGTGGAACGGATGCGCCGCGAGGCCGAGGAGCACGCCGAGGAGGACCGGAAGCGCAAGGAGCTGGTGGACTTGAAGAACACCGGCGAAAGCCTGGCCTACCAGGTGGGGCGGACTCTCAAGGAGCACGGCGACAAGCTTCCCGAGGGCGAGAAGGAGGCCGTGGAGAAGGCCAAGGCCCACCTGGAGGAGGTCCTCAAGGGAGACGACAAGGCGGCCATCCAGAAGGCCATGGAGGATCTCCAGAGCGCCTCCCACAAGCTTTCGGAGATCCTCTACCAGGAGGCGGCCAAGGCCCAGAGCGCCGCCGGAGCCGGGGCCTCGGCCGACGCCTCGGCTCCCGGACCCGAGGCCGGGGCCTCTTCTTCCTCCTCCGGGGGAGGATCGGACTCCGACGAGGGGGACGTGAAGGACGCCGACTTCGAAGTGAAGTAGTCCTCCCTTCGAAGGGATCCTTTCGGAAAGGGCCGCCCCCCGGGGCGGCCCTTTTCCTTTGGTGCCTCCTCTTTCCACGGACCGCTCTCACCCTCCCGGCCCGCAGGTTCAACCTGTTCCACCGGGAAGGTCGATGTCAGGGGGGAGGGTCCCCCTCGGGGGATCCTTCTTTTCCTGTTGCGGCCCGGCGGGGGGAAGCTACAAAGAGGGCGATGATCCAAGTCGAGAACCTGACCAAGCATTTCGGTCCCGTCCGCGCCGTGGACGGGATCGATTTCCACGTGGGGGAGGGCGAAGTCGTGGGTTTCCTCGGGCCCAACGGGGCGGGGAAGTCCACCACCATCCGCATGCTCACCTGCTTCCTGCCGCCCACGGCCGGCCGGGCCCGGGTCGCCGGGTTCGACATCTTCCAGGACAGCATGGAGGTCCGTTCCCGCGTGGGCTACCTGCCCGAGACGGTCCCCCTCTACCCGGAAATGCGGGTCCGGGAATTCCTCCGTTTCCGGGCGGCCTTGAAGGGGGTCGTTCCCAGGAGGGCCCGGAACGCCCGGGTGGAGGAGGTCATGGACCTCTGCGGCGTCATGGAGGTCTCCCGGAAGCTCGTGGGCCATATCTCCAGGGGATACCGCCAGAGGGTGGGCCTGGCCGAGGCCCTGGTCTCCGATCCGCCCATCCTGATCCTGGACGAGCCCACGAGCGGGCTGGACCCCAACCAGAGGCGGAAGGTGAAGGACCTGGTCCGGCGCCTGGGGGAGGAACGGACCGTCCTGTTCAGCTCCCACATCCTGGCCGAGGTGGAGCAGGTGTGCTCCAAGGTGATCATCATCCACCAGGGGAGGATCGTGGGGGAGGGGACCCGGGAGGAACTGATCCGCCGCCTCGCCGGTGGGAGGCGCCTCCTGGTCCAGGCCGACGGGGACCGGGGGGAGCTCCTTTCCTTCGTGGCGGGTCTTCCCGGTTGCGGACAACCCAGGGTCGTGGCCTCGGAAGGTGGCTTCACCAGGGTGGAGTCTCCCCTGGAGGGAGAAGAGGATCCCCGGGTCCGGATCTTCACCTGGGCCAGGGAGAGAGGCCGGCTCCTCAAGGAGATCGCCCTGGTGGAACCGACCCTGGAGGAGATCTTCGCCAGGCTCACCCTGGGACCCGGCCGGGAGGATTCTCTCGCCGGAGCCGAGGAGGAGAGGAGTCTCCAGGAGGTGGAAGGGTGAGGCGGGTCCTTGTGGTGGCCGGAAGGGAGTTGCTGGCCTTCTTCCTCTCTCCCATGGCCTACGTGATCGGTTTCCTCTTCGTCTTCTTCCGGGGGTGGGAGGCCCTGGCCCTGGCCAAGAACTTCGCCGATTCGGGCCAGGACCTCTCGGCCTTCCCCATGCTCTACACCATGGGGCTCTGCGGCCAGATGATGGCCGTCCTGGCCCCGCCCCTCCTGACGATGAGGCTCTTCGCCGAGGAGAAGCGTACGGGAAGCCTGGAACTGCTCATGACCGCCCCGGTGAAGGACTGGGAGGTGGTCCTGGGCAAGTGGCTCGCCTCCCTGGTCTTCTTCCTGGTCCTCTGGGCCCCAACGGTGGTCCTCCTCCTCCTCCTCCAGGCCCCCTGGTTGCTCGGAACCCCCCTTCCCCTTGGACCCATCGTCACGGTCCACCTCTGGGTCCTCCTGGCGGGAGGACTCTTCCTTGCGGTGGGCCTCTTCTGCTCCTCCCTCACCCAGAACCAGCTCATCGCTTCCATCTCGGCCCTGGTGATCATCAACCTCCTTCTCTGGGGCCCCTTCATCGTGGCCCGGGCGGGATGGATTCCCTCCCAGGGGATCTGGAAGGAGCTCTTCTCCCAGGCCTACATGCTGGACCACATCCAGTCCGCCTTCGGCCTCGGGCTGGTGGACACGGCCCACGTCTGGTTCTACCTCTCCACGACGGCCCTCTTCCTGTTCCTCACGATCCGGTCCGTGGAATCCAGGAGGTGGGTATGAGCGAAAGGAAGAACAGCGCCCCCAGGCGGATTCTCACGGCCCTGAACGTGGCCCTGGCGGTGGTGCTCGTGCTGGTCCTCCTCTGCGGGACCAACCTCCTGGCCAGGAGGCCCTTCTTCCGGGCCAGGCTGGACCTCTCTCCCCAGGCCATCTTCACCTTGAGCCCCCAGACCCAGAAGAAGGTGATCGACCTCCTCAAGAAGAAGGACATGACCGTGAAGGTGGAGGCCTTCTTCTTCCATCCCAGGCCCTGGGATCCGTCGAGCGGGAAGAGCCGGGCCTTCCACGACACCCTGGCGGGGATCCGGCTCCAGCTCCAGGACTACACCAGGCGCCTTCTCGGGGTCTACCGGGTCGAATCGGGAGGGCGCATCCAGGTCCGGATCTACGATTGCGACAGGGAGATCCAGGACACCAAGAAGGCCGCCGCCAGGCTCCACATCGAGAGGAGGCTCTCCTCCCCCGTGGACCTGGTGGTCCTCTCGGCGGGCAAGCGCAAGGAGATCCTCTCCCTCTGGGACCTGGGCCTGGTCCGGATCCCCGAGGTGCCCATCGCCGGCGGCACCCAGGGCCTTCCCCACCTGGACAGCTTCACCGGCGAGGCGGCCCTTTCCACGAAGATCCGGGCTCTTTGTATCACCAGGAATCCCAAGGTCCTCTTCCTGGCGGGCCACGACGAGCCTCCGCCGGACTCCACCGGGCCGAGAGGTCTGGCCCTCTTCAAGCGGGCCCTCCTGGACGAGGGCTTCCACCTGGGCGTCCTGGACCTGCGCAAGGAGGGGAAGGTCCCCCCTTCCTGCGACATCCTGGCCGTGATCCAGCCCCAGAAGGCCCTCACCCCCGAGGAGGTCTCCGAGATCCGGGACTGGATCACCGGCCGGGGGGGACGGATCTTCGTCGCCCAGGGCTGGCACCAGGTCTACTCGGTGGACCTGAATCCCCTGATCGGTCCCTTCGGCCTCTCCCTGGGCAAGAGGCCCGTCTTCACGGCCGTCGTGGACCCCTCGGGGACGGGAAGGCCCGTGGTGACGGGCGACGAGAAGTGCCGCTTCCTCATGATTCCCTTCCTGAACCCCTCCCACCCCATCACCAAGGACCTGGGTGGGGCCAGGCGGCTCTGGCTCCAGCTCGCCGACGTGCTTCCCGTGAGGGTGGCCTCCTCCCTCCCTCCGGGGGTGAAGGCCTTCCCCCTGGCGACGACCAATCCTCTTTGCTGGGAGGGCCGGGTGGATCCCCTGACCGGACCGGTCTACGTCCCTCCGGCTGGGATGTTTCCTTCGGAGCGTTTCCACGTGGCCGCCGCGGGGGAGTACGATCCCGGCGAGGGCGCCAAGACCTCCCGTTGCGTGGTCCTGGGGTCCTCCGAGGCCCTCCTCTCCTACATGCTCGACCGTTACCAGGTGAACCGGGACTTCCTGGTGAACTCCTTCGACTGGCTCGCCGACAGGACGGAGCTCGTGGCCGTCTCCGCCAGGGAGCGCCGGAGCATGAGGCTCCAGCCGATTTCGCCGCAACGATTCTCCCGGCTCAAGCTGACGGCCCTCCTGGTCTTCCCCGGGCTGGTCCTTCTCTTCGGGCTCCTGGTCTTCTTCCTCAGGCGGAGGTAGGACGCCGTGCGTTTCAAGACCACTCTCACCTTGCTGGTGCTCCTTCTCCTGGTGGGGGCCGCCTGGTTTCTGGCGGGGAAGGGGGAAGGCCCGGCCCCGGCCGGCGGAACCGGCCCCAGTCCCTGGGCGGGGGGCTTCGACCCCAGGGAGGCGGACTATCTGAAGATCCTGGACATGGACCGGGGGGGCTTCACCGAGGTCCGGCTCCGCCGGGAAGGGCCGGGGAAACCCTGGAAGATGGTCTTCCCCACCAGGGACAGGGCGGACCAGGTCCAGGTGGAGGAGGTCCTGCGGGCCCTGGCCGGGAATCCCTGGATCCTGGTCGGCTCCTGGGACTCCCTGGATTCCAAGACCCGCAGCCAGATGGGCCTCTCCGACCAGGAGGGGAACCCCTCGGGCAGGGGGTTCCTGGAGATCCGGCGGGGGGAGGAGAAGCGGGAGGCCTGGATCGGCGAGACCGACGTGGACGGCACCAGGGTCTTCGTCCTTGCGGCAGGGAAGGTCTGGAAGACCCCCCTCAACCTGTGGACCGCCCTGGACCACAACCCGACGGAGTTCCGGGACCACAAGGTCTTCACCATTCCCCTCTTCAAGGTGAAGACCGTGGAGATCCAGAGGAAGTTCCGGGGGAAGGGAAAGCCCGGCGAGAGCCTCCTCTTCCGGCGGTCCCGGCGGGGATGGTGGATGCTCAGGGAGGGCGGGCTCGAGTCCCGGGCGGACCCGGTTGCGGTGAAGAGGTTTCTCGCCCTCCTCGCGGGAATGAAGATAGAGGCCTTCGTGGGGGACCTGCCGGGAGATCTCTCCAGGGTAGGGCTCGATCCTCCCTTCTACCGGATCCTCTGGGAAGGTGACGGAAGGAAGGAGGTCCTCTCCCTGGGGAAACTGGGCGGCGGGGGAGAAGGGGTCCTGGCCCGGGTGACGGGAAGGCCCTTCCTCCTGGCCGTGGACGCCGGGCCCGCCCTCTTCTCCTTCCTGGAGGGAAGGGGGGTGAAGACCCCGGGCCAGGGGGTGGATTTCCGGGGCCTCCGTCCCGTTCCCCTGAGCCCCGTGACCATCACCTGGGTGGACATCCACTCCGCCCGGGGCGGGGGGTTCCGCCTGGAACGGGCCACCCAGGGCGAGTTCGACCTGGTCCGTCCCTGGAAGCGGGCCGCCCGGGACAACCGCGTCCAGGCCTGGCTCAAGGAACTTACCGATCTCAAGGCGTCCAGCTCGTACGACCAGGAGGATACGAAACCGGCCGAAACGGGGTTGGATTCCCCCAGGTGGATCGTGGAGATCGGCAGGGAAGGCTTCCTGGAGCCCTACAAGGTCCTGGTCGGGCGCAGGAAGGGCAAGGGGGTCTACCTGGGCGTTCCCGGGGAGAAGGTGGTCTACTTCGTGCCGGCCCGGGCCCTGGACAAGGTCCTGGTGCAGCCCCTGGAGCTGGTCTCCCTCGT